>Ga0209190_1000008_pt1 | contig 160406 bp, 231 predicted proteins | sample M_140205_XF_Meta_FD_187315 | JGI IMG/M metagenome (GOLD analysis project Ga0209190, IMG submission 187315) | Freshwater microbial communities from Lake Montjoie, Canada to study carbon cycling - M_140205_XF_MetaG (SPAdes) (version 2) | ecosystem: Environmental > Aquatic > Freshwater > Lake... | reverse complement strand
TTGTCATTTTGAATTTTCTCAATCAGTAACCGATTAGAATCATCTAATGAATAGCGTAATTGCACGAATGTTCTGAACCCACGGCCTTCATGGCGAATTTCAAAGTTTGGTCGTTGAATACCAACCAAATTCACTTGTGCAACCAGCAGTTTAGTGGTTCGTTCAATATCACGGTTGACACCATCTGCACTACCAATCTCTGCGGTAAAGTCTTTCATCATTGCTGATACATAAGATGAATATTTGGCGGCTAACTCACGCTTTGCCGATAACATCGCTTTGTCAACCGAGAATTGGAGGTCAGCAGAGTATTCACTTGCAACGGAATACAAGGCATCTTCTTTTGGTTTTTCCATGTACCAGTCTGGCATACGAACAAAATCGCCAGTCTTAGCACCCTTACCAAATAGTGAGCTAGAATCCATAGCAGTCTTAGGTGGATTTGAACCACAAGCCGACAACATCACTAACGGAACTAATGCTACTAATAACTTCTTTTTCATAATATATTACCTTAAAATATTGATGTGCCTTGTAATCACTTTTCGTTGACTACTTGGTATTTGAGAGATAACAAACTTCATTTCATTTTCGGTATAACTATCTTTCAAATTCACATCATTGGTCACAAACAAAAACAACAACAACTCTTTTGATTGCACTTGCCCTTGAGGAACTTGTGCTTTCATTCTATATGGTTCGGATGGTAACACAAAATTACTGTTTGGTGTGGCAATCCATGTATTCAATACTCTATTGTAATTGCCGTCATAATAATTATACAAATACAGATTGCCTTGTTTGTTTACCGAACCGTTAAAGGTAATATCTGCACCATCTTTCAAATTAAAACTACCACCAATGATAAACTTTATGTCATTGTTCAATTTTTGAACATCAGCGTTTATCGTTACCACACAAACTTTATAACCACGCTCTACTACGATATCTCTTTTGACATCCGATATTGATTTTATATGGCCTTCAATTTTGTTAAAGGTTTGCCGATTAAACTTGCAATTTTCACTTTGACAATTTTCTTCAATCATGGCATCCACATACTCACCATTAAATTTGATTAAAGCATTTTGTTTAGCATTTTCTTCTGCAAATTCACAAGCAACATTCTCTGCGGTCTCGGGACCAAAACGATGTTCACCGACACCTATTATCGCATTAGCATTAAATGCTAACATTAAACCAATTATCGCTGTATAGGTCTGCAAACGGCATGAAGCTTTGAATTTACTTGTTTCAATGCCTTTGTCATTCTGATTTGAGATTCTATACATTTTTCTTTATTCACAAATTGGTCATGCACATTGTAATTTGTTGGCATACCCAACCATAATACTAATGCCCATGTGTTCATAATATACTCGACCAAGTTTTCAATTTGGTTATTTTTCGTTCAGCAGCTTTTGCTACCTCGTCAATGTCAATAATATTATTATCACCCATCAATTTAATCATCGCAACTAAATCACCAACTTCTTCAACTAGTCTGCTACGATTGTTAATGCCATCTTCTGGCCACCGAGATTCAAAACCAAAACGAAAGATTTTACTAATTGCTTGAGTAACTTCTGCACACTCCTCTTGAGCAATTAATAATATTTCTTTTTCTTTATTGTTCATCTTAATGTATTCTTTACTTTGAATTCTTTCATGGTGTAGTAATCAACCAAACACCGTTCTATGTGTGTAATTAAATCCGTTTGGGCATTGCCTTCAATTACAAATCTAACTGGACAATATCCCCATGTTTTACGCTTTACAAAGTCAGCATAGTATTTTCTATGTTCATTATTTGAAGCATCAAATACCATCAGAGGCCGTAAACTTAAACTTAATAAACTCATAATAATTTCACTTTGTAAATGTTAGAAAAATGCTAAGGGACACTCAAGGCGCTTCACAGCGAGCTATCGTGCTGTTGTTTAAGGGTGAGCGAAATTCGCCTGTATGAGCACTTTAAATGCGGACGATCCATTTTTACAGTATCATAGATACTCGGCATCTCCGACTTACAAGCTCGCATGAATTTCCGCAACTCTCCCATTAGCAAACTGGTTACTCAGTAACTTCGGTTACTGTCATTTCTTCAGCAACTGGTGCCTTAACTTCTTTGGCAACTTCGGTTGCTTTCAAGTCTTTCAACTTGCCAACTTGTTTAGCAGAAGGAACATACCCAGCGTCTAACACACCAGCACGCTTCATGTAGTCCTTAACTTGGTCAACATTCATCAACTGATAACCAGAAACTTTACGGCCATCTTTGATTACTTTAACAGTACCATTGGCTTGGGTCTTGATATGCCACATATAAGTGGAAATACGATACATGAAAATCTCATGCCCAAGGAGAGTATTAATCTCGTCTTTTGTTACAGGCTTGCCAGAAATCATTACTGTCAATAATTTTTGGAAAGGTTTCAACTTCATTTTTTTAGCAGGTTTTGCCATCACATAACTCCATTATCAATTAAAGGAACAACCATTATACTACAAATATGCCTGAAAGTCAAGCGCTTTTTCGGTAATGTTAAGCTGTTTCGGCAACATTACAGAAATCTACAAATTCGGGTAATGATCCAGAGAATACCACTTCACTCTCATAATCACCACTTATACCGAAAAAATTACAACCACAATAATACACTTCAATTTTGAATTGACCATCAACATTCAAAATGTGGTATTCATAATCTTGACCACAATCTTCTGCGGTTACAGGATACAAATAAAATCCACCAGATTCTTTTTTGAAATTAGCAACTAATTGTGCAGCCAAATCGCCCATGCCATTAAAGAATTTGCCTTCTTCGCCAAAGCGTAAGCCATTGACAATTTTACCACCAGATAAAAACTCGGCCAACTCTGCACCGTGGCCAGATGGATAACCATCAAACTGGCGGTACATATTCACAATTGGTTCGGCTCTTTCGCCTTTTACCGATTCACTATACACGAATGTTAAACTTCTGGTACCCATAATAACTCCTAATAATTATAAACTGAAAATGCTATTGCATCTTCTTTCAAACAAGTGGACTGTTTACTATTCCAACCACGAAAACGAGCAGAAGGAACATTAAAACGGGGACCACGATATCTAATCTTAAAAAACTTACCTTGATGAGCCATCACTTTACGGAATTCAGCAAGATATTCAATTGGCACTCGGTGATAAATTGCACAAACACCAGATTTTTTAAACTGTTCAAAATTAACCATAATCCACCATCATATCTTCAATTTCAACCCATTCATCTTCAATACCATCAGGGATTTGTTTTGCAACAACCGCACGATAAGCTTCAGCATCTTCAATATCAGCAAACGCTTTCAAATTCATATACCCATTTTCGGGACCGAATGATTTTACAATATAAACTACTTGCATATTAAGCCGCCTCTTTCATTACATTAATAATAGGAAGATATTGCATACCTTCACCAATTGGAAACTTCACAAAGCCAGAGGTATCTTTTTTCGCTTTACCTTTAGCATACAAACCAATAATTGAATTCTTTGGATCCAAAAACCGTAAATCACTTTCATCACCATTGAAAACGGACATATTGTAATTAAAGAATTTGTTAGGCATTGGTGAACCTTTTTTAATACCAAACACGACAGCAATATTCATGCCTTGCTTTACTGCTTCTTTACAATCAAAGTAATTACCATCAGCCATTGAAAATGTTAAATGGTAATTTTTGAAGTCCGCAATTTTACGACCAAGAACCTTGGTATAATCATAAAACTGGACATTAGGAAAGGCAGTAAAAATGTTACGATATAATTTTCCATCACGAATAACCTCATATTTTTCCCAAGATAAATCACTTGTACCGTTTAATCTGAAAACAGGAATTAAACCTTTTTTAGCAGATTGTTTAATTGCTAACTCAATATCAGCAACTAATGATTCCATAAAAGCTAATCGGTTTTCATAAAACATTTTGGTTTTGCGAATACGAGCTTTTTGAATAGTGTTGGTGGTTTCACCTTTTTTGAACATACCGCCACGACCAGCGGTATTCAAGCAAGCTGCCTTGCAACCTGCTGTCGCTTTAGGACAGGTGTTATAACCAGATAAGTCAGCTGGTGCCAAATGTAGAATGTAGGTGTTATAACCTTGCGATAAACCTTTTAATACTTTTGGGTTACCAGTGCTTAATAATTTCATAAATTTGCTTTCTTTATCAACTCAACAAAATCCATTATACACGAACCACGGCAGGAGTCAAGGGCTTTGGCAACTATTTTTGGGTTTGTTGCATGGAAACAACAGGCGTAAGCTCTTGATTCCATTGACTTTTTGTAAGCTCTTGATTCCATTGACTTTTTTATCTCCGCATATTGGCTTGGTCTTTTGCTTCTTCATCCGTGAATATTGGCACAGCATTGGACTTGTGTAAGGTACCAATCCCTTTCATCTTATCGCCAGTATAGACATTGCCATGTATTGGCTTTGTTGCGACACCTCCAATCGTTTCCAACGAATCGTAATGTGGTGTTTCACGGACAAATCTTTTACCACTTTGCAAAGCCACAATATTTTTAGTGCCAGGTTTACCAAAATTAGGTTTTAGTTTTTCTAAACTGGTAAGCCATTCTTGGTACTGTTCTTGTTTTTTTGCCAATTGTTTTTTTCTTTGCATACGCAATTTTTTAGGCGACCGATTGTTTACATAAATCATCATAATTTAGCCCTCACCGCTTCAGCGTGTTTACATTTACCACGATAACCAAAACCAATACAAGAACAGGTAATACTAGAACCTGCCACTTCAATCTTATAATCGTGATTGCCAGATTTCACTTTGAAAATGCGAATACCGACTTTTGGACTATAATCGTGTCCATCATCTTTTGGTATTAGTTTGGATAATTCAGAATGATTAACCTTGATAAACTTACGATACCGCTTATCTAATTTAATCGTTTTTGATTTTGATTCTATTACTTTGCCATCACTAGCACGAGCATGGGCGATAATGTTGCCCTTAGAATCAAGTAAGTAAGTATGGTTTGGAACTGAAAAGTCCGACTGCCATACAGTAATTTCTTTTAGTATTTCACTCATACCCACCATTGTAACATAACTGGTGGGAAAGTCAAGCCCTAGTGTTGCTTAAAAACAACAGCGTCCAAGTCTTATCCCTTCAGGAGCTGCTGGTCGTTTTCTTCCCGCATTTCTTCTTCAAATGCCATTATCTTCAAGCGGTCAAGTTCCTTCTTTAAGCTTTCAATGTCACCAGATTGTTGGTCAATACGCTTTTGTATTTCAACAATTTGATCCATAAATTGTTTAACTGACATCTTCTTCCTCTTTCTTCAATAAGCGATAAGTTGCCTTATCATGGTGCTTCGTGTTTTTTTGCCTAAACTCTTTAAGAGTATCCTTATCAGAGTTTTTTCTAAATTTGGATTTCTTTGGTTTTAGAAATTTCTGCCCGCCGCCTATCATCTTATTACCTGTTACAAAATATGGTCTGCTACACCGAATTCAACCAATTCTTCAGCCGTCAAGTAAACATCACTCGCTGGTAGAAGTTTGGCTTTTACTTTACTTGGTACTAGACCTGTTGCTTCTGTTAAAATATCAACCATACGCTTATTCAAATGTTCGGTTTCTTTCATCGCAGCTTTGATGTTATGATATTTGTCATCCATAGAATCGGTAAATTGGTGACACATAATACTGGTGTTTTTTGCGACATAGCGTTCACCTTTATCACCAGCAGCGAATATTAGAAAGGCTGCACTCATTACATTACCAATTGCAATAGTGCGAACCACGAAATTAGAATTTTGCATTACATCAATTAAACCAAAAGCATCGGTTAAACTACCGCCAGTTGAATTGATATAGATTGTTAGTATTTTTTCTGGATTGGAATTGTCCATGTTTTCATAGAGCAACCAACGGATAGCCTTCTCAACATTTTCATCATCAATTTCACCCATTAGAAAATGAGTATGATTTTTAAGTAAACCAAGACCAATGATATCTTCAGCGTCAATTACCGAATCGTCAAGTTTTTTATTTGTCATTTTTTAGATGCCAATCATATGCTGTTTGTAATATATCCATTATATCATACCGAGGCTTGAATTGCAATACTTTTTGAGCAAGATTGATATCGGCAACCAGAGAATTAGGGTCACCTTGGCGGCGAGATACTACGGTATACTTTACAGGTAGGTTAAGTTTGTCTTTTATTAAGTTAATAATTTCTAGGTTAGAGTGACCTTTGCCTGTTCCTAAATTCATTAATACCGATTGCCCGCCACCCATGAGGTATTCTAACCCCGTAATGTGTGCCTTTGCAACATCGGTAACATGAACATAATCTCGGATACAAGAGCCATCCTCGGTGTCATAATCGTCACCATATAATTCAAAGTTATTTAGATTCTGAAGAATTCTAGGAATTAGATGTGTTTCTGGTTCATGGTTTTCACCAATATCCAATTCTTCATCGGCACCTGCCAAATTGAAGTATCGGAATATCATATAATTGATACCAGATTGTTTTATTGCATTTTCAGAAGCCAGTTTACTTGCTGAGTATGGATTGTGGTCAAATGTAACATTATCCATCTCTGAAATTGGAATGTCAAATAACTTATTGATTCTGTCTGGCTTGTAAACACCAGCAGTAGAAGAATACACAAAATATTTCACTCCATGCTTTTTCATGGCATTGAGTATAGTGCAAGTTCCGCCAGTATTTACTTCCCAAAACTCGGTTGGATTCTTTATTGATTCTCCAATCTCAATTCGACCAGCCATGTGAAAGACAGCATCAATTTTAGTTTTGAGAAATAGATAATTGATTACTTCGTGGTTACGAACATCAATATATTGAAAAACATCATAGTAAGAATGCTTTGGCCTGACAATATCAATCGCAACGACATTCCATCCAGATTGCTTGAGATATTTACACAAATGACTACCAAGATAGCCAGAGCTACCAGTAACTAACGCAGTTTTCATTATACTAAAATCTTTATTCCTGGTCCCACTTCAAGTTCTTGCGTAGGTTGTTTTGCAATCGTTACCAATTTTTTACCAATTTTCCATGGAAATTGACCATGGTATTTTTTCTCATTAGCAGCGTTACCTTGGCCAAAGAAGTCTTTATTGACCGAATTAGGATTGCCATCTAAACGATAACACGCTGTATGAGCATTGGTACAATCAAATTTTGGAAATGCCTTACTTATCGCAGAAAAAAACTGGCGGTCGGCACCCCATTGGCCGTACCAAGAATGACCGACACGAACAGCGATATCCCGCCTAACAGCAAAACAACTGGTGTCAATATGAAACACGCTATCATTAAAGTAAACAGGCCATTTGCCCAGCGATTCGCAGTTATCATCGCAAATATAGTTTCCATCTTTGTCATAAATTTTTCTAAGAGAATATGCCCAATCATTACCTTCCTCAATTTTCTTTACCAATTTTTCTATATGGCATGGTTCAAACCAATTATCTTCATCCAAATAACAAATAATGTCAGCGTCAACAAGAAAAGAACAGGCAGCAAATACTCGGTGCCCATACCATCCTTTTCCAACATTTTCTTCTAGCTCAACAACTTTAACCTTTGTTGCACCTTCAAGCATTGTATCAACGGCAGGTTTATATTGATTGCCGTCAATAAAAATGTAATGTGTTAAATCTTTATAGGTTTGTTTATCAACAGAAGCCAAGCAATCGGCTAATTTTGAATTGCCAATTGTTGGCGTAACTACTGCTACTTTCATAATCAGTCCTTAATAGGAATATCAATATCAGGAAATGCTTCTTTAATTAATTTAGGTGTAAGAAATTTAATAGCAAGGTCTTTTCTCAACATCCTAACCAACAAAAACGATTCATCTTTATGTAGTGATTCTAAAATGACCAATAGTAAAGACGATTGTTTTTTACCCGTTAATTCTGCTGGTCGCAATTTATGGTTCTCAATGAATCTATACATTTTTGGTATTTCAGTATCCAAATAAACAAAATTTAACCCAGCAGGTTCAACCGCAGGTCGATAGTTTGGAATCTGAACATCAAATTTAACATGAGGATTAAAAGCCATAATTAAGAATTGCTTAAACCTCTCGTCCCCGTTCCTACGCAATATTTGAAGGCGTTCTTCTTTAGTTTGTGCCTTTTCAAACTTATCCATTATCTCAGAATATAATAACTCAGAACTCATCTATGACCTCAATTAAATTTTTCAAACGATTAGCAATCATGTAATTCATAAACTCTTGCCGAGTATGGCCTTTCGCATTTTCATAGGTATCTATGATACTTTGTTTAAGAGTTTCTGGAATCTGTGTTAAATCAATTAACATTTCATTCCGCTTAAAGTTCCGTAGCATTTCATCATTACAAAATTCACTAGGGTCTTGGTTCAACCAATTGATAATCTTCGCTTCAGTAATAGGTTTCTGCCTACCGCCCTCAACAAATACATCATCTTTGGTTAGAATGTTTGGAATGCCATCACCTTTATCACCACGAATAATCAACTGTTTCAATTGTAGTGCAGGCAATGGTTCTTTGAGCATCTTCTTTAGGATCGGTGAGTATTGCTCAACATTAGGGAACTTTTGCAATTGTGCAAAGTCTTTATCAGAGGAAAGAATCATTACCTTTTGTGAAGCTGCATATCTTGTTGCCAACACAGCAATCACATCGTCAGCTTCAGCAGTATCAACATCCAATACTTTGTATGGTGAATGGTTCTTTAACTCATCACGGATTTTATTCAATACTTCAAAGATTGAACTCCAATCGTGACCAGAAGATTGTCTTGCTTTCTTACGATTGGATTTGTAGTTTGGAAACACATCACGGCGCCAATACTTTTTATTGTCGCAAGCAATCACAACTTCGGGACCATGTGATTCTTTGAATTTCTTCACATAGGTACGAATCGTGTTCAAAATCATGTGGCGAACCAAACTCTCATCAACGGGAGTTTTAGAAGAACCAATCTGTTCCATCAAGTTGGCAATTGCCACCTGATTAAAGTCAAATAATATCATGTAACCATTCTAATGTATTTTGTTACTAAAAAGAGGCGAACTTAGCTTAGTTGCCACGGCATCAAAGATTAAATCCTCTATTTCTTCAATCTCGGCATAGGTTAATTCTTCGGCAGGCAATTCACCTTGCAATACTGCCCATGCTATTTTTTGCCGTTCTTCGGTCATTTACTGTCTTTCGTTGGAAATGGCCATGCGGCCATACCTGTTGTTGGATCAACCTCAAATACAGGTTTATCCCAATGTTGAAAATATCTATTGTGCAATTCTTCCATAATAGTCATCACTTGCTCAGTATTTAATTCTGTATCTTCTAAGCGTTCTTCTAAATCTAGGATTTCCCATTCATCGTTTTCTAAATCATGCCATACCCAAATGCAGACTTCTTCTTTTGGTCGGTGAATTAATGCCCATGGTGTGAACTCGTGTTCGGGAAATACAAAGCCTTCGGTCAATGCATCTTTGTGAATAAAGACAGCAAATGATTCCATGTTTTTATTACCACCTTCAACATATTGGTAAAGCGCACCCTCGCCTGTTTCAAGGTCACCATAACCATCAAAGATAATTTTCACTTCTTCAACACTTGAAATGTTTTCACCAATCTCCGATCCTTCATCAGAATCGTGGTACATCGCATCCAAATGGTGTTTTAATAATTCTTCAAATCGTTCATAATCATAAGGCATAATTACTTCCTTCTTTTTGGTTTTTTCACCGCTTTTGCTTCATTACCAAGTTTCATCGCATCTTCAATAATTAGATTACAGAATGAAACCAACTTTTTTAATTCTACCCTTGAAAAATTAGAATAACCTTCTTTTAATTCTTTATCATCGGTATCCAAAACTTCTTGGAATTCATTTCGCCTTCTCTCAAAGATTGGTACCAACATTTTTGCGTGTTTACCTTTAACACGACCATGCATTACACCGTAAGGAGATGGAATCTTGGCAAACTTAGATAGTATATAATCATCAATCGCACCCTCAAGGTCTCCTGCAATCTCGGAGACTTTTTCTTTCATGCGGTCTTGAATGGATACTATGTAAACATCTAAATCGTCCTCGACTTCATCCTTATCGTCCTTTGACATCAACTCAATGACCTTTTCTCTGGTCTGTTGAGCTAACTCATCACTAACAATTGTTCCTCTACTAATAACTCGGCAAAGAAAACCAGTTACCTGAAAACTCTTGCTTGTATCAAGCTTGCCTTTAATCTTATTCTTCTTAGCATACTCGGCAATATATTTTGCTGAGGCTTTGGCATCTTTATTGGCGTTATACCAATTCAATACAGAAGCAATATCGCTTTGAGATTCAATTTTTACATAATTTGGTTCGGTAGCATTTCCTAGTATAGAACTAACTATTGCTGCCTTTCTTATTTGCCCTGCCATCTAATAGTTCCTCAAATGTGTATTTACCGTAAGAATCAATGAACATAATACCATCTTCGGTTTCATTTAATGTCTTACTTATACACTTAGCCGATTCAATCGCATCTTTTGCCGTTTCCAACACGGCACAATTGCCGAATATTTTCTGTAAAACCTCAGTTTCCAGATTATAATTCATGTTATCATCATTATAGCTGCCAAAGAGGTAAACAAATTGGTCAGAGGCTGAAACCCGATAACCGTCTTTGGTTACCATCACATAAATTCCACTCATCATGTTTCCAGTATCACATATTCACCAAAATACTTATCAAAAACCTGTACCAGATTTTCATAATCACCAGACTTCATCTCTGCCAGAATCGCAGAGCTATCAAGCCCAAATTTTCTTGCATTTTTCTGAGCAAAACCCATTAGATAAAAAGCATTACCTTGGGGACCAGTTAAATCAATAACCAAAGGGCGGTCAATTTTATCAACAATCATTTTTTCTCCATAATATATTTGATAATAGCATTAGCTTCAGGAAATCCCTGTTTTTCACGGCTCTCAACAGCAGCCTCAATTAGATTGAATTGGGTTTCATGCAACATTGATACAAATTTTGGAATGTCAGCACGACCTAATTGAATTCTAATATTTTCTTGTGGTAAAGGATAGATTTTACCATACCTTGTTTTACCACCAGAGGAAATATATTTTCCGTAATTAAATTTATCCATAATTTCTCTTTTTCTCAAAATTACTCCACAGTATAAGGTTTATTCCATTTACCAATGTTAATATCAACATAGTAAGCGGTATTAAAATAATCAACTTGAGCATCCGACTCATCGTACCAGTCAGCACCTTTTAATGCTGCCATGGCTTCAGTCAAAAATTCTTTGGACTGTCCAGAAAAGTGTTCCTGAAACCAGTAGGGATTAACACTTATACTTTTCTCGGCAGCCGAACCGTTACGAAAACCACCAGGTTGATTACCGACCGTGGAATTGTAATTTTTGATAAAATCAATTTTACCAGATTTTACATTCAAAACAATGGTAGAATGGTTGCTAACTTTTAGTGAACCCTTAACTCCATACTTTTTTAATACTGGTTTCAATTTAGAAGCGATAATCGCCTTTTTTTGTTGATTCATATATGCCATAGTAATGCCTTTCTTAGTCAATATAACCATTATACACGAACCATACCGAAAGTCAAGCCCTTTTGTTGCATGGAAGCAACACCGCTAAGCTCTTGTTTTTTTTAACTAAATAGTAGTAGTATTGATTTGGCATTACACTATATTCCACAAGCTCTTGTGGTATTCTTTATTATCTTCATTAATATAACTAAAAGAAACCAAAAATGGCTGACCCTATCGTTGCCGGCGCTCAAGGTGCCGTTAATACTCTCAAAGCTGCTCAAGGAGCAAGCAAACAATTAAGCTCTGTGGTTACCGACCAACAGGCTGATATGGAAAAAGCGGTTCAACAACAACATATCAACAGAATGAAGGCCAAAGCCGAACAAGAATACTTAGCCACATTGGCTGAGTTTAAGGCTTACGAAAAATATCAAAAAGAAAAAGCTCACCAACTAAAAATTGAACAGTTAAAACTAGAAGCTATTAAAAAATATGGTAAAGCTGCTTGGGCAGAAGTTGAAGCCACAAAAGCAAAAATGGAAAAAGAAAGAGCCGATGAATTAAAATTTATGGATAAAGACAGGCAGAAACAAGTTCAAGTTTTCTGGTGGTGTATGACGGCAGCTGCTTTAGTAACATACTTTTTTAAGTTGTATAAATTATAAATGAATATGCAACCAATAGTTTTCATGCTTGTTCTTATATTTTGTCTTTCTTTGATGGTGATTGAATCAGGAGTGTTCAAATAATAAACTGAAATGGAGGTATTATGAATAAATTACCGCAATTAATATTTGCGATTGTTTTGATTGGTAGTTTGACTCTTATGGCTTTAGAAATTATAGTTAAAATGTAAAAAAAGGCGGTTAATCCGCCTTTTTTTATTCGGTAACTAATTCGTAATCCGATTTAGATACGCCACACTCAGGGCAAGGTACATCATCAGGTAATGAATTGTAATCTTCTACTGATAGAATGTGACCGCATACGATACAACGATAATAGCTATTCATTATAGTGCCTCCAAAACTTGTTTATAAGCATTTGCATGGCGCTCTTCTACTTTTTGTAAGGCCGCAAATCGTTTTTCTGCTTTGAGTAGAACTTGTTTGAATTCTTCTGCGTGTTGTTTAGATTCTTCAATCTGTTCATCAAACTCTTTACTTGCAAAAGATAATCCTTCACCAAAAGCCTGATTCTTAAACTGCGGATACATTGTAGTGAATTCATAGGTCTCGCCATCAATGGCCTTCTGTAAACATTCTTTGGTAGATGGTTTACCAATCAATAATTCTAGGTGTCCCCATGCATGAAGTAATTCTTGGTCAGCGGTATGTTCAAAGTGTTTTGCCACTTCTTCAAAGCCTTCTTCACGAGCAATCTTGGCGAAATAACGGTACTTAATGTGTGCTTGACTTTCGCCTGCCAATGCACTTTCAAGGTTTTTAATTGTAACAGACATAATTTCCTTCCAATAGTTAAAATCTAAGTATTAATACTTAGTCATAGAATATCACAATAATGAGGTTTTGTCTAATGATATTTTTTGATAATCATCATTGAAAAAATTGATTACCATTGTTGAGAATACTGTTTCGTGTTTAAGAACTCGTGGGTGGATTTATCAAAAAGTATAGGCGCCTATCTTTATGCGTTACCACAATCGTCAGTTGTTCTCTTAGCTTTGCGCTTTCAATCTAACTTTTGCATTGTTAGATAATCTCCTTTTTGCGGATGCGGTTTCTAAGATAGTGTTTTCCTTAACAGTCAGGATTGCTTACTCTTTCTCTCACATTCTCAACAATGGTGCCCCTTGATGGAATCCAACCACCAATCCATGATTACAAATCAAGTGTTATAGCATTTAACTAAAAGGGCGATTATTATACTACTTGTCCGTTTTTATGCTTGTAGCGAACAACACCATTTTCGTCTTTAAATGAAATTCCTTCCCAAAAAAACTCTTTTTCCTGAAAATGCTTGATTCTTTCAGGTGTAAACTCGGAAATATCAACTTTCATTTCACCAAGATACTGTTGCCAATTGTCATCAGCAGTCCTAGCAATTTCCATGGCTGTATCTTCATTTTCCGCTTCGACAACATGAACTTGGCGGAACATTCCAATAGATTCTACAATATATTTTGCCATTTTTTACTCTCCAAGCGAAAAATTAATCTGTTTTACAGAATCCCAGCGAAAACTACGCCAAGCTTGTGCTTCTGTATCCCAAACTGCTAGTGCTTCGTCTGATTTTTTACGTGTAGTAGCAGAATTTTCAGAATTTGTCGCTTCAGGAATGAAATCTTCACTCAAAGTAGCTTGCATCACTCGTTCCGTGCCGTCTTTTTTGATAAAAGTAACACCAACTACTCGTTCACGCAACAATCCTTTCAACCATTCACGACCAACTTCATCATCAAACGCATTTTTTGCAGGTTCGTCTTGTGCCATGAGTGTATCAAACTCTTTTTTCAATTCTTCTAGCGCTTCAACCATATCATCTTCTTCACTTTCTTCTTCATCTTCAAATTGGTCACGCAAATTATACTCATCAATCAATTCTTCAGGTATATTTTCAACATCTTCAGCATTGGAATACTCATAGCAGTCATCTTGACCTGCACAATTACTGCCAACGAAGCCCATGCCAGGTTCCCAATAGGTAGCAGTAACATACCATTCAGTATTTTGTGCTACGAAATCGTAAAATATCGTTGGCGGTGCCCATGCTGTATCAAAATTTAGTGTGATACAATTGTCATTGACCTTTTCCCACGAATAAATGCTTGCTTCCCACTTGGTACCCCAATTAGAAATGTTCCAATCATACCAATTTTCTTCTTCTTCAGCTGGTCTTGGTCTAAAAAAGGCAAATAGACCAGATTCAATGTTATTATTACTCTTATTTTCATCAAGGAATTTCAAGTGTGCTTCTAGTTTTGCAACTTCGGCAACATCATCATTGTGAAACTCAGCATTATTAGCACACCAATTAGGCATTTTTATTTCCCTTTCTTAATTTTTGGCAATAGAGCCTGCATAATTTTTCATTTTGTTTATCATAACACGACCGAGCAGTCTTTTGAGGTATTCTTCAACCCATTTCCAACTGTTTTCCGTCTTTCGTACCATGCATCCGTAGATATTTGCACCAAGTAAACCCTTAACATACACTTCAGGATCGGCAAAAATTGCCTCAAAGTGGTCATCCAACTCAGGATTACCATCTTCGCCTTGTGTTAAAAAGACCACATGGTACATATCACCAAGGCTGGTATGGTCAATCTTCTTTCCTTTTTCAAAATCATCATTGAAATCAAAATAAGAAAGTCTTAAGCCGTCATCTTCCCTATGTGGCAATATATAAAAGCCATCAAAGTCTTTTGCATCTGGCATGGAAATACCTCCAAAGATAATTTCCATACTTATAATACAAATTCTTGTGGGTTTCCTTGATTAACTTCAAAGATTAATTCTTTCACCACAAAGGATGCGGTATTGAAATGACCAGTTCCTTCTTCTTGTGGTTTATAATTAGATTCAATTCTTTTCTTGGCATCTTCCAAGACAGCAACATACTGCTTACGGGTAATCATTTCCATTTTATATCCTATAAATTAAACCAAACACATAAATGGCCAGAAGGCCAAAGTTTACAGCAATCATGGCTTTTTCTTTAATCAGAAAACCCCATATCAAAAACAATAGGGCGCCAGTATTCAACAACCAGATATTCAATGGGTCAATCATTAATGCTGTTGCTAATGCACCACCTAGTGTTACAAAGGTGGCGACCCATTTTAATATATTTACTTTACTCAATTTTTTCCACACATTCTCTAAAAGCCATCCGTGTCATTGTATCATACGGACTATAATCTAACAATATTCTATTGCGGTTCTCTTTATTGACCGCATAATGATAATACTTAATGTTATCATCTTCCTCCTCTACGGAGAGGTGATAATAAAAATGTCCATGCTCAATCGGCAGAATATACACTTGAATTTTCCTCGGTATAATTTCTTTCAATGCTGGCAACCCACGCTTCATACTCCCGCTTGCGTTCATCAGCCAACCACTTCGCTTGCTTTGCCAACTCTGGGTCGGTTTCTTCAATAACCCAACCATTGGTGCGAAGCTCTTCCCGACCAGAAAAGGTCTCTTTCATTTTATCCATGGCATCATGGATTTTTTCAATGTTGGAGATTAACCAATCACGGTTATTCCAATCTTCTTCGGTACCAAAGCCACGAGGGCGGTACCCATAAAAATCTTTATGAAAATCGCTATAGTAGCCTTGTAATTCATCAACGGAATATTTGGAATACATCATACAGTTTCCTTTATCGGTGCAAAAAATTCACGACCCATGGCCATGAAGGTACGAAATGCCGTGGCTTCTTGGTAACTTAAATCATCGAAGCATAAATTCATTTCCTCTAAGGTTTCTAAAAGACCTTTGATACCCCATTGGTCTTGGTACTGCCGAATAATTTGAATAGCTTGCTCGATTTGCATAATTACTCCGATAAATTAATTACACGGAAATCAAATTCCATAAAACTAGTCTGATATGGAACAAATACGATTTTGCCAATCCGATTCTTTTTATTGGCTTTGGTTTCAAACTTCACAAACTTATCAGCCGTGACCGTAATTTTATACGACATAAAACCAGGCTCGGTGCAATTGGTTTGCTCGACAATTCCTTCAATGAAAGCATCATCACGACCAGCACATGGCTTGAAATCATAAGCACGAATCACATCACCAACTTTTGCAACTTTTTCAAATTTCAACATAATATAACCTTTTCTCAATTTATGCATCCATTATACACGAACCATGCCTAAAGTCAAGCCCACCTGTTGCTTCCATACAACACCGCTAAGCTCTTGATTTTCTTGACTTTTCTGCCTGCCAGTATTCCGTAAAGGTATCAAAGCACCTCTGGAACTTCGCCTCATAGATTTCCTTTAGAGAATCAATTAGTTCTGGTTTATCTCGCACCAATTCAATATCTTCAAGGATAGACCAGCATCGCAAAATTTCTTGCTCTAAATCAAACCTATCACTCGTACCTACTATTTTCTCAGGGTTTTCCACGGCGTTTCCTAACTCCAAGTCCTATGTTTCTCGGCGACCCACTCATTACCATCGTATTCTCCAATTTCCCAATCCACATCCTCTGGAATCTCTACCACTTTCAGAGTAGCACAGAAGCCATCCGCTTTCACACCAAGCTTCTCAATCACCGCTACCAATGTCGGATCATTCCTTGGAATCTCACGGCAATTAAACCATTCATTATTGTCAAGGTAATAATCGCTCGAGAGAACCGAATCCGAGTTCCGCTCTTCTTTGCGTAGGGTAATTCCTTTCCTCTCCGCATAGGCCTCAATCGCTTCATCCGACAAACTAAACCCACCGTAATCCGAATTAATTACTACTTTCATAGAGTTTCCTTATTTCAATTTCAACATTCGTAGTACCATTATAATCCTCTGATATACCATTACTCCTGAAAGTATATCTCCGTGCTTCATCCGCACAGGCATCCACAACGGACTTAATAATGGTTTCTAGTGTGCCCTCTGAGCAGACATAGTAACTTCCTGCATCAAACTCTGCTTTGCCTATCTTGGCATCCGCCAATATTTTCTGTAATTTAGTATTCATATTTTCCTTATAATCCAAGTGCAACCGCCACAGAGGCCGCATTACCCGCTGATGCCACAATGTATAACCAACCCATATGATTCAGTTCTTTTTCAAATGCTTCTTCTGCCCATTTCCACATAATAAACACAAAGGCTACTTGTAGAGATATTAGAAAGGTTTCCATTAGATAGAGATACCAATGATTATGAGTATGCCACAAATAATGGTGGCAATTAACTGTTGTTTATCTATCATAATACCACCAATGCAAATATTATCAGAAGGCCACAGACCACCAGAATCCATCCTCTGCGTTTATCTTCGTATGCCATTATCTGAACCAATTCTGTACCATGTTGATAAACATTAACCACCACACATAAAGCTCATGTAGAAATTCAGTCATGTTAACCCCAACGAGCAGCAAGAGCCGTGATGATATAACTCTGAATAGTACCGATATCCTCTTTGACCACTAGATGACCTTGGTTAAACTGAATCTTTGTAACCTCAACTTCACGACCGCCATAGGTATCTTTGAATGGATAAAAACACTCAATTGTATTAGGATTCACAAAGACTGGCTCTGTATCTCCAAAGGTATTACCAAACCTACTTAACTGAATAAACATATAATACTCCTCTAATAATAAACCATTGTAACACATTATAGACAAAAACACAGGTAAATGTATATAATGGCAAACGACTTCCACGGCAAATTTCCTGGCCGCGGATTTTTTTGAAGCGTCAGAACCCAAAAGTTTTATCGCTGGAACTAATAGAAACTCTTTGAAACAAACAGCGAAAATAAGTCATGTGGTACCCTTACTGCACTCAGCCAAATACTAAGGATCCTTACATTGGTTTTCAATTCGATTTTAGCTTTTAGCTTAGAAAGTATTGAGAGAAGGACTCAGCGATGCTATGAGCTCTCGCTCTCTACTATGAGCTGCCTTGCGACCACGAACCACCTCTATGACCTCATACTGCACCGCTTCATCCGACCTTAGAGCCTCACAAATTGCCCAATCCTTGGACTCTTTTCTGGCTCTACTCATATGCTTTTGGACTCTCACCTTTACTGAACGGAGATAAGCCTGACCAATTGCTGCGGTGAGGCCAATATAGGTCTGCTCACCGATTGTCAGCTGATACAATACATGGTTACGGTCTGAGCGCTTTCTACGCATAAAAATCATTCCTAAATTTGGTCAGCTGTTTCATAGCCTTTGCTTCTAATTCTGACCAGTCACCAGTGGCCGCAGCCTTGCGTATATCTTTATTGACCCACTTGGTCAAACCCATACTAGCGCCTTGGTGCATGGCCGCTAGAGCGTTATTGGTGCTCATTCGGCGACCAAATTCGGTACTGATTAATTTACGCAATTGGAAACTCCATTCTATACACTTTATAAGCCTCAATGGTTCTCAGCGGAAAAGACAGCGGTGCTTTCTCTAGCTCGGTTAGAAGCTTATTGAATGACAGCCCAAGGAATTCGCACTCCTTCTGTAGCTGTCGAATAGCCGTGGTGATTTTCATTAACTCACCACATAGTAGGAAACAGTAAGAGCATCGAGCCGTTGGCAAGCGCCCTCAAGGTCAATAAGGCTCGTGGTAGTGTAATAGAGCTCACTGGTAGGTCTAAGGTAAATTTTATAGGTAACCATATTAAGCAGCCTTCAAAACGGTAACATTGGAAGGTTTCTTATTGGCCTTGACAGCTTTGATACCAACTGGACTCTTTAATGAAGCAAGTTTAGCTTCCAACTTAGCAATACGAGCAGCTTTCTTGGCAGCACGGTCAAACGCTTTGTTTTCACGAGCAATCTTTTTAATTTCTTTAGCCTTAGCCTTAGCGACACGAGCAGCCATCAAATCAACTCGGATAGCGTCCTTCAATTCAACAATTAAGGCACGTTTATCAGCGAGGTTTAATTCATTCACAATACTAAATGTAGTCATAATAATTCCTTTTCTTTTATCAACTCAACAAAATCCATTATACACGAACCACGGTAAAAGTCAAGCACTTTGTTGCCTAAAAACAACAGGTTAGGCACCACACCAACTGATTGATCCATAAGACTTTTCTAGCACATTACCACGGGCAAAATTCTTAGCGGGCGCCCTCCAACTGGCGGACTTCAATATATCGCCAAACTGGAATTTATCCGACTTCAGCACAATAAAGCTATGGCTACTGCGGGAAGTATCACGAATCCCATCGGTACTGTAGCCAATGATGACCTTAATAAACTTCGAGCCCTTATCAAATTCAACCACCAACTGGCGGTCAAAGCCACTTTTTGCCCATGAAGCACCACGGCTCATATAACATTCCTTTAGGTACTCTGCATAGGCCTGTAACGCTGAATCCATATTACTCTGCATAATCACTCCAAAATTCTATGGCCTGCTCAGCCATCTCTAATGAACAACCCAGCTTCTGCGAGATAACATCCGCATTACAGCCAGCCTCTAATAACTCTTGGACTTGATCCAAAAAATGTTTCATTCCACTCATTAATCACACAAGCTCATTGATGAGCCCAAAATTAGTTGACGTTTAACCCTATCTACACCAATGATAGTGTCACCATTACTCCAACGCAAAGCACCGTAACCACTCTGAGCTTTGCCCATAAAGCGGGACTTTTTGAATGCCTCAATGATAGCGGTGCAAACCTCGGGGGTTAACTCACCATCATAGGCGATATCAATAGAGTCCTGCCAGGTGTCCTGATACGATTCCATACGATGTGAACCTGGCACCATGGTACGGGTCTTAACTAGAATTTTACCATTAAACATTAAGCTATCACCAATACAAAGTAAATTACAAGAGAAAACGAGAACAACATAGTACCCGTCAGGAGGAGAGAAATTAAATCTTTATTTGTCATCATGTAAACCATTATACACGATCCAAGGCAAATGTCAAGCCCTCGCTAAGTCATTGATTCCATTGAGGATAATACTTGACCGGAATGGTAGACTATACGCTTGACAACCATTGCCCATTATGATAGGATGGTTGGATATTGAATAAGGAAAATTTATGAATCAGACCGAGTATCAGATATTAGAACAAATCCGAATAATCAAAAAACATATTGAAGAATCACCAATGGATTTTGATGTGCAATATAAGTGTATTGATGCTATGATGAAAATTCTGAAACTTAGTAATATAGAGCATTAAAGCCTAAACCCATCATCGTCCTCGTTATCTACGGGGACTTCTACTATCCAATCGTCATCAGGTAATACAGTAACTCCTGCGTGGCGTTTCTCTGTAACTCTCGCAATAACCTTAGTGGTCGCAATGCCTTCGGGTGTTCTGCGATACTCTCTGGATTTCTCTGCAAGCTTCTGTTTAGTTTCGGGAGATTTAGTTTGACCAGTATTGGCACAGGAAATCGAGCAGAAATTCCCTCGCCCTCTGTGTAGTTTTTTACATTGGGGACATTGTTTCTCTTTATATACGCCTGGCATGGTGGATATCTATGTTGGTTCTCTACCACTTTTTGCTACTTTTTACCACTTTTTTCTACTATTCATATACTTTGGACTTAGTGTCTTATTCAAATAATTGTTTCGGTACTCTAATTCTTCCTTAAATATTACTTGTTGCCCTCTATCTAAGTAATTAACACAAGCCCATTCAATGTAATAGTCTGGCAATTCGGACATCATTCTTCCTTTAAACTTACCCCATGCCATCTTGGTGGATCGTCTTGCAATATGGTCTTTATTCATATTAATACTCTGTCTTTCGGACATTCTTTAGCCACTCTTGCTGTTTCTCATGGGTGGTTACTTCATTCTCATCCTTTTCCTTTGTCCAATGTATTATTTTCCATATACCTTCGTGGGTTTCTACTAATGCGGTACAGGATTCTACCCAATCGCCATCGTTCATATACAATATGCCATCTATTTCTTTTATCTCGGCATGGTGTATATGCCCACAAATGACACCATCATAGCCTTTCTTTTTACAATACTCGGAAATATTCTTTTCAAACCCTAGTAGAAAATCAGAGGCTCTCTTTACTTTATATTTGAGGTAGCGAGAGAGTGACCAATAACCTAGGCCAAATTTACGGCGAAAGGCATTAAAGGTAGAATTCCAATTGAGCACCATGTCATATAACTTATCACCGAGGAAGGTCAACCATGGTGCAAGTTTGGAGATACCATCAAATAAATCACCATGAGTGACCAGTAATCGTTTACCATTGGCATCTATATGTTCGGTCTGGTTACATATCTGTATGGCACCGAAGCTTAGGCCATAGGGTATCATGGGTCGTAGGAATTCATCGTGATTACCTGCAACATAAACTACTCTGGTGCCTCTTTTAGCATGGCCAAGGATTCTTCGCACTACATTAGAATGAGATTGTTTCCAGCGCCACTTGTTTTGTTGTATCTTCCATGCATCAATAATATCTCCCACAAGGTATAGAGTATCGCAGGTGTGGTGCTTGAGAAAGTTATTCAGTTTCTCGGCCTGGCAATCACGGGTGCCAAGGTGGACATCGGAGATGAAGATACTACGATAGGTGTTCATCGTGGGCTATAATCCATTGTAATGCATCGGTTAAACTTTTATATATGGGTGATTTGGGATTGTTTTGGTTTGTATACCATTGGTAGACCATTGCTTCTTCTATTTGCCATGCATTGGTCTCTTTATTCCATTGTGCTGTGCGTTCAATTGTTTTTTCTAGTATCATTGATATGAAAATTCATTTCTCGCTCATTGACCACTACACGATTGGAGAGGTCGGTCAAGCGTTTATTCAGGCGGATTATTTTAATGAAGCAAAGGATTAATAGGGCAAGGACAATGGTGAATGAAGCACCCCACCCTACGATAAGGCCGTATGTCCAGTACCAAAGGCTATCAATGGCACTATTCAGGAGTGTTAATGGGTTCATCAGGTATCTGTGGTATCGGAGGTTTTCTTATTGTTTCATTAATAATATCGGTGATAGATTTACTTGGTCTACGGATGGATTGATTAGGTCTCATCCAATCGGGCAATGGTTCAATATCATCAGGTTCACCCCAAAAGTTATGGTTCATATTTTTCACATTGTTTTGTTATCACTTCAACATGAGCATGGTCACGACCTGCATCAAAGCCAAATGCATAAGCAAAGCAAAATATTAATAGGTATACAATCCAGTTCATTCTATATTATTCTTTATATCTGTCCAAAGGTTGGGTTGAGAAGGTTTTAATTCAGGAAATAGTTCTAATTGGATCATTGGTTGTGACCTGTCTGTTGGTACTTCACCGTAGCCTATTGACCGTGACCATTCTTCAGCAGAGTAATAGTAGGATTTATCAATCGTCATTTTGTTTTGCCCTCTTTTCTTGGATGGTTTCTTCACCCCATATTTTACGAGGTGAAGCACACATAACACAATTTGGTTGCCCACAATCTAATGCGTGGTGCTTGGCGAACATATGTGGATTGTCAACCGGCACACCATGGGACTTTGCTATCTTCACCTGCTTCTGTATTGCGTTTGAATCCTTCAACAACCTTTTACTATGCTTAAACTTCGCTTCTTCGTGGCTCATGTTTAACCTTTTCTAAATGACTGAACAATAGTTTTAGTAAATGCCATGATACGGGCATTTGCCTTTCTAAACTCTGCAACCTCCTGTAATAGTTTATGATATTCGTTAGTATTCACTACGGTAAAATCATTCTGTGGTGCCATAGCAGCATCTTCATAACCTGGATGGTATGGTGCCTCTGCAACCAAATCTTCTTCTAGGCCTGTTGCACTTGAAGGTGTAACACAACTAAGGCCCGGATCATAAGCGGACTTTCTATCGTCAGATGTAAATGTTGTCATTCGTAATATCCTTTTGATACAAAAAAATCTTTTACTTTCTTTTCTGCCTCTTGTTGTGATTCTGCCAATAACTTTACACTTGCTACTTGGTTTCTATCAACCCGTAGATTAAATGGTACTGGACTGCCATCAAACATTACTTCAGGTGGTATATCTATAACCACCTCAAACTCTTTTAGGTTCTTAATGCGGTTAATTACATTCTTCGCATCCATTAATATTTTCCTTGTAGAATGATTGGCTTAGGTGTTTCTCGTGTAGTGAAGTCTTTTGTTACCCATAGTAAAGTTGCAAGTATGAATAAAAATGTGCCTAGTAGCACCAGATATTTTTCACCACGATACAGGCCATTATACCATACCTTTATTTTATTTGCAAGAATTGGATCAATCATTAGTGAACATTTACCTTTGGTGGGTCAGCAAGATATGGCTTATCGGCAATTGCATTAAGCAAATTGCGAAAGTCTTTTTGAGTTTGTAATTCGTTATTGAGAAGAATTAAACGGGCAAGAATAACTGCCGATAATTCAAGTGCAGGGATTTGGTATTCAACGGCAAGGGTTGAAAGGAACTCATCTACTTTTTTTGATATTGTAAGTAATTCTTCATCGGTAACCATAATATATCTCCTTTATCAACCATTATACAATAACAATAATTATTTAGAGGCAATAAAAAACCCACCTGAGGGTGGGTTAGTTAGGCTTCAATCGGCATCTGTGGGTTTTGTTCACACACAAAATTGATGTATTCCACAGCATCTTCTTCACTAGTGAAATAACGAACAATTGTTTGGCCTGTGAAGCAGGATGTAAAGATGAGCAATATATTGTCCTCACGATAAACTGAGAACTTTATTGCCCATCCATTACGAACAACCGGGCTAAAACTCCGTGAGTTATTTCTTATATCCAACATTAGCAAAACTCTTGAGGGTGCCAGTTTGAATGATTTCTTTTGCATTTTCTGTTACTGTATCTACTACTTCCTTTGCTTTATCTAGGTATGTAGTGGATTCTTTACCTGCAAATGAACCAATCGCATCAAAGGTTGCTACTGTTGCCTTATACTGTGCGTCAATTAAGGCTACAGTAAAGTCTTGGCTTTTCTTGGTATATTCTTTCACATCTTTTGCAACAGCGTATGTAGCAAATTGGTCAGCAAAATACTTGGTGGTTTCTTGAATGGTGTTTAGGTTAAACATGGTAATATCCTTAGTGATTAATAGTTGAATGAATTATGACGCTCAAATTCTTTAATCATTCTTTCAACATCAGCATGAGATAAAGGCTGCCGACTGGCAATATAACTTTCTAGTATGGATCGCCTGTCAATGGTGAATAGTGATAAAATTTTATTAAGCATTTTTTTCTCCGTAGACCTCTTAATGAGCATCTATATGGAGTATATATGTTGCAACCGCACAAAAATTGTTGCAACCGCACATTTTCTCACCATATGAAACCACTATTACCATAAATAAGTGTAGGTCGCCGAGCGGTAACTCGCACCTACTCTAACATTGTAAAGGAATGCCAGCGTGAATATTTATCACTCAAAGAAAAATAAGCCCTATGTCTATATGTGTACCGAAAGGAATACAGGTAGATTTTACATAGGTTACCGATTCAAAAACTATTTACCAGCTGAACAAGATTTTGGTAATAGGTATTTTACTTCAAACAAATATGTAATGAAAAATTTTGATAAATTTGATTGGCAAATTATTGCTGAATTTTATCACAAAAAAGATGCTTATAAATTTGAGGGTGAATTGATTAAAGAAACCAAATCACCCTTACAAATTAATCAAGACAAATATAAAAAATAATCAAGTGATATTATCTTCGTGTTGAATTTTCGCCAAAATATAATCCTTCACTAAACTTGACCGAACAATGTCATCAGCGGTAAATTCAATTTTGGTAAATGCCTTCATATGCATGGCAATATCAAAAAACTTCAATATGCCTGACATATCATTTTTTTTCTTATTCAAATCAGTTTGTCGGTAATCACCACACCAAATAATCTTTGACATATGGCCAACACGGGTCATTACTGTATCAATTTCTTCAAAGGTAAGGTTCTGCATTTCATCTACAATAATAATGGCATTATCAAATGACATACCACGAATGAATGATGTAGATATAAACTCAATGTGGCCTTGTTCCTCTAGTCTATCCCATGCATCTTTGCGACCAAATAGTGTTTCACATATCTGGCGATACGGCTGCTGATAGATGTCCATCTTTTCATTTACATCGCCGGGTAAATGACCAATCTCACGGCTTTGCACCGCTGACCTTACTACAATAATTTTGGTAAATGGGTTTGATTTGTCTAAAACTTCTTCAAGTGCTTTGTATAAGGCACAAAATGTTTTACCTGTGCCTGCAACACCATGTAGTGCTACAAAATAATCTTGGCGTTTGTATGCTTCAAAAAATAATCTTTGGTTTTCTGTGAGTGGTTGAAAGGTTTTGAGGTCATCAATTCGTATGCGTAATTGATTGGATTTGTTAACTGGTTTCAGTTCTGTTACATTGTCGATTAGAGCTTTGTTGCGAGCCATTTATTTTTCCTAATACATGAGATTTGTGAATTTTACAGGTCACCCATGAGTTATAGTATTGTTCACTTAATAGAGCATGGTGATAGAATATCTCAAATGTTTCCCAATACGAACACTCTGACCTAGATTTGCATAAATGTAGAATTTCTCTTGTGTATGCATCCTCCCCATTTTGTTTGACTTCTTCTTTTAATACTTCGTTGGAACCCCAATAGGTTAACCAATCACTTGATACTCTGCTCTTTTTCTTTTTGCCTTTTACTTGCCTCGTTTTAGATTTAGTAAAAAATTTCTTACCGATATACTTTCGGCCTGTTGAAATGTGTGTGATAAGATACACAAAACCGTAATGGTCTTGTATATCTTCTTTTTTGAATTGTTCTGCTGTATTATAATGAAACCACATCAATAATCATCATCCTGTTCCAGTTCATCTTCCATTATATATGTGGAACAGAACGGACAGTATTGAGGATTATCTTCTACTACTCTTTCATCATATTCAATCTTAAACTTTGAATCACACTCAGAACATTGGTGCTTTAACACGGTCATTAATTACACCATGATTGTTTTGCATCGCCATAATACTCACGAGCTAAACCATTTTGAATTAAACCTGCACGAACACTTTGACCATTAACAATGATATCACCTAATACACGACCACCAAATTTATCCCATGCATACAATGTTACTTGTATTTTTCCGCCTTGTGAAATAAGTTGTGATGTGTATTTACTGGCTAATTGAGCTCTTTGGTCTTCCTGTGGGCATTGTGCTCTATGACCTTTCTCAGGAGTATCAACACCAAAAATACGAACCGCTAATTCTGGTTTCAATGGTGCAGGCAAAAATGGTGCTGAGATAACAATTGTATCACCATCACTTACACGGACAATCTGTGCATCGTATGTAACTCCCTTTGGAGTTTTTTGTGCAAATGCTAACAACGGCATTGCTAATAATACAAGTAATAATTTTTTCATTTTATTTCCTATTAATTTTTGCTAATTTCAAATAACTTAGTGTTTTAATCCAAAACCAACCCATGTCAAATTCAAACCATTTCTTGGATAGTTTTGCACTTGCTGGTTTATTATGATGGTTGTTATGTAGTTCTTCACCACCAATAATTAAACCAATTGGTATAATGTTTTTAGATGTGTCGTTTGTTTCTGTATTACGATAACCCCAATAATGGCCAATACCATTGACCACACCTGCAGCCCAAAATGGGATCCATATCATTTGAATACCCCATACAAGTAAACCCCACCAAGAAAAACAAAGTAAATTTATTAGTAATAACAAAGTAATTCCTAGACGAGAATGTTTGCTATATATATTCTTCTCAACCCAATCGTCAGGTGTTCCTTTGCCGTATGCTTCAACCATTAATTTATCTTTTGATGCTTCGTGATATAGAAATGCACCACCAAATAATACACGCCAAATGCCAAATATTTTTGGTGAGTGTGGGTCACCTTTTTGGTCGGTCATCTGATGGTGTTTACGGTGTATAGCAACCCATTGCTTGGTGACCATGCCTGTTGTAAGCCATAGCCAAAATCGTATGAGATGTTCTAATACAGGATTAAATGTTACTGCTCGATGTGCTTGACTGCGATGGAGATACATTGTAACACAAAGAATGGTGATGTGGGTCATCACCAATGTGTAGAGAATTAACATTAGGCGGCTTTACCCCAAACATCGTCCCATGTACCACTCAATGCACCCTTAGAATAATCTGTTGAACGGTTTTCAAAAAAGTTAGTGTGTGTTGGAGCATTAATCATTTCTTCAACCCATGGCAATGGATTGCGTTTGACTTTGAAAATGCCTTTCATGCCTAGGCCAATTAATCTGCGGTCAGCAATATAACGAATATATTGTTTAACATCAGCAGGTGTTAGACTTTCCATTTCACCCATACTAAAAGCAAGGTCAATGAATTTATCTTCCAATTCAACCATTTTTTCTGCAATGGCATAGATAGATTGTTTTAATTCATCATTCCATATTTCGGTGTTCTCATGCACATAGGTCTTAAATAGTTTCATCATGGACTCAGCGTGCATTGTTTCATCAACGATTGACCATGTAATGATTTGACCCATGCCTTTCATTTTACCTTGGCGTGGAAAGTTTAGTAACATAATGAATGAGCTAAACAACTGCATACCTTCTGTAAAGGCTGAAAATACTGCAATATGTCGTGCTGTGTTTTCTTTGGTGCCATTCTTATCTGAAATATCAAGCACATAATCATGCTTGTCTTTCATCTCCTGATACTCCATAAAATCATTATAGGTTGTGTCAGGCAGACCCAATGTTTCAATCAGGTGTGAATATGCCGCAATATGTAATGCTTCACGAGCTGCAAAGCCCATCAGCATCATACGCACTTCTGGTTGTGGAAAATATGGCAGATAGTTCTTTACATAACCACCTGCCACATCAATGTCGCCTTGTGTGAAGAAACGGAAAATATTGGTTAAAAAGTGTTTCTCAGCTGGTGTAAGTTTCTTTTTCCAATCTTTCACATCTTCAAGCATTGGCACTTCTGTGTGTAACCAATGTGATTGCTCATGCTTCAACCACGCCTCATATGCCCATGGATAATTGAACGGTTTAAAACTGTTGCGTGTATCTGTTAATTTACTTTCTGTTTTCTTAATCATCTTTTCTCTCATACATTACTGTGTTGGTGTTTCCTAGTGCCCATTTGGCCTCGGTTTCTACTGACCATCTCTTAGTTGCTACTTTAAAATCTGGCATCTTTAATTCTTTTGGGTTACTACTTGGTTCTAATATAATCAACCTATTATTTGGTTGAGCAGCAAACTGCCCGTTATCACACATAACAAAATTATAAGACTTGTGATCCTCAACATCTTCGGAAAAGCCAGTATCAAGAGTATTAAAATCAGGATGGGCACTATCAACTGTAAAAAGGTATACCCCATACATCCAATCTCCATTTTTCAACTTAAACTTACATTTCATGGATTGTAACTGTGCTTTCTTTAGAACAGTAATATCATATGATAAACAATCCCATAACTGTAAACTATCTAGTGGTTGAGGATTACCTTCAATTGGTTTCCAACAAAATGCGTGTAGTGGTAGTTTGTCATACAATGCACCATATTCATTTAAATAGGCCTCAATGCGAAACGCTTGGCCTCGTAACGATTTGATACTTACCCACCAACAAGGCTCTAGTTCACCATGACCTTTTTCAAAGTCATAGAGAAATTCTTTACGAACAAAACACTTAACTGGTGGTAAGTTTGCAACAATAAATGCCATTAAAATCCTACTGATGAACCACAACCACAAGTTGATTTAACTTCCGGATTAGTTATAGTAAATTGTGAATTGAATTTTTCATCTTTATAATCTAAAGTAGCTCCCATTAAATATTGTGCTGACATTGAATCAACAAACACTTTAATGGAATCTTTTTCAATTACAAAATCATCTTCTTCTTGTTTGTCATCAAAGGTAAATTCATATTGAAAACCTGAACATCCTCCGCCTCTTACTGACATTCTTAATGCCAAATTATCATTGTCTTTTTCTTCAACAATTAAATCTCTAATTTTATTAAAAGCTTTATCCGTTACATTAACCATTTTTATTCCTTACATGAACATTTAAGTTCGTAATCTTTTATTGCTGCTTTAATTGCATCTTCAGCAAGTATTGAGCAGTGGATTTTGACTGGTGGTAGAGAAAGTTCTTCCGCAATCTGAGAGTTCTTAATTGATCCTGCTTGCTCAAGTGTTTTGCCTTTGACCCACTCGGTAACAAGGCTTGAGCTAGCGATAGCCGATCCGCACCCATATGTCTTAAATTTTGCATCAGTAATTATTCCATTCTGCACTTTGATTTGGAGTTTCATTACATCACCACAGGCAGGAGCTCCTACCATACCTGTGCCAACAGTTTCATCAGTTGAGTCCATTTTACCCACATTGCGTGGATTTTCGTAATGGTCTAATACTTTATCTGAGTAGGCCATTTAACCCTCACACGCCAAACATTCGTTACCTTGTGCGATAGCAGTCATGTCTAACTCTTTAATAACTTCTCTTTCAATACGCTTAGATACCTTATCAGCCTTAGCCAACTTCTCTGAACGGCAATAGTATAGTGTTTTCAATCCTTTTTTCCATGCCAAGAAATGACAAGCATGAAGATACTTAACATTCACATCAGGCCTGAAGAATAAATTCAATGATTGTGCTTGGTCAATATACACTTGGCGGTCAGCTGCGTGTTCAATCACCCAGCGTTGGTCAATTTCCATTCCAGTTTTAAATATATCTTTTTGTGTATCATCTAATATGGTCAAATGTTGGCATGAACCATCATTAGCAATAATAGATGACCATGTGTCTTGCATTTGTTCTTCAGTAAGACCTTTTGCTCTTAGTATGGCATCAAGAAATTTATTCTTATTCAGATGTGATCCTGATAAGGTATCTTGTCTGTAAGCATTAGCACGATATGGCTCAATAGAAGGACTGGTGTTACCCATAAGAATAGAACTGGAAGCATTTGGGGCCACAGCCATAACGTGAGCGAAGCGTAGGCCGGTGCCGGCACAGTCACTAGGAGAGCCCCTCTCACTACCCAATTGTAAGTTGGCTTCATTTAATTTACCTCTAATATGTTTGAACATTTTGTTATTGGCTACTTTAGCCATGACACCTTCAAAAGCAATACCATTACGCTGTAGATAAGCATGGAACCCAAGAGCACCAACACCAATAGAACGCTCTCTTGTGGCACTAAACTTTGCACGATGAACAGCATCAGGAGCATTAGTAATGAAATAATCAAGGACATTATCAAGCATCTCGGCAATATCTTTAAGAAATAATTCGTTAGTTCTCCATTCATCGTAATACTCCAAATTAACTGACGATAAGCAACATACTGCTGTTCTGTCCTTATCAGTTGGTAGAATAATCTCAGAGCATAGGTTTGATTGTTGAATTTTTAGACCTAAATCTTTCTGAAATTTTGGCATGAGCCGATTACTAGTGTCAATGAAATGAATATATGGTTCACCAGTTAACATTCTTGTTTCTAAAATTCTCTGCCATAGTTCACGAGCAGAAATAGTATCTCTTACTTCGCCTGATGCTGGGTCTTTTAGTTGCCATGTATCATCAAGGTTTGGGTCAAGCATTGATTGCTCAACAAGGTGCATAAACTCATCGGTGATATTGATGCCGTGATGTAAATTCAGGCAACGCATATTCTGGTCGCCTGTTGGTTTACGAATCTCAAGGAACATTAATACATCAGGATGACTGATATCAAGATAGGCTGCATATGACCCTCTGCGTGTGCGACCTTGACGATAGGCTAGTGATGAGGCGTCATAGGTACGCAAGTGTGGCATTACACCAGTTGATTTATCATCAGCACTACGAATGCCAATGCCGATGCCTACACCACCGCCTAGCATTGATAACCAGTTTACTTCAGCTAAGCAATCTACTAATCCTTCTGCCGAATCATGTAGATAAGGGAGAAAACATGATATAGGAAGACCACGCTTACTGCGGCCAAAGCTAAGAATGGGAGTGCTATAAGAAAGCCAATGATTGGAACTATACTCATACAACCTCTGTGAATGCTCTTCGTTAGAGCCAAACGCTTTTGAAACATATGCAAACCTCTCTTGCGGTGATGTTTCGTCCTCTTTCATGTAGGACTCTTTCAATCTTTTAATTCCCAATTCATCAAACAATGAATCACGAGAATAATCTACTTTAATACCGTGAACGATATCACTCATTAAAACTCCAATCTTATTATTATACTTTCTTCCAAAAAACAAATTTGGTCTGTGCTTGTAAACCGTTAAATGTGTTACTACTTATAATACTTTCAATCTCACCAACTGATATGCCACTCATTATCATTTCATTGACATCTTTTGCTTGTATAGTATTAGGCCAAATGACGATATTGTGATTGGATTTAATGCTTTCTTGCATTAATTTGACGATTTCTTTGTTGCGTGGTTCATTATCAAATATTAAAACTTTCTTACCTGCTGAAATATTTTCTGCAACAATAGCAAGATTAGCATCAGCACTTGCAACACAATTCTTTATAAACAGACTATCAAGGGGACCTTCAACAACACGGACAGGTTCGTGAACACTCACTCTATCCATACCGAACACTAATTTTTCTTCACTATCGGTAGTGCGAATGGTTATATATCTTAGTGTTTTATCGGAGGTTTCTAATGCACGGCCTGATACTGCAATCAGGTTATTATACACATCATAGAACGGTATAATAACTCTAGCATCATCAATCAACTTCTTGCCATGATTAGGTACCAAGGCATCTATAAACTTATTATAGTGAGAAGTAAATAATAATTGGCTGTAGAACTCTTTAGGTATCTGCCTATTCTTTAGATAAGCTAAACAAAAATGCTCACTTGATAGGTTAGAACAGAACTCGGCGTGCTCAAAGATTTTTGGTTTGTCAAGTTTATCAAATCTTGGCGAGGGTACGTTGAATGTTGGCTCCTTAAAATTGGAGAAACCGGATTCACCTGATTTATACCGTTCAAGGACATATTCCTTGTATAAACTACCATCTACATTCTCCAATAATTTACCTAGACTTGTACCTATTCCACAATTTTTGCATGAATAGAATAGATTGTTGCCTTTCTTATACACATACCCACGAGCCTTGAGGAGATTCTTCTTAGAATCACCGCAAATCGGGCATGAGAAATTCCAAAGGTAATCTTGCTTACGCTTGAAGTTTCTCAGACGATGGGAAATTAGTCCAATATATTTGGACTCTACACTTAAACTCATAATATAGGATTATAACAAAATACTACTGAATTGTCAACACTATTGAAATATTTTTGTAATGATTTCCATGTGGCCAGATAACCAACCAAAAGCGGCAAGTGCACCTGCTGACAACCATACCCACTTATCTCTCTGAGATTTAAGTGCATTGATTTCTTTTGCCAAAGCTGAATGTTGAGTGCATGAAGCATCATACATGGTTTTCAGCTGCTCTGTCAAGTCATCTCGTGTTTTATCAAGGCAATCATGCACATCCTTTACATCAATTTTCAGGTCGTCTAATTTCTCATCAAGGGTATGTACCTTGGTTTCAACAATACCAAGGCGTTCTGCTGTGGTTGCCATTTTATTTCTTCTCCGGCACAGCTGTGCCCTCTAATTTTTTGTGGACTTTAATCTCTTTACAAACTTCTTTTTCTTTACCTGTTTTCTGGTCTTTCTGCATGACACAAGCCTTTTTAGTTTCGGCTGCATGGGCAACTTGGTAACCAACAAGAGACCATGCTACAATATTAATTGCGATTAAAAACTTTTTCATTTCTGTTCTTCCTTTTTAGCAAATTTTTCTGAGGCGGTAAATCCTAATCCTGCGATTACAAGGTATATCATTGAATCAAACAATGATGGTGTTACCTTGTAACCAAATATGTCAGCGACAAGTGCAAAAGCACAAATTAAAAATGATAAAAGGGTTATAACTCTTTTACTACTGATAGACCCATTGTGTCCATCGGATAACATACTATTCAACCAATTCATTTATTAAATCTCTGGTTGAGGTGGTTGAAGTGGTGCTGGTTTACCACCAAATCCTGTTGTAACTGCTGGTGCAAATGGCGATGGTGCAGGTGCCGATGCAACAAAAGCAGGCGTTGTTACACCACTAAAACTTGGCGTAGATGGTGTTGTTGGTGCAGGACTTACTGTTGTAGGCCGTGTTGCAGCTTGTAGTGCCATCTTTTGTGCATCTTTATCACCACCTGCCAACATGATACCAGACAATGTGCCGGTTAAGAATGTAGCAATAGGAATAATCAACTCAAAGAATTTTTGGTCGATAGGTGAGATAGCATTAAGTGGTTGTGTTACAAAGATTAATGAATACAATACGACAAATACAATACCAAATAATGTAAGTGCCAAACAAATACCAATGAAGAACTTCAGACGAGCCATCAACTGCTCTTCGGTATACATGAAGTTATCTTCTGATTTCTTTTCTTCTTTATTAAAAATATTCAAGTTCATTTGCAATTCGCTCCAGTTGTTGGCATTATTGGTGTTGGTGTATTTTGTGCAATCGGTTTAGTTCCATCTGGTCCCAAGCGTGGATCATTTTGACCCTTAAAAATGTGAGAAGGACAAGTTCTTGTTACATCACAATATGGCAACTTGCACATATCTTTGTCCCAATTTGCTGGGTCTTGGCACGGGTAACGAAACTTATCGCCACTAAAATATGCCAATGTTAATGGAAATAATAATAAAATAATTAGGCCTTTGGCTAATCTTTTATCATTCATATTATTTGCTCCGCTCTAATCGTTTTACTTTTTCTTCAAGAATAGCAATATGTTCTTTATTCTGCTGAATACTATCACGATTACGTTGAACGGCTTCAGTTAAATCTTGGCGTAGTTTTTCACGAGCAAGTTCAGCACCTGTATTGCTTGCCTGCTTGTTGTCGCTTGTTACTACCAAACTTACTTTTGCATTTAGTATAGTAACATCATGTTGTAGTGCGCCTAATGCACTAATCAAATAACCTGTGCAACCGATTAGTAGGGGAAGAAGTGCAAATAACAACTTCTCAATAAATGCACCTTTTTCATTCTGGTCTGCCATTTTAAACTCCTAGTATATGAAGTGCGTGTTCATAATGTTTAATTCTATCTTCAAGTCCAATGGTACCACCATTGATACGCTTTGTTAATGTGAGAATGTCGCCTTTATCTGCCCATTGGTTTAGGTTGTTTGTTTCCCAAAACCAACAAGCAGATTGAGCTGCACCTTCAAATGTTTGTAGATATTCAGATGCTTGTTCAACAGGTATTTCAATTGAAGCAGCAAACCAAGAATAGTTTTCTTTACCTGTCAATTGAATTAGACCACGACCACAATATCTAAAACCATCACCAGAGGCCTCATCGCCATTACCCATACGATTAGCATAGATACGATTTGCAATTGCTTCTTGTTTGTTTGGTTTGCTTGCATACTCGTTTGCTAGTTCATCTGTTGGAAAATACTTTGCAAACAGTTTGCGTAATGTGGCTGCTTTGTAATTTAGGTTCTCTTTAAGAAATACAAAATTACCAGATTCGTGAGCGCATTGTGCTATGAAGGCTGCAATACGCTGTGGTGTATTGATACCATAGTCGGGTAATAATTGTGCCAATGCATTGTGCCATTGGTCAATATAGGGATTCTTTGGAAGCAATTGCTTCAGTTGGTCTTTTGTCAGTTCCATTTTTACGCCATTAAAGAAGCTGCACTAATAGCAGCATTGATAATTAAATTTAATTGTTCTTTCAATGCAAGTCCCTCTGCATCATCAGCAATACCTTCCATAATATTAATACCTTTCAACAACTCCACATATTCTTCTTTTGTAACTAGTCCGTCTGCCAACATTTTATTGTATTCAATAATGTAAGCATTTAATTGTTCTGGTGTCATCTTGGTTTGCTCCCTAAAACGTGTTGAATGGTATCGGCCGACTTAACAACCTGTTGCAATTTTGCTTTACAGAAGATTGGTGATATCTTTTCTGCTTTATTAAAATAATCTCTTGTATCTTTTGTCAATGTCAATAACTTGGTTGACATATTATCAGTATCTTTGTTTCGTGGTATGTGAGTTGTAAAGTTCTTAAACTCCAACGCTTTGATATACAATTCGTTTACCTGTGTAACAACCAGTATATGGTTGCCACAATTTTCTTTTGCTACCTGTGCCTTTGTTTTGATATCATTAACAATAAAGTATTCATTGGTGTCATACTTGGCCATAAAATAGGCATCAAATAAGGCACAGCCAGACAAACTAAACGCAAATAGAACTATAAGTATTCTTTTCATTTTACACTATCAAATATTTGTTTCTGTTGTTTATACCATAACTGCCATGCATTGTATCTATCTTGCAACTCATAGTAAAGTCCATAATTATCATTAGCATTTTGTAATAGGTCTGCTAATGTTTTTTTATCTTCATTTAGAGGCTTTAGAACCGGAGCGGGCTCCATTAGCACTTGAGGGGCCTCTGGAAACTTTTGGCTCAACGGCACGGTTGTAGAGCACCCAAGCATCATCAGACAGCTTGCACTCAGCATTAATAGCTTCCCTCTTTGCTTCAATGTCTTTAGCATTTCTATTCACCTTCTCTTTAATCAATTCTTTATTCTTACTAACTTCAACTGTCAATTTTTCATTAAGTTTAACAGATTGTATTTCTGCTTCTTTTATCTTGGCCTGCATTTCAGCAATTCTTGCACGGTAAGACTGTTCAACTGCCAGACCGCCTTCAAAGAATACACCAATTACAAGAAGCACTATACCAATTTGTTTAGCAATGGCTGTATAAGGATTTATAACTGGTATAAACTTTAATAAACCACCACAAAATGTTAAAACTAATCCTACTACAACTGTTCCGTGAATAAGAGTGACCAGAATCCATTCTGGTATTAAACTCAGTATCCAAGACAACTGCCACATTATTTAACTCCTGGTAGTTTCCTACGCAAAAAAGAGCTAAACAACATTGGTTTCTTTTTCTTTGTAACTCCTGGCTCACCTTGTGGGCCAACACCTAAACCTGCAATTTGACCACCACCAACTGCATTGACTGGTGCATCTTCTTTCATTGAATTAATAAAACTACGATACACGGCCGCAGCTCCTGCTTTACCCATTACTTTTGCTCTTTGTTCCATAGCGATTGCTGCTTGTATTTTATGTGCGTGTGAACGACCACTTGATTTAATTTTACTTACACTTGCTTTGGCATCTTCAGGTGTAGCAAATTTAAGACCCTGTATTGTGCCTTTTGGATTCTCATCTGTGTATAAATCGGAATGTTTATCTGAATTTGCAGGCTGACCAGGCTTTCTTGGTATTCTTGCATCTTCTTGTATAGGTTTACATTTGTTATCGGTGTTACACCAATACATTCCTAATCCACATTCTTTTTTAAATTCGTTTGCCATTATAGACCAAACCTTGCTTTATTTGAATTGTAATTATTTAAAACTTCAGTTGCACTCAATGCTCTAGTGTAATGATAGAACGCACCACACTTACCTTTACCATATGCATTGGTTCCCATATTTGTACCATCAATAGCGGCAATTGTATAATAAATTGCAGAACCGGTTGACCTTGATTTAACTGCTGATCCTATACTTACGCCATTAATATACGCAGTTGTTGTTGAAGTTGAATCATCATATGTAAACCCTAAGTTATACCAAGTGTTAAAACTTTTTGCGGAAGATACAATCTTAACAGTATAATTATCCCACACAGAAAAACTTATTTGGCCGCCAGAATTTATTTCAATCTGGCTGTCATGCCAACCACTATTAATTGTTCCTTGTCCCAATTCACTAACAATTTGTCCTGCAGCCTGTGGGTACCACCAAATAAATGTTGATATAGTTGGAAACGATGACATAGTATATAAATTAGAGGCACTTATTGCATAATCATTTGTACCATCAAACACAATTGAGTTAGCATTTGCTGATTCAAATGTTGGACCATTCACCAAAGTCATGTTTTTAGCATTACCACTTAAATCGGTCCAAGTTGTTCCAGAACCAGGATAACTTGATGTGTTACTAGAATCTAACCAAACAATTAAACTAGTTAAATTTATTGTTGGATTATTTTCTTCAAGCATTTTAATACCTGAACCAATTGTGATACCTGAACCAATTATCATTTAATTTCTCTTAGTATATCTGCAATTTTCATATCAACTGGAATATCAGAAGATACTATATCGTGTCCTTTAATACCTTTAACTCTTTCTGGCATACAACTCAGAAAAACCAAATATGTTTTTAATGCCGAGTAATCTTCTTTTGCAATCTTATAGAATAATAATCTTGTAGCAGCTTCAACACCAAAAACATTATATAGAACCACTAAATGATTTAAAACCAATCTTTCTTTTATCTCACCAATTTTACGGTGTCGGTAAAACAAACGCTTCAAATAGTTAAAGCGCTTCATGTCCTCTTTAAATTCAGACATAATACAATTGGGCTTATCGTAAGCCTTAGTTGCATATAACATTATATTTTCACTACTCAAATCATCAAAGGACATTATTCTTCTTTTTCTAGCTCTTCATCCTTTGATAGTATTTCCTCTATGCCTTCGTCATCGTCAATAAGAGCATAAAAATCATAATTACCATCATCGGTTTGATAATATAAAACATATAATAGTGAATCACTACCATGTATATCTAATACTACCTCATCACCATCTTGGTCAGGTACATAAGATGTTGGCAGGTCATAACCAAACCTGTTCAACACCTTACGCACTTTATACAAACCGATTTGTGGAGATAATATTACATCTTTGAGTCCCATTTCCAATTGACGATTGATTTCTTCTTCAACAGCAACATCTCTTGCCATTGAAGATACTTCAGGCATCGCCAATTCTGTTAGAAACTCTTTAAACTTCATGTTAGAATACGTTTTCGTTGTCGCCAGTCATTGAACCCATAGCAACTAAAGTTTCAGTTGAAATGCGGTTTGCACGGCCACCCATTGATACGGTAAACACAGCATTACCTGTATTTGGACGCAAAATTGGTGTGTTAGCATACAGTCCTGGATTTACAATTGTAATTGTGCTGATATAACCAGCAGTATTTACAGAAATAGTTGCAACAACTGGAATAATTGTTGAACGGCCGTTTGAACCTGTGTTACCAAATCCACTATTTGCAACAATAGTGATTGTGCTATTTACAGCCACGCAACCAGCGTTAGCAGTAATTGTAGCAACAGGTCCCATACCAACACGGCGAGTTACCCAACCAGCGTGTGTTGGAACACCAGTTGATGCTACTGTTGATGAATTAGCTTGTTCAGCAGCAGTTACGCCAAAAATACCAATTGCTTGGTTGTCGCTAAACGAGCCAAGTTTTGTATTAGCGTAATATACTTCTGCGTTTGCTGTTACTTGTGGTGTATTACCACCGTAGCCAGCCATTGCACTTGATACTGGTGCATTGTTAGCGGCATCTAGGTTTCCCCATAAACTCATTTTGTTTCTCCTAAAAAATCGGTTTATTGTCTATTTATGTCTTGGTTATTTGACTTGATAACATTGGATCAGGCTGATACTTGTCATCTGCTGCCATGGTTTCTTTTTTCTTCTTTGCAACCTTCATTGCTTCACGAACAATCTCCATTCTGCGAGATTCATCTAAAGATTCTTTTACTGGTTGCTTCATTTTCTCTATTTGCTTCTTCATAGCCATGCGAGCAATATCACGAGCACGACTCATTGGTGTGTGTTTTGCACCAGATTTATCTGTTACAGTTCCTTTGATTGTGGTGTATGGCTTATCAAAAGGAGGTTTAGATGCTTCTGCAACACGAGTTTGAGGTGCTAATGTTTTTGCAGCTGCAGTTAAACCAGTTTTTGGTTTAGCTAAACCAACGGCATCTTCCATTTGCACTTCTTCTTTTGCATAACCTTTTGGAGCAACAGAACCATGTCCTTTTCTTGCATTTATTCTACTTTTTGCGTTGTCTTGTGCTTGATATTGCAAATCGTGAGGAACATTGCTTGTATTTCTTGGATGAACTTCTGTGGAACTTTTTACACCTCCAGTTTTTCGCAGATAAGAATAAAGAGTTTTATTGGACAGTTCATCAATCTGTTTAACTTCTTCGCTCATTTCTGCGGCCATATAATTTGCAACAGTTGAAATGTAATCTTCAGCTTTAGTAATCTTAGATTGAACCCACTCTGGAAGATTATCATCATCTTTAATCATGTCATGCATTTTCTTTGCATTAGCAATAATAGAACGCAAGTCAGATTTGGCCATATCACCTTCTTGGTCATACTCACCAATATCAAATTTATCTTTAATAGCTTCTTTGATTGGGTGATAATCTTGTTGTTTTAACTGTTTTGCTTTCTCAGCAGTAACAACTAATTCTTTGCCAGAAGTTTTGTGGCGAACAGTAACAGTTTTCTCTTTAGCTGGTACTGCACCTTCATCAATTTCAGTTTCTTCCGATACTGATTTCCAACTACCACCCATGGCTTTGTATTTCTTTGCAGCCCAACCATTTGCATAAGCTGATGGATAAACATCAAACTTGGCTTTGGCTTGTGCCTTTGCTTGAGCCCATTTCTCTGGACTCGTTGGTACATTTTTTTCGTCTAAGTTTTCCATATTTTCGCTTATCTTTCCTTTTCCAAAATTAGATACATTAATAGGTTTGCCCTGTCTTTCAGGATTTGGATCATGTTTTCTTTTTGCTGCTACAGCAGATGCTCGTTCTTTCTTTGATAATGATGCTCTTTTTGCTTTAGACATACATTTTGGTTTAGGCTCACCAGGTTCTCTTGCACATGGGCCAATTGCTTCACCCTTACTGTTGATTCTTTTCCAATCACCAGAAGGATCAGTTTTACTAAACCATTTACGCAAATCTTCTTTAAGTTCAGCTTCTCTTTCAGTATTAGATTTGCGATTTGGATGGTCTGGATTCTTATACGAAGTTTTTCTAAAACCTTTCTCATCATAATTTCCTGATTTCTTTTTTGAAATAGCTGTGGCCGCTGCTATTGCTGTCGCAGCAGATTCTTTCACGCAAGAACCAGGTGAGTAAGGCTTTTTACCTGGTACTGATTTAAAACCAGTCCAGCATCTCTCTCGTAAAGTAAGAAATTCAGAAAACTTTTTCATTTTAGATCCTAAGAAAAATCTTTTAGATGGTCAGCTTTAGCTTTATTTGTTCCTGCTTCCCAATCTTTATGCTCTTTACTTCCTTGTGGATGAGGATTATCTTTTACAATTTCTTTATGCTGACTATGAATTTTAGCTTTTGAAGGAGCATCTTCAATACTTTGCATTGTATAATCATATCCATGCTCATGCGGAGTCATTGTTGGATGAATTTTAGGAATAAGTTTTCCATCACGGCGTTGATAGCCTTCAGGAGTTCCTTCTTCAATTTGCTCAACTTCTTCACCCATTGCTCTCTTAGTAGCCGTTGCATACATTACATTCTTTGCACGGTCACCGTAACGGTCTTTGAAACCAGAAATACCTTTCTTCATTGACTTAACAATTTCTTCTTTTTTCTTCATCTCTGGTTCTGTCATTGAGCGCTCTTCAATAGTTGCTTCTGCGTAACCATTTGGTTCATCCATTACAACTTCAAATTCTTCTTCTTGAACAGCTAAAACTTCTGCCTTAGCAACTTCTGCTTTTTTACCTTGACCAGCATTTTTTGCTTTTTGTGCTTCCAATTCTTTAGTGAATTGCTCATTATCTGGTTCTTCTTTTACCAATGATGCAAACAAACCTTTGAGGCCTTGCTCTTGATACAATGCAACCATCTCAGACATTTTCTTTTTCTTTTTCTTTTCTGCTTCAATGTCGGAGAGTTCTTTCATCTTTGGTCCCTTAACATCATCAACAGGACGCTTGACTTGGTCTCGGCGTGCTTTGGCTGAATCACCATATGAAGAACCATAAACTCTCATTCCTGTTGCAGTTTTTACAATTTCCATTTCTTCAATCTGTTCAGCTGCTTCTTTCATAGAGTTTACGGCTTTGTGTATGATAGAGTGTTGTTGTTTAACGTGTTTTACATCATTTGGTGTGTTCTTTGCACCATCCATTCCAATTCTATAATTTGCATTGTGTATTTTGTTAAACGCTTGTCTTGCTGTTGTTGCTAATTTTTTGTTATCGGGATGAGCAGACGCAAGTTTAGTAATTGCTTTTCTAATACCTGTGCGCCGTTTTGAAAACTTTTGAAATTCTTTTGTTTCATATGGAGCATCCATATCCATATAATTGGTTTCTGATGCTTTATCTTCACCCGGTTTTGCTGATTTTTGATTTAATTTGGATGAAGAAGGAACTGCTTTCTTCAAATAATTTTTTGCGGCACCAGTTGAAATTTCATCCAATGGTTGAAAATACTCAATAAAGAGGTCTTGTTCTTCTTCGGTTAAAGAATTAAATTCTTCTTGTGACAACGAAGCAAGCATCTCTGCTTCTTCTCTTGTAAGTTCAACTTCTTCTTTTTTAACTTCTGGTGCTTTTTTACCTGCACGAAGCATTTCAAAGTCTTTTGCTGTTAACTTATCTTTCTCTGGCTCATGCACATCCAATTTCTGTTGATTTGGATGCAAGGCCTTTTCGCCCATCATAATACGAGCAGCAATTTCAGCTACATTTCTTAATTTTTCATTTGTTGTAGTCATCTTAGTTCCTTTTTTAACAATTCCATTTTCTTAAAGCTTTATTGATTCTGCTATCTGGATCATTGGCAGTTTTAGCAGAAGTCAAACGCTTCTTCATGCCACCCATTCTAGCACAGAATGATTTGCGGCGATTGGCTGCCTTTGAGCCAGGTTTTAATTTTGATGGCTTTGTTGTAACTGCCATTGAAAGTTTTGAACCAGGATTCTCCCGGCGATAAGATTCAATTCCTTTGCGGTTTAAACCGCCCTCAGAATTTTTACCTTCTTTGCGTTGCCATGCAGGCGCAGCTTCATTTAAAAAATCTTTTAGTCTTTTCATAGTGCGTAATTTCTTTTTCTGAATGACAATAAACTAATGCCTTTCTTTTTAAGTTCATCTTCTTTTTGGTCACCAATACTGGCTGTTGTTTCATCACCAGTTAACTCAGTAACAACTCGACCTTTCTTGGTCAATTTCTCACCTGCAGGTCTACTAAAGTTTTCACCAGATTGGGCCATTGAAAGTCCTGGTTCAATTCCTCTATCAATTGATTCGCTTACTTTTTCTTTCTTGGAGCGGATTTGACTGAGGGTGATTTTGCCCGTGTTGTAGCCTTCTTGACAGTTTCTTTCTTCGCTGGCTCTTCCGCCTTTGGAGCTTCTACTGGTTTGTCCTCGCATGGCGATACTGTTGGTTTGATTTTCAAATAATTGATTAGTGCTTTTAGCATCTTCATTCTCCTTAATTTTAATAACATATCCATTGCCCATCTTGTGGACTACACCACCATTGATGTGGGCTTCTTTTGCTGCTGAACGGCGAAGCATAAATGTTTTTACTTTGCCGTTATAGTCTTTTAATAAATTTTTATGGTCTAACTTAACTTCTTCTTTAACTGGTTTAACAACTCTATCCATAGCACGATTGATACCTGCTTGGTGTTTATCTGACATTTTGTTATATACATCAGAAGGTTGAACTTGGCCTTTCATTGTTTTTACATAACCAAATGTTCTTTTTTTAATATAATTGGATGCTGAATCAACTGAAATTTCATTTACTTTTTCAACTTCTTCTTTGTTAACTTGTTTCTCTAAACGGTCAATTGCACCAGACATATTTTCTTTGCCTTGTGCTGCGGCTTCTTTGCGTTTAGCTTCAATTTCATCATGTTTCTTTTCTCTTTCAGCTGCAGCTTGACGAAACTTATCAAGTGCTGTTGGTTTCTTAGCCTCAAATAATTCTTCAAATTCTTCATTAATTTTTTTCTGTGATTTCATAGATGAACCTGAAATTGGAATATTTGGTTGTGATGGTTCTGCATCAGAAACCTTAACTAGTTTATCATGTACCGAGCGATACAATGTTTTTCTATCTTTACCATAGCGACCAAAGCCGTAGTATTCTAAACCAAGTTTTCGTGCTTCAGTAGAAGCAGCAGAATTAGGATGTGGTATTGCATCAGTTTTCTTATCAATTGGCATCGTATCTTTTTTCTGCAACTCATTTGCTACCCATTCTTTAGACTGGTCTGTTTTTGGTGGTGCTTTTATAAACTTCTGAATACCTTTGTATAGGTTCAAAAGTTCTTCTTTTTTTGCTTGCACTATTTCTGGTCGTGCAACTCTTAAATCTTCAGAGTTATCAAACTCAGCATACTTGTCACCAAATAGTTTTGCTAACTCTGGTCTTGCTTTTTGAACGGCGTCCCATTTTTGTTTGCGAACATCTTCAGGTACGGTACGACCACCACGAGAACCTCTTTCAACATTTCGTGAAGCGGATACTTCATCTCGTGTGTTGACCATAATCATTGATGTATCATAGCCTAATTCTTCAAGGCGAGATTTAATTGTTTTAATCTTTTCATGGTCATCACCTGTGCCATTGATAATCAAACCATTACGACCTTGTAGTGCTAAACGCTGGCGTAACTCGGTCATGTTCTTGGCTCGACCACGAACCAAATCTCTTTCAATCTTCTCAGATGCAGGCATCGTCTTGCTTAGATTTTTTTTATCCATCAAGAACTCTAAAGCTTTATCAGAGTTAATCTCAACCATGCCATTACCAGCAAGTGTGTTATCTAAAACATAATCTTTACCAGAACCAGGACCACCTGCTAGAAATACTGCTTTGAAAATGCCTTTGTCATGCACACCTTCATTCAATAATTCTTCAAATGCTTCATCAACAGATTCTTTAATGCCCATGTGTTTACGAACATCACTATACAATTCTTTTGCATGGCTTGGTTCAACATGAGATGGAATGCCTTTCTTAAATTCTTTGAAGTTGCCTGTTGAAGCATGACTTCTCATTTTTGATGCTGACATTCCCTCTGTGCCTTCAGCATCAGGATCTCTTTCACCAGAAGAATGAACAGTAATCTTTTTAAAATTGAATAGTGCGCCTTTGGCTGATCCATTGTATTGTGCCAGTTTCTTTTTGTATTCTTCTTTGCGGTCAGAACCCGCCACCATGTGTAAATGCGTTACACCAGATTTGTGGAGTTTAGCCGCTTGGTCAAGAAAAGTAGGAGATTCTTTATTTGAAGTTGACAGATTGGTGTCAGGAAAGAACCGTTTTGCGTGTTTGAGTTTATCTTTTGCGGAGAGAGGATTCTTTTTAGGATCCTGTGAGTGAGAGAGAACAACATGGTGTGAACCACCAACAGACTTAGCAACCTCTTTGACCTTATCCACCAACTTGGCGTGGCCGGTTGTAGGCGGATTCATCCTGCCAAAGGCAAGGACGGCGTGCTTCTCTGGTGCTTCTTGTATAAATTCTCTAAATTTCATCTCCGCCTCTACAGCGTTTAATTATGATTATAGTCTATTTATACAATTTATGTTCTGTATGCTTCTGAGGATGTTTTGGAACTAGACCTTTTCTTAATCAAATCTAGTATTTCTTGATTGTTTGCCTGCTCTCCATAAGGTGCAAACATGGCTCTATCGTGTTTTTCTGCTTGTTCACGAGCTTCTGAAAGATAGTAGATATTCAATGACTTACGATACACACCATCTGGACATTGGAGTTCTGTTGGTAGTCCATGCCACGAATTGTCTGCGGTATCAAATAGAACCGCACGATTAAACTTATTGTATAATTTGGTTACACATTCTTTTGGTAGATTCTTTTCTTCATCGTGTGACCAGAATTCTAAACCACCATTCCATTCTTCTTGCCAATCTGGTGTCATGTAGATAATGATATTTAATCGTCTTTCTTTACCAAGTTTTGGATGAATTGAATAATCTTTGTGCATATTCAATTTACCACCACGAGCAGTCATGTGCCATCCACCACCATGTAGTCCATAATCTGCTTCTAAATTATCAATACCAGTAATTTTACGGACTTTATCCACAAACTCTGGTGTATTCATCAAAGAAAAGGCCTTGTATGTTTCTTTAGGAAACAAGTCCCAATTAGGTGTCAGTTTTTTGTTTTCAATGGGATTCTTATATACAGACCAAATGTTTGGGTCATTAAAGTCAGGAAATTCAGAAGATAATTTCAATGCTGTTTCATCGTCAAAGAAATTGTCAATTACTACATGGCGAAAGGGTTTGCCTTCATTATACTCTTTATTGAGTTTTTCGTAATCAAATTGATTAATCATTTCTTTTTATTATATTCTTCTACAAACTGGTGAAATTGTGAGCCAAATCGTTTTGCATAACATGAGTGTTCAATGGGAAACTTCTTAACTTTTATGTGCCTATTTTGAATTAAGAAAATAGATAACAATCTTTCCGTTACAAATGAAAAGAATGGGATCCATGAGCCGTTATATCCTTTACCATCACGATAGAGGTAATTATATAGTTCTCCATCTCCACGACAAATCTCTAATGTGTTATCAAGGAATGTTAACCATTCTGTCCAAAACTTTGAGTTGCCAATATAATAATTGCAAGTAGCAAAATCATCAGACTTATAAACTAATTCTTCAGCCTTCTCGGTGATACCAATTTTTGGAAATAAACGATTTGCAAACTTCAGCATACCGGGATGCCATTGGTCACCTTGCACCCAAAGATTAATATAGTTTGCTGTAACTTCTAAACTTGGATCCATGTGATACACATCGTAATCAGGATTGGCCAAAATCCAATCACGAAACTCAGAAGAAGGCAACTCTGTCTTTTGCATCCAACGCCACGATAAAAGACCCCAATATACATCGGTATCTTTGTGTTTTTCTAATAGATTTTTCCACATGGGATATTCCCGCAATTCTGGTTTGGCATTTTCTGTATTATCATACGGGGTAAATGTAGAGTCTAAAATAGGCAACTGACTGTTATCATAGTATGCCTGATACAAAATTAAATTCATTTAACCATGTCCTCAATAATAGCCTTCATATCATAGTTTGGAGTGTATCCTAATGATTTTAATTTATCAGATAGCATCCACATACTACGAACTTGTACCGTGCGATGGAAGTCAGGAATTTCAATCGGCACTAATTTGCCTTCCCCACCAATTAATTCTTTGGCATACTCAATCATATCCTTGAATAACAATGGTTGCCCATTACCCACATTGTAGGTAGTATTAACTTCGCCTTTTTCCATGATGAGTTTAATTGCTCTAGCGGCATCATTCACATGAATATAATCTCGGTAAAGATTGCCGCCATCATAGACATTCACATCACGGCCTGCCTTCAATTCATTAATCATATGTTGAAGTGCGTTCTTTTGTGGTGATGCCTTTTTATCGCCATAACCTGCAACATTAGCAAGACGGAGAATACGATACTTGATACCAAATGTTTCACAATAAGAGATTAGTAATTGCTCTGCACATCGTTTAGTAATAGAATAGAATCCATTTGGATAACAATTTGATTCTTCGGTTGCAGGCATCTCTGTTTCACCATAAACAAACCATGAACTGATAAAGTTAAATGTTACGGGTGAACTTTTACATTGTCGTAAAACTTTCATCAATATAGTAAGATTTGTATCAATGTCAATAAAAGGGTCAGTCTTTACATTGTAATTTGTTACAGTAGAAATCATGTAAAGAATATCTTGGCTTTTTATTTCATAATCATTACGAGCATTTACTATACAACCAGGATTCTGTCTAGTAAATTCAGAACCAACGAAGCCTGAGCCACCAAATACTTGAATTTTCATAGTGCTTGTTTTAACCTTTGGATTTCATCATTTGTAAGATGCATATCAAAATTATTGTAACTAATTACTTTTTTGGTTTTTGAATCTAAAATTTCTCGTCTAAATGTAATTTTAGTTAAATCAGATGGGTTTCTAGTCGATTGTGTTTCAACAATTAAATTACAATCATTTACATTTTTAAGTAACATTTTTAATCACCTTTTCAATATAATCAAATACTGCATCATTCCAAAATGGAGGACAACCTAACAAAAATACATGAGATAACGCTTTGTTTGCCAATGGATATTTACTCGCATCATCTAAGTGTTTAAAGCCTGGATGCAATAGAATATTACCAGCAAAATAGTTTCGTGTTTGAATCTTATTGGCTTCAAAGTGTGCAACTAAAGCTTCTTTTTGTTTTTGTGTTTCACAAATAATTGGCACACCAAACCATGATGGTTCAGATTTATCTAGTTTGTCAGCAACACGAACATTCAAATATTTAAGCAATAGTTTGGTTAGCCGTTCTTTATGTTCTTTTCTTTTCTCGTGAATGTAATCAACCTTTTCTAATTGTGCTATACCAATGGCACCTTGCATATCAAGAGGCTTCAGGTTGTAACCTGCATAAGCAAAAATATATTTGTGGTCAATAATGCCATCATAATCTGGCAACCACTTATCAAATCTATTACCACAAGTTCCACATGGTAACATATTGTTTGAACCAACACAATAACAATCACGACCCCACCAAGAAATAGAACGAGCAGTATCAATTAACTTTTCATCATTAGATGAAATCATACCGCCTTCACCTGTTGACATATGGTGTGCAGGATAGAATGATGTTGACCAGCAGTAATATAAATCAGTAATCAACTTTCCATCCCATTTGGTGCCTAGTGAATCACAATTATCACCAATCAATACAAGGTTATTTCTGTAACAAATATCATGGATTATATCCATGTCAGGCGGATTGGCCAATACAGGAGAAACAATAATTGCTTTGGTCTTTTTTGTAATCTTTTCTTCAATCTTATTCACATCAAAGTTCAATGTATCAAACTCAATATCAATGAATACTGGTTTAAGATTGTTTTGCATGAGTGGTGCAATTGTAGTTGGAAATCCAACTGGTGATACAATGACTTCATCACCATCTTGCCAATTTAAATGTTTCTTAACAGCAGCCATCATCACCAAATTGGCAGATGAACCAGAATTAACCATGTGAGATTGTTTTACATTGTATTTCTTTGAGAACTTAATTTGAAATTGCTCAACTCTTTCACCTGCTGGTAACCATTTACCTGTTAGAAACGATTTTAGACCAGCAGCAAACTCTTTTTCGTCCCACATTTGGCCAGAATACATTACATAATCTTCGCCAGGTTTGAAGTTAGAATAGTCTTGTTGATACTTTGGTTTAGCCTGTTTGGCTATTTCTTCAATTAATTTATCATCAATCATTAATATGCTTCCAATTGTCCATTTCCAGCCAATACTCCTTGGCAATATAACTTTTCAAATTCTACTGAAAAACCTTTATCAATATTACCATAGTGTGCGTGTTCTGTGTCAACGCCATGTTGATTTATTGTTTGATAAATTGCTGGTAAAGTATTCAGATAATTATCAAACAATGATATACAGAATGAATACATTCTAGTTATGTATAAGTGGTCACAACCAGATTCCAATTGTTTCTGTGGTGGTAACCAAGATGGCATTGCTTTCTTGAACACATACTTACCATATTGATTATCATATGCCTTAGGGTCATAACCTTCAAGCATATTGGTTCTAGCAGATAACTTAAACACCCTACGAACACCAGCCATCATCTTCTGTAATTCAGGATGTTGTTTAATAATACTTAATGTCTTAAACAATAGAGTAATTTCTGCTTGTGATTTAAGGCCTGCATTTGCGAGTGACATTAAATCTTCATCACCAAAAAAACTAATACTTCTATCACAATATTGTGTTACTGTAACCATTGTTGCTTCATCAACCATCCTAGAAGAAGCATCTACTAAGAAGATAATAGCATCAGGTGCAGCCTTGCGTAATGATTGCAGACCTTCAATTGTTTGCCTTGTTCTTGTTTCATCATCAATAACACCAATGCTCGTTTTAAGAGCAGAGGTTACAATAAACAAATCGGTACTAGGTATAATCATTTGTGCCATTCGGTATCAGGAAACATTTTAATAGTTTTATATTCAATATTGAATTGGCTATTATACACGAAATCAATAACTTTTACAAGTTCTATTGGTGAGATTGCCTTACTTACATCACCGCATGGGTAAGGTATATCTCTACTCCACAATGGTGTATCAATACCGCCTGGATGAATACTTGTTACTTTGATTCCTCTGCTACGCAATTCTTCACCAAGAACACCAGCAAATCCTGTAAGACCATGTTTAGAGGCACAATATGCGGATTGGTTTTCTAGTTCTTCAAGGCCTGCAACTGAATTGATAAAGAATATACGACTGCCTTTTTCCATTTTCTGTAATGCAAACTTAGTTACATACATGGCACCTTTAAGATTGATATCAATCATATCATCAATCTCATCTAAAGTGGTGTCTGAAAATGATTTCATCTTAAAGACAGCTGCATTATTAACTAGAATGTCAATATTACCAATCTGTTCAAATATATCATACATCTCATAACAGCTAGTAACATCAACTTGAAAATGTTTGTAGTTTGGAAATTGAAATATAGATTCACCACGAGCAAAACCAATTACATTCCAACCTTTCTCAATGTAATCATATGCGATTTTTGCACCAACACCACTTGTGGTGCCAGTAATTAGAATTGTCTTATTCATATTTAACTTCTTCAAATATATCTGAAGCTTTCTTTATCTCATCATCTGTTACATCATTTAATATTTTATAGTTGCCAATGCCGACTGGCACAGGTAAGTATTGATTACTGTTTCTATGCTTCATTGTATCAGATAAAGACTTTTTAAGCAAGTCAAATTTACAAAAATCTTTATGGAATACAGGCAATTTTAAACTGTGTGCTGTCTTAAAGATTCTTTCTAGTGTTTCAGTATCAATGTAACCACGAACATTAGCCAAACAAGAACTCAACAAGCAATCTAATACAACTGCTTCGCCATGTTGTAGTGTGTCCATATTTTGCATTTCAATAATAGGACTAAACGAATGGCCAAAGTCAACACATCGGTCTAGTTTTCTTTCCCATAAATTTGGTGCCAATTCTTCAATCATGCCCGTAATGGCAGAATTGATTACACGAACTGGTACTGCACCAAACTGAAACTTCTCGGTGATTAGTTGTTCTGCACTTGCTTCAAGTAACTCAAATAATTCTTTGTCTTTGATTACTGCAAGTTTAAATATCTCTGCAATGCCATTGACAATGTTTCTTTCATCTTGTGTAGCAATAAACTTCTTGTCTAGTAATGTGGCAATTGGTGGGTAATATGCACCAATACGATTTCTGCGGCCAAAGTGATTAGCTGCAACTTTAACACCAACAGAAGCATCTACGATAGCCAACAATGTAGTTGGAACTTTAACATAAGGAATGCCTCTGCGATAGATTGAACAACAGAATCCAACCAAATCAAGCAGAACACCACCACCAATTACAATGATTGCTTCTCTACGCAATACACCAACATCTTCAAAGAACCTTAAAATCTGGTCTGTGTGTTCCCAATCTTTGTTTTGTTCTGTGGCATCAATAACAAATAGTTTTAATTCTATTTTGAATGTGTTGAAGTAATCTTGTAATTGTTGACCATACAGTTTATATACAGTCTGGTCTATGACAACCACTCTACGATTGGACTCACCAAAACTTAACAGGTCGTGATTGTTAATATTAAATACATCACTAGAATACTTTAAGACAAATTCAACCGGCAGTTCAGCTTTAACTGACCAAGTGCGTTTATAATTATCAAATTTTGTTAATACATTTTCCATTAGAATATCTTACTTAACAAGTGGCAAGCATGAACATAAAAGAATTTTGCCTTTTCAAAATCACCAGCTGCACACTTAAATGGCAACATACGAATGAATTGAGTTGCCTCTAATACATCAATGATTTGTTTATGTTCAAGGTGTGATTCAAAGATTTTATTAAATACTTTTAGATTATTTGGTATTTCTAAGTTATGTGATACAGATGAACCTTCTATGATAACAAACCTATCATTTATAAAGCCATAATGACTACGAGAACATTGAAGCACCTGTGAATAATCTAATAGCCTACTATCTATAATGCTTTCTTCATACGGGTCAATGAATATGACTTTATCTTCTTCAAAAGAATACATCATATTTTCTAATGTTGGATTACCATGAATATTTTCTTCTGTAACCAATTCCATTTCATCAAAGAAGTTCTTCAACTCAGGTAAAAAGTTTTGAATGCCATGTGTTATTTGACCATTGTATTCAAAAGTATTGAATGTTCCAAGTTCATAAAAATTATAGAAAGTTGGATACTTAAAAGCATCTGAAAGTTTTTGTGTAACTTCTTCTTTAAAATATAATTTGGGACCACCAGGATTTGGTATATACATTTTGCGGTGTAAGTTATCAAACGACCACATCATCGCATCATGTATTCTTTCAATTTGATTTTCAGTTAATTTATCTTCTGATAAAATGGTTTTAATATCTCTGTAACCTTCCAAATAAGCGATATCAAAATAGGCTGAGTTATTTGAATAATTCACATCTAATATTTTTGGAAACAAACCAGTTTCAGCCAATCGTTGTAGTTTCTTTAACTGTGTATACCAACGAACATAACCATATTCACGATTGTCTTTTGTGCTAATTGATTTGCGAATAAACTTCCTATCACCATCTTCATATAATGATGTAGAACTAAGAGAACCGCCTTTTAATTGTGTAACTTTCATTTTAAACTTTTCTTTGCTAGTTCAAGACCATATTCTTGTGGTGAACCAAGAACAATAGTTTCATAGTTGTTATTTAATCCATTCAAGCCAATAGAACAATTCTTCTCAATCATATGTGTAAATAGATTTGCAATATACATTTCCTTACCAACAAATGTGGCAGATAAACTCTCATACATCTGTTGGTATAATTGTGAGCTTTGAAACCCATATAGACCAGAACTGGCAAATGGAGAGATAGGAGATTTCTCTACAATCTCTGTTACAAGTCCATCTTTTGAACGAACATAAGAATACTTTGGATTATTGGCAACAAACACATCAATGTAACCATCAGCCATCAAACTTTCAATCTTATCAAAATCTCTGCCAATTAAAAGTGTATCAGCATTGTGAACAAAGAATGGTTTGGTTTGATTCTTTAGTAGTGAAGCACCAATGTATGCTGTGTGTGCCTGACCATCAGTATCACCAATGTATTGAATATTATTCTCTGTTAGACCTAGTGGTTTAATTGTATCAACTAACTTGGTCTTAAAATAAGAATCTCTTTTATTCGCCAGAAGAATAGTTTCATCAAAAGTACCAAGTTGCTTAATGATTTCATGGATAATTGTTTCATCACCCCAAGGCAACAGATACTTTGGTATGTCAAAGCCAACATCATGGAATCTGGTGTTTAACCCAGCCATGCATAATACTAACGAAGCCATTGTTCAAAGTCCTCACGAATCAAACTGTGCCATGTTCCGTTATATTGGCCTGGTGGAAATGGATGGTCAAGATTACAATATATCAAATTTTCTCCAACTAAATTATTTGCTTTCCAGTTTTCACTCATCATATCTTCACACATCATTTGCACACCATCTTCATCATAAAATTCATCAATACGGTTAAAAGTGTCTGCATACTTGTCCATATTTTCTGAAGATGAAAATGCAAATTGGTCATTACCGAAATCTCTTTGAGGTGTCATACGACAATTAGGTATATGAAGTTTTGTATTATCTAAATCTGCAAAAGGTATTCTAGCATTAATGGCAAAATCAAAACGAGAACGAATTACCCAATCAAATTTCATGTTATTGGATTCTTCATAGACCGTTTTTAATTCATTACATTTCATAATGCCATACAATTGGTTATAAGTTGACCTAGCTGGGTCTTTTACTTTCCAATTTGGTTGTGGTGGCGGAACTCTGGTGTATTTTGATAGGTCATTTGTCAATGACTTCTCAATCATAAATGCTTCAGGTTTATAGATTTCAATATCTGCAACTTCAGGTGATTCCCACACATGACAAAAAACGGTAACATCATTACCGTCTAGTATGTTTCTTTTAACAAACTCATAACCTTGTTTTACGCTACGAGCTTGTCCTGATAAACAAAGAGCAATCTTCATTTGAGCCACTTATCATTTTCTAACGACCATTGAACCATACCTTTAATGCGGTCACGCAAAGAAATCTTTGGTTTCCATCCTAAAGATTCCATATAATCACCAGACAAAGCGTAGCGTAAATCGTGGCCAGGTCTGGATGAATGAAAGTCAACCATTTCATATTTTAACTCCTTGTTTTGTGCTTCTGCAATTAATTTAGCCAATTCTAAGTTATCTACTTCATCTGGTCCCACAATATTAAACTTAGGAATCTTCGCACCACCAAAATCTGGAATACGAGCATAATCTTCAGGCAGGTTTAGAATAAACATTAAACCATCTGCAACATCTTTAGCATGAACATAGTGGCGTGAGCCTGCCTTTGTTTTGCTTCTATCAGAGTGAATAGTAAGTGTTTCACCATCACGAGCATACCGAATGGCCTTAGGAATAAACTTCTCAGGATGTTGGCGTTCACCAAACACATTCATTGTATGTGTAACAATGATTGGCATATTGTATGTGTTCTCAAATGCAACACACATTTCTTCACCTGCCGCCTTAGATGCTGAATATGGATTCGTAGCATTGTAACGGTCTCTTTCTTTGTAATCTACGCCTTCTGGTGCGGGACCAAACACTTCATCTGTGCTGAAGTAAACAAACTTTTCTAAGTTCTTTAATGTGCGAGCATAGTTTAATAGATTAACTGTACCGATTACATTGTCTTGCACAAACTCCATTGGAAATTCAATTGAGCGGTCTACATGAGAACCAGCTGCAAGGTGCAATACTAATTGAACATCACCAATTAAACCTGAAGTCTGTGGATTAATTTCAGCACGCAAATCATGGAACACAATCTCAACCCGTTTCTTCTGCTCAGGTGAATACTTCTTCATAATATCTTCAAGGCGATTTAGATTGCCAGAGAAATCTAATCGGTCAAGTGATACGATTGTCCAATCTGTTGTATCAAGGATTGTTTCAATCAAGTGATGTGCAATGAAGCCTGCACCACCTGTAATTAATACTCTTTTAGTCATTATATTTTTCCTCTATAACCTTTTTCCATTCTGGTACTCTATCATATTGATGAACAATTGTAAAGTCTTTTCCTGTTGAAGTTGCAACTTTGCCGTCTTTCATAATTGGTGATGGTTCAAGCAAGAATGGTTTGAATTCGTTAATCTTACTTGGGTCGGCAGTTGTGCCTAATTGTGCAGCCCATCCATCTTCTGACTTCATGTATCTTGCCACAGATTTATATGGCTCTTGTGAAATCATAAAGTTAAATGTGGATTGATCCACAATTGGTATAGGTCGATTTACTGACATAACAAATATCATCGCACACAAATCTCTCATCGCTTCACCACGACCTGCCAAAACGCCTACATTGTAGATTGTATTGTCTTTGAATCTTTCATGGAAGAAGGGACCAAATGTTTCAATTAAGTTTTGGTTACCCCATGGTTCATCTTTGTATTTCATTGATTCGGAAGCAAACATCAGCTTAGCACCTGGTAATTCCATGCCAAGGTATTTTGTTGGGTCTTCCTGAAAGATTACATCTTTAACATCGGTAGTAATAACAAACCGATAAGCATCATGTGATTGTAGGTAATTGTAGATGTGAACAAAGCGCTCTACATGGACAGGCAACGATGATTGGTATTCATATCGTTGTGTGGTGTCGTTTGCTTTTCCAGGCAAAATGACCTGAAATCCGGCATCAGATAGCCGTTTGATGGTTTCATAATCAATGTTAAAGGCGACCATAACTTTCTCGCCTTTATAACCTGATTTGTTGATAGAGTTAACCCAATACTTCAGTTTACTCCAATCATAATTCGTGGTACATCCTATAATCAAATCTTTCATAATATTTCCAATCAGTTAATATATTACTTATATCGCTTGTAGTCCTTAAACTTGGTAATGTTTTGACCTGGCGTGTCTTTCTTATAAGTGTTTGCCAATTTATTGGTACCTTCTGCACCTGCACCAGATTTAGGCAAAATGTCTGGACTAATTGCTTCACTTACACTCTTATGTAGTTTCACTCCAGTTACATCTTGTACCAACTTCCATGCTTCTTTATGTTTCTTACTTTTAATATGTGATTGTAACACATCTTTTTGCTTTTGTGAAGCCTTTTGGTGAAACTTAAATAGTTCCATCACACCAATATTGCCTGAATATGCGGCTTCATCCAATTGTTTTAGTGTTTGTTTAATCCAAAATACTCTTTGAACCGACATATTAACCTCTGGTAAGATTCAGAATCTTTTGAATCTGCGTTTCTAGTGTTGCTTTACGGTTAGGCCATTTAATAATTGGTTGGTCTGCCGTCTGTAATAGTTTGGTAAGAAATGGAAGAATTAACTTTTCTACCTGTTGTAATCTTGCCTTGTATTCTTCTACTGTTTCTTCTTTCTCTGCAATAACATCTGTATATTCTTCTTCATCCATTGCGGTGAAACCAAAATCATCATCACCATATTCTTTCATTATTAGGTTGAGGTCATATTTGATATCAGCCATTATTTACTCCAATTTTTTGCAGCAGTAAAATTTGCTTGTGAGAATTCTAATCTATCTATTAACTTCATAGCGTTACCTTTAATTCGGTCAACGGCTACGAAACCTTCTGGTGCAGTAATTCTAAATCCATTGTCTGTGCGAATGAATGTGCCTACATCACGAATGGTTTCCAATTTACGAACAATCATTAGTTTAGCATCAACAAATAAATTCTGTAAATCAAATATCTTTTTAAGTTCGGCAGCATTACTACGATAGAACCGCATGATTTCATTCTTCTTTGCAATTCTTTCTTTTTTGGTTTTTTCTAATTTGGCTTCAAGAACAGATTGATTCAATTTTGTTTCAATTGTTTTAATCAATTCATTAGTGTGTGCTGTTGTATTCTTAATTGCCTGACCTTCACGCACCTTACTATTATTGAATGTTTTAATCTGCATTAGAATTGTTTCATTGGCTGAAATGCGATTCAATGCCAATGGATTAATCTGTTGAAATAAAGAACCTGCCTGTGATAACACTCTTGTAATTTCTTTTGTTTCATCTTCAGTAAATGTGGCAGTACCAGAAGCATCAACAAACGAAGCATCACGAAACCAAACATCTTTGGTTGTAGATAACTTACCAATATCCACATTGAATGATGCCTTCATATCAGATATGGTTTTGCCTGTGTATGATGTATGAAACACCACGCCTAATTGTGCAGCCATCATTGACTGTGCTAGTTTTGAATCAGCAGGAATGGCATAGACGATTGTGTTTGGTTGAAAGGTAATATATTTTTCACCATCTATGGTTTCTTTTTTCAAATCACTTTTTGAAAACATCATATCGCCTTGCAATACACCTTTGATACCAAGTTTTGGTAGATAACGTAATGCAACTTTCAACTTATCATTCAGACCTTCGGCTGGGTGATTTTTGTCAATGTCTTTATCTGTATAATTTAGTTTTGCATTTTTAGCAAACACACCCTTAGTACCAACAAAGAATTTACCATTCTCAGGATTGGTACCAACAAATATTGCTGGTGCACCGTCCCATTTTGTTGTTACATTCACATGAGATTGTGATTGACCAGCAAGCATATCACGGAGAGAACGGAGAAAATTAATTGCTTCTCGGCCACCTGCTACACCACGATTGAGCAATTCATCTTCAATATGCTCAAGGTGAACATTCTTGCCTTCTTTACCTTCTGTTATAAACTCTAAAAATTTACTCATATATTTTTACAAAGTATGAACTCTGGTTAGTGTTGGATGCGCCATATAGAAAAACATCAGTTGAAAATGAATTTAATTTTGTTATATCACTCATCATTATATCAATCATCTTCATACACATATATTTTGAAATAATAAATGATTCCGTTTCTTTTGCTCTAGCTTTTGCCATCTTTTTAAAATCTATTTCTGATACCATTTCTCCCATATCAGATTTATTATAAGTTATATAATTTGCATTTTTAAATAATTTCTTATACATTCCGTAAAACTCTGTATAAAAAGCAGGCGTATTAACTTTGTTTACAAGTTCTGATTCAGACTCTCTAAAAATTCCTTCACCATAATTATTTTTCAAATAAATGTTTACATTACCACCGCCCACTTTACCACCAGCGGCAGTTGAACCTGATATCTCACCTTGCCATGATGGTTTGCTTGCACTACCACTTGTTGCACGAAACTGGACTCTGCCATCGCCAATATAAAGATAACAATCTATTGATGAGAAGAATGGTAATTGTCCTTTACTTATTCTTTCTGGACTAACAACAAAGCCATTAAATTTATAGGTACTCTTTTTTGTTCCTGGTATATTATACTCATCAGATTTAACAGCTCTTTCAATTTTCTTTAATGATACACCTAATAATTCTCTATTTGTTGAAGAACCTTTACCCGCTAAATTATAAATTTCTTTATTGAGTGCTGACCAACTATCTGACGGTAATTTTGGTAATGAAGTTTGTGATTTTCCAAATGTCGTCATCCAAATATCACCAGGATTCCATTTATCATCACCAAATGAACCTGGTGCTTGCGGTGTATTGCTTGCTTTATCTGCTGCTAAACATTCTTTTTTATATTCAAATATTTTTTTATGAAACTCCGAATCTCTATGAAAATATACTGTTTTTCCTGATTTCATCTTATAGTTTGCATAAAGATAATTTGCAACTTTAACATAAGATTGCACCCATTCAGAAGGACTTTCATTTAACACATCATCTAATGTAGTTTTACCAGTATCAACATATTTAGCAGCTGTCACTAAATCTTCATATGTTAAATCTTCCCACTTAATTGCTTTTTTCTTAACATTAAAAACTAATGATGCAACATAACATTGGCCACTTTCGGTCAATGCTGTTAAATCTGAACCGCCTCGACTACCTCCACCACCACCAAATTCTTTACTCTTTTTAATATCTGATATCTTATATGGTTTACCATCAGAACCCGTCAATCTAATAATACCAAATGTTGTTTTATCTCCAATTTTAAGATTTTGAATTTGTTTAATGGAATTAGTATTCTTAGCTTTTGGAAATGTCATTACTGTTTCTTTATTGCCACTAAGATAAACTTCTAGTCCTTTATTTGAATTGATAGCAGCTAAAAGAATTTTTCTTCTGTCTGGTCTTTTTGCATTTGGCAATTTAAAAAACTCATCTGCGGTCAATTTCGACATCTAATACTCCATTTGTTTATTAGAGTATTTATCCTATCACAACTAACGGATAATGTCAATCTCTTTATCGCCAGACCATACTTCCATCTCGGTTCTGATACGGCCATCGTTCTTTAATGTTTCAAAACGATTGGATGCTTTCTTTTTCCACCATTCCACGATGTTTTTCATGTGAAACTTTTCATAGTTTTCGGGGTCAGGAACCAACTCTGTTTCTGTGCCATTAACCACTTCAATAAAGTTTTTGAAACCATAGTTGGAGATATAGTATCGTTTTCTTTCAGTAAGACCTTTAGCCTTATCAATCACTTCATTGAATCGTGTGAGTTCAGGTTCACCTTTTAGTGCCATCTTAACCATACTAATAACTTTTATTGTTGCTTTGAGTTTCTTACTTGAATCGGATGGATCAACCAATTGTTCACCTGTTGCAGCCTCAACATAGTCTTTAAGTTTCTTGTAGGCATCCCCGTCAAGCATTGGTACAAAGTTACTATCAGTTAGACCTTTGAAACGGAGATATGGTTTCATACCATCATACTGTGATACTGTCTTTGAAGAACCATACAGACTGGTTGTTTCAAACAAGCAGAGATTCATACCATACTTTTTGTTCATAACTCCACGCAATTCATGAGAACAACACATAGCGGCAAGTAATTTACCACCAAGATAATTGAAACCAAATGGTTGAGCAGGAACAATGGTGAAACCCATTGCAGCCGAGTTATTAAAGTTTCTTGCGGCTTCTTTGCTCTGTGTGAATACTTGACCAAGCATTTCATTACGAGGTTTCATATTGATGACGGGAGAACCAAGGCGAATGAAACCAACAATCTTCTTTGTGTTCTTTTCAAATACAGCAAACTGAACTATGCGACCGGGAACACTACGAGAGATTAGGTGAGAAGAAATAACGGAGATATAATCTAACCAACGAGAAGAACCAATATCAACCAATTCAAACTCCATATCGTCTGGATGAATGGTGAAATCAGAGAACAAATCTTCTTCAGGCCCACATCCTGGTAAACAAACAGGCATCTCTGCAATTTGTCCCATTTTTTGACTACGCATATAATCATCAATGCGGTCAAAATGATGGTAATAATCTTCCATGTATTTGGCACAATATATGGCTTGTTCTTTATTTAATTTCATAGTGTAATTTTCTGATTGTATTTAATGAATTTCTTTAAAAATCTATTATACACTACCGGGTCTGTTTTTGCAAATAAAATCTGATACATTTCCTTAGAGTGGGAGTTGCCATGTAACCGCATCTCTATTACTGCCTCTTGTGCATAGGCATCTATCTCATCATCGTCACCGTAATACTCTAGTTGAACCTTCAATGTTTTATCCTCTACATTACTTCTGTATTGTTTACCAAAGTTATTGCCTCTTTGGCGAAATTGATAACGATGCCTTTTTTCATGCACCAATGTTTTGAATACTTCATCAATAAAAACCTTTACAGTTGGTTCTTCAAGCTTAAATGATACATCTTTTTCATTTTCATTAAAAGAAATAAACATTTCAATATCTTTACCATCATAAATTGTTGGGTCATAATAACCACCAACACAAAGAATACTATATGATGTATTGGTCTTATCAATATATTTTTTTACTCTGACTTTATGCTCAGCCAACATTCTTCTAGTCCAATAAATTACTTGATTGAGAGTTTTTTCACCACAGAATCGGTGAGAATAAGAATGTAACTTGTCGTAAAGTATTTTGTGTTTCATACCTTGAAACTGTCAAACTTATTGTTGAGCCTGCGTTCACGGTTACCAAATGTATTTAGCGGTTTATCTTCAATTTCTTGGCCAGAATCAGTGATATCATTTTGTGCTGATTGCTCGGCATCATACAATCTCATTTTGGATCTATCAACACCAATCACAAATCGTTTATATACATTAGGGTCACCATAACGATTCTTCAACTGTTTAACCATCATTTGATTAAGTTGCTCAAGTTCTTCAGTTGAAATCAAAGCAAACATAAAGTCAGCAGTTGCAGGCAGACCAAACGATTCGGAAGTATCTTCAAGACCAACATCGGTACTTGTGAAGCCACTCCTTGTTGTTTGTGTTGCACTTACAACAGGAACATTAAACTCAACAGCCAGACCACGGAGTTCTTCTGCAATAGATTTGATGTAAGAATAGGTGTTCACACTACCACCCATTTTGATACGAGAAGAACAACAGATGTTTAGATAATCAATAAAGACAATATCTGGTGTGAAGTTTTTCTTTAACTTCAATTCATTTAACAAAGAACGGAAGTGGCCTGCATGAGCAGCTGCAGTTGGGTATTCTTTGATGATTAATTTACCATGTGTCTTTGATTTAAGAATCTCAAACTTTCTTTCATACTCGGACTTAGAAATGGTTTGCAATTCATTTAGGTCAATGTTCATTAGGTTTGCATCAATACGCTCTGCAATTTTTTCTTCGGCCATTTCCATTGTGATATACAACACATTATGGCCTTGACTGATAGAACTGGCAGCACAATGACACATGAACAATGATTTACCAACACCAGTACCAGCAAGTGCGATGTTTAGAGTTTTGATTGGGAAACCACCTTTGGTGATTTTGTTGAACAAATCAAGGTCAAAGCGAATACGAGATTCAACACGATGATAGAAATCATATCGGTCATCATAATCATTTAGATAATCGTGACCAACAGAATTGTCAAATGAAACTCCAAGAGCATCACTCAGGAGTTTTGGTATTTCACCTTTGGCTTTCTTACCAGATTTATCATCAAGGATGCCAACAGATTCCATGATGGCATTATAGATTGCTTTATCTTGGCAGAACTTCTCTGTGTGTTCTACAAGCCATTGTTGCTCAGATGGGTCTTTGTCATCGTGAACTTCATTGAGAATGTCAATTGCTGTCTTAACTTCAGATTCAGAAAGATTTTTACTTTCTGTGAAATTAATTACAAGAGCTTCGTGTGTGGGTAGTGTTTTGTATTTGTTGGCAAAATCTTGAACTTCTTTGAATACATTTCTTTCATTGATATCGGAGAAATACTCTGGTCTAATAAATGGAATAACTTTACGAGCATACTCCTCATTGTATATCAAATTCTTGATTATCGTCTTTTCTAAGCGTTTCATATTGTTGTTTCGTTAAGATTTCAGTTAGTATATCACCCATCATTGTAGAGAAGTTTTCATCTTTTGTCAAGTCATCAATGTCGTGTTTACCTGGATTCACAATCGTATATCCAAATTGCAACACACCCATTTCTCCTTGAGGTACTACTCTCACTTTACCATAATGGTAAACAACACCAGCATACTCACCTTCTAAGATTTGTAGGCCGGTGATTTCAGAGTTAGTAAAGTCGATGAACTTAAAATCTTTACCTTCAAGCGGCATCTTCTTCTTCTTGTAAAAGAATTGGGTTACTTTCTCCCATAATGTTTCCATAAGCGATTCCATATTTTTGATTTACATACTCTTTGAACTTTTCATCTTTCAATAATGGCAACATGAAGTCATCCGTTTGAGTAGCTTCAAATCTTACTTTGTCACCTATTTCTCCACTTTTTTGGTCAACCTTTGCATACCAACCCGGAGATGGTTTAGAAAGAAACCCGCCTTCAATGGCAATATCCACAAGGCCAGAATACTTTTGGATACCACCATCAAAAGATACGCTGATAGGAATCTTAGACTTTTCTTTAACATAACGAGATTTCTCCACATTGATAATAAAATTGTAACCAGTAATTTCTGTTCCAGTTTTTTCTTGTTGACGACCAAGAATATAAATGTTATCAGCAGAGTAATAAGAACCTGTACCACCACCAACGATATCTTTAGGGAACATACCAATCTCTTTGTAAGTATGATTCACAACAACCAATGAAATATCTTTTAGATTTAAGTGTGGTGTGACCATGCGGAACAAACTCTTAACTTGTTTAGCACGGCTCATATCTGCAACTGATTTACCTTCAAGAGCATCTTCAACTTCTTTCTTTGATGCCAGATTGCCAATAGAATCAAGGATAATAATCAGTTTATCACCACGATTCACTTCTTGAAGTTGTTGCATGATATCAAACTTCAACTGTTCAATGTCAGTCAATGGAGTATGCAACACTCTGTCCATGTCAATCTCAAATGTTTCAAAGTATTTGATAGGTGTACCAAACTCTGAATCATAGAATAAAAGAACGGCATCTTTGTATTTGTCCATATACGCTTTAGCCATTAATAAACTAAATGCCGTTTTAAAATGTTTAGATGGCCCGGCCCACATTGTTAAGCCTGGAATAATACCACCATCTAATTTACCACTTAATGCCACATTAATCATTGGCACATCGGTTGGTACCATATCTTTGTCTGTAAAGAATTTAGATTTGGATAGAATTGCACTATCTTTAATTGTTGAATTCTTTTTAATCTTCTCAAGTAAACTCATATTAAAACTGACCTCCATCAAGTGTCGTAATTTTGGATTTGGGTATCACTTCATGCATTTCGCCATCTACATAAAAGGATTCTAATGTATTTGAGGCTGTGTTGTCAACCTTTTTCTTCTTCTTTGCCTTTTTCATAGGAATAATATCACCATCTTGTTTTTGTCTTATTCGTTTATAAGTTTGATTTGCGGCAATTAATAACAGAATGGCAAGTGGATCAAAGACAATGATAATAGTAAAGATAACTAACCTTACAGCTTTATCTATGAAACTAGGATCATCTTTGTTATAGAATATTTCGGCGATGTATTTAATTGGCCCAATCTCTGCCGTCAACTTGTTTTCTTCTTTCATTAACGGCAACTTTTCTTTTGATAAACGATTCAATTCATTTTGTGTGGTTTGAATTTCTTTGTCAATCTTATTAGTTGCTGTTGTTGGGTCACCTGCTCGTTTCAAAAGATATTCTAATTTATCACGAGCAATCTTCTCTTGTGTTTCTATGGTCTTTAATTGAACTGTATTAGCACCAACAACCACATTTGATTCAATGTGAGCTCGTGATAGGTAACCAAAGATACCCATGCTGGTAATCAACATCAAAAGAATAATTGCAATTGAGAAATAATATTTCATCAGGCGATTTGTTTCTGCCCAATTATTATATAGCCAAGATACTGTTACTAGCTTTGCAATCTCAAGGATAGAACCCATCAGTATGATTGGCCAGAAAGAACCAGGAAATATCTGTGCAAGGCCAATCACAGAATAGAAAGCTGCGATTGCTGACAGAGCAATTGCAGTTAAAAAAGGTAATAGGGCTTGTAGCATTATGGATTAGATTTTGAATGTGGTACATCAAATACAAAGGTTATTCTTGTGCAATCACCAATGTTCTCTGTGCCATGTAGTAATTTGTTATTGAACCATAGTAGAGTACCTGGTTCGACTATCACTTCTTCCTGACCAACCATATATTTATACTTTCCCTGTATTGACAGATGGTATCTATCTTTTGAAATATAATATGAACCTTCATCTATATGACGACCAACTTGACCACCAACTTCCAATGATAGAAATCCACAGCGTTTAAAGTCTTTGAAGTGTCTTTTAAGAAAACGAATTATCTCTGTGTGTCGATGAAACGCAGGAGTTGGAATACAAATCTCACTATCACCAACAAAGTCTTTTACATCTGTTACACCACCAATCACCAACTGTAATACACCAGCAGGTAAGTCAGCGAAGCCACGGTCAACCAATGATTGAACACCATCTAATCCTTTTTGATGTTCCCAATCTTCAGGATATTGTTTCAATTGATTCAGTATCTTTGAAACATTGATGCCTGTTTTGATGACACGAATATTATCCAAAGAAGTCCTCCAATGAACTACTCTTTTCGGTTGTCCAATTCATACAATCTAAAATCACTTTGATTGGTTCAAGAAATGCCTTTTCAAATTGAGTATCATAGTCAATATATTCTTGTATGCCAAATTCTTTTGGTAGACGAACAGGATAAGAAATGACCATATCTTTGAATGGGTTTGGTTGTTTTAGATAAGTAAACTTCAACTTCTCACCATCTTGAATCAATGGGTATTGTTTTGTCAGACCCAATTCTTTTAGATAGTGATTGTATATAATGGCACCTTTCACATGAATTGGTGTGCCTTTCTTATACATGGTAACTCTATCAGAATATTCTTTTAAGCCATTCAGACCACGAGGAAAAGATATTTCTTCTGGTGGTAAAGTCTTAAACCTTATTCTAAAGTCCTCAATAAATTTATGCACATCATCTTCAGTACCGGTCATCATAATCTTAATAGATTCTTTCATCATTTCACGGATAGAAGATGGTGTAGATGACTTAATCATTTCAAGACCCATGACCTTCATCTGTGGTTCATTATACTGAATACCTTCGTTGTTATATACATTGAGAATGTACCGCTTCTTGGCAGTCCAGATACCTTTATCTGCCAACGATTCTCGTTTCATTTGCATCTTTTGAGCATACGCATTAACGTAATTTGCAAGTTGATTGTATGATTCATCAATATACGGCTGTATTTTATCTTCACAGACCTTATCCATGATGGTGATGATTTCTTCAGTTGATTTATTCTTACCTGCAACAATCTTCTCCACAAGTTCTCCAAGACGGAGATAGATGGAGTCAGTATCGCTCGCAATAACATAGTCCTCATTTTCTGTTCCCAATAATTTGTTCATGTAGGCGTTAATCTTGTTTTCTATCCAACGAATTGATAGTTGACCAGCCAAAGTAACTGCAAGAGCCATACGCAAATCATAAAAACGGAAGTATTGTGAACCCAATGCACCGTAAGCGGAGTTTAGCGAAACCTTTTTAGCAAGTTGTAGATTATTAAACTTTGCTATGTTCTTTTCAATCTCATACTTCTTCTTCAGGTCAGGTTCATTTTCATATTCTTGTTTTGCCTTCAACATCAATTTCTTAAACTTCTTTCTATCTTCATACATATCTTCCAACATCTGAGGCAGAAAGCCTTTTTTATCTGTTCGGAAAAATTGACCATTTGGTGTGATAGTAACACCTTTCAGTTTTGATAGGTCAATTTCTTTATTCAGTAACTTCTCAACTGATACACCACGAGAAATGATATCACGCATCTCTGGAGTATAATCAGCCACTTCAATCAGATTCTCTGGTGAAATACAATACTGCATCATTAAATGTGGATACAAAGAGTTCAAATCAAATGATGCCACCCACTTATGCATACCAACTTGTGGGTCTTTGACATAAGCACCTTCAAATGCCGATGTTTTACTTTGCACAACTTTTGGCGGAACAACAATGCCTTTCTCCAGTAGATACGCATATGTCATTGAATCCCACATACGAGTTTGTGCAAAGATATCTTCGTAGTTTGTTTTCGTATCATAAGCCAAAGTCATACCAAGTTCAATCAGCTTTAACTTTTCTTCCATACGCACAATGAGTTCAACGTCTTTGATATTATACTCAATAAACTTTTGATAGTTTAAACGATATAAAGCATGGAGATTATCATACTCATCAAACGATAGTTTGCTGTCGCCAAGTTCTACATTGGCGATGTTGTCTAGTTTATATGAATCTTGTGATTTACCTGCAGGAGCATACCATCTGTATAGTTCAATGTAATCAAGAAATGATACACCAACAAATTCATATGCAATCAATTCACGACCATTGATTACTGTCTTGCGTTCACTCAACATATTCCATGGTGATAACTTCTTTGTGTCATCTTCACCAAGAATCTTATTGAAACGATTTACAAGATAAGGTATATCAAAGAACTTAATGTTCCAACCAGAAAGAACATCTGGTGTGTTTTCTTGCCAGTAGGCTAGAAACTTTTTACATAAATCGGTCTCATCCTGGCAACGAATGTATTTTTCTTCACCTTTGGTTTCATATTCACCACAACCAAAGACAACAGTATCACCACCAAGATATTTGATACACACGGCAGTAATCTGTTCGTTTGCTTGATATGGGTCAGGAAATCCATTCTCTGAACCAACCTCAATATCAATGATAGCAATAGATATATCTTCTATGTTCCAATCAACCATGCCTTGATGGTTGTCAGCAATAAAGGCATATTCATACCTTGTTTGACCATAGATTTTGAAATTAGAAACTTCATCGTAACGCTTTACGAAATCACGAGCCTCACGAATAGAATCAAACTTCATTGGCTCAAGATGTTCACCTGTGAGAGTTTTGAACTTGGTAGGTTTCTTACTTGGCAAAAACAAAGTAGGCGAGTATGGTATCTTACCTTTTACTCGCCTGCCATCTTTAATGCCACGATAGAGAATGTTGTTGCCTACACTTGCAACATTTGTATAATAACTAGTCATTCATACATTCTATCATACTTTTGGGATTGACGAGGCAATTGTGATGCCACTACCAAAGATTTGGTTATATTGATTTTCTAATTCAACAACTGGTGTAGATGTGACCAGAATATCATCTTTTTTAATTTTGAAACCCTCTTTGAACTCTGTTGCATATTCTAAGAATGGTGCAAATGCAATACTGCCAGGATCATTCTGAGCTCGAGGTGGAACTTGGACAACTTGAACGGGTTCTTTAATGGTAATAACCGCACCCATTAAGTCCTCTGTTACTTTACCCATAAGGGTATGATTAGTCTTGAGTGTAAGGAGTTTTATCGTCATAATGTTTAATCTCTAAAATTGAATCAACGGTTTCTTTTGATTGTTTAAGTGCAAAGTCTGTAGCCTCTGTAAGTGTATTAAAAACTTTATTCACCACAAACTGATTAGAATTGTAGTAATACACTTTATACATTTACTGGCTCCGAAGCAGGAAATACTGCTAGTGTAACCCATCGTTTAGGAAATAACATTTCACGGCCACGATAGTCATTCATATCAGCGGTTGGGTCTTGAACAAGACCAACAAGTTCAACCATATTGTCAAACTCACGGAGAAACAAGTCATACTTGTCGGCACGTGGCAACTTATTATCAATTGCCAATTTCTTTGCTATTTCACGGATGTTCATTTTGTTACCTTATTTAATTCAGATTGATAAGTTCTTTGTCTTAACTCGGAAGAACTAAACCGATGGGTGCGAGAATTGTAGTATGTTTTAATACCACGATTATCACAGATATCACGACCTGTCAAATGTTTTTCTTTATATTCTTCACCACAAATACGCATGGTGATAGGTAAGAACATTAACATATCTTCAAGGTCTTTTTCAGTATCATAAACAATAATTTCATCTACGAACTTCACAGCTGATAGTTGAACATATCTTTCTACAATAGACTGAACTGGTTTATTTTTTACATCAGGTCGGTCAATTGTTGGGTCTGTTTGCAAACCAACAATTAGATAATCACAAATCTGTTTACATTCAGCCAACATTAGAATGTGGCCTGCGTGTAACAAATCAAATGTTGAACAGGTAAAAGCTACTGGTCTACCAACCATTTCATCAGGCAATACTAACATATCATAGTCCTTGTTTCAATCTTAAAATTAATGCTTCAATCTCAGCTCTCAATTGAGTATGAGAATTTGGCAACCAACACTTAACATGATTTAAGAACCGGATTAATTCCCGGTTATCCATATCAATCTGTATCATTTATACTTATGTTCTTAATAAAGATTTTTCCATCTTTTTCTTCATATTTTAAATTATCGCCTACTTTCCAACCCAATTCTTCCATAAGTTTATCAGGCAATTCAACGATAGCATCACCATTATCACAAATTTCTAATACCTTACTGGTGTATGATTTCATATTTGTTCCACTTCTATATTACATTTGTTTAAAAAATCAATGCCATTAGTATCACGGTAAGTATCACGGTAATAAACTCTATTGATACCTGCACCATAAATTAATTTAGCACAATGAATACATGGTGCATGAGTGCAGAACATGGTAGAATTAATTCCAGACTCTCCATCACGAGCCAGTTTAACGATAGCATTGGACTCAGCGTGTATCACTTCATCTTTTGTAGTTAAACTGGTAGTGTCATCCGAATGTTGGATTACATCCTCACAATCATTTGTCCAACCAGATGGCATACCATTATACCCAATTGAAATGATACGATTGTCTTTAACAACAACTGCACCAACTTTCAATCTCTTTGCAGATGACAACTGAGCAAATCTCTCAGCTGTATCCATAAAGGCATCAATCCACTTTCGCTTCATTCTTACCAGTTTTAATCTTTGCTAACTTTGCTTTTGCTTCAGAAACTTCAGCATCAATCATCATTCGTTTATAATCTCCTGCCCTATCTTGTGGCATGGAGGCCAAAATGCGTTTTGTTTCTTTGCTTAACTTAAATGCTCCGTTAGTTTTTACCATTATATCTCCCAATACTTCAGTTTAAAATTGTCTGCAATTTCTTCGTAGTCAGCATACCCACGAGGATTACAAACCACTCTTGTGCTACCAATCATATAATCAAATTCTTCATGTGTATGTCCATGTGTCCACAGTTTAATCTGTGGTCGTTCTAAGATGAAGTCAATCAAATCAGAATGATAACCACCGTTCATCAACTTATCGTGTGCATACTTTGGATGAATACTAAAAGGACTTGGTGTATGATGACCAACCACAACAAACTTCTTATCGTGAATACCCTCTGTTACAGCTTTGATGTAACCTAGCATTTTACGATGGTCTTTCACAGCATCTTCAGGACAAAAACGAGAAGGACTTTCTTTGTGTTTAAATCCATTAGGAATCAAATTACCTTTTTCATCCTGAATATACTTACCACCATTTTTACCATCTTCTGTATATAAAGGATTTTCTTCGTAGATTGGAACTTTACGAGATACCATACGATTAGAATTGTCAACACAACGGAAGTCATTCATTCGTTGTTGAATGTGGAATAATGTCAAAGGGTCTTCCTTGTTCATATCAGTCCACAAAGTACCACCAATGAATGTAACTTCATCATGTAATGTCCAAACTTCTTTGTCCAAAATTTGCAAGTTTGGCAAATACTTTAACATCTTCTTCAAATGTGGAATTGTATCTTTGAAATCACCATGATAGTGTTCGTGGTTACCCACAACATAAACCACATGAGGAAAGTTATCGCAACAATTATAAAAGAAATCATGGATACGGCGGCTTCTTTCAGAGCCTTTACCAGCATGACCATATTTCAAGTCAGCACTATCCACATCTAATAAATCTTTTGCAACACAAATGTCACCTGAAAGAATCAATACATCAGCACCCTCATCATTAGTGAGTGTGATTGTTTTGAATTCAAGGTGAAGGTCGGAACATACAGCTATTTTCATAATACTACCATTATAACATGAGGAGAGGACAAATGTGGCAATAATGCCATACTTGCCTTGCTTTGCTGGTTACGGGATCCAGCGATTTCGTATCGTCAAGTCCGCTTTAAAACGCTTCGTACCATAAGTCGGTCCTAAGGTGAAGCTTAATAATTCTGGTCTGGCTTTTTACCAATATTGTATTTTGTTACCAATTCCCATTCGTGTTTCTCTTTGAATGAAATGATTTTAATTTGGTGAAGTGGTGCAATGTTGTCAATCATAATTTGTGGATTAAGAATTGTAACTAGACCCCATTCTTCTAACAACTTTGCAATTGCGTTTCGTCTTTGAATATCATTTTCAGAAATGTTAGATGGTTTGCCGTCAAGAGCAAACAACTCTTTGAAATGCACGATATAATACTGGCCTTGCTTATGTAAAATATGGCAAGACTGATACAGAATTCTTTCTTTCCTAGATGACACACCAATTCGTGTTAGCGTTTCACGAACTTTCAAAAAATCATCCTGCTCGTTGAGAGTTACTTCAACGAACTTACTTAAATCTACCATGATGTTTATCCACCCGTATCGGTTTTTTCTTTTAATTGTTGGATTTGTTCATCACTAAGTAGGCGTAGAGCTTCACGAGCTTTGGAATCTGATAGTCCATAGACTAACTTCACACATTCTATATCTTCACTTTTCTCAGACTTAACCCACTTGGCGAATGGTCTTTTTTGAGACCTCACAGTATTTATAAGGAAGTCATTCTGAAGCCTCTTTCCAAGGTGGTGCCTTTGATTCATCTCATTCGCATAGATTATACAGTCTTTATGATACGACAAAGAACGGTTGACCATAAATGGTATATAACCTTTCTCTGTAATATCATCAACGATTAATTGTTTCTTGTTTTGAAGAATGGCATTTACATAATCAAATGGGTTACTCATGTTAACATTCTCACTAAGCCGACTGTATCAATAGCAGTAAGTAGAAGGTAATTAGCGACCATCCCAAAAGATTTGCGAGTAAAAGCAGCCCACAAATACAAACTACAACCGAGAATCCAAATTGGATATAAAAGAAGTAGCGGTGGGTGAGGTACGGTGAGAGCCATTGTGATAGAGCAACCAATAGAAATTGCCCATGCCAAGAGTTCAACGATAAAGCGTAAAGGGTGGGATTTCCAATCATCATGTATCCATTTAAAAATGTTATAAACTAAATCATTCATTTGAATTCACACCCAACCATCAACTCTGTCAAGCAAGCAACTGTGTTGATTTCTTGGTCAGCAACAAACGCACCTTTGTATTGATAGTCAGCGAGAATTAAAACAGCCTGAGGAATAGATTGAGGCTTTAGAACCTCATACAGATTATCATATAGTTTACGATAGAATGCTGTAGCATCTATATCATTACTTGCAACCCATTTACGAATTGCACCAAAGTCTTTCTCTTTGATATATTTAATGATATCATTAATCGTTACATCGGAGATTTGAGATAGGATGCCAATGTCAATCTTACCAAGTTGCGAATAGCGTTGCAACTCATTTATCACACGGCGAAAATCTGGAAAGTGTTTCTTGATTAATTCTGCAACTACCTTGTCATCATACTCAACATTTTCACTTTGCAAAACCGACTGAACTCGCTTCATAAACGCAGAGGCCATCTGTGCCTTCTCACCATTCTTTAGTGCAAAGTCAATAACTGCACACCGACTATGGAGAGGATCAATCAGTTTGTTTTTGTAATTACAAGTAAAGATAAACGAACAGTTGCCTGCAAATTCTTCAATGAAGTTTCTTAGGGCAGGTTGAACTGATTCGGCATTACAGTAATCTGCTTCATCAATGATAACAACTTTTCTGCCGCCTGCAAGCGACATAGACGAAGCAAAGTTTTTGATTTTGGTTCTAAAGGTATCAATCAAACGACCTTCATCTGAACCATTGATGACCATCACATCACAACCAATTTCTTCACACATGGCTTTTGCAACAGTAGTTTTACCTACGCCTGCACCACCAGATAAAAGAAGATTGGGTATATTACTTTGATTAACATATTCCTGAAACGGCTTCTTTAACCGCTCAGGAAGAATACAATCATCAATCTTTTTAGGACGATACTTTTCTGTCCATAATAAATGTTCCATTCACACACCTCATAATATAATAATTCATTATAACATAACCCACTCCGAAAAGCAGGTTATGTTAATCACAACAACTTAGGTATTAATGTAAGACTTCTCACCATTAGAAACATCTTGTGGTAAATAACCATTAACTCGCCAAGGAAAAACACCATTCTTTTGGTAATATTCAACAGCTTTCACCAAACTTTCTTCAACAGAACTCAAATGTGATAACATCTTATCACGCTTATCTTTTACCGTTTGATTATCTAAAGGACGATATGTGTGAAAAGTGAAGTAAGATTTGTTACCAGTTTCAACAAATTTCTTAGCTGCATTTAAAACGAACTCATGTGGATATCCTTCTAATACAGACCAACCAAATTCTTTACGCTTGTGGTCAAAGTTACCACCAACTACGATGTCTAGTTTTTCACCTTTAATAAAGTCTGTAACATCTTGTGCGGTGTAGGTAACAAATTCTTGATGCACTTTTTGACCTGAGTTCTTCAATACACGAATCACTTGTGCTACAACTTTGTTTCTTGTATTACCGTGCATATTCGTGCAAACATTATCAACATAGTCCTTAATACTTTCTTCATCAGGACTAATCATTAATGAACCTTCTTGAATCAAATTTCTGATGACATTAATAACATCATCTCCAGTTGATGGCAATTCTGGTGCAAAGTTATTCTCACGCAATTGAAAGGTTGAAATAGCATCTTTAGTTGAGAACATATCGGAACTGGAGAAATCGTAAACATCAAAAATCCATTCTTTACAATCGTTGAATCGTAAAGCTTCAAGACGATGATTTCCTGTTACTAACTCCCATTGATAGATTTTACCATTAACTTGTTTTGCTGACCTCTGAACAACAGGTGGCATTTTTGAATAATCAATACCTTGTTTTAAAGAACTTGCTAAGTTTTGGATGTGAAATGGACTTTTTCCCTTTCGTCTAGCAGAATTAGTCTTATCACCTTTCATAGGTGGGATATAGATATCATCGAAACTGATGATTTGTCGGTTGATGAACTTTGTTCCAATAGAACTGAGTTTACCGAATGTGACCGCTGACGGGTCGAGTTTTGGGCTTGACATATTAAATTTCCTTAATTAAACACAGGTGGATGGAAATCCCATACCTAAACTGTGTGGTTTTAAAATGAGATAAAACTTTTATCTCTACTATTATATATGCTGGTTTTTATTCAAAACCAGCATACACAATCACTTTTGCCTTCACATTAACCCTTCGTAAAGGTTGAACCTGTTTCAGTAGAAATCCAGTATTGCAACTCTACTGTTTTATGTTTGAAGTTAGAGATACCCTTTGATGAGATTTGCACATCATAGGCACCACCAAATAACTTAGTGAGATGCTCTGTTTTAAAGATGAAACGGAACTTGTCACCATTACCAGCAGAAACTTCAAGTGCATCGGTATGAGCCGAACTATCAGAAGAATCAAATGCTGTAACTGTAACTTTAGAACCATCCGATTCAACTGCAATTTGTGGTGAACCAAGAACACCAGCAGCTTTCATTATCCAATCAAAATCTTCAGCAGATAAAGAAAACGACACTTCAGGATTAGGCATCGCCAATTGTTTCTCAGGTGGAGTAACAATCATTGTTGGCTCACAAAAGCGATACTTCATTTTACTGCGACCTTTGTTACCAACAATCTTCACTTCTTTATCACCGAATTCAAATGTTGGGTTGTCTTTGTGTAACGAAACTACCGATAGAAACTTGTTCAAGTCATAGATACCAAACTCAGTTGGAATATCTTCTTTGATTGTTACTTCAGCAAGAATGTTCTTGCCAGAGGACATGGTCTTTAACACCTTGCCTTTTTTGAAAAGAATACCTTGGTTGATTGCACCAAAGTTCTTCAATACATTGATTGTATCATTTGATAATTGCATAACATACTCCATATTGTAATTGAAACTTCATTATACTACATCTAAAATTATTTGTCAGGCGAATATTCAACATCGTGTTCATAAAGAAACATAAGGCAACACATCGCATGAGCTAAGTGATGCTTACCAGATTCAGGATCATTTGCTTCGCCTTCTTTCCATGCCCACATATGTCTTTGCATGGCATCAAAGTACCTGCGTTTGGAATCTGGCACATATTTCCAATTATCAGGTTCATATTTCTCAGCACCAAATGTAAGAATTTCAACTGTGGCTTTTAGTGCAAGTGGTGGTAGTAAACCATATTGTAGTTTACCACCATCAAACTTGCGACCACCTGTTGTGGCTGTTTGTGATTCTTTTACTGCTTTACTTGTCATAGCTTACCAGTATATTGTGCAACAGCTGGCATATTACCAGTAAACGCATATGTACCAATATGTTGTGTTCTCATCCAAGGACACAAATAAATTTCACCACCAAGCTTACGCCACATTTGACAGAACATATAATCTTCACTTAGATAGCGGTCAGAACCACCACCAGTAATTGAATCTTTGGTATCAATAACTGTATCAAAGAAGGCATGAATGTAACGAGTGCCATCAAAGTTAGCTTGACCAACATGGTCTGGTTTGTAGTGAATCATCGGATAAGCATCTTTCATCTTATCAAATACATGACGCTTAATCATCATATGACCAGTACCGATTTCTAAAACATTTAATGGTTCTGATACTTGAAATGATGATGTACCTTTTACAACATTGAATACATATTCGCCAACTAAGTTTTCAAGTTCACGAGGTTCTAAATCTGGATGGTTTCTAGCTGCATGAGCAACATTACCCCAATTAATAGATTTCTTAGGATAGGGACCACCAATAACATCTTTATCTAATGCTAGTAAGGCGATAACATCTTTTGGTGAGAAGTGGATGTCCGAATCAATGAACATCATGTGTGTGTAATCTGAACGCAGAAACTCATCAACTAGGTAGTTACGAGCTCTTGTGATAAGTGATTCATTAAACAGGAAAGAAAACTTAGTTTCAATTCCGTATTGGTTAAATGTAGTTTGTAAATCTAGGCAAGACTTGATGTATAAACCGTGAGCCATGCCGCCATACATTGGAGTAGCAATAAACAGTTTATGTTTTTTTAATTCTTCAATGTTAACTTGAATTTCCATAATGTATCCATAAAATAAAAAAGAGGAGAGATACTATTATATATCTCTCCTCAACTAGTGAACCTAACTTAAATTAGGCAAATGCACGTTCACCTTGTGAACGGAGAGCAGCGATACCAGCAGCAACGATACGCTTGGTTGGTGAACCTAAGCGATAGAAAGATACTTTATCGCCATTGCTATTGATACGGCTGTTCAAATAGATTGTATGACCTTCGTTACGCAATTCATTGATAGTAGCGGAAGGATTTGCTACACCAAATACAGATTGCATTTTCTGTGCGGTCAACGTGTTATAAGAACCTTCTTTTGACAAATATGCCAATACTTTTGCTTTTGCAGACATTGTAAAACTCCATAATTAAAAAAATGAACCACGATTTCAGGACATCCGAGAGGTGGTTCAACTCTCAAGATATGTTAATACTAACATACAAAAAAGAGTAAGTCAAGCTTTTTACGGCAGACTTACTCACTATTGCCTCTAATTAGATTTGAATATCGCCTGATGGTTGCTGTTCAGGTAATGTAATATCAACTGTTTGTGCCATCAATGTTTCGGTATTGGCACCAGCATCCACTTTAGAATACAAGTCAAGGAAAGACATCTTGGTGTCATCATCAAAACGATTCAAACATAACTCAATGGCCTTCATACGATTACCAAACACACCATAGGTCTTACTGATATGTACCAAACGGCGAGTGGAAATCACTTCGTCAACTCCGCCTTCTACAAAGGTTTTACGAATCACATCAGCCCAAGTTACCAATTTCTCAGCAAACTCATCATCTGCTTTACCGTTTGCTTCTAATTCTTTTTTGATAATCTTCTGTTCAACCTTAACAGGAGGCCAATCTTGTTCATAGGTATTAAGGAATCTTTCTAAGAAAGCCTCATTCAATACATTGGTGAACATATAACGACCATCATCTGAACCTTTACCTTTAGTATTGGCAGTAGCAATGATTGTGAAACCTTCAGCAGGCACAACTAACTCATTCTTCTTTTTCAACAAGAATGGTTTGCCTTCAAGCACACGCTGTAAACAGGAAAGATTCTGAGCACCGTAATCAATCTCATCAATACACAATACGGCACCTTGACGAGCAGCTACGGTAACCGGGCCATCTCGCCATTCCATCTGACCATTAATCAACACAAAGTTACCAAGTAAATCTGATTCATCGGTTTCAGGTGTCATTGATACGCAAACGAATTTACGCTTTAGTTTGGCAGATGCCTGTTCAGCAGACATTGTTTTACCATTACCAGAATGACCAGTAATAAAAATTGGGTAAAACTTTTTAGAACCAATGATTGAAAGTAAATCATCAAAGTTACCAAACGGCACATAATTTTTATATACAGCAGGAACTAAATTTTCGGTTTCAAGGTCGGTGACCACATTTGAAATACGATTACCAGATTTCACTTCATTTTGTTTTGGCATTGGAATAACCTGTGCATTATAATCAATCATTTCAGCAACAGGTGCCGAGGAACTATTTGGTACTTTATACAAGCCACGACCAACTCGGTTACCAATATCTTTAGTAAACCATTGAGCACCAGATATGTTCAATTTTGAACAAATATCTTTAATCTCAGATTTTGTTACGGTGCTTTTGCCAGTGGCAATTAATAATGTTTTAAACTTTTCACGAATTTCAATTTTGCTACTCATAATATAACCTTCCATTTTTCACTAGATCCTACCATTGTATCATAAACCACAATCAAAGTCAAGCACGATGTTGCTTAAAAACAACACCTTAGGCAGCAATGCCATCAATGAACCTTGACACCATCACACGGTTAACCGCTTTCTTTTTATTCATTTTCATAAATGCCGTTTTTAATTTATTAGCGGTTACCGTACCAGTTACAACCAACTCCTCATCTTCAATCTGTAAATCAGAACCACCAGGCATAATAAAGAATGATTCGTAGCCTTTATTGTAAGATTGAATAAACTTTTCACTTTTCATTTTAGCAGCAATGTCTTTAACAATATCACTTTTATCTGGCGAAATCATCATATGAGTAGCACTATATTTTTCTTTAATCATCTCATTAATAGATTTACCATCTTTATTAGTATATCTGTGTGCAATAGCCTGCCTCAATTCACGACCTTGGCCTGCAATAAAGAAACCAAAAATCTTTGCATCAGTCTTGGCACGGAACCAATTAAATATACCGATGCGAAATGATTCATCATAATACCCATTAAGAACGGACGATTCAAGTTTAATTTGTAATTTGGATTCATAATCTTTAATGAATACATTTTCCCGAGAGCTATTGAAACCTGTAGGTTTCACTACTTTTTCACCTTGTTTTTCCCATTCATAAGGATCTCTTTCTTGACATATTCTATTTGTATTATCAGCATCACCATCATGGATAATCACAAGGTTAACCAAATCTAAATTATTCACTTTACGGAATTGTTTTGTAATTGGTTCTAATGCAATCATCGCTTGCAATAAAGGAGTATTACCAAGATGCTCACTATTTGGTCGACCAAGAGAATGATAATTGCTTGTATAAGATTCTTTTAGCAAAACCAAATTACGAATACAACGATTAAATTCTGAATTGCTCATTTTTGAATTGATATACTCACGCAAATATACCGTATCAAAACAAAATTCATTTACATTTTGTTCAAAGCATTTTTCTTTTTTGTAATCTCGGTTAGGGTAATCAAAGTAACGGCTTTCTGTTACATCACCAAAACCATACAGAACAAATGGAATATTCACTTTACGGCAGAACATGGCAAGAACCAAAATCTGTTCAATTGAACCTGCCATATTACGGGACATGGAACCAGAGCGGTCAAGCAACAATACTAAGCCGTGAGATTTACCTTTTGGTACTCTCATCATCTTACGGAAGATATTATCTTCCACTTGATACTTGTATAGTTTACTGATATCAATGTCACCTGTATTAGACACTTTAGCCTTTGCATAAGCACGAGCGGCTTTCTTCATTTCAAATTCTTTGGCCAATAAACTAACATAGCGCTCATTCTTTGATTTGAATTCCTTCACTTTAGATGAAGCATATGATTCAAAACGAGCATTACGCTCAAGAGAACCATTATGGTTGAAATAATATTTTTCTAATAACTCATGCACACGCTTGGCAGAAGTAACAATGTTATCAAGGTTTGCTTTAGGAATTTTACCATAAATGTATGGTTTACATTCTTGAGAAACTAAACTATCTTCATTCTTACGGAAGTTTTCATCGGTTTCACAAGAAGGTTCAAACTGGTCAATATCAGTAGGCTTAGATTCTTTATCGTGATTGATTGAATTGCCATTTTCATCACTATCATTTTCTTCACCATTATCATTTTCAGAATTAGATTTTTTGGCTTCTTGTTTTTCTGAACCACTTTCGCCTTTCATATCACCGCTTTGAGAGCCGTCTTTTTCTTCTTCACCTTCTTCATCATATTCTGAATATTCATAACCATCATCGTTAGATTCCGATTCTTCGCCATCTTGTTGGTAATCCATACTTGCCAACAATTGCTGTAACATTTCAAATTGTTCATCTTTAGAATAATTGAATACGGCTTTTGTAACACGAATGACATCTTCCCATGTTTCACAAGCTTCAACTTGTTTTACCAATTTCATTTCTTCATTGGTAAATTCTACTTTGGTTGTGCCAGAAGATTTTGTATGAAGATTAAGGCGGTCAATAAATGATAAACTATTCAAATCACGACCTTTAATACCGAAAAAGTCTTTATCAAAAAGTGCTTGATAACTTTTAACGAATGAGGAACGAATACCAGGATATTTTCGTTTTACTTTTTTCTCAATACGAGCATCTTCAACTACATTCAAGAAGCCTTTATATTTGGCACCAAGAGAAGAAGCCGCTTCATGCCAACCTTCGGCAGGTGTATAGAGAGCATGACCAACTTCATGACCTAACATATGGTCGTATGTAGCACCAGTCATATCTTTCCAGATAGGACAATAGAGAACACGATTTTTAGGGTCGAACATTGCTGTGCGAATCTTTTGATGCTCGATAGTAAGATTTTCTGTGGCAAGTAACTTTGCCAATTGTGATTTAGATTCTACTGTAAATGCCATATGAACTTTCTAATTAATATGCAACCATTATACACGAACCACGAGGAAAGTCAAGAGGAAAGTCAAGCTTACTTGTTGCATGAAAGCAACAGGCTAAGCTCTTGTTTTAATTGAGGATTTTTTGCAACCTCATGTAGGATATGACTGACACCGTGGCATTGAAAGGCACGAATGACATCGGCAACACAGGAATAGAAATGCATTTCTTCCTGTTCTAATAGTGTGTGAGAGTAATCTTCAATCATGAGGCTATGATAACACACCTAGATTAAAATTGAGGCAATTATTTTGAAATGTTTTCCCAAAGAGTGCGATAAGTTTCAACCACATCTGCCCACAATTTGATGATTGTTTTTATTGGGTGTTCAATGAGAGAGGCGAAAGCGATTAATGTTGCTGGTATGGCAACAAGTAATGTGATTAGAAAACCTACGATGCCTAGAAATGTAAACATAGTCTTTTATAGTGGAGCGGTGGCCTTGAGTTGCACAAGGTTAATTAAACGGGAAGTCCAACTTGTTCTACAACCCACCGCATATTCAATACTATAACATTATATATGTAACTTGTCAAGCGTTTTAACGGCAAAAGTTTTTATCTGCCTACTTGACCTAGATATTTTGCCTTTGTTTCTTCCCATGAAAGGTAAATCAAATCATCATAAAACAATGTTTCATAGGATACTTTATTCTTTTTGGTCAATTGTTTAATTCTGCCAATGGCGTGTTTTGTTTTCCAGATATTCACCAATGATTCATAGCTGGTATCAAATGATTTTACCAACTGTTCTTCTTTGATTTCACCACGGAGAAACTCATAAGAGTTATCATACAATGGTGAGAAGTAAATGCCTCGAGCATGGTCAGTTCTAATCAACTCTTTAGGAATGCCTAGTTTACTATAAGTAAAGCCTAGTGAACGATTCTTATGGTCACGTTTGTGTGGTTGACCTGATGGTTTCTTTGCAACATACCATTCAAAGTAATTACGAGTATGATTCTTTTTTAACCAGTTAATGATATTGCCACGGACTTTTCTACTTGGTTCAAATGATACTGAACCTGCCGTGAAACCCATCTTCTGCCAGTGGTCAAGGTTATCATATTGTGATAGACCATCAGCCTTTGTTCTACCATACAATGATGTTGTTGTTACACCAATCAACACATCACCATATTGTTTTTTCCATAATCTTTGCACTTCATCAGATAGGCAGAGTAATGCCAATAATTTACCACCAACATAATTGTAACCAAGTGGTTGAAATGGAACGATAGTAGAACCAATTGCCGTGTGATTAATCATACTGCCTTGTGTCTTTAATTCACGAGCCCAACCAATCTTCTCATCACGAGGAGTAAGGTCTAAGAAGTCAGATGATATACAGATGACACCTAGATACTTGCCTGTCACCTGGTCACGAACCAAGAAGTTTAGGTTGCGACCAATGTTACTATTGTTCTTCATTGTTGAAATGAAATTACGAACTGTGTTCCATCTTTCAGGTAAGTCTTTACTTCGTTTCTTTTCTACTTCAAATTCTTTACCATCAATACCAATCTGCATATCTTTACCAGAATCATCTGTATATTCTAATACAGGTTGTAAGTTGAGATAATCTTCAGCTGATTGTGGCACCCAAATAGATGCCTTAATTTCATCAACAACCTTTTGTTGATTTGGGTCAACAAGCTGAACTTCTTCACCAAATAAAGTTTGATTAATAACAGTAGGATATTTCTCTTTGATTTCACACCACTTTTGATAGAGTGTGTATTCTTTTACATCCATTTTTGAAACATAGGTTAAATCATTGATAACTTGCTCTTTGAGAACACTCTCATCAATATCAACAAAAGAACTTGGCGGATTCTCATCTTGCCATTGTTTCCATTGTTCTTCTACATCAGCTTTAGCATCAATCATATTTTTTTATGCAATCTCATAATTTTTTTAATTAACTTCTTTTGTTGTTTCTTTGCCATTTCTAGTGCGAGTGGTTTAACATGGTTGGTAAACCTAATACCATTCATATGGTCAAGTTCATGTTGATAACATCTTGCTGTTAAACCTTCAAAACGCATTTGCACAACTTTACATTCTTCGTTAATAAACTCTGCTTCTACCCAAGAATGTCTTTCTACATTAAGTGCTAAGCCAGGAAAAGATAAACATCCTTCTTTATCTCGTATCAAGTCAGGCGAAGCATTAAGAATTTTTGGATTGATACAAGCCCAAACTGCATCATTGGCACCAATTACAAAAACTCTTTCAAATACTCCACATTGATTAGCAGATAGTCCAATACCACCATGCAATTTCATGGTCATTTTCAATCGCTTGATTAATTTACCAAGAACTGGATTTGGCAATCTACTAACATCATATTCAGGTATCTTTTGAAGAAGCATTGGATAATCTTCGTTAAACAACGATAGCGGATTAATTACTTCTTCTTTATCTTTAACAATACCTTCTTCGGTATCAATTGTAAAAATATCACTCATGTTTTCATTACCCAATCTTCTGCACAAATTTCGGCATCTTCTTCTCTGTCAAAATACTTAGCATCATTATAATCTGTTTCTGCTTCATAAAGCAAGGCCATAAACCTAGATTTGCCTACACCTGTTAGGTATACTTGGCCAGTTCGGTTATGCCCATCGGTATACTCACTTAATTTTTTGAATTCATCCATTATATCATCCTATTATTGGTTTGTCAAACAAAGATTCTTTTATTACCTGTGGATCCCATGCCGTTCTGGAATCACACATAAGAACATTGATATCCAAAAGTTCACGCAAACCCAAATGCATGGCAAACGGAACATTATATTGTTCTTTTGCCTTCTGAATGTAATCTATTAAAGCTTTTTGATATAATTCGGCATATTTCTTTTGGCACATATATGCTTTATTGTCGCCAATGGCAAACACTCTCCAATTTTTATAATTGATATTTGATAAAGAGAATTGAAAGGCTGCACTATTCACACCAGGATATTCTTGGTCTTGAAAGTCATCAAGTGCAATAATACCATCATCTCTCATCTTACTACTAAACAACATCAAATCACTTAATACAGCCGAGTGTTCATGGCAACCATCAATGTGAAGAAACCTTAATTCATTTTGAAAGACAATATCATCAAACTTTAATTCTGTTGTATCTTCTAATCTCCAAATCAAATTATTGGGATTACCAAACTTTGTAATATTAGATGTGGCTTTTTCTTTATCAGATTCAGAAAAAATATCATATAGATAAAAATTATTGTTACCAATAAATTGTGAGATAGCAATGGCACTTTTACCATATGCAACACCAATCTCACACACATCGCCTTTTGGTTTCTGTAATTCTTTTAAAATTCCGTATGTAATGATAATGTCTTTAGGGTAAAACCAACCTTCTACTTCTTTGTCGATTACTTCTTTATAGTTTCTTAAATATTGTTCAAAGTTCATTTTACAATCCTACTAAAATTTTTAACCTTCTCAAAACGAATTACATTACGGAACTTATCTTGTAGTATATCACCTTTATGAGAAATAACAAATACATTTGTGCCTTCTAGCATCTGCAATATGGTCATTAGATATTCCGTGCCATTGGCATCAAGGCTCGAATCAAACACTTCATCAAGTATTAATAGATTAGTATTGGCAGAGTTTTTTAGTTTAGCAACAGCACGCCAACTAAACAATAATGCCAAATCAATCTTTTGTTTTTCACCCTCTGAAAAAGAATCATAGGTGAAATCATCACGGTGCCTTGATTTGATTGTTTCTTTAAACGATTCATCAAGGTTAAAATTCACAAAGAAATCAAATGATGCCAGATATTTGTTTACCAATTTGTTAATGATTGGCAAATACTGTTTGATAATCTTGGTCTTAATACCTGTATCTTTCAACAAGCCAGACGCTACTTCATAATATGTTTTTTCATCTATAAGGGTTCTTAAATGTTGCTTTAACTGACTTAATGATTCATTTATGATACTTAATTCTTGTTCTTCTTTGTCGGTACTTGATTTGTTTAACTTCAAATCTTCAATCTGTTTTTCTAACCGTTTAATATATTTGTTTGTTTCGGTAATAGTGGTATTTTTGGTTGCAATTTCAATTTGCAATTCTTGAATTTTCTTTTGTGTTTCAGAGATTGAATTCAGTTTAGATTGTTCTGCTAATAACTTCTTCTCTAACTCTTGCAAGCCATGGTCACATTCCGTAACCTTGGTGCCAAGTAAGGTAAGTTCCTTCTCTTTGAATTCCATGGCAATGGCTTGCCTACACGTTGGACAATCGTCATTGTGTTGAAAGAAATTGATATCCTTACGAAATTTGGATAAGTTGCTTTCAATTTGCGATTCAAGTTTTGTAATCTTTTTGACCTTAGCCTCTGTTTCAGCCTTCGCATTGACGAGTATTTGTAACTGTCGAACTTCGTTAGAGAACAATTCAATCTGTTCTGCCAGCGTGGATATGGTGTTCGCACTACCACTAATCTCACCTTCATATTCTTTTACCTTATCTTCATTGTTTTGTTTTAGTTCATCAATATGTTTTTTCTGTAAACTATACTTCTGTTCAGCCAAATCAATATCATATTTTTTAGTTATTGTGGCATCTTTGTTCATTGTAATCTTATCTTTTAAAATATTATTCATGGCAGAAAACACCTGAATATCTAAAAGTTCTTCAATGATTGCTCTGCGGTCAGATGCCGATAGTTGCATAAATGGTGTAAACGATGCTGAACCAAGAATGACAATCTGTGTAAATGATTTATAGTTTAATTTAAGAATAAACTTCTCTAAGTATTCTTGGTAATCTCTTACAGCAGCATCTTGATTAATCATCTCACCATCTTGCCAAATCTCAAACACATTTGGCTTAATGCCACGAACAATCTTATAGTGCTTGTTGCCAGAATTAAATTCAACTTCAACAAGACAATCTTTACCATTGATTGAATTTAATAACAATGGTTTATTCACCGAGCGAAATGGTTTGCCAAACAAAACAAAACACAATGCATCAAGCATTGTAGATTTACCTGCTCCGTTTGAACCAACTATTAATGTGCTAGGTGATTTATCAAATTGTATTTCTGTAAAGTGGTTGCCGGTACTTAACAGATTTTTCCATTTTATTTTACGAAATAATATCATTCAGTTTCAGTAGTGAGAGCTTCAACATAAAGCTCTTTCATTAAAGTTTTAAGTTTATCATTATCCACAGTCAATGTCAAGTTATCAATATACTTGGATAGAATGGTCATTGTATCTTCTGCCTGATTCACAAGGTCTTTATCATCTTCAATAATCGTATCGGTAAAGTCCTCAACAATGGCAATATCACCAATGCCTGCCTTGTATAGATTATCTAACACATTATCAAATAGATATGGGTTTTGTTTATTCAATACTACAATCTTTACATAACAATCTTTCAAGGCTGCATAATCAAATTTTTGCCAATAAGCAAAGTCAGTTGTTGCATCATCATAGTTAATTTTATGAAACATTCTATTAGGGTTTGAAACAAATGTCAACTCTCTTGTTTCAGTATCAAACACATGGAAACCACGAGGGTCATTATAATCTGCCCATGTTATTTCATATTGATTACCAAGATAGTGAATAGAACCATTGGTAGATTTGTGATGAAAATGGCCAGATAGAACCATATCAAACCTATCAAAGGTTGATTTGTCCATTCCTGTATGACACACATTACCTCTGTCCATTTCAAACCCAGCAATTTCAAAATGGCCAAACACTACTTGTGATTTGGTTGTCTTTAAAAATTCTAAAGCTTGTTCATAATTACTTGAATTAATCCATGGTACCATAGCAACAGATAGACCATCATACTCCATATCTTTTGGTTCAATCATCACATTAATATTATTGTAATGGTCAAACAACTCATGCATAGCATTAATTTCATTGGTGTTTTTGTAAGTAACATCATGGTTACCAACAATTACATCCATATTAATACCTTCTGTCTGCAATACATCAAAGAATCGTTTACGCCACGAGTTGAGTGTTACAAATGAAATAAACTTTCTGCGGTCAACCACATCACCGAGATGGCAGATGTGTTTAATGTTATTTTCTTTTAGATAAGGAAAAAATGTGCCTTCCCAAAACTTAAAAAAGAATTCATTAAATCGTGGGTCATCACCACGAGCACCTGCATGAGTGTCGTTTATAAGAGCAATCTTCATAGTTCTTTTGGAATGTCCAATTCGTCAGCGTCAAGAAACTTCTCTAGGCCTTTAGTCTTTGCTTTCTTTTTCTTTTCTTTGGCATCTTCAAAGGTTTCAATGAACTCTGCAATGTTATCATAAAGTTCAAACTGCTTCATATGACCATCAGCATCTTCATACATTTCGCCTTCGTCAAGCATACCAAATTGTTGTGTTGCTTTATACTTTACATATAGTTGTTTTTTTTCTTTTTGAATTCTACGCAAAAAGGCAAAGTAAATAATCTGTGTAAAGTAAGCAAATGGATTCTTTGATTTAGTTTCATCAAAATTACGAAAATATTGAATACAATTTTCAATACCATCTGAAATCATCTCATCACGAAATGAATAAGATACAAAATTAGGCTTACGAGATAGGTGTTCTGCAATCTTTAAAAAACATTCACCAACATAATTTGGAATTGGTGGGTCTTCCTTTTTGTCTTTCTTAGCTTTTCTACATCTTTCTTTATAGTCAATCAGAGATGCCAGAAAGTCAGCATTGTTGACATAGTGTTTTTTACTCATAATGATTTAATAATCCTAATTTATTACCGCTCAATTCATTTACTACTCTGTCATGCAATTTAAGAACTCTTTTTTTATAATCAAAACCAAGTAATCCTGATTTCTCAGCTTTATCATAAGGTGGCAATTTACCAATACTTGTGTATTGTTCTGAGGTTAAATCAATTATCTTACCTGCTTTGTCTTGTACCCACCAATGATATATTTCACCATCAAAGCCTCGGTACAAACTTAATTGTTTAGAACCAAATATCTTATACAAACAACCAGAGGCATTATGACAATGGCCAAAGGCAGGATTACTTTCGTTTTTAATTATCCATTTTTTTGGCAACAAATCTGGTGTAAGATTTCGTTTGATAATCTCACATACTGTTTGTAGGTTCTGTTCATTATATTCTAACATACAATCATTATATCATACTTTCCAGAAAAAGCACCATTCTTATGCTACATTTGCCTCATTTATCGCTTGACAATGTTATAGTAGCGGTGTTCCGTTTGCAAGTTTAGTGTAAAAGCTTCTTCTTAATGTCCTGACGAATCAGGTTTAATTCTTCCATAGCCTCTTGTTCTTCCTCTACTGACATTTCCAAATCATCTTCTTCAAGGTCATGCAGTTCATTCATTTCTTCATTCTGCCTATCTTCTTCAACCTCTGTTACCGTTGTATTATAATAATCAATGATTGATTGTTTTGGTTGAAATACGGAAAGAATGTCTTGAGCATATATGCAAGCAACATTATCTTCAACTAATTCTAAAGGTAACCAAGGACTCATCATCATTACAGCTCTGCCTGTTGGCATTCTTTTGAACATCAAAGACATTGGGTTAGTTAAGGTAATTGAACCTTCTTCATCATCAGTATAATTTGCTATAACATCTTCACCTGATTGCAGTCTTACTATTTTTATATTATCCATTTTTTAGGTCTATGTTATAAAACTTGTAATTGAATTTTTCATCATCGTATATTTTAACACGTTCTACGAAATGTTTCAAGGTGTAATTGGTAAATTTGCCTATACGGAAATCATCAGAGATATCAAATAATGTGGCTTCAGTTTTATCATCACCTATCCGTAAACCTCTACCGATAGATTGCAAATTACGAATCCTTGATTTAGAAGGACTTGCAAAGATGATATTGTGTAGATTGCGAATGTTAATACCAGTAGAGAAAGTGCCATAAGATGCCACAATAATAGCGTCTTTTTCTTTTTCAGTAATAGCACGAATTGATTCACGGACTTCAACATCTGTTCCTCCGTAAACAAAGAATACCTGGCGATTCTTTGCTTGTTCTTTGATAATTGAATGTAAATCTCTGCCATGTTTTTCTACAAACTGGAAAAGAATAAGAGAATTACCTTCTAAAGATAGTGCTAGATTTTTAATGAATTCATTTCTAGCAGCGCTCATAACTATATATTCAACTTCTGTATTGTAGTCCCAATCACGAGCCATTTTACAAACAGAATCAGGATACTTTAATATAAGGCATTTGATTTTGAAATCTGCTAATTGTTTATTTTGAATTAACTCTGCGGTAGAAGTGGCTCTATAAACAGGACCAAATAGACCTTCTAATACAAGGCGATGTGTCTGAGTACCATCTAATGTACCTGTGCAACCAATACGATACTTGGCATTAATTGTGCCAGACATAATTGTTGTAAGTGATTTAGCTTTGAATTGATGTGCTTCATCACCAAGAACAAAATCATATTGTTCAAAATACTCTGGTGGGTTTTTGTAGATAGATTGCCATGTAGTAATGGTTAAAAACTTATCTGTGACCTTGTCTTTACCTGCATACTGTCGGTGACAATGTTTATCTGAATCGTATCCATAATCTTGAAAGTCTTTATACATTTGTTCAACCAATGATGTAGTTGGAACAATTAATAGACCTTTTTTATGGTTAGCATCTTGTATTTGACGGAGTATCAAATAAAGAATAAGAGATTTACCTGATGCCGTAGGAGATAATAGAAGTATTCGTTTGTTTCGTATTGCATGAACAAAAGAATTTAATTGGTAATCTCGCACTTCATGTGGAAGATTAAGTGTTTCAATAAAATCTTTGGCTTCTTTGATTGAGAAATTTTCAGTAGCAGTTACCTCTGAATCAATCTCTACTTGATATTGCCTTTCTTCAGCAAACTTTTGAATATAAGGAACAAGGCCATGATACAAACCCATTGTTCGTAAGTCCAATAGGCGTATCTTTCCATCCCAATATCGTGCTTTGTATGCAGGTGTAAATTGGTAACCTGGTACAAAAAAAGTAAAGTAATCTGAAAGTTCTTGAGCTATGTTTCTTTCTGAGTGAACACGAATAAAAGCTTCATTGACTTTCTCTAGTCTAATATCCAATTAAATTCCTTGTATGAACCGTTCCCATGCTATAAAATCTCTCAACTGATAGGTTCTACTATTCAATTCTTTAAGAATACTTTGACAGGCATCTACAATCTCATCATGTATCATTTTTGATGCCACTAATTTGTTTAAGTCATCATCACTTTCAAAGTAGGTATTGATTTCAGATTTCAATACAAATGGAAATGGCTCCCATCCATATTGTCTAAGAGTATCATCATCTAGTTTACCTGTATAATATTCCCATTTAATTCGTTTCAATCTGTTATACTTAAACTCGGCTTCTTTTGCCAATAGGCGATGCCGTGAAAGTATATTCAAATACTTACTATGTAATTGTGGAATGTTTGTGAGTTCTTTGCCTGGTTCTGTTCTATCAATAACAGAATCTTTTGCCCACAATTCTAATACCTCGTCAAGTTTGTTCATAATAAAGCCTCCTTATAGGAGTATATCAGTTTTGTGATACTATGTCAACATCATAATAGGAATATCTGAATGTGGCATCGGCAGTAATGATACTGTCTGGTGTATCAGATGCCGACATTACAAATGTGGATAGTGTTGTAGGGAATACTTCATAAAATTTAAATCGGTGAGTTGGATTATTTGCCGTTGATAACACGGTTAATGTAGCGTCAGAATATTGGGGACCAATTCCTAATTCTTGCCTTATACCAGCTTGTTTACTTAATAGGCCTAAATTTTGGTATTCTTTGAAATTGGTTGGAAAAGTCATAGCACGGATCCAATCGTGTATTTCTAACCATGCTTTTAATTGTTCATCAACAATAAAGGTAACATTTAATAAATCGTAAATGGCTTTTTCACCAGGTCTATACAAGTCAACAAATGGAGTAGTTTGTAGAACTTCAGACATGGAGATGCCAGGCACACTTACAGACTGGCAAAAGTATTGAACATTAGATGCCCTACCAAAGTTTAATTGAAACTTATTAGGGTGTAGATAATTTGGATTGGCTGGGTTTCTTGTAATTGCTGTCATACTACTATTTATACGCCAAAAAAAAGAGACCACCGAAGTGGTCTCTCTAAGAACTCTCTTGTTGGAGTTTTTAATTACATCAAGTTGGAAATCCTGAAACCACGGTAGTAGTTGTTGGATTGAACAGTCAATGCGCCAAGGCCTTGTGATGTACCTTCTGCAAATGGGTTGGCAACGAGACCGTAACGGGTCTTGAAACCAATCTTTGGCTGGAAGGTGCCAGTATCAACTGCACGAACCATTTGCAATGGAACGTATGGGCAGTAGAAAATACCAGCGTCATAGGCGTTTGTACCTTTGTAACCAACAACAGCAAACTCATTGGTAGAACTTGTGGCAAAATATGGGTCGATGTAAACCTTGATACGACCAAACATTGTACCAGCAAATGTGTTACCTGTATCGTCAACTGTGAGGTTAACTTGCGATTGTAAAGCAGAGTTATAATCTAACAAACCTGCCATTGCAAATGCAGATGCAACGTCAGAAGAGCAGATTAAAACATTACCTTTGCCACGGCGAGTTGTCTTGGCAATTGTATTAGCTTCACGCTCGATTTGGAATGCCAAACCTTTAATCTTCTCAACCATCCAACGACCGTTGGAATCTGTGTCGAGGTTAAATGTACCAGCAGTTGTTGTACCAACTTGAGCACCCAACTTAGCAACACCATAGATTGTGCGGATAACTTCACGGTTAATTTCAGCAAGAATCTCTGTTGAGAGAATGTTTGCTAATTCTGTTTCTGCATCTAAACCATGAACTGCTTTCAAGTCTTGAGCAAGTTCTAATGAGTATTCTGCCTTCAAAGCACGAGTCTTTGCAGTTACAGTAACTTTCTCAATAGAGAATGCCATTTCTTGGAATGTATTACCAGATGCGCCATCACCTAAAGCTTCAGCACTACCTGTGGTCATAGCAGCGATTGCAGCAGCGTTACCAGCAAATGTGTTGTTAGCAGCAGTATCAGTAGGAACAGTAAGAGCGATTTGAGCGCCGCCACCGTTTGCACCAGCGAAACCTGTGTTGGCTTCGTTGAAGAATGCCTCTGTACCACCTTGTGATGAATACTTGGTACGCATAGCAAAAATTAAGCCAGTAGGACCAGTCATTGGTTGAACACCGCAAATATCATAAGCGATGAGGTTAGGCAACGAACGGCGAACCAAACTGATTAAGATTGGATCAAAACCGGCAACAGGGCCGCCAGCAGCTGCACTACCACCGAAACCGCCTGTACCAGCAAAGTTTGTTGGGGGACCAGCTTCTTGAAGGATGCTACCAGATTTAGCCATTTCTTGAACTTGATTTTCAAGAACAACGGCTGTTACTGCTTTACGATATGGGTCTTTAATAGCTGGCATATCTGGATGATCCAGAACGCCTTCCCATTTCTTTTGTAATTGTTCGGACAAATACATTGAGTTTCTCCTTAGAGTTTAATTAAATTTTAGTTTTAGAAATTGCGTTTGCAACTGCGGCAACATAAGGGTCGTTAGAAACGACTTGCTTCTCTGAGCCATCAGTTACTTCTTCTTGAAGTTGTGATTCACTAGCTTTTTTAATGCCAGATGGAAAATAGTTCTCACGAATGGTTTCAAGTTTCTCTTTGTATTCGTCCTCTGTGGAGAATTCAACACTCTCTGCGAGTGATTTAATTTTTTCAACTTGAGTTGCAATGAGACCTTCACATACTTCACCAGCAATTTCTTTTTTGCGGGATTCAACTAATGCTTTAGCAAAGCTAACTCCACGCTCGATTTCTTCATTGAGTTTGGTTTCAAGTTCTTCAACTTTACCAGCCAACTCATCAACGAGGTCGACTTTTTCTGCAGGCACATCAATATAGTGCTCAGCAAATAGGTTGCGTAAACCGGCAATAAAATCTTCGGTCATTTCGGAACGGAGACCAGATTCAATAGCGATTTGATTTTCTTCCATCCATTGCTCAACAATGTAAGATAGATAGTCATCAACTTTCTCTGTCAAATCTTGCTTGATAGATTCAACTGCCTCTTCAAGCATACCAGCATAACGCTCTTCAGTTTCTTCTTCAATTTGTGCAACACGGTCTTGGACACGAGCTTCAAAAATTGTAGAAACTTTAGATTTGAATTCTTCAGAAATGGTAGAATCGTCAGCAAAAAGGGCATCAATGTCCTCTTTCATTTTCTTCTTCATCATTTCTTTCTTTTCGTCATCATGCATTTTTTCAGCAATGATTTCTTCTTCGGACTCTGTTTCTTCCATTTTGGCAGAAGCTGCAGATGGCTTCGTTGTTGGAGCAGTTGCAGACTTAGCGCTTTTTGTTGTGTCGATTTTATTAGAATCGTCAGTTGGCTTGCTGTCTTGAGGTGTTGGGCCACCTAAATCGACAGTTTCACCATCTAGTTTTTGTGTAGGCATAGCTGGTGCAGCACCCTTGCTTTGTGCAAGAATTTCTGCGGCTGCCTCAAATAATTTGTTTGATGCCATTAGGAATCTCCTTATGATTTTCTATTTATAAAATTAAAGTTTTCGGATAAAGTTTTCAAACAAGGTTAAGGCAACCTGTTCTATGTCTTTGCGTGATGCTTGTCTAATCTGTCTTTTTGCTGAATCAATGTCGGCCTCTACGAAACGACCATCAACAAATAACCACTCTTTGTTTTCCATAATTCCATTAACAAATGCACCTGGAGCAGATGGATCTGCTACGATATCAGCTGCCGTTGCCAATTTGAAATCATCTTGAACCAAGTTGTAACCCTCTTTTGTTTGCGTGAGTGAACCCATGCCACGAGAAGATACTCCAAGGTTAACACCGGAATCAATAAAGTTTTTAACAATCTGACCGTAGGGTGTTTCTAAAATCATCGCTTTACCAATGAATGCCTCACCATTGTCCTCAAGTGAAACAATCTTATGTGATACACGCTCTAAGTTAATAGATGGGGTATCAGGATGACCTAATTCACCTAAGGCACGATTCGTTTTGACAAACTCCTCATTGTAACGACCAACTTCTTTAGACAATGTATCTTTGGTATAAAGTCGGTTGTTTTTATTTGGTTTGTCGTAAACTAAAAAAGGACCGGTAATATACAGATTCTTTTTGCCATTTTCACTAGCTTCAGTAATATACTGAACTTGTTCTATTCTTTCTGTAATAAGCTTCATATTACATTCCTGTTAATGGTGTTGTGTAAGCAGCAGTTTTATTTAATTCTAAAAATAATGTTCCGCCAGTTGTAACTGTAATGACTACGTTAGATGTGTTGTTATTGGCAATTGAATATGCCCACTCATCAAATCTAATTTCACCTGCATTGTGGAATGTACCAATTACATTGCCATTGCGAACAATAGTAATGTTACCGTTTGTTGACCAGTTAATCCGTTTGATGTCAGCAGCACTAACAACTTCATTACTATTAGCTGCTAAAGAAATAAGATTAGCATAGTAAGTACCAGTGCCCTCAACACGAACAATCGAATCTGACCTTAATGTATTTGAAATTTCTATTGGCATTTTATTTTATTCCCATGGATGTGCGGCGTCTGATAGACATTTTTCTTTTAAGTAATGTTCTACGCAATTTTGCTTTACCTTTTGTCTTCCAGTACCTTTTTAGTTTTCTTGCTTTTTGTATTCTTTCAATAGCAGGTATTCTTTTAACTGTATTACCTGATATTCTAAATCCTTTTATTGCAGATTTTCTTATGTTCTTTTGAACAATAATTCTGCCTTGTGCATTTCTACGAATACGGCGGCGAATCTTTTTGACTCGACCCATTTTAATTACATTCGTTGAAGCTTCATCTAATTGTTCTTCTACTTCAACATAAGTATTTCTACCTATAATTTCTCTTTCTTCTGCCAAATAATTAGCAGCTATCTCATCAAGGCGATTGAATAAAAATTCTTTGGCCTCAATAAGTTTGTTTTTTCCAATAAGGTCAACAAAGCTCATTTCATTTTACTAATAGCAAAGTTGGCTGCTTTTTGCATATGGTGTGATGACCTTGCTACCATGTCAGCAAACTTGGTTTTATTTTCATCATTCAAACTCTTATGTACCATTAATACGGCATGAGCAGTTTGAACATCAACCTTACTGGCAGAACCATCTTTATGGTTTACTGTGCCATGACTATGACTATCTTTAATCTTTTGTAGTTGACCCATTGCATCAGCTGCTTCAGCCTGAATAACAGGTTGAGAAGATGTTGAATAAGGTACAGCAAAATCTTTATCCAATCGGTCATTATGATACAAAGCAATTTTAGTACCATCAGGATATAAACGAATTGCTTTACGTTTTAATACCAATACAAAAGGAGGGTCTTGTGCTTCTGTTAACTGCACCACTTCTTCTTTTGCTAATTCAACTGTTCCGTCTGCTACTGCTGGTGTAGTATCACCAAGTTTAATTCGGTGAGCTTTATACTTTCGACCAGTTTTATCAATCTTATAATCAGAAGTATCAACAATATCTTCTCTTACTGCTCGGCGAGTTTGTTGAAAAATTTGTTTATTATTGCTAATCAAATCTACCATTTTATTGAATAGATTTTGAACAATCATTCTATCAGCAGGACTAAAGTTTGGTTTTTCTTCACCCATCTTATCTAAGATTTTGTGAATACGCTGTATCTGTGCCTTATTGGCAAGACCAGCACGAACCAACATATCAAACTTTGAATAGTCTGATTTTTCTTCTTCTAATAGAATGTTTTTAAAATCTTCTAATGATTTCATTCTTGTTCTATTGGTGTGTCCGCAGTATCTTGCACTTCAACTTCTTGTTGACCACCAAATAATGCTGTTGAGATTTCTTGCTTACGGGCATCTAATGCTTCAAAGGCACGAGCAGACAATAAATCTGCTAATGTTTCTTTTGCATCAGCAGCTTGTCCAGAAGCTAACTGATTAATAAATGTTTCTGTTGTCATAGTATTCTCCATTATTTCCTATTTATATTAAAAGCATACTTATTTACCGCATCATCCAACTGAGGAGTTAACGACTCCGTGCCGCTGCTTTCCTGAGTGTTGTCCTCGGCTTGACTTGTTGCGTCTGCGTTGGTTGCTTGGGCTGAGGTTTCTTCGCCATCAGCAAGAACGGGTTGGCTGCTTTCTTCTTCAATTTCTTTCTCCATTTCTTCAATATCTTCATCTGTCATACGAAGCACATTTTTCTTAACCCACTTACTAGAGTAATACTTACCAATAAATGGGTCTAACTGTGTTGCTGTTAATACACGCTCACGAATCAATTCTGCTTCACGCATTTCAACAAAGTTATTATCTTTCTTATAGTCGTAATAGATGGCTTCTTTAAATTCGTCCCATTCTTCTGTGGTACAAATTCCTTTGAGTGCTAATTGAACACGCAAAGCATCATCAAAAATACGAGAAAATTTATTACGCAAACGATTAATAAATTTATTAAATTTAACTTCATCACGAGTTACTTCAGTTGTTTTACCAATACCCATAATGCCTGCACCTTGTTGTGGGTCAAGGCGAGAAATTGGAACATTCAACGATTGCAATAACTTCTTTTGAAAATACTGAACATCTTCCATTTGGCCAAGGTTTTGACCAGCAGGAAGTGTAGTAATCTCAGTACCTTTACCGCCTTCACGGCGTGGTAACCAAAAATCTTCTAACATAGATAAATGTTTACGCTCATCACGAATTTCACCTGTGTTAGCATCATATACTAACTTGTTGCGATACTGTGTCATAATAGAACGCATATATTGTTCGGCTTTACCTTTTGGTAAATTACCAACATCAATATAAAATATACGGCGCTCAGGTGCTCGTGACAAACGATAGATTACAACAGCATCTTCAATCATGCGTAATTGATTGAGAGCTTTAATTGCTTTATGTAAATATGAAATTACAAATGTATTCTTTGCATCCATCAAACCAGAGTTTACATTAATAATGGACTCAGGCGCAATTCTTAGACCTTGGTTTGTAGATGCTGTAAATGATTGTGTTGCCGCACCACGGTCATTGTAAATATAATACTCAGCAATTGATTTAATAATCTGAGCACCAGTTTTTGAATCACGGTCTTTTTGAATCTCACGCACCTTACGAATCTTGCGTGGGTCAATATAACGAAGCTCTTGAATACCTTCTTTTGGTGCGGTATCATTTACAATTACATGATAGTAAATACGACCATCAATATACCAACGTTTGAACAGGTCATCGGCAAGATTACTGAAGTTTAACATTTTTTGAATGTTATTAAATTCTTCAATAATCTTTTTCTTAATTGATTCAGGTTGTTTTAGATTATCTAAATTGATATCCATAACCTTGCCATCTGTATCATGTGTAATAGCTTCATTGACAATCTCATCAATTGCCATATCACATTCTGGATGGTTAGACATTTCACGATAACGAGTAATTAACTCTAACTCATTACGAATAGAACCCTCTAGGTCAACATATGTACCATAGTGAGCATTTTGAGTAATAGTAACCGCACCATCATCAATGGTCTCGGTTGGAAGCGAAAAAGAAGCTTGCTCAGGTTTCTCAACCTGAACAATATCCTTTTTACCTAGTGTAAAGCCAAAAAGAGTTACAGCCATATTATATCATCCTAAAAAGTAAAGAAGGACCGAAGTCCTTCTTCTTACACGACACCGGTTTCTACTGATTCCCACCATTGGTAGGACAGAGTTACGGTAAATTCTTCAATAGTATCGTTTGAACCCCAATCAACATCAATTGGTGAAAGGTCTGTTGGGAATGTACCTAAAAATCTATATTTTTTAAGTGGTTCACCAGCTTTAGAAAACTGTGTTACATCAGAATCAACTGTATAACTACCAGGTGTTTGTGCTAAAGGGTTGCGAACATTCAAACTATGACTGTTAATGCCATTCAACCAACGCTCAAAAGCATTGCGAACAACAAAATCTTCATCGTTAATGACCGTAATTACCCAATCCTGGAATGTGCGATTGCCTGCAAACTTTAGTTCACGACCAAAGTATTGAACAGGAACTACACCAACTGTTGATCCTGGTAATTGTGCTGTTTTACACATAAAAGTAAGTTTTGTTTGTGCATTTCCTGGTGAAGAAAAACCAGGAAACGGCATAGAAACTTCAAATAAATTTGGACGAGCACCATCGCCCACCATTTGGCTTCTAAATTCGTTTACTGAAAATGCCATTTAAATATCTCCTGTTTTTCTATTTATTAGAACCGGCCAACGATTTCTTCAAACGAAACACCTGTGCGAACAGCCACAAAGTTAAGTTGAATGAAGTTGACTGAACGAGCTGGTTTGATGTAGATATCGCCTACAAAACGATTGCTGTCAATGACTTCTGGTGTATTGTTTGTAGTATCGCAAACAACACGGAAATCAGTAATACCACGGCGACCTTGAACATCACGCAGGTATGGTTCTACTAAGTTTACAAACTGAGCACGAGTAAATTGGTCGTTAAATTCAAATAAGGTTGAACGAGCTGCACGAGCAATTGACTTCTCAAGCACAACAAAAAGACGGCGAACATTAATACGGTCAAATACGGAAGGACGATTTAACATTGTCTTATCGCCAAACAGAATTGTACCTTCACCTTGGAATGTTACAACTGGATTGATACCTTGAACATACAGGTTATCACGCTCAGCTTTAGTTGGATTATAAGCCAACTTAATAACATTCTTAATGATACCACGATTTAAACCGCCAGGTGAGAACCATGGGTCACGCTCAAGGTCTGTGCGAGCACAAACACCAGCTATGTCACCATTTAATGGCACATAACGATAAACATCATTGTATTTGTCATATTGATATTTGTAACCAGAATCCAATACAGCATAGGATGAACTTGTTAATCCTGCACGGAAAGAAAGAATACTTGTCGATTCTGAACCTGCATTGTTAACAACAGAAGCTCTGGTTGGAGACAAAAATACTAAACAATCTTTACGAGATTCAACAGTAGATATTAAACTTGCCGCTACTGTTGCATTTCCTGGTCCAGAAATAAGTAACGATACATCAACAACATCTGGATTAGCAAAGAATCCGTATGCAGTAATAATTTCAGAATTACCAATTGTACCATTTGCACCAGCACTCAATGATGAATACCATGCGTTGTTTAGGTTTGTATATGTTATTCCTGAAGCTGCAGTTCCCCAATTAGATGAACCAGGCTGATGTGCCATCCACCAAACGTATTGTGATTGTTCATTTAAAACCGTTTTATAAAAATTTGAAGATCCATCATTAGAAATTGCATCAGATGCTTTAGAAACAAAAGCATATTTTTCTAATACTGTGTTTGCAGTACCACTAAATTTACCATCTTCGTCAATAATGATAATGTGCATTTCATCACCACTACCACCTTTATCTGTTACATACGATGATGTGCTTGGAGCAACACCAAATTCGTCAGCATATTGCCATTTCTTTAAAATTGGTGTAGAATTGGCTACGTTAGCAGTAATTGCTGTTGCAACAATAATTGCGGTTGTGTTAACAGAAGCAACACGAATGTATGATGTTCCACCAGTAACAGAAATTAAATCGCCGGCAGCAATATTTGCAGCTGCATTTGCATTACCTTGAACATTAATTACGGTAGTACCAGATGTAACAGCATTAGTTCTTAATGAATCTGTAACTGATAAGTTAGCAGAAAAAGCCTGTGAAGAAGGGCAAATAGAAACACGCAACGAATTGCCTAAATCGCCAGCGCAACGAGCTGCAAACGGTCCATAAGTTGCGTTTGATGCGTTTTCGTGGTTATTTTCATAATCACTTTCATTTTCAATCAAAATACCAGATGCGTTAGCAGTGGCATTAAGAGTAGATGTCGTGTTAGCGGCACGAACAATTTTTAGATTATTTGAATATGCAAGAAAATTTGCAGTTGAGAACCAGTATTCATAATTTGTGCTGTCTGGCTTACCAAAACGGTCAACAAGAGTAACCTCGTCAGACACGGTAACCACTTCATTTACTGGACCCCAATTAAAATTTCCAGCAATACCACCGATTGAGGTGGCAACGGAAGGAACAATTGTGGTCAGGTCAATTTCTGATACATTTATTCCAGGTGATAGCTGAAATGCCATGGATTTCTCCTTAGTTTACGGGTCAATTTTTTCTTTATAGACTATTTAGTTTTTTAGAAAGTTGATACGGAATAGCCTGGAGGCAGGTGTGGTTTTTCTTTTTCTTCTTTCCAAATATCTCCGTCTTCCACAATAAGTTCATCTTCACCTCCATTCATTATGAATCCAAATGGAACCACTTCTTCCTCAATCTGTTTTATTCTTTCTTGGTACATTGCTTCACGAATATTAACATCACTCATTTCTCTAAAATACGGGTTAGTCGTTAGCCAACTAAACAAAACTAACGGCATGACCAAATCGTCATGGTAACCATCGTCTGCCTGATAACTATCTCTTACTTGAATAAAAGTAGAGATTTCAGATATTACATCAGCGTCAAACACTAGAAGTTTCTTTTCTTCTAACAAAGACTTAAATGTGAAACATCCAATTCGTTTAACTCTCTTGTCGGTATTTACACCCAACTGAGTTTTGCCACCACCAAAACCACCAGAAACTATTTGGCCTGTCTTGGTACTTCGGTTGACAAACACTAAATTACCATACTCTAATTCATTGTGAAGAATGTGAGCCACCTGTTCACTACTGTTTGTTTCAATCAACACATAAGCATCATTAAAATCTCTTGCTACTTTATGTATGATTGTTGGGTATAACATAGGAGCAATTTTATTATCTCGGTATTTACCCACTAGCTTATAAGGAACTTCGGTAATATCAATGATAACAAATGCCGAGTAATCTCCACCCACTCCTTTTGCCGTGTCAGCTACGATTATATAACTGTGTGGTTTTCTCACAAGCTTTTCTTCATCGTCCCTTTCCGCCTTGATTGGATACTCATATAGGTCGAGTCCGTCTTTTGAATAGACCGTAGGACAGGTCGACATATATTCAATCGTGGATGAGTCAATTAAAGTTAAACTTGACCCAAGGAACTTACAGAGAACCTCTTGGTTATATTTGAGTTCGCCAAGTTGCCGTCTTTGTTCTAATGCCCAAGCCTCATCTCTGCCGGGAATACGGCTATAAGGAATAAACATTGGAATAAAATCATTAACCTTATTCACAGCATCATTCCAAAACTTCCAAAAGTGGTTGTAACCAAGTGGTGTGGAAGTAATTAAAATCTTTGTTGTTTGACCAGCAGAGATAACTGGATAAACCGCAGTAAAGAATTGGTCTGCAATTGTATTTGGAATAATTGCAGCTTCGTCAATATACAATAAGTTAACAGACTTACCACGAATACCAGCTGCAGTTGTTGCCGCTGTAAACACAATAGAACCATTTTCTAATTCTACGTCACCTTTATTCCATGTTTTAACACCTTGTTGCATCCACAATGGCAAATATTCAAACATCAACTGATACCGGGACATAATCTCACGAGCAGTAGATGCTTTGTTTGCAAGAATAGCAACAGTTTTGGATTCTTGAAACAATGTATACCATAAAATGTATGCAGCCGCAACAGTAGTTTTACCTTGCTGACGACCTTCCATAATAATAACTTTACGATTATTATGAATCGTTTCTACTTTTTCTTTTTGGCAATCGTAAAGTTTGAACGGTTGAATACCATGGTCTAGTGTAACTATGTAACAATAGTTATCAATAAAATAAGTTGGATTCTCAACACACTTTGCTAACTCTAAAACTTCTTTTTCGGTATAAGATAAATCTATACCTGCACGTTTTAGACTTGCATTACCATTATAACCATTATTATTCATTCAATTATTTTGTAAAACTTCTTAACATCCAACCTTGTTTTTGATGTTGGTCTAAAATGTCTTGTAGAAAATTACCAACGGCTGGCTCATTTGCACCTTCAGCTGCGGCAATACCAGCACGCAAATGCATCATATATCTTTCGTTATCATTTTTTAGATTTGACAACATTGTTAATGCTGATGGAACGGTATCTGTTTCTTCAATATCAGATAGTTCTAACATTCTACTTAATGATACTGGTGCATATGAATTTAAGGCACGAATATGTTCTGCGATTGGGTCAACATTGGCAAAAACGCCAGTGTAAAAATTACCTAAAAAATCATGGTATTGTGCAAAATCAGGACCCTCAATGTTCCAATGGTATGAGTGTGCCTTAAAATACAACCCAAAGGTTGTACCTAAAATTGTTTTCATTTGTTCAATTAATTGTTCCATGGTATTATTTATTCTCTCTAATTTGTTTAAGTAATTCTGCGGTAGATCCAACAAATACTGCTTTTTCAACATTAATAGATTGATTGTTTATCTCAACTGGTCGTAAGCTTTGTTTTTGTTTTTGAATCTCTAACAAGTCTTTGTTCAAGTCACCTAATGTTTTAATAAAATTAGCGGCAACTTCATATGCTCGTGGGTGCTCAGATTCTTGTGCAACTAACAATAGATTATCTATGGCTGCACCACCTTTATCTAGTAAACCTTTAATGTTTTTTCTTGCTAAAGCTGCGTCAGTTTCCACTTCATCGGAGGCAATTACCTCTGTGGTTGGTTTGACCGCAGGCAAAACTTCTGGTTGTTCCATTGGTTCAATGTCAAAGATTTCAGATAAGTTGTCGTTCAATTTTTTCATATTAAAGTATCAGGCCATTCAGTAAATGTTTCTTCAAATCCATATACGCCATTTCCATTTGCATTTGCTGGATTAGGTGTTATTACAATTGCTACCGCTTTTGTTTGTGATTGAGATACAGTTGAAATGGTAAAAGTTGAATTGGAATAAACTCCAGTTACTTTATCATTTGCTTGAACTTTTTTATTCAAGTTTGTTAACACCAATGTACCGTCTGCGGTATTACTAAAGTATAATACTTTACCTGTTACACCTCGCTTTTCAACTATAATATCTTCACCTGTTGTATATACTCCAAAACCTGTTGCCATATTAACATATACTTTTTGTGCATCTAAATTAGTAGAATCAGTAAATATATTTGTATTGGCTTTAGTAATAAGTTTACTTGAATTATTAGCGGATACTGGAGGCCAGATATATGCCTTTGCAGTAAATGTAAGATTCCAAATAATTAAACGAGTGTTCATAAAGTCGCCTTCATAATCAACTTCAGGGCTTACTGAATTGAGAATAACAGGCATATCATACTTTTGATCCATTTGGCTAATGAAATCAATTGTTACTGTAAAATCTGGTGTAAAAAATGGCAGTATTTGTTCTAGTATCTGTGTACCATCTTCTGTGTTACGAACATAGATTGATAAGTTAAAATCAAAATTATATGGAACAGGTGCATACTGGCTTCTAAAAGAACCAGAACTAAACCCAAAGTTTTGTAGTGTAGATTGTTGTTTTCTTGTGGTGTCATATGTCATTCCAACCAAATCAAAACTCATGCGAGGTACAGTTGTTGCAATAGACTTTGTAAGATTTGGGTCAGACTGTAAACGAACTAAGTATTTTTCTTTTGCACCATATGATAAAGGTACTTTAGTAATTTCATATGCTGTTGACCCATCTTTTGAATAACGAGTCAAAAGAATATCATTAAACATAGAACCAAACGCAACAACAATTTTGCGAATCGTTCGGTTATAAAAGTGTGCATTACCTAACATTAAGCTTCACCAAATGGATTGTGTTCTGTAAAATCAATAATAGCATCTGATTCGGTTTCAATGCGATTATTATCTACAATATCTTCAAAGGCATTATCCATTGTTGAGGTGTCAGAAACAGTATTTAATCCCCAAGCCGCACTACTAGTTTTACCTCTTAATGTGCCAGTAGTAAATGTTCCTCTAACTCTATAAACATCAACGGAACTACCAGTTACATAGTTGTGAACAATAGCTTGTGCTGTTGCATTAGCATATGTGGCATCAGGACTTACAAATACAATCTCATCATTAACAAATGCACCTGAACCACCAGCGTTTAGTGTGAGGCGTGTGCGTGGGTATGCATCTCTGATTTGACCATCAATTTCAGCATTGCCTGTTTCAACAACTTCATTAGAAAATACAAACTGTTTTAATTTCAATGCATACACATAAACATTACCGCCACGACCACGACCTAATGTGTAATACATGGCCTGACCATTTTCATGCTCTACAAAGGTAATTTCAAAAAAGTTTTGTAACATAGGAATATAAATCAAATCGCCTTCATTTGGTCGAAGTTGATTTACAGTAAATGCAAACCTACGGCGAGAAACTAAAAGTGTTAAATCGTCTCGGATTTCAAGCCCAAATTTGGACATAAAATCACCTTCACCTTCCATACCAGTAACATCTTCAAGGTACATTTCAAGTGCAAAAGCCGAAGTATATGTTTTTAATGTATCTTCACCATACAATAAATCTACTGAATCACGAGAACTTCTTGGCATATAGTAAATGTCCATGCCATAGATTTGCATGGCCTCAATGACAAGGTCTTCCACCAGCAATTGCTCGCTGGTAATTTGATTTAATGGAAATGGATTAAAGTAAAAGTTGGTAGGCATTCATTATCAACCCATCATTATCTCGCCAGGCAATACATTGATAATTTGCATTTCTTCTTCAAGTTTTTCAATTTCTTCACGAGCTTCAGTCATAATGCGAACACCATCAAGTGTTACACCACCAGGCATTTGTATACCAGCGAATTTACTAAGATTATTACCCCATTGAAGTTTAATCAATGCAGTAGTATATTTCTTTAAGAATCTATCATTCCAAACATCTGAATATCCAGCAGCAGTCATTGTTGCACCAGCTTGTGTTGTTGTAAATGGGCCACGAACTGTGATAGATGTTGGTGAATTAATTTTATCAATCTGTAATGTTTCTGTACCAAAGGTAACAAAATCATTTTCTAACAATTGTTGGTCAAATATTGTACCTGTTCCAACTACTGTATTTGCATTAGCTGTTGTTGCACAAGTGCCAGTTAAAGTAATTGTTTGTGGGTTTAATGTGCGATAACATTCAATAACAACATATTGGCCAGGTTGAACATCTCTTGTCCAATCTATATCAAGGAATACTTTGTTTTGTTTGCGATTAAATCTAAATTGTGGTGTGCCGGAAAATAGCAGTTGTAAAGTTCTTATGTGTTGCATTGTAATTTCATAAGACACATAACTTACTGAGGTAAAGTCATAGAGGTCATTTAAGCGTAACTGATAACGCAAATCAAACATATTAATAGAAGCATTAGAATCATCAAACGGAAACACACCTGTTACAAATGTAACCGCATCTGGTGCATAAATCCAACGGCGATTAATATCTTCAGCCGTAAGTTGGTGCTTCATAAAGATTTTTTCAGTACCATCAAAATGATAATCTTCAAAGAAGCTAAAGGCCTCATCAATACGGTCATCTACTTGGTCATCATCCACGTTAATTTCAATGACAGGTTTACCAAGTTTTCTTAAACAGTATTCTTTTAGTTCAGCACGAGTTGATGGTTTAGACATGGTGTTTTATTTATCCTAGTGCGATTGAGAGAGCCAACACATCACCAATTGTAACTCCACCACTATTTGCTTGAGCAAAAGCACTATTAGCATATATGCCTGCTGAGTTAGCGGCAGCAAATGCAGATGTTATAGAAGTGTTTTGTGTTAGATTTACACCAGCAGAATTATTAGCAGTTGCAAATGCTGAATTGGCATAAGAACCGGCAGCTGCAGCACCTGAAGCTGAATTAGCAGCTGAAAATGCAGAGTTAGCATACGCAGCGGCAGAATTAGCGGTTGTAAATCCTGAATTAGCATAAGAAGCGGCTGAGTTTGCTACATTACTTGGCGTATTGGCAGTTATAAATGATGAGTTTGCATAAACACCAGCGGAATTGGCAGAAACAAATGCTGAGTTAGCGTAACTAGCAGCAGAATTTGCTACATTACTTGGTGTATTTGCTTGTAAGAAAGCAGCATTAGCTGCGGTAAATGCAGCTGTAATGCTAGCATTTTGTGTAGTATCAGTTGCTGTAGCTGCATTGGCAGCTGCAAAAGCACTATTAGCATAAGTGCCAGCATTTGTAATATTGGTATTTTGAGTTGTATCAATACCTAAACTATTGTTAGCAACTATAAAAGCAGAATTGGCATAACTAGCGGCACTATTCGCTACATGAGTTGGAGTATTAGCAACTAAGAAAGCCGCATTAGCATATGTTCCAGCATTTGTAATGTTGGTGTTTTGTGTTAAATCAACACCATTAATTAAATTTGCAGAAGCAAAAGCTGCATTAGCATAAGATTCTGCTGAATCAGCTGCAATGAATATTGCACCATTACCATTATTTGCTGCCCATTTACCAGAGGTTTCAATCCATAAAAACGAAGAATTTGGTTGAGCGCCACGGTCAACTTCAATACCAGCATTAACTGCTGGTTGTGCTGCTTGGTCGATTGCGGCATTAACTGTAATAATATTATCTGCAATTAAAACTGTTCTTGTATTGGTGTAAGTTGTATTACCAGTTACAGTTAAATTACCAGTTATTGAAATATCACCAGTAATTGAACCGCCAGTATTTGCATTTAATGAATTGTTTGCTCTTGTGTAAGCAGAATTGGCATATGTACCAGCATTTGTAATATTCGTATTCTGTGTTAAATCAATACCAAGGCTGTTGTTAGCAGCTATAAAAGCACTATTAGCGTAACTTGCGCTAGAATTAGCTACTGCAAATCCTGAATTAGCGTAACTAGCAGCACTATTTGCTACATGAGTTGGAGTATTGGCAGTTGTAAACGCTGAGTTGGCATATGTACCAGCATTTGTTATATTAGTGTTTTGTGTAGCATCAATACCCACACCGTTATTAGCTACAGCAAATGCAGAGTTAGCATAAGATGCAGCCGAGTTAGATACGGCAAAACCAGAATTAGCATAACTGGCCGCTGAATTGGCAACATGACTTGGGGTATTGGCAGCTAAGAAAGCAGTATTAGCATATGCTATAATTTCAATATCACCATCATAAACAGCATCAGCGTAGATACTACCTTTTACACCAACACCACCGGTAATTGTTACAGTACCAGTTGAGTTGGATGTAGCAGGTAAACCTGAAGTGCTTGAACTTCTTACATTAAAAACTTCTGTTGCACCATTAGAAACAACAAGGTTTGCACCAGCAATTACAAGATTACCAGAAATTGTTCCGCCAGTATTTGCATTGATACTATTATTGGCTCTAGTGAAAGCACCATTAGCGTATGATGCAGCTGAATTTGCTACATGACTTGGAGTATTAGCAACTAAGAAAGCGGAGTTAGCGTAAGTACCAGCATTTGTTATGTTGGTGTTTTGAGTTAGATTTACACCAGCAGAATTGTTTGCAGCTAAAAATGCTGAATTGGCATATAAAGATGCTGAGTTAGCAACGGCAAATCCACTATTTGCATAACTGGCTGCTGAATTGGCAACACCAAATGCAGAGTTACTATAAGAACCAGCAGCTGCAGAAGTGTTAGCAGTTGCAAAAGCAGAGTTAGCATATGACTGTGCCGAGTTAGCGGTGGCATATGCAGAGTTGGCATAAGAACCAGCAGTATTACTTGAATTTTCTCTAGCTAAAGCAAAGCCACCAGCAGTCGATCCATCATGGACAACTATTGTTTTCTTATCGGTATCTACGGTAATCTCAGCAGTAGCACCTGTAAATGTGCTGGTCTGTGCTGTATTACCTCGTCTAAATTGAACTTGTGTTGACATAATAGTTATTTATAGTTGTTCCAAATTAAGCTAAAGATCCGTAATCAATTGAATAGTAAGTTGGATCATTAACAAATCCATAATCCACGGTTAATCCTTGAAGGCCTGGAGTACCAGCAAAAGTGATTGTTTTAGTTGTAGCGTTTGCATAAACAACAGTACCGTTTTCACCCACAAAATTAACTTGAGCATTGGCCGTTGTGGCGTTAGCAAACGTATTGTTATTTGCGGTGTATATAATACCAAAACCAAAGTCTGTCGTGCCACCACCGCCAGTATTTGCTTGATTGAAAGCCGCATTTGCATGAATAAAGGCAGCATTAGCTTGGCCTCTTGCAAAAGTATCAGTTGTTCCAGCACTGCCAGCATTAGCGGTAAATTGTTTTGAACCATCTGCAAACTGAATAAAACCACCAGTATTAGCTACAAAGGTGTTTGCATATATTGTATTTGCGCCTGCAATTGTGCCGCCAGTTCCAGTACCAGTTGTGATACTGTTAACAGTTAGAGCCGCTGTAATTGCACTTAAATTGTTTGTAATGGAAATATTTGCAACAGATATATTTCCGGCACCTGTCATAGTCAGGTTGCCACTAATTGTTAAATTGCCTGTTATTGTTCCACCAGTATTTGCATTAATACTGTTATTTGCTCGAGTGAAAGCACCATTAGCATATGAGGCCGCACTATTAGCCACATTACTTGGAGTGTTAGCTGCAAGAAATGATGAATTGGCATAACTAGCGGCACTATTCGCTACATGAGTTGGAGTATTAGCAACTAAGAAAGCCGCATTAGCATATGCACCTAAATCTCTACCACTAACATTAAGAGTAGTAGATACATTTAATGAACCGGAAGTTTTGTCAAATGAAAGACCAGCATTTGCACCAAGAGTGCCACTATCATTGAATTGAATTTCCTTATTAAGACCTGCTGGTCCCAAATAAGGATAATGAGTGGTGACTACACCAGCGGGAGTGGAATAGAAAAACTTTCCATCACGACTGTTGATGGAAATTTCACCATTAGCTAGCGATGATGGAACATTGCCAGTTAATGTCGAGTGTTTAAGTTGTATTACTGTATTTGCCATTAAAATGTACCGCCAGCCTCAACCCTTACTTTATTGGTTTCAGTAGCAGAAATTTCAACAGGCTTTTCTTCAGTTTTTACAGTAGGTTTTTTAACAACTTTAGAGGCAATAGGAACTAATTTTTCTAATTCAAGAACACGAGATTTCATTTCTTGTATCTCTTTTTCTTTTGCTTCTAAGGTGTTTTTTATTTCACCAAGCTCTCTATCTTTTACTTCTAAACTACTTTTTGTTGTACCAAGTTCTCGCATGGTATCATTTAAAGCAGATTGAATTCTGGTTTTTTCTTGAACAATCGCATCATTATTTTCCGCTTGGATTTTATAATGTTGCGTTTGACCAATTTTTTCCAAAGCTTCTTGGTGTTTTACTGTAAGCTCATCAATTTTTGCCTGCATTTCTGCACGAACATTTGCTTCTTTTTCAAGCAATTTTAATCTTGCTTGCATCATAAAGTTCTGCTTAAGTATTACATCTAAATTCTCAAGCAGAACCTCTTGATACGCATTTGAAAACTCCACATTCATAATAACTCCTTTTCACGATAATAATTTAGAATGTTCCGCCTTGTAAATGAGAGAAGGTTGGAACACCAGAAGCATTAATTGTCAACACATGGCCTTCTGTTGCCGATGATGCCGTGCTAAATGCAGAAGTACCTTGACCTAACAAAACACCATTGTTTGTGAATGTACCAGCACCAGTACCGCCTCGTGCAACACCTAGTGTACCTGAAGTAATCGCAGCGGTATCAATTGCAATTGCAGTATTGTTTGCAGAACTAATACGACCATTTGCTTCAACTTTAAACGAAGCAACTGCCGATGCAGTACCGTGGTGAGCAGCAGTAATTGTTAAGTTGGTGAAATCGGTATTAGCAGCTGCAAATGCTGAGTTAGCATACACACCAGCCGATGTTGCTTTAACATCAGCAGTATTAGCAGATGAGAAAGCGGAGTTAGCATATACACCAGAACTATTTGCAGATGTGAAGGCAGAGTTGGCATATGAACCAGCCGATGTTGCTTTAGCGTCAGCTGTATTGGCAGCTGCAAAAGCGGAGTTGCCGTATACACCAGCTGAAGTGGCCTTAGTGTCTGCTGTGTTAGCTGCAAGGAATGCTGAATTGGCATAAACACCAGCAGATGTGCCAGTTGAACTAGCGGTATTAGCAGCTGCAAATGCAGAGTTACCATAGACACCTGCTGAGTTGGCAGTTGTAAATGCTGAATTTGCTTGTGTGAAGATTCTTGTTTGATTTGTTTCAACATCAATGCCGTTAATTGAAACTGCATATGAAGTTAAATTGGCAGTCAATGTGCCCGTGTTAGCAGCAGTTAATGATCCTGGAGCTAATACGTTTGAAGTTGGGTCAGTAGATAAATTTTGAAATAAGAAATAATTTGCACCAGCTTGTCTAACAAGACCAGTATACTTTACACCACTACCAGGATTATATGCACCGTAAATACCAATATCAACTGTATCACCAGCAGTATTGTTATTAGCAAGACGAATTAATGAATCTTGTGTGGTGATTGTTTGTGTATTAACATAAGTTGTATTACCTTGAACTGTTAAGTTACCAGTAATAACCAAGTCAGCGGTAATCGTACCGCCTGTGTTTGCATTGATACTGTTATTAGCACGAGTAAATGCAGAGTTAGCCGATGTGAAAGCTGCATTAGCATAACTAGCAGCTGAATTTGCAACATGAGTTGGAGTATTAGCAGTTAGAAATGCTGAGTTGGCATACGAACCAGCAGAAACGGCTTTAGCATCAGCAGTATTAGCAGTTGCAAATGCAGAATTACCATATACACCAGCTGAAACGGCTTTAGCATCAGCAGTATTAGCAGTTGTAAATGCCGAGTTACCATAAGATCCAGCTGAAACGGCTTTAGCATCTGCCGTATTAGCCGCAGTAAAGCCAGAGTTTGCATAAGCACCTGCCGAATTTGCAGTAGCAAATGCTGAGTTAGCATATGAACCTGCGGTAGCTGCACCAGCGTTATTATTAGAAGATGCAAAAGCCGAATTAGCATAAGAAGCCGCACTATTGGCAGTATCAAACGCTACGTTAGTTTTTGTGAATATTAGACCTTGTTGGTCTGTGAAAAATTTACCACCAATGGTGAGGACATTATTTGCTGTGTCACCAATGAATAATTTTTGTGATGTATTTGAATACGCCGCCTCACCAACATTAAGTGATACTGGTGCTGACGTTACGTCAGAAAATTTTAGTTGAATTACTGTATTTGCCATTTTTTAGTTATCCTCTATTGGGTAAGGCTCTTTATTCGCTATTTATGTTTTGCGGTAGTTAGAAACTACCACCTTTAATTGTTTGTATTCCTATTTCTCCAACATATCTGTAGCCTGTAACATAGACAACTTTAGCGGATGTTAGTGTGGCTGGAATTGTGCCACCAATGAAATTTAATACACCTGATTGATAATCAAAGAACCACTCACCTACACCACCAATACCAGAATCAAACATTTGTGTTCCAGTTGATACAGGATTTGCTGCTCCTGAAGTGTCAGCATAGACTGCCACAAAGTATGTTGAACCAAACTCTGGTGGAATCCAATCGGTTAGATTAGTTTTCCAAGTTGGAAAAACGCTACTGATAGCAGTTGATGTTGTGTCTGCGGTACATTGAACAGCCGAAGTTGTTTGGTATGCTTCAACAATACCAGTAACGGCCGCAGCAGTTCCAGGTATGCTTGATGCCTGTGTCCAAATTTTGTCACCACGATTAATTGCAGGACTAGCAATAGATTCATTACTTGCACCCTTATTAACAGGTGTGTCTGTCTTAGCAACACCAAAGAGCTTTTTGTATAGTAGGTCGACTTTTGCGGAATCTAAAATTGCCATTTAATTATTCGCTGTTTGTAATGAAAGTGCAGTAATAGTCTGACCAGCCAACAATTTAATTCTTACATAAACTTCATTACCTGTGGAATTAGATGTTGATACTGTACCGAATGTGCAAGTCTTTCTGTGTGTTGTAACTGCTGTATTTGCAGTAATTGTTCCACCCAAAGCACAACCATTGCTACCATTACCTGGAGCATTAGCACCTGGAATTCCAGAGCCTGCATATGCAGTAGTCATGGACAACCAGCCATTCAACGAAGAAGTGGAATCAATTACAGTTCCTGGTGCGGCTACCCAAACACCAGCAGTATTACCTGTAAATTGAATATCAAATTTGGACAAAGATGTTCTAACAAATTTGAATGTAAAATATTGTGGACCTGAGCGGCCTGAACTTAAATTTGGACCAACAGGCAAGTAACCTGTGGAGTAATTTGTTATATCATGTTTTAATGTAGCGGCAACTACTGTGGCATCATATGCTTCCAATGTACCAGAGGTCGAGTTAAATGCTGATGCACCATTCGCATATGCAGGATTATCCGTTGAACCAGGATTGACGATACGAAACGCCGCTGTTGATCCGGTACCAACTGTTGAGCCAAAGAATAGATTATCTTCACCGCCAATTACAGTATTGGAACTTGTATTGCCTGTTTTGTATTGAATAGTAACACCTGGAGTTACTGATAATGTGCCTGCGGTATAACTGTTTTGACCAGTTACAACAACGCCTGTAGCACTATTACTAAAACCTGAAACAATTGCTGATGTTAAGTTGACTGTTGCTTGACCACTTGAAACATAAAGATTTCTTACAAGTGGTGTTGTGATGCCTGCTTGTGCATACGTTACGCCAGCGTTGGCACCAAATGCACCACCAGCTGCAGAGGCAACAAATGTATCACTAGTTGGATACATATCGCCACTTAACTTAGAGATATTAAATCCAAGATTGAATAATGTGGCACTTGTATAGTGTGGAATTGTAGATGAGTTGGAGTATGCAGCTGAGTTAACTGTCAAACTTCCGTTATTAATAGTAACAGTACCTGGCGCACTATCATCATAATACCAGAATGGAGTATTGGTAGAAGAAGCGCCACTATGAGTAATGTATAATTCGTTCCAACCATTTGATACGGTGCCGTTGGCACTACAATCAAAACTTCTCCAGAAGCCTTGTGCAGTACCTACAATCTTAGAACCATAATCAACGCTATCAGAAATAACTAATGAGTGACCACCACTTGTGTATGTACCATTGGCACTTGAAGATGTAAATGTGTAGGCAACGGTGTTTGCACCATTGACATATAATGATAAAGTACCACTATCACCTGGACCTTGGTCTGGAATAGTTGGCGTAATTGAATATGTTGCAGCTCGTCTTGTATTTGTAACTGTTGTGCCAGCAGCAACACCACGACTACTTGATGTTCTATCTGTCTGACTGAAGTTTGTCATTCTGTAAGAAGATACAGAAGCAATAGAAATAGTATTAGAAGATGGGAAAGCAGGTGGGCCAGGTGGAACTAATTTACCTAACACATTATTAATTAATGCCAAACCATCAGTTACTTTTGTTGTTGTTGTAAGTGTTACTGCATTACTTACTAAAAGACCAACTGTGTTTGAACCAAGGTTTATTGTGTTACCTGATACTGTACCGCCTGCATTATTAGCAGCAGTAAAGGCCGCATTAGCCTGAATAAAGGCTGCGTTAGCATATGATGCTGCTGAGTTAGCAACATAGTTTGGTGTATTGGCTTTTAAGAAAGCTGCATTAGCATAAGTTTCTGCCGAATCAGCCGCAATATAGAATGACCCATTCCCATTGTTTGCAGACCACTTACCAGCAGATTCAACCCAAATAAACTGTGCATTTGGTTGAGCGCCTCTATCAACTTCAATACCAGCATTTACTACTGGTTGTCCAGATTGACTAATAGCTGCATTGAGTGTTAGAATGTTATCAGCAATTAATACAGTCTGCGTATTTGCGTAGGTTGTAGTACCAACAACAGTCAAGTTGCCAGTAATGTTTACATCTTTTAATCCAGAAATTGTTCCGCTTGCTGGTAAAGTTAATGTGCCATCTTCACCAAATGTCCATGTCTGTGATGTTCCTTTAGTATTGGCTCTAATACTAACACTTGTATTAGCGTATAACTCAGCAGTAACCGCACCGATAAACAATGCAGTAGAATCATCATTAGTAGTTGTTAGATATGCGGTGTTGGAACCGTAAGTAGTAAAATCTAGTTTAGAATTTCCTAATCCACTAATTGGTCCTGTAATTGTACCACCAGATAAACTTAATTTTGTGTTAGCTGCAATAAAGGCAGCATTAGCATAACTTGCAGCTGAATTAGCAACATTACTAGGAGTATTGGCTTGTAAGAAAGCCGCATTAGCCTGATTGAACGCAGAGTTTGCCTGTGTTCTTACCCAAGTATCTGAAGCATTGTTAGCAGCAGTAAAGGCCGCATTAGCTTGAATAAAGGCAGCGTTTGCTTGGTTGCGAACCCAACTATCTGAAGCATTGTTAGCAGCTAAGAAAGCTGCGTTGGCATATAGTGCTGCGGAGTTGGCAACTGCAAATGATGAGTTAGCATAAGAACTTGCAGAGTTGGCTGAACTACCTGTATTAGCAGCTGCAAAAGCCGCATTTACAGTATTATAAATTGTTTGTTGTTGTGCTACATAGAACTGTCCGCCAATAGGCAATACGCCAGTACCACCGGCAGTACCAATGAATAGGGTATTACTTACATACGAATACGCAGGTTCAGCTACATTTAATGTGGTTGGAGCCGCATTAGATGTGGATGACTTTAATTGTATTAATGTATTTGCCATTAAAACGAGCCACCATTAACTGCAACAACCGTAGCAGTAACAGTATTGGCTTCAAATTTACCTGTTGCAGAATTGAATTGAATTACTTGCTTGTCTTGAACAGATGCAATATTCATATCTGTTAACTCAGTTAATGCTACATTTGGCTTAGGAGCAAAGTTTTGAGCAGCAATCGTTGACCGAGTTTGTTGTGTTAACTTAACTTGTCCTATGTTACCAGTTGTGTTTACTCTTGCATTAACTGCCATTATCTTGTAACTCCTGGCGATATCACAATAACTCCTTCAATCACACGAGTTTTTACTCCAGTTGGTGAGGTGATTAGAAGGTCGAAAACGGATCGACCAGGTGTCAAATTGGCAGTATTTGCTGCCGTCATAGAAAGAGTAATTTCACCATTAGCATTACCAGTAATGGTTGAAGTAATTATTGTATTTGATGTTGCGTAATATGATTTACGCATTTGAGATGAAGCAGAGTAACCAAACAGATTGATAGCAGCTCCAGCTGTATCTTCTACATTAACTGTGGTGGAAAAAGTTGCACCCTGCTCGATGAGGATTTCCGTGAAAGCAGCGATTTTAGTTCTCCTTGAATTTGACTAGATTTACTCTCTATTTAGTCTAATTGGGTATTGACGGTAATAAAAAAACCCTCAACAAGTGAGGGTTTTGTTGTTAAACTGGTATCAGTTATTCTGTAATAGCGTCCAACTGCGACTGAGTTGGTTGTGTTAATGTTGGGTGATTCCAAGACTTGATATAGTCACCTTTGCCATCTGAATCGTTTTGTAGTGTGATATCGCCATGAGCAAAATTATATGTTGCTAATTCAGGATATAGCTGAATAATCTTTTCGTATAAAGTCATTATGCAGTCCTTGCTAAGAATGCTTGAAAATATGTGTTCTGTCGTGAGGTGCTTACTGTGCAAGAATTGGTTACATAAAGATATATTTCAACATAATCTGTTGATCCGTTCATATAAAGCAATCCAGTACCAAGAACACCCCATTGATTTCCTGAACTGACATTAACATTTGAACCATGAAACCAAGCAGAGCCGTTTTTATAAATTCCTATCTCCGCTTCTCCGTTAGTTGAATTTGGTCTGATTCTCCCAGTTACTTGATAATAACCAGCAACATTAGGTGTAAATCTGTAGTTAGTTGAACTATCAAAACAACTAGCTGTATCGAAATCTTCTGTTTGGAATTGTATTTTTGTCCAAGCGCCACCAGAAACGCTTTGTGCGGAAGATTGATAAGCACTAAACGCTGGTGCTAAATTGGATGCTAATTGAATTCCAACATTTGCTCCGCTGGAATTAAGGTTAGCCATAATGACGCCACTAGCTGTTTGTATTTGATTTAATTTTAAGACGCTCATAGTTTACTCTGGTTTTGGATATTTAGTCTTAACGGCCTGGCAGGCTGCAATATAGGCATCAATTTGTGCTTGGTCACCTTTCACAACACCATCAATATAGTCCAGTAGGTTTGGGTATTCTGCTTGACGCTTGGCAATATATGCGTGAGCATCTACATAGGCCTGAACAGCTTCAGTATCATACACTACAACATTGTTATTAGCATCGTAAGCAACATCGCCACGAATCATATCGACTTGCGGATATAGTTTGAATATAGCTGTGTTGTTATCAATCATGCCGCAATCTCCAGCAAAGTAATTGTTGATACAGTTCCAGTTCCAGCATTTCCAGTTGTTATATTAAAAATACAATTATCTGAACCAGTTCTTCTAATTCCTTGCAATTTATAAGTTGTAGAAGAAGTTGTTGCTGGAGAATCTAAAACACATAAACTGCCAGCACTAAATGTGATTTGACCGCCTGTATAAGAAGTCATGTAATTACAAAAAGCACCAATATTTGTAGAGCCTCTTATCAAATATCCATCCCAATATGTTGCATTATTTCTTGTCCCTAATCCGTTTGCTGAAACTAAAACAAGAATTTTGCTAGAAGAAGATGTAGGAGTAATGCTTGCCGATAATCCTAAATCCGTTGCTGAGCTATAAGATGCCTCTACTTGAGTTGTGGTTGAACCATAAACCACTTGCAACACACCTCCAGCACCAATCACAGTTGATGGCAATGCACCCGCAACTAATCCTGTTATATCTCCGTTTCCATCTAAAATTAATGGCATTATTCTGTTACCCCATCAAGTTGGATTTGTGTTGGTCTAGTTAAAGTAGGGTGTTCCCATTTGGCAATGTAATCGCCTTTGCCGTCTGAATCGTTTTGTAATTGGATTGTGCCTGTAAACGGCAAAAAATCTGATTCAGTTAAATCAGGATAAATTGCAATAATTTTTTCATATAAAGTCATTATGCACTCCGAATCATAGAACCATAAAACCACAAATAAGCATTGTTTCCAGTTCCGCCTATTGTTGTTGTATTAGTTGTATATGAATAAAGTTCAAAATAATCAGTTGTTCCATTTGCATATACTAAAACAGAACCATTCATGCCCAATGCACCAGTTGAATAATTTAAACGATTTAATTCTTTAAACGCACCACCATTTTTATACAGAGTTAAAATAGTGTTACTAGACGGAGAATTTACCCAAATCGAACCACCTATTTGATAGTATCCAGCAACAGTAGGTGTAAATCTTGAATTTGCCGTGCTGTAATTATTGTTTGTATCAAAACCACCGCCACTAGAATCGACAGAATCAAAAACCATTTTTGTATTTGTTGTTCCAACCGAAGAAAAAGAGCTGTTATTCCAAGCGTGAAACGCTGGCATATTGCCACTAACCATTGCAGTACCAGTTCTTGCTGGAAATGTAACTGTTAAATCTGAAGCACCATCAGCACTTACAAAGTTTAATGAACCGCCAGCAGGATTTTTTAATTTTAAATTTGCCATTATAGAATTACCCAAGTAGAACCAGCGTTCAATGTTACTTGATATGGAGCATCAATAGTAAATGGTCCCGCTGTAAACGCATTTTGATTTGCTGACACAGAAATATTTGATGTAAGATTTTGGCCATTAAAATACACTACATGAACAGCTTGATTATCAAGAAACTGACCACCTGCACCTGCAGCTAATTTAGCAGCGGTAATTGAAGCATCAACCACATTATTAGCATTGATTGCGGTCAAACCGAGTTTATCACCAGTAACAGAACCAGCGGCTAAGTCGGATGCAACAATGGTATTATTGGCAATAGAATTATTATTGATGCGAGAGATTGGCATATTGGTCTATTTATTCTGGTTAATTATGGAAGTGTTCCAATGAACGCATCAGCTTCAGCTTGTGTCATCACATTCCCATCGGCATCTTGCAGTTCTGCACCAGCTTTGATGTGTGTTTGAAACTCAGGATTTTGTGCTGTGCAAGTTAAACGACATAAACCATCGTCATCTATTCGAGCAAGTATTTTAAAACCATCTTCGGTTATTGTGAGTAATTTATAAATCATAGTTCTGCACTCCATGCAACATAGCCGTTTACATTAGGAAATCTTGAACTTGAACCTTGACCAGTAGTAAGACCTGATGCTACTGTATATTCTGTTACTGCACCGTTGGTTATACCACCATAATAAAAAGGAACTGCTGAACAAGTAACTGTTGATGCTGGCGCACGAACTGAATAATCTGATGCTGTTCCAGTTTGTTCTAAAGAAGTTGGATTAGTCCTCATAGTTACTGGAAATGGAGTAAAGTCCCTATAAACAGTCGAACTTACTGCATAACCAAGAGCGTAGTCGTAACCAGTTCCAAGAGATTTAATTTTATAGTAATACCTCTGACACAAAGCCAATTCAGTAGTGTGTTGGCGATATTCAAAAGAAGTTGGAACAGAGCCTTCTTCCAATTGGACTCCAGTTAAATACCAAGTAGCATTCAAAACACCTGCTAACGAGAAACTTCCGGTTGTGCCAACTTTCCAAGAACCTGTCCAAGCATTTGCGGTACCAAGATTAGTTGTTCCTGTACCTAAACTAAAGTTTAATGCAAATGAACCTTCTGTGTTACTTGACCAATTGCCTGAAGTGTCACCAGGTATTGTGATAGTTTTCTTCTCAAATGTATTAACTGTATTAATAGTATATTCAAAAGGATAAGAACGATTTTCGTCATAATTTGTTAATGCACCACTAAATGTTCCTGTATTACTTGACCGAACAAAAAATGATAGAGTAACTGGCTTAGCATTAGCTGTTCCAAATCCTAAATCAGCAACATTCAGTCCTTCAATATTTGTCCAAACTCTAGTTACTGAAGTAGCAGGTAAAGATGTATTTGCAGTTGTTACAATTGCTCGTAATGATTTGGTAAATCCAACGGTTGAAGTTGAATCTTGGCGAACATTCATTGTTCCGTTATGCTGAGAAATTTGTGCTCTCCAACGGTCAACTGTATATGGCGCATTTGAAGAAATAATAGTATTTGCGCCAGCATTACGCTGGTCAATCACCATGGTACCGTTAATAATTCTATTCCGCATACCAAAATCTAAACCTTGAGCTGTCATATAATTCTCAACTGCACCAGTTTGAATTGAAGTATTAGATATAGTATTAGCTACAATATTATTTCCTGATACACAATTAGCTGTGAGTAAATTACCAGTGATTTGTCCAGTGGCAATATCATCACCCGTAATAGTACCTAAAGCAATCTTAGCACCAGTAATTGAACCATTGGCAATAAATGAACCTGCAATACCATGTGATATATTCGCAGAGAATATGGTTGCACCAGTATTTGCGACAAACGAAATACTGTTATCGGTATCAGATTGTAATGTTGAAACGATTATTTTTCCAGCCATAATTCTCTCTTAGTTTATTCTTTTATTTATATCAGCGGGCGTTAGCGAATTTGAAGGGGCTCTCAGCAAATGCGGCATAGACATATGTTCCACCGTTTGCATTAAAGTTGCCGTTTGTATAACGTAGTTTAAATCCGTTACTTAAAAAATCGCCATAGTTTTCTGCATTACTTGCTTCTGCGGTATTTGCATTTGGATACAAAGTTGGATTATCCATTCCATTAATTGTAAAACGAGCAGAATCAAATATTTCCCATTGTAATCCAGCAGTGTCGGTGCGTTTTACAATAAAACATTTAGGCCTAAATCCTAGATAAACAAAAGGACCATCAGTCGAGCCGTTACCCGTATAGCTGCCAAATGCAGAGTATCCAGCGACAGGTGCAAAGCAGTAGGCTACATAAGTATTAGTGCTGGCGTTAACATCTACAGAAGTTCCAATACTAAATACAGTTGATGTTGGTGATGTATTGTTCCATGCAGCACTTTCAGCAGTTGATGCGCTTGTTTCATCAAGCCTTAGTCTATTTGTATTTCCAATTGAAATGTGATAAACATACCAATTGCCAGTATTACTTCTGCGCTTAACAATATACATTGATGGTGCAACACCTAAACCATGACCTACTGTAGCGTTACTACCTGTGCCTGTATAAGTAACAATACTAAATCCTGCCGTTGGATTTGCAGACACTTGTGATGTAATTGTACCTGAAGTATTAGTTACTGCTGTGCCGCCTGCTTTCCATTGCCAACCAACATAAGTGGCACCGTTGCCTCCAGTCCAAGAATCTGAACCAACTGTAAAACCATTTGAATTAAAAGAAGTAAGACCTACTGGACTGCTAGCTTCTGCATCAGTATTTTGAGAAGAAATATAATTTGCAGCTCCACGAACCGAATCTGACCACCAATGTCCACCGGTACTACTTCTATTTTTAATCCAAACAAAATCAGGTTGCATTGAACCACTATTGGTTTGCACTTGACCAGCAGAACCTGTACCTGTCCATAGGTTAACATCAAAATGTTGATTTGGTTTATTAATGACTGGCATAGTTATGGTAAGTTATAAGTGTTGAGAGCTTTGAAGCCAGACGGTGGAGTGTAGGCAAAAGGTCTTTGGCCAAAGTTTACACTGGCAGTAACACCAGAATTACAGCGAACTCCGTAAATAACATTACTTGTTGAAATACCTGCAGCACTAACAAAGTTGTAAGAACCTTGCAAAGTATTATTTTTGTAAAAATAAATTGTGTTGCCAGTGATGTCTATTGCAATAGCGACAGTATCACCGCTAGAGTAAGAAGCCCATGTTGTTTGAAGCGAATTATTTATATAAACTTGACCATTATTTACATACAAAATTGAATTATTAAGTGATATTGGAGATTTTGAATTGTCATAAATTCCAAAATGGCAAGAATTTGAAGCATTGGTGTAAAAGAATTCCGCATACCATTTGCCGCTTGGTGGACAAGCCATTGTGCAAGCATTGTCATCACCTCCAGAAATCGATAAATTTCCATTAGATAATGTAGCTCCATTTCCCATCAATGGGCTTAACACAGGGTAGTTCGCCGCAGTTGCGCTAGTCAGCGTTGGAACATCAGTCATTGAATCGTAAGTAGTGCCAGCAGTTACAGAAATATTGTTTGGTGTCCAGTTATTTCCGTTACCAGAAGAATCTTTACCAATTGCAGCCGCTGTTGCAGCTGAAGCATCAGTAAAGTTTAAATAGAATCCATTGGTGCCATAAGTACCAGTATATTTAATTGGAATCCATTGGCCTGTTACTGGATCAGTTTTACCAAATGAAGATGGAGTAAGAGCTATTCCGTCAATAAAATTAACTTCAGCAATTTCTCCATCGTAGTATTCACTGCTATATCCACCAATAGTATGTGAAATTGTATTGTTTACTTGTAAATCTGAGTTTTGCGATGGAATTGTTCCACTAGTCATCACATACTGAACTCCATTTACATACAAACGCATTCTATCGGTAGAACTTCCATTCATTGTTGATGTTGAAGAAGTTGTATCTACTACGCAAATTACATGATACCAAGCGGATGGGTCACGAAAAAGAGCCGCAGTTTTCCAGCCAGCAGATGAACCAGCAGTTTGAGCAATTTGCAATGTATCATCACTACCAAAGATAAAAGCAAACCAAGAAACAGTTGGATAGCCAGCATTAAGAATTGTATTGTTTGATGTTAATTTTCCTCTTTTTACCCAAGCACTAAATGTCCAAGTTCTACGATTAGTTGCACTAGCTGGAGTTCTGCTTAAAGTAGCAGAGGCACTAGCACGAAACCTTAAAGAATTACGAAGCAGGTAACCAAGCTTGGCTAGTCCGCCAAAGCCTGTTACGGATGCTGCACCACGAGTACCAAATAAAGGCATTATCTAATTCCTAAAATTATGCGTATTGTGTTTGTGAAGCTAATACTGTCCATGTATTGGCAGCAGTTTTCAATAATGTAATAGAGTAGATATCAATACTACTTGCATTACCTGAAGATGGTGCAGAACCGCCTTGCCATTTTACTGTGCGAGTAAATCCGTCAATCTGTAATCCTGTCTGATAGTATGCAGTACCACCATTGTTTGCCATATAAGCCACGGTAACAGAATCACCTGTTGCGGTCATGCTATCAAAACTATTAGAAGAACTACCACGGACATTAATTGTCCAGTTACCCGTTGGGTTGTTTGTATAGAACTTAACAGCACCTTCTAGCACATCAAAGTTTGAAACACCATTTAAGGTATTTGCGGACACATTGGCACGCTCTGTTACTTGCTGAATGTCAATACCTTGATTGATTAGAAATGATTGGTTTGGAAGTTCCCATTGAATTGTTGGATCTCTATTACTTGAAGCTGTAAGACCTGTGCGAATTGTGATACCTGCACCGTTTGCAGTTGTCGTAGTTGGGTTTGCCACATTGGCAATTTCAATGTTCTTATCTTCAACAACAAGAATCTCGGTGTTGGTAATGAACTGAGTACCTTCAATCCTTACATTGCCAGAGAAAGTAGCATCTGTAAGAACAGTTAGGTTACCTGTTATCGTTGCATTGGTTTGAACATTGAGTGGTTGTGCGACATTAAACGCTGTAGCATTTACATTGATGAGAGTTACTTCACCAACGTTTAGTCGTAGCGAACTTTCGCCATATATTGTGTCTGCTTTTATCAGTCCGGCCATAAATTTATCTCTTTAGTTAAAATATTGTCCATGTGGAATTATTAGCCACACTTACGGTTATATTATTCGCCACTTTTAATGGCCCGGCTGAGCTAGCGTTATATCCGGTGGTAATGGTTGCATTTTGTGTTAGCTCAGCAGCATTAATTCTTATGATACCAAATTCATCTGCGGACAAATATGGTGTTGTAACAACTGATCCACCAAGATAAACAACTTCAATGTTGTTTGTACCAGAATTAGGTGGAGCAGTTGTGAAAATAATTTGACCGTTTATAACTGCATATGAATCGGTCTTTTGTTTTACGCCATCAATGAATACGAGAACCGAAGCTTCGTTGCCATACTCATACGCCAAGTTGTATGTGGTCGTAGAGTTATTGCCAGTAAAGAATTCTGACCTGATTGCGCCGCTTTGCGGAGAGTTGCCAAGATATCCGATTTTAGTTCACCTTTAATCTGTTATGTTCTATTTATGTGCTAATTATGAAAGTGTTCCAATGAACGCATTAGCTTCTTCTGTGGTCATCACATTCCCATCGGCATCTTGCAGTTCTGCACCAGCTAAGACTTCTTTTTTGAAGTTAGCGTAGTCGGTGTTGCCAACATAGATGGGAATAGATATCATTCCATTATCCGTAGTTTTATTAACGGCACAAACTTTGTTTAACATCAAATTTTTTTGTAATTGATACATTTTATAACTCCGCACTAAAACCAACTCTTGCACTGGTTGAAGTATTTAATACAGCCAAACAAGCATCTCCAGCAGAAGCTGAACTACTGCCAACACTAACATCAATAAAAGCTTTATTTGTTGCTGTTACTGTGTAAGCTATGGAAAAACCAGTTGCTGACCTAGTGGTTGATGCTGCGGCATCAAAAAGTCTAAGACTTGCAGCTTCTAATGTTGGAACTACTCTCAAAGGCACTGGAAGGTCTATCAAAACTTTTCCAACTGTTGATGAAAGCCAAACACCACAACCAAATGCTTGAAAATCGGATGCTGTTCCAAAAATATTGTAATAATAGCGTTGGCAAAGCTGTAATTCAGTTCCATAAGGTCTGTAATCAAAGCTAGTAGCTGTAGAGCCTACCTCAAGTTGAACTCCTGTGATGTACCATGTAGCGTTTAAAGTACCGACAACTGAAACTGCTCCTGTAGCAGAAGAATTAGTATTTGAATTCCAAGCACCAGCAGTTCCACTTCTATCAGCACCAGCACCAAGACCAAAAATTAAGTTTATTCCAGTGTTATTGTCAGTAGCCCATGTTCCACTAGTATCACCAGTTATAGTTACTGTTTTGTATTCCCAAGTGTCAGCAACTGAAATGGAATATGTATATGGATAAGACCGATTAGTATCGTTATTTCTTAATGCACCGCCAAAAGTTCCAGTTAGACTAGAACGAACCCAAAAGGATAGCGTAACTGTTTTAGCGTTTGCACTACCCCAATTCAAATCAGCAATATTGTAGCCTTCTATTCTTTGAAGAAATGAAAGATTTTGTGTTGCGGCAAGACTTGTATCTGCGGTAGTTATGGTTATTTTTGTTGATTTAGTAAAACCCGCTGGTACAGAGGAATCTTGTTGAGCAGAAAACGCTCCGTCAGTTCCGTTGCTTACAGTAAATCTATCAACAGGAAAAGCACCATTTGATGTAACAGCAGCTCCAGCATTACGCTGGTCAATCACCATCGCACCATTGATTATTCTATTCCGCATACCAGAAAGCAATCCAGTAGCTCTACTATAATTCTCAATAGAACCTGTCTGGAATGCTGAGTTAGCAATCGTGTTTGCTGTGATACCAGCACCAGAGATTGCTGTATTTGATGCTGATGTAATTACGCCATTCTGGTCAAAAGTAAATGACGGAATAGATGTTGTGTTACCAACAGTCGTAGAAGTTACATTGTTAGCAACTTGAATTACGGAAAACGATACTTTTGTTAATGGCATAATGGTCTATTTATTATGATACAGCATCAAGCTGTTCTTGTGTTGGTCTAGTAAGCGTTGGATGTTCCCATTTAGCAATGTAAGCTCCGTTGCCATCTGAATCGTTTTGTAGTGTGATTGTTCCAAATAAAAAATCTTCTATTTTTAATTCTGGATATAAATCCATAATTTTTTCAGTTAATGTCATTACGCACTCCTTACCAAACAACCATTGAAATAACAATTTTCCGCTCCGGTACCTAGTGTTACGCTAGAACCATTTATAAAATAAAATTCAACATAATCAGTAGACCCATTTAAATATACGAGCGTAGATACACATGATGAGTTTACTGCACCGCTACCATTTGTTCCACTTTTGTAGACGCTACCATTTTTAAAAATAGCAGAATTTGCGTAGTTTGAGGCTGGAGTATTAGAGCCAGCATTAACTTGGTAGTAACCAGCAACAGTAGGAGTAAATCTACTAGATGCAAAATTATTGTTGGTATCAAACTCCTCTACATTTTGAGTAACTTTTGTATAAACACCACCAGAAATTGATGTTGCTGTGCTTGCGTAAGCACTAAACGCTGGCATATTACCTGACACCATTACATCCGATCCTAACCTTGCTGAAGGTAATGTTCCTGTTGTTACTGTTGAAGCATTAACCGCCGCAATCTGAGAAGCTATAATATTACCAGTAATCTGCGTGTTAGCAACAGAGGTAATTTGCGAAGATACAATATTACCACTAATTTGCGTATTAGCAATTGAATCAATTACACCTGTGGTGATTTTCTGAATAGGCATCTATTTTTTTCTCTTATAATTCTTTATTTATTTGTTATTCGTCAGCAGGTTCTGGAGTGTTACCTTCAGCTACCCATTTTAGGTAGGCTTGGTAGTCTGTGTTGGCTTCGTCACAAGGTATATGGGCATTATCACTTGTGCGAATAATTCCTTTGGATAATGTGCCATCAGCACCAATATATTGTTTATACATTTTTATAACTCCGCACTAAATGAAACATAAGTATTTGTTGCTTGAGCAGATAATTGATACGCTTGACCACGAGTTAACCCAGATAAATCATTGCGATATAGCAATGTGGTATCTGTTCCAGCATTGTCAAATAATGCAGTTGTTAAATTTCCACTATTTGAACCAGCATTTGCAAACTTAATAGTTCCTGAAAAAGTTGCAGTTGCAGATGCTCTTTTTGGGTAATATTGAAGCTGTATTCGAGCATCATTTGTATCGTATGCCATACCCACACCACCACCAACATATTGATTAGCACCGCCAACATTTGTAAAGTTTATTTTTTCAAAATATCTACGGCAAAGGTCAAATTCAGTACCGTGTTGGCGATATTCAAAAGAAGTTGGAACAGAGCCTTCTTCCAATTGGACGCCAGTAATATACCAAGTAGCACCATTTGTACCAACTACGGATGTTGCGCCTGTGGCAGAAGCATAATCAGCACCAGCCCATGCACCAGCAGTACCCACTCTTGAAGAACCAGCACCAAGTCCAAAACTAACATAGATTCCTACGCCATTAGTAGTTAACCAAGTGCCTGATGTATCGCCAGCGATGGTTACAGTTTTGTATTCCCATGTGTTTGCGACAGAAATGATATAGGAAAAAGGATATGAACGATTTGTTGCACTATTTCTTAATGACCCACCAAAAGTACCAGTTAATGAAGAACGAACCCAAAATGATAATGTGACCGGTTTAGCTGAAGCTGTTCCCCAACCCAAATCACTTATGTTTAAGCCTTCTATTGGCTGATACATAATAAATTCTTCACCCGATGTTGGAGAATACGCAGACAAAGAAGTAACTTTTAATGAACTAGTAAAACCTGCAACCGTGTTAGCGGAAGAATCTTGTTGCACAGAAAATTTTGATGAAGCACTTTGACTACTAGCCCATCTATCTAATGTATAAGTTGAACCACTTCCTGGAGTAACAGCTGCACCAGCATTTCTTTGGTCAATTCGCATGGCGCCGTTGATGATTCTGTTCCGCATACCGAAGTCTAATGTTTGGTTACGCAGATAATTCTCAATAGAACCCGTAGTAAACGCAGAGTTACTTACAGTATTTGCAACAATAACATTACCACTTACTGTATTAACTGGAATAGTATTTGCTAATAGTGATGCACCATTAACAGATGAAATTTTATCAGATGTAATAGAACCAGCAAGTTTTGCATTAGTAACAGCACCATCGGCTAACTCAGTAGCCGTTACAGAAGCTGCTGATAATGCGGTAACTGTTGATGTTGTTCTAAAACCTAAATGTCTTACTGTAACATTGGCAGATGCTGCTGGTGCCGATGTAAAAATGATTGTGCTTCCTGAAATATTATAGTTACTTGGTGCAGTTTGAACTACACCATCAATTGCTGCTATTACAGTATTTGCAGTAGCAGGAGTTTCAGAGAGTGTAAATGTTTGACCAGTTCCGTTTGCAGTAAAATTATCTACGTTGAACTGACGAATATTGTTTGCTAACTTGGCATATGAGATTGAACCATCCGGTACAAAAGCATAATTTGACATACCAGAGCCACGGTAGATAACATAGATGTTATTTGTACCGGTCTGTGGAGCTTCTGTAAAGGTTAATGTGCTACCGTTTACAATACTGTAAGCAACAATTGGTTCTTGTCGAACATTCTCAACAAAAACATCCACATCAGTTGGACTTACAACTTGTCTTAGAAGTGTAAATGCAACGGCAGAATTGTTACCACTAAAACGCTCAGCATCAAACTGAGGTACAGTTGCTCTAGTTGGATCGTATGCAGGACCTACTGCTCCAATATATCCCATGAATTATCCTTAGGCGATTTCTAATAGTGAAACAATTGTGTCAACAGCATTGTTTGCACTTACTGTAACTTTAAGTGTGTCGGCTGCTTGTAAAACAACTTTTTGGTCTCCGCCAATTGGCACTAATGTTGAACCAGTTAGAATTGGTGCATTGGAAATTAATGAACAATCCACACCAGCTCGGCGTAAGAACACATTTGCGGTAATTGTACCAGCTGATTTATTGGATAATGTCATTCCAATAAGAGTTGTTTGAGTAGCAGACGGACAAGTGTAAACAGTATTTGAAGTAACTTCAATGTTTACATTTGCAGTTGATTTGAATGTATTTGCCATATTATTTTATGTTCCTTAATACTCTATTTATGTATTTATCCAAGTGCAATCGACAAAGCTATTGAGGTGTCAATTGCGTTATTTGCAGCCGTAAACGCACTATTCGCATACACGGCACCACTATTTGCCGATACAAAAGCACTATTTGCATACCCTGAGCCAGAGTTGGCAGTATAACTTGGTGTGTTAGCCCGTAAAAATGCTGAGTTAGCATATAACCCAGCCGATGTGGCAAAGGCCTGACTTATTGTAATATTGCTATATATTGCTGTGTTGGCCGAACCAGTTAAAATTGTAACGTTGGCGGTACTGAAATTACTGTATGTCGCAGTTACATTATTAAGTGTTGTATTTTTACTAACTGTTAAATTGTTTCCAACTTCAATAGAACCATTGGCAATAATATCATCAAAGCCAATAGAATCTAATATGATATTACCAGAAACAGTTACATTACCATTAACTTGTAAATCGCCACCAATATAACCAGAAGATGATACATTAAGTGTGGTTACATTAGTGAAGCCACCAAGAATTGCATTGTTCGCATAGAGTGTATTGATACCAGCACTATTGCGGACATTTAACTGTGAACCTGTGCCTGAAACATCTAACTTGGTGTTAGCAATAAACGAAGCGCCATTACCATCAGTTAATGTGTTTGCTGTGGTAATTAATGCTTGTGTTGCAATCAGCCATTGTTGGAATGTATTGGCTGTTGATAATTGTGTAATAGCCATTATTTACCTCTGCCAATAAGTTCACGCAACAAGTCTTTTATTTCTGACATTTCGTTTTCTATTTTATCTAGGCGTTGTTTTGATTCTACCTTTTCAGATAGTTCTTTTTTTGCCATTTCTCTTTTCTGATAATACTCTTGCAAAGCTAATTTATCTGTATTTAGAATCGCTTTGGAGTTCATATCTCTTACTAAGTTTTCGTGGTCTTTTACTTTAGCAAACATAATTAACTACCTGCAGGTAAAGCAATTGCACGGAAATCACGCACCTTAGGAACATCAACAGTTGATGTGCCAGTCAATACAATCTTAATTGCAAATGTTCTAAAGTTACTAAATGAAGTAGAACCTGAAGTGTAACTTACAGAATTGTTTGCTGTGCCTGACACACCTGGAGCATATGATATTTCACGATAATCATCATAGCTATTTGACACAAAGTTGGTATTATTCAATTGTGTCATCAACTGATAGTTCTTATCTTCAAATGCATCAGGGTCAGAAATAGACAATAGTTTGTAGTAAACACGAACATTTGAGCCTGATGGTTTATATGCGGTTACATAAACACGCAAATCACCAGAGTCAAAGCCATCTGCTAAATTAACCTTGCGAGTAATGTAGCGAACATTGGAGTTACCACCAGACTTCTTATCTTCACCGTTATAGGTAATTGTTACACCGCTACCTGGTGTTGTATTAGCATCAACCAATGTAATTGTTGGTGATGTTTCGTAACCAGAACCAGCAGCAGTTAGATATACAGATGTTACCACATTGTTAGTAACTACGGCAGCTGCAGTTGCACCTGAACCGCCGCCACCTGTAATTGTTACAACGGCATTGGCGTTAGTAGAGTAACCCGTACCACCACTTGACAATACAATTCCAGAATTACTTAATGGCAAATCATTAATGATGTTTTCAACCGCAATCATGCTCATGCGTGAAGTATCAATAAATGGTGCAATATCAGGATTGCTTGTTGCCATTGTAGCTTTAACTGTCAATGTTGTATTAGCAGTTGTTGTTAATACACGGCGACCATAACCATCGGTCATTGGATAATCATTCAGCGGAGTAAATGGCAAGAAACCTGTTTTACCACCAGTTGTAGCTTTCTCAGAATTAAATTGATATGTAATTGAAGTGTTTTCAACAGATATACCATTTGCAATCAAATGCATTAAATCATATGCCGTATTCGCAGATGGATAATTAACATTGAATTGTGTTTGAGTTGTGCCAGTATCAAAAGTATAACGGAATAATCTAAACATCAAGTCTGAGTTTTGCTCGGCAGTCCATGTAGAACCGTTTTGTGATAAGAACAATGAACCTTGATATGGTTGTTCTGAAATTTGTCTTGCTGATACTGTATCTAATTTACCAATTTCAGCTGAATATGTTTCATACTTGTTAGAGTTAGATAACAATACAAAACAATGTTCGCCAGGTTGCAAGAACAATGGAGAATCAAATACAAATTCTGTGTATTTGGTTGCATCATCCAAATTAGGAGATGTAGTTGTCTTAACTTTATCTGGTGTTAATGTAACTGTTGAATATGGATAAATCAAAGATGTTGATGGGTATCCGTTTACAACAGAACGAACTTGTAATGTAACAGGTACAGTTGGATCTTTTGTTTTGAAGCAGAAACGAGCCTTAGATAAGAAAATACCTTGTGGATAATTTGAAGGAGATACTAAGAATGTTTGTGCTAATGGGTCATACCAACCAACAACACGTTCAGTAACAGCTGTTGTCGTAACAACACGATTATCTTTAACAGCAACACGTTGAATTGTTGGAACAGTTGCAGAAATAATTGTGTTTTCTGTTTGTTGTAAAATACCTTGTGCAAAAAATGTGGCATCTCCATTTGTAGATGAAGAACCAATATCACCACTTGAGGTGTCAATCAATCGGAAGTTTTTCTCACCAATACGGAATATTCCATTTGGTATATTAAACACACCAGCAACATCGCCTGCAGATGTTGTTGTTAAATTGCCAATTGAGTAAATAGAATTGGATGTTGGCGTGGTTGTCCATGTTCCAACAATTGCTAATGTTCTTGTTCCTGCGGTGTAAGAAGAAACTGTGGCAGATTGACCAGCGCCAGTTCCAGACACAATATAAACTGTTGAACCAGCATAATCACCAGTATTATTTGCACTTGTAGCATCCACAGACAATACGATTGTGTTAGATGTGGCAGAAGTTACAAATCCAGAATAATGGTCATACCCATTAATCTTAATTGTTGTGCCACTAGATTGGCCAACCAAATTCATAGTTGCGCCATTCAACAATGTTGATGGATTCAAATTAACTACAAATGCTTCTCTATTTGATGTGCGAACAACAAATGCTGTTGCATTAACGGTACTTGTTGCAGTATTAGTTACATTGACTTTTTCTGCATTACCAGACTGTGTAATGTAACCCAAGTTATTAGAACTTAATGTAAACTTGTTTGCACGAGCAATGTATTTGTTTACACTAATGTTATCAAAGAAACCAAAAAGTTCTGTGGTTGGTTTGAAATCAGAGCAAGTAAACAATATACCACGGTCACGCATATAAGGAATAATTGACACATCAATAACACGGTCACCCAAGGATTGAGTGATTGTTGATGGTACAACTTGCGAGAATACACCAGAGCGAGTTTGGTTTTGTGTTGTCGTTGTAGTTGTTACTTGAACGAGTGCTGGGCGCCTATCAGCAACATATGAAGAACTTGTTGTTCCTGTCCAATAAGTTTCCCAATTACCCCATTCATAACTGTAAGCATCTCGTGTAATTAAAGCCCATGCGTCTTTATCACCTTCAAGGTTTACAAGAACATCTGGTTGTTTGTCTGTATCAATCCAAACATCTGATGGTGGGTCTAACTGAATTTTACCAATGTAGTTTACAATATTAAATGGGTTAATATTATATACTTTTGAAGATTTATTTTGGTCAACAAAAACAGTATGTGTTGCTGTAGGCATCACAATTGGACCAGCCTTCAAATAATTAGATGAATTGGCTGAATCAAATGTTAATAGATGTGATGTAATATTAAATGTTGGCCTAATTTCTTTTCTCTTAGGATCAACAGCAATAGAATAGTCATTATTAGTTACATCAGCAACAGAAGTACCATCAAAAGAATCTACAACAATACCATTCTTAAATCGTGGTAAGTTTGTAGAATCCAAAATAGTCAAATCTTGTTTGTTCAATGCATTTTGTTCAAGCAAAGAAAGCGAAGTATAGTATTCTAAGTTGCCAATCCGTTTGTCAAGGTTACCAATATCACGCATTGTATAGCGTTTGTTATCAACATATTCAACATCAATATCAGATGTGTTGGCAACATAGGCAGGCTCACGAAGAATATACATTGTCATCGCACCATCTTTATCGTTTGGCTGAACAGGAGTTAACGATGGGTTGCCTTGGAGAACTTCAAAGGTACGATTCTTATTCAATATTACTTTGTCCGTTCTTGGTAGATAATATTGATAGTCTAAAAGTATGTCGGAACCATTCTCTGGAATCTTAGGACCAGTCGTGGTTGAATCAACATCAAAGCTGACGGTGTTTGCTGTTGCTGGTGTTGTTGGTACTGACCTAACTGGTCTGTAATCAAGGCAATCCCTTAATTCATAAACTTGTCCTGTTGCCTTAGAAGTATAAGTAGGAATACTTCCGTAACTATATCCAACATACGAATCTACGGTAAAAAATCCTGCACCAGATGAGCTGAAACGATTAAACTTAACAACTAACGGACCAGTAGGTGCAGCTGAACCAGCTTTTAATCTGATAGATGAATGGTCATAAAGTGAATCTCTTTGGCCGCTATCTAAAGTGTAGCGTGATGTAACATCTGTTGCAGTTGTTGAGTTAGCAACAGTAATTAAAGTGTTATTAAAATCTAAAACAGAAACCAATTCAATAACATCAGGAACAAATAATGATTGAACTGTACCTGGAGTTTTATAAACTGTGTTGGCCATAATATGAACTTGACCATTTGCAGTATAAAGAATTACTCCATTATTTGCAAAAATACTTGTGCCGCCAGATGTTTGCACAGTAGCATTGGCAGCAACATATGTTTTGCCTTTTGAACCAGGATTACTTGAATCAATAGTTGCAGTAATATTTGCAACCATGTTGTTACCAGAAGTAACCGTAATTTTACGAGTTCCTGTATCTACGGTATACAAGTTAGCAGGAATAATTTGGCCAACAGTATATGGTGATGTGCCGGCAGTTGTTACAACAATTTGATAATTCTCAGCCTTAGCAGAAGAACTTGTAGCAGCAGAAATTGTTTCACCAGTACCAACAGTTAATGCTGGAGAATCTGAAGATGAGAATGACTGAGATGCATACAGACGCTTATACGAGTATGAAAAATCAGCAATTGTATTTTGTGCAATATAGTTTTGGCCAAGATTAAACAATAATGGCTCAAGGTTGCTATCTGAAATAAATGTGTCGTTATACGTTGAAGCTGGATCTTTAGATGAAGTATCAATATCAGCTGCGGCAAGACGAGTTGTACCGCTAACTATTGATAATGACTTAACATCATTAACTTCAAAGTCAATAGACCAATTAGATAATGAATTTGGTGTAGTAATGAAAGGCTCAGAAAGTTGAATTGTCTGAGTTGCACCATTGTAATTGGTAATTGTTTTTGGTGTTTCACCAACACCAGGACCAGCAATAACTCTAAACTTGGCACCAACATAAGCGGTATTAGCAGTAGAATATAATTGTGAACCAGTTATACTATTTGCAATCTGAACATAACCTGTATTTGTTCCTAAAACAACTACATTACCACCTGTAATAGAACCAACATTCACATCAAACAAGTATGTGCGATAGGTATATGTTGAAGAATTTTGTGTATTGGATGCAGAATCAAATGCAATAGATTTAACACGAGCTGTACCAATCTTAGTATTAGTAATTGTACCAGCAGTTGCCACATTGATTGTGCTATTTGATACACAATGTAAATCTACTGTTTGTAAACTGTTAATTGGTAAAGAACCAAAATGTGTATTTGAATACACATAATAACCATAGTCAGCAGTCAGTCGTTTATTATTTACTGAATCGGTTGTTCTTGGTTTATCAAATGTAATTGTTGTTGGTGCAATGGTTTCAAATTCATAACCATAAACATATGCTTTACCTGGCGATAGAATGACGTTAGCCTTTGCAGTATTAGCTGCACTTGTTTCTAATGCAAGTTTGAATGGTCGAACAGTATAGTTACCAGATTCATCATATGTTCTGCGTGCTAAAGTATCTTCTAACACAGCATATTGTGGATAAATTAATGCGTAAGATAGAGTTCCATTTACAGTTCTAGCTAACTCAATAAATTGCGTGTCATCGGTAGAATCAAGCGTTCTGCTAGAAAGAATTAGTTCAATCTTAAATCGGTCGGCACCTGGAGCTTGAAAGTTAGAAGCATCTTGTGCTGGATCCAACAAAGAAGTATCTTGTGTATATTCAACAATAGATTCTGTAATTTCAAAACCAATTCTTGCATTGGCAGATGTATTATATTTACTGAGTGCTATTGTTTGAGAACTGTTTTTAATGAAAAAACCATCATAAAAATAAACACCATCACTTACAGAAAATGTTTTGCCAGTTCCAACACCACCTGTTGAAACATTAGCAAAAACTGGAGCAGCTTCAACTGTGGTAATTGTATCACCAGCAGCAAAAGCTGTTCCTGAAATTTGTTTTACATAGATTGTTTTTGGATCACCAGTACCAGCATCAGCATCATAAACAACCACAACTTGACCAGTTTTTGTTCCTGCCAAATTGGTAATTGTTTTGCCGTTAAAATTGTTAATATTAACCGCTGTACCAGCATAATCTGTGACCACATTTAAATATGTGGAATCATGGATGAACAGTTGACCACCAGAAACGACAGAACCGTTTTTGAAAACGTGTTCGCCAAAACGCTCAACTTGTTTTTGTAAAAGAGTTTGAGATTGTGTTAATTCACGAGCTTGAACAGCAAAACCAGGCTTAAATAATATCCGAAGAAACTTTTTATCTTCGTCAAAATCATCATAATATGGATTGACATTAAAATTGGTATTTAACGACATTAACTATTTTCCTTAGAATCTAATAACAAACTTGACATTTTCAGCTTGTCCATCTGCTCGTGTAACTTGTTGAATATTTTCAGTATACAATACATCACCAGTGTATGGTTGAAATTCAGGATTGGTCAATTTTACAACAGTTCTATTGACACCCGAATTTGCACCAATCAATAATCCACCTACTGTAATTGTTCCTCTAACTTTAGTCAATCTAACTTCATTTGCTGTCTGTGAGTTCACAAAACCATAAAAATAGGCACTATTAGCAGCAGCGCCTTGATAGACAAACTCATTTAACTCAAAATTTGTACCAGCAATTAGAGTTATGTTTGTGGTCTGTGAAATAACAGTATTAGCATTTGAACTAATTACTGGTGAAGTATTGCCATATTTATACGGATCCCTTAGAAGTCCATACTGTCGGAATGATGTAGAAGTAGAAATTAATCCATTTTCTGTTGAATCAATTGAACCAATTCTCTCTGATATCATCACATTTGTTGCGTCTAATTCTTTTGCTGAGTTAAATCCATGGCCAAACTTTGGTGGCAAAATCACACGAGTATTTGCACCTGTGCCAGAGCCATAGATTGTGGCATTGGCATAAGAATATCCTGTGCCAGTTACATCAACAGTAATTTTAGAAACCGCACCATTAGCAAAAAGATTAGCGGAGGCTTCAAGACTTGCGCCATCACCTTGAATATAAATTTTTGTTAAAAAACTCAAAGCATTTGCTGTTGTTCCGCCACCGTTGGCGCTTGTTGCAGTATCTATTGTAATAATACTTGTAACCGAATTGACAGCCGTTACTAATGTTCCAGTCGCAATACCTGTTCCAGTAACAATCATATTGGCAGCCACATTTGTGGTATTAGCAAGAGTAATTGTGGTTACGCCTGTTCCAAATGCAGAAGCGTTAATTGTTGGGTGAGCATAACCTGTTCCACGATTTGTTACAACAATTGTGGTTACTTCACCATCAATCGGACTGGTCTGACTTACATTATAGTCCAGTTTATTTGTTGATATTGGTGCAGGAATCCAATCTGTTGTTAAAAACCTATTGGTAGGTTTAACATTATACAGGTACTTCCAGATGTATCCATCGGCAGTAGAGATTGTTCCGTTAGCCGTTGTAAAGTCACCAGATGGTTCAACCGTAGAATTGGCAGAAGAATTATTAGATAGGCACTTATAGACATTCCGTGAAGATGTAAGAACATACATTGGTTTCACATTTATTGTCGTATTGCCAGTTAGCAAATCGTCAACAGAAATCTTGTCATCGTATTGTTTGTATTTTGTGCTGGATGTCCAATTAACACGAGGAATAACCAACTCAACATCGTTGCCTGTAATCTTTTTGGCGGCATACATATTGTCCCATACAGATTTCTCGTCTGATACAGAATCAACTATGGAGTTTGGAGAAGATTCGTTTGCATACGGAACATGGTTACCAATGGTCACATAACCAACTGTAGCTGGCTCTGGCTCATAGAACGATTCTTTGAATTGTTCTGCGTTATTAAACGAAAGTTTTTTGGAAGTATAAAAAGTTGCCATGGTTTAGTATTCTATTTATGTAACAATTACAAGAGTTTCATTGTTTGAAGTGATTGTAAATGCCGTGTTGACTGTCATTGTTCCATTGCTGTAAATAGCATTAATGTATCTAATTTCAGAGTTAACCGCAATCTGAGAACCAATTGTTATAACTTTATTGTTTACAACATTAAACTTAGTGTTTGTACCAGTTATATAGATGCTGCTATTTACATTGACCGTTCCAGAAATTGTATTGGCAACTGTAATGTTACTACGGCTAACATTATTGGCAGAAACAATTTCATTAATATTATATTGTGCATATTCAATAAACCCAGCTGGATGAACTAGAGATTTGAACACATCTTTGAACTTAGTAAATTCAACCTGTGAAGATAACACATAAGAATAGTCAACAAAGTATTCACGACCTTGAATAACTCTTTCTGTGGTTGACAGAATAGAATCAGATGTTGTCCAACGGCCAGGGAATGTAACATAACTTGGTTCAATAGCTGAATTAGCTAAAGCTGTTCCATCACCAGACTGTGTTAAATCAATTTGTGGCGGAAACACATAACCAGAACCAGCATCAATAATACGAATCTTTGTAATTGCACCAGGATCTTGGTCTGCGGTTGCAAATAGATTCTCACCATCTCCCATTAACGCTATTGTGGACAAATTAGCAGATGAACCTGTTGCAGATAATACCGTTACTGTTGGAGGGTGTGTCTGACTATAATTTTGTCCGCCAATTGGATACTCATCATATTTACCAATCTTTTTACTTGTGGTTGCATACACAAAGTTTGCATTAACATTTAATGATGTATTTGAACTGATTGCATTAATATAACGAGATTCATTATTAATCATAATGCGGTCGCCAACACGCAACTCATCTTGAAATAATGTTCCTGTTCCAATAACTGTTACATTAATGTTAGCAAAAGTATTTGCAGTACCAGTAATTCTTGATGGTTGTAATTCAACCTTAGTGATAGCACCTGTTGATGATATGTTGGTTACCGCTGCGGCCGCACCAACGCCAATGGCCATTGGTTGTGTTTCTGCAAATATTAACTCATCACCAATTTGATAATTTAATCCACCACTATTAATTCTAATTCGACCTAAAGAATGAGAACTTAAAACTTGATGTGTTGTTCCATTAGCTAAGAATGGAGCTGAATCAGCATCTAATGTTGGAACACTAGAAAAAGTTGCATTTGCAAATAAAATTGCCACATTGGTAATTGCACCAATACTTGTAACATTTTCAAAAACTAAACAATCAACAATTTTTGAATTAACATTTTCAGCAACAACTGAAGCATTAAATCCATAGTTAGCAGCATTAATTGCAATGCTTCCATAATCAGCAATTCTATCTGTATTTACAACAAAAAAGTTAGAAGTATTTTGACCAGAAACATCAACAGAATCAATAGCCATACTTAATGAACCAGAACCTGTACCAATTACATAAACATTAGAACCGGTTTTGAATCCTGCACCACCAGCTAAAACTCTAATTTGATTAATGAATCCAGAAAATACTTCAGAAACAACAGCTTGAGCATCTCGTGTTGCTTCACCACCAGAAATAATAACTGGATCACCAACATTATAACTAGCACCGCCATCTATAATGTAGATATTACGAAGAATGGATAACCCGTGAACTCTAATAGTAATAAGAGTGTTATCGTCAGGATCAATAATGTCTAATGTAGCAGTTTCGCCATTTTCAAAAGTTCCAAGTAAAGTTTTTGTATTAATATACAATTCAAAAATTGGAATAGCATTAACAGTTTTTTGAGCTGTTCTTTCAATAAGAGCAGTAGCACCAGATACAGTACCTGTTATTTTTCTGTTTGACAATAAATCAAAATCAAAATCACTATACAAAACTTCAATTACAGAGTTGTTTGCCGGTGCAGTATTGAATATTAACTTTCTAGTTTCTCTACGAATATTAAAACCAGAAGTTTGTAAGACATTGTTAATGTAAACAGAAATGTTACTAGCAGAAACAATTTGTGCTAACTTAAATGTGGTATTTGAACCATTTCCTGTATATACACTATACACACCTTGTTCGGTTCTAAATGCATTTTCAATTAACCATTTACCATCAGAAGCTCGCAAAACGCTTTGATTTGGTTTAACAATTTCTACTTCTTCATTGAATAGAAGTCTGAATAAAAGTTGAAATGATTTATCACTACCTTTTGCCAAATATAATGGCAAAATGTTTTTAATTAAAAATGCTTTATCTACTTCAACATTACGAGGAATTAAGTTGCCGTAAGTATTGAAAAAGTTATTTTCAAACTCTGCTATGGAAGCATCAACATCAGAAACATAACGAAGGTCTTTTGATTTAGTTACTAAATCATTCTTTTTTGTGCCTTGTTTATTTTCCAAAAATTCATAATATGCTTCTAAAAAAGCAATAAAATTAGGATGTTCTTCACGAACAAACTCCGGTACCTGACGATTAATCAGTAACGATGTTTTTTGGTCAGCCATTATAAATTAAATTTCTTTTCTAATATTGTTGAAATTGCTATTGGATCAGTTTCATCAATTGTAAGAATTGTATCTCTTGTTGATTCAATGATTCCTTTTTCTGCTTCAATAGTTATACGAATTAACCCATCGTCTGAATCAACAGTTAAAAAACGAATATTATTAATTGTTAAAATACCATTGTCATAATCAATAGTGCCTGCATTAGAATTAATAATTTGTCTTTGAGCTAAACTGTCGTAGTAAACTGTTCTGAGTGTTCCTGTTTTACCATCAATTACAGCAACAGCTTCTGCACCATATCCATTACCACCAGTAATAGAAATTGTAGCACGAGTATAGTCCGTACCACGATTAGTAATGTTAATTGTTTGAATTCTACCATTAACAATTACGGCTTCTGCTGTTGCGTTTGTTCCGTCACCATTAATTGTAATGGTTGGTGTGGTTGTATATCCTGTTCCAGGATTTGTAATTTGAATTGAAGATATACCAGTAAAAGATTGTGGAATTTCTTCAAGCTGTGCTGTTCTTACTACTCCAGTAACATCAAATACTGTAAATTGAGTTGAAGTTAATTTATTTATTAATGTACCACGATGAATAGGAACATTATATTTAATTGTATAACTTACAGATTCATTTAATTGAGGTTGAAAACGGCGTTGAACACGAACAACACTCTCCGAACCTATGATTGAATCGCCATTGGTTGAATCAATTGCATCTTGCAATTTTGAAAGCACAAATGTACCAGCAAATTTATTCAAATTAATATCACGATAATCTAAAATTGCTTGGCGAATATTTGTTTTAATGCTGCCTTCATCCAAAGAAGTTTTCTTTGGGTCATATTGAACTCTACTTTCAATAATTAAATACAAATATTGTGGGTCACGAATCTCTGCATTAACAGATACAATAGATTTTGGACTAATAATCTCATCAATAATTCTTTGTTTTTCAGTTTCAGAAATGTAATAATTGGCTTTTGGTTTTAATGCAATATAAACTTTACCAAATACTTTTGGTGTTTCAGTTTCGCCACCCCAAACAGATAAAGAATCTACACTTGGGTATTTACTTTTAATATATGATTCATAATCTTTAACTGTAACTAAACGATTTTGTGTTGCGTATTGAGCTGCAGCGGAATATTTAATTGAATCAACTGTTTCACGAGTTGCACCACCAGATGCCACGTCAACAACATCAATAACAATATCAGAATAAGCACCAATTGAAGCGGCAGCAATAAAACCGTCCGTTTGATTGGCAGCAACACCATTGGTAACCAAATATGTTACAGTAACAACTGCACCATCATTGAGTGCTTTGCCAACTACTCCATCGCCAAAATAAATCTCATAGTTTCCGTTTTTACTTTCTTGTAAAAAATAAACCTCAGATGTTGAAGTAATATCCAATATATCCGTTACTTGATTATAGACTTGTGTTGATGTGTTTCCAACATTTGGTGATACTGATACAGAAATTGTTGTGGTGTCAATATTGTTATCAGGCAAAACAAATATAGATTTTGGATTAGAGTTTTCAGTATAGTTAAAAACATAACTTACCAATGAACCTTCATAGATGTCCAAGTTTTCAAAGAAAAAAGAAGTGTTGGATTTTGTTACTGTGGATTCTTCTAATACAACAAAATTATACGAAAGGCTATCAATTAAATTTGAACTAAATGTAAATCCTTTTGGAATAGTCAATGTTTCAGGTGTTGTTGTTCCACTATTCACAGTTACATTAACAATAGCTCGTGGTGCAGTAACGGAAAAAGGAATATAACCTAAAGTTTTGGCATGAGAAACAACCGAATCCCTTAATAAAGCAGTATCTAAAAATGCTTCATTAGCCACCATGTTCAAGTAGTATGAATTGTAGTGGGTATTATAAGCAAGAATATCTAAAAGAATATTTAATCCAGCACCATCAAAATCATAATCTTGAAATTGAGATTGTTGTTTTAAATATGTTTTTAAGTTTGTTTTGATTTGGTCAAAATCAAGGTCAGAGATTTGTAAACGAGCGTTAGCCATTTCTATCTAATCCGTTCTAGGAAAAAATTAATTGTGATTGGGTCAGTTCTATTGATAACAAAGAATTCCATTTCCACCTTAAACCCATTTCTGTCAAAATCTGCAATAGCATTAATTCTTGAAACTCTAGCTCTAGGTTCGTAGTTTGATATTGTCTGTTCTATTTCTCTTTCTATGGAAGAAGCCGTAATTGTGTCCATATTTTCAAACAAAAGTCGGCGAATATTGCTACCAATGTCTGGTTGAAATGGTCTCTCATAGTGATTAGTTAACACCAAATTCTTTATAGAATTGATGACCGCCATATCACCAACATGGCGGTTTATGTCTTTTTTAACTGGATGAATAGTGAAGTTTAAGTCTAAATCACTATATTCCCGAGCGATGTTTGTGGTTACGGTTGCCATATCTTATTTATGCGTTCAACCTAGAAAGTAGTTTGTCTGTACCAATAAAATCTTCAATCAAAGTGCTTTCTGATTGTCCCAAATTTTGTAATTTACGAAGCTCTTGATAATCTTCCGACACAGTTTTTAGATTGGCATAATAATTTTTATCGTGATTTTCTCTGTTTGCCAAAAATATAGTGGTGTTCGCCAGCTGGCTATCAATTGTTGTAACTACCGATAAAGAAAGGTTTGAGGTGTGGACTGTGTTTGAGTAAGCTCCACTTGTGTCTTGTGTTATTGTTATACTATTATTAATTATATTATAGTAAGTTGAAATTATACTTGAGTTTGCATTTATCTGTGGACCAACAAAAAGACTGGTAAAACTACCTAAAATTGGTGCGGTGTTGACAATTCCATCTGTTTGATTAACAATATACATTGCTGATTTGCCATAACCAATTGCTGGATCTTTATATGGCGAGGTGTAAATGGCTGAAGTATTGGCACCAACATCATCATCAAAATTTCTTACTCCCGAAAGCCTATCAGTATGTAATTTATAAGATTGGCAAACAGTAGCCAAATTAGTATTTGCAATATTAGCAAATAAAGTAGTAATTGTTCCCGTTAATCCTTGTAATCCATTGGCTGCAGTAACAAGTGAAATAATTGAATTTGCAGAATTACTAATAGTTTGCACATCTGTAGCCACAGGATTTTTGTAATAAGCATTTACATTACTAGTTGCTAAATCTTTTCCAGCCCAAGAATCAAGTAAAGCAGGAACTGCATTTAGTTGTGCTTTTGTTTCGTCTGAAAAAACTTGTATGGTTTCATTTGGATCATCAAAGTTATATCCAAGTCTTGCAAAAACTCCCGCTGAATTTGCTATTGTTGTCATTTTATTTCTCCATTATAAATTAAATCATTGGCAAAGTTGGAAATCCTGTAATTCCTCTTGGTGCAGGATGCTGGTGAAAATTATACATTGTCGTATTAACTATATCTGTCATCAAAACAGAAGTCATTATTAAAAAATTACCAAGAGGTGCAGCCACAGATACATCAGAAATAATTGGTCCCACCGTGGTGATAGAACCAGGTATTGCAACTGGAGTTGCTGGAGTTGGTTTGCCAAGAGAAAGACCTCCGAGAGCCGATGTAAATCCATATGGCCCAGCTGTAACACCCATACCTCCAGTTACTCGTGTTGTTGCAACAAGCGAATCACAAGTAGCTGGTCCATATACATTTAAATCTGAACTTATATCAACCGATGTTGCAGCACCAAGTCTTACAGAACCGCCAGTATTTTCATTTGCAGAAATTGATACATCATCATCACCTGATATAGAAATATCTTTAACTGCTCTAACATTATATTGACCCTTAACAGCAAGATTATAATCACCAGTAACAGATTGATTAAAATTACCTAAAACTTCCATATTACAATCACCACGCACAGTAATATTACAAACACCTTTTATTAAAACATTTTTATTTTTAGCTACAATTTCATACCCATCACCAAATATCTTTACAACTTGGTCACCATTGGGGTGCATTTCAATAAAGTTTTTTGATTTGCCATGTTGAATACGAACTCTTTCACGAGTAGGTGTGTCATCCATTTCAAATGAATGTCCGCCTTCAGTTTGTTGAGTATTATTATATGGATATTCTGGTTTAGTTTCATCGTTCGCAGCAGATTCTGGTTCAATCCAGGTACTTTCAATTGGAGGTCTTTCATACGTTGCCATAATTATCCTCCTTTTGCGTTAGTAATATTTGATACATTATTAAAATTATTTTCAGCAACAAGTGTAGCGTTAGTTGATGATTCTTCAACTTCAACAAGAATTTCTGTTAGTAATTCTGAATCCAAATCACCGTCATCTGTGGTTGAAACGGAAGTTAAATTTGTTGCAGAAGCTAATATTGTTACAGTATCTTTAACAACAGTTTCTACTCCTTGAGTGAGTTCATTTCTAGCATTATTCAAATCACTAGCAGCTTCTCTTAATTCGGCGAAAGACCCTTCTTCTGGTGTTCCTGGTGGTTCAGTAATCAAATCGCTAGTTGGATTCTGTGCGGCAAAGTCAGCTGCTTCTTCAGCTGTAGCTTCGTTCCAAGCGTCAGAGAAAATACTTGCAATTGTTTTATAAAGTCTTGTTAAACAACCTTTTAACATGGCAAATATTTTTGCTGGCAAACTTAAAATCCATTGAATTAGTTTTTTTATTTTTACAACAACATCAAGAACATATTTTTGAAAATCAAGAACAGGTTGAATATATTCTTTTTGAACATATCTAATAAAAGCAGCTGCAGCTTTTAATTTCTCAATAACGGTAAAAATAAGTCCAGATGGCTCTCCAAAACCTAATGCAAGTTTAACAGCACGAATTCCATCTCTAATAAACCTAGAAATGGCTTTAATATATTTTTTTAACCCAATATTTTTTTGAATATCTAAAGAAAAATCACAGACATGGGATATTTGAGAATTTAAATTGTCAACAATTGTGCCTTCAACAATGCCTACACCTAAAGCTGGTGGGTTTGACGGCAAATTCTTTTTCTTATCATTAGTGTCAGCAGAAGTTAAAGAATCTATCTTTGCAACATTAGGGCTTGGTATAGCTTCCGTAGCCATTATGATGTTCCTTTTTTAATCATTTTCATTGCATTATTAATTATTTCACGATAACAAACATCTTGGTCTGCATGACAAGCATCAAGCACAATATCATCATGGCAATGGCAGTTTGTTTTTTCCATTTGTTCAGCAAACTCTTTTTCAGTTAATACTCCAGCAAAATATTTTTCTTCTAATATTTTTACTTTTGCAGCCAACTTATGTAGTTCCATTAATTTACTCATTTTATTCCTGGTAAAACTCCCATCATTACTGGTTGTTGTGCATTTTCACCATCTAAAAAGAAACCAACAATCCAATCTCCAATTCTTGGAGCAGAAAAATTCTTAGAATTATTAATTGGTTGCATTGGGTGAGCCCAAGGTAAATCTTTTGTAGGAACTAAAGTCTTTTTTTCAGAGTGCCATCCAAATATTCTTACACGGCACCGGCCAATGGCTAAAGGATCAAGTCGATCCTCAACCACACCAACCCACCATATAAAACCGTTTGCTCCAGCAAAATTCACTTTTTCCATTTTTATCCTTGTGTTACTAAAGGACGATTGCTTGAATCACTAGCAACTTCAAGTAAAGTTTCATGTCTATCATATCTAATTATGTGTCTTGCGGCCACAATTAAGTATTTACCCTCTAAAGTTTTATCCATAGCTTCAGATGGGTTATCATAAACTCCTCGTTTTGGATATTTAAGATAAACATTAAATCCTGATGAAAGAGAAAAATTACCAGGCAAAGTTATTTGTAACCTGGTTGCAATTAGATTTGATAACAAAGCAGCTCTTTGAAACACATAATTATCCGTATCATCTATAACGGTTGCATTTCGATTGTAATTTTTTTTAACATATGAACTATTTACTCTTGTTGACATGAATGGATACAAATTAATTTTAGAATCCGTCATCTCATCAACATTTAAATTTTGTCTATTTTTTGCAGCTGGAACATTAGGATATTTGTTTAAGTGTTTTCCTTTTGAATAAACATTATTAAAAGGAATTGAATTTATGCTTAAATTTCTAGTTAAAACATCAAAACCAATAAATTTTCCAGAATATGCTCCATCTAATATATTTTGTGCTATATTAAATTGAGATATTATTCTTACATCTCTTGCACCAAAAAATTCATCGTTTTCTACTGAAGTGCCTGTGTTTTTTGGATTAAAATTAATTTTTGCAATTTCTTTATTTGAAAAAATTGTATCTAAAGAAGTAAAATTATAAGCATATTTGTTTTGAAAAAATATAAAATTTGGTAAATTTTTACTGTTTAAAGAACGAGTAGCTAACCAATTAAGAGAATCAAAAGGTGATAATAGAGGAATAATAAAATCGTGAAGGCCTTGAGATTCTTCAACAAAAATTGGAGTTTTAACTTTTAAATAATTTTTTAATATTTTTTTAGCTGCAGAACTATATGAACCGGTAAAGAATTGATTAATTTTTTGTTGCAAGGAATATATAAATTCTTCAGAAACAAAATGTAAAATATAACTTTCTGAAGTTTGGTTTTCATTTTTTCTATCTGTTTGTTTATAAATTTTAAATACTTTTTTCATATTAATTGAAGCTAAATTTTCATCACTTTTAGAAATATCAATACTGATACTCTCACTACCGTCAAAATATAATTTTTGAGAAAGGCCTATAGCATCACGAATAACAATATTGCCTGACATACAAGGCATTAACATTGTATCAAAAATGTTTAATTCCTCAAATGCTCCGCCTATATCAATTTTACCAAACTTTGATATAATTGATAAATCTTTTATTTTAAATTGTGTGGTTTGATTTATTTCAACGGACATTATGTATTAAAAATAATTTTAAATTCTTCTTCAATGGATGAAACAAATTCTGGCTTTAACAATTTAATGGTTCTCTTAGATTCATTTTCTTCAACCTCATAATCATAATATGATTTGTTTTCTTTAGATACTTTAATTGTAATTGAATTACCATCATCCAAAGTTAAATTTGTTGTTGTTGCTGCCACATTAGCATATGTATTTGCATCAATTTGTAATTTTGATTGCAGTTCAGCTTCAGTTGAATTTGAGGTGCGTGTTTCTACTTTATAATATGAATGTATATTTGATTGAGCCCAAGCTATTCCAGATTGGCCTGAATTGGCATTTGCAGTATATTTTTCATCAATAAAAGAAATGATTGTTCTTTGGTCAAGAGGCCAATCAAATTGTGGATCCACAATATCATTTATCATTAAAACTGCCCAATGGCGTTCTGGAGATCCATAAAACTTATTTGCAATTATTTCTGGAGTATCACTATCTTGCACATCATATTCATAATAAACAGCAGAATTATTTTTAAAAGATTGCTCAAATCCAAAACGAGATGTTATATTTGTAACAGCATCAACATCGTTTGAATTTTCATTTAACTTATAAAAAGTTTTTGGAAAGTAATTAAAATATTTTGACATTTTTTTATATTATAATGGGTTATTTGCATCTCTTGTTCTTATATTATTTAATTCTCTCTCTCTTTCAAAATCTTTGCTTCCAGAGTAAGCTATTCCAGCTGGCCTTCTTAATAAATTACTATTTTTATAAACCATTTCGGTTTCCATAAATGTCAATTGCATAATAATTGAAACTGGCATACCAGTTCTTCCAATTTGAGCACTAGTTTCATTAGGAATTTCATAAGTAGAAAAACCATTTGGAGCATAATTTACATTAACATTTGATAATACACAAGTAGATACTGGTGGTATATTTGGATTAATTTTTCCGTTATAATAAAAACTAATATCAAATTCAGCAGGAGGAATTAAAAAGAAACCTCCGCTTCCTTCTTTAATTTCAGGAGCTTGAAAAAATCTAATACTATCAATAATATCTTGAACTTCTTTTGCTTCTTTTTCATCTCTTGGATTAAACTGAAAATCGAATTGAAAATTACGAGGCGTTGGAGAACTATAAAGTATCTCCATCATTGGATTAACAACTGTGCCTGTAGCAGCGGCAAAAATTGTTTTGCCAAGTGCGGATTGATTTAAAGCAGCACTAGCAAAAAATGGTGCTAAATTTTTTCCGTAAAGATAAGACAAATCTTGACTATTGGCTTGCGGATTATTCTTTTTTGTATCCATTAATGATCCAGCGGCGGACATCATGCCAGAAACAATACCTCCACCAATGTTGAGTTGGTCATAATTTTGACTTTGTGAAAACATTAATGTATCAGGCATATACAAAACAATTGTGTTTTTAATTCTACGAATTGTTCTTGTAAACCCAATAGGATCAATATCTTTTATATATTGTGTTAATTCATTACCAACTCCACTTGCAAGACCAGCTAAAACTTCTCCTGCTTTACCTGTGCTGGAAAGACCACCTAAAAGAGAATTGACACTAGTTTGAAATTTTTCTTGCACAACTTTACCAGCATCAGTTGATAAAGCTGTATCCAAAAGAGTTTTTATTCCACCTATATTTGGTTGTAAAGCTGGATTACCGGTGCGATTTTGAATAACAAATGGTTTTTCTGAAGCTTCAGTACCAGAAAACTGAGTTTTCTTTTGTTCATTTATATTAATAACCATGTAGTGTGCTTTATCACTACTTCCAACATCACTAGGAAAACGAAGTGTTGATGACGCATACTCCGAATTTTCAGTCAAAGAAGCAAGGGGTCCTTTTGCTGAACCTGGAGCCTTAAAACTAATGTCGGTAAGATTGAAAAGTGCCATTTAGTATCCTATGGAGATTTACTACATATTTATATGACATTTGGCAAAACTTATAAAGGATGGTTCAATCCAAGGCATCCCACCAAATATAAAGGTGATGCGGATAACATCGTCTATCGGTCAACATGGGAACGCAGGGTAATGAAATGGTTGGATGAACATCCGAATGTTCTCTGGTGGTCGTCAGAAGAATTGGCAGTACCATACAAGTCTCCAATCGACAATAAAATGCACCGCTACTTTCCAGATTTTATCGCCAAAATGAGGTTGAAAGACGGCAAGGTAATGACTTATATTATTGAGGTAAAGCCAATGGCACAGACAAAGATGCCTACTCAGAAAAGGAAAACCAAAAGGTTTCTACAAGAGATGGCAACCTATGCGGTCAATCAGGAGAAATGGAGAGCTGCGGATATATTCTGTCAGGAACATGGGTGGAAGTTCCTTGTGGTAACGGAACATGAACTTGGATTACTATAACCTTATCTTTAAAACGGAACACCGATACTTATAAGGTTTTGCTGCTAAAAAGAAGGTAATAATGGACTTTATTTTTGAGTATAAATAGAGTATGGCTTATTTACTAGAAAGAATCACTCAGCAGCTATCGGAAGAAGGTTTAGAACCAAGAACCAATGCAGCTAGAGAGTGGTTAAAAGCTAAGGTAAAGAATTTATCACCTCAGCGCACGGCGTTAATGAAAGACCGTGATAAGATAAAAAATAGGTCGATGTTGGGTTGTATGTATTTTTACTTTTACGACCCTAAGTTAAAGGATTCGTTGCCATATTACGATAGGTTCCCATTGGTTATACCAATTGAACGATACTCAGACGGTTTCTTAGGACTGAACTTGCATTATATCAGCCCAAAGCAACGGATTATCCTTTTAGACAAATTGAGTGTATTTTTAAATAATGATGACTACGATGAAACCACAAAGTTTCGTTTGAGGTATCACACACTTAAAAATGCCTCCAGAATTTTTGAAGGTACTCCTTGTATCAAGAGGTACCTCTACAAACACGTTGACAGTAGGTTCTTAGAAATACCTGCTGAAGAATGGGATATTGCTGCCTTAATTCCATATGAATATTTTATAGGCGCAACAAAAAATAAAGTTTACGCAGATTCTAGGAAAAAATTCTAATGTCTTTTTCACCACAATTATTTTTAACTAACATTAAAGCACACGATGGCCCGGCAAAACCTTCTAGGTTTGAGGTGATTCTTCCTATTCCAAGTTATATCAATTCATTTGTAGGTAATTCAGTTCTTGAACAATTGATTAATTTACCAAATAATATTGTATCATCTGTAACTGATATCTTTTCAGCACCTCAGGATCCAGCAACAAGAACAACCAATGCTTCTTTATCTCGTTACTTAGCTTTACAATGTGAAACTGCTGAGTTGCCCGGTCGAACATTATTAACACAAGATGTTAAGATTTATGGTCCCACATTTAAAGTGCCATATCAATCACAATACAATGATATTAATTTAGGATTTATTTGCACAAATGATTTCTATGAGAGAAAATTGTTTGACCGTTGGATAGAAGCAATTCACCCATCAGATACAAACAATATGAGATTTCCAAAAGGAAACTCAACTCGTTATATGTGCAATATCACAATTATTCAATATGATGATTTTATTAAAAAGATTTACTCAGTAGAATTGGTTGATGCTTTTCCAATTGGTGTGGCTGCACAACCATTAAATTGGTCAGAAGATAACTTTCATCGGTTATCGGTGCAATTTGCATATCAGCGATATAAAGTTATATACGAAGGTAGTTACGATTTGGCTGCAGCCGCTAGTGCTTTGTTTGGTGTTAAAGCTGCGCCTTTTTTTGATAGAGCAGGAAATTCTATTAACAATACAATAGGAAAAACGCTTGCGAAGATTTTTTAATTGATGAGGATTTAATATGTTACCTAAAATTGATGTGCCCATTTATAATGTAAAGTTATTGTCCACCGGCAAAAGCTTGCGATTTAGACCATTTACAGTAAAAGAAGAAAAACTCTTTTTGATGGCTAATGAAGGTGAAGATTTAACTACGATTGTTGATACAATTAAACAGATTCTTAATAATTGTATTTTAGATGAGTTTCAAGCAGATTCTTTACCTTTATTTGACATTGAACATTTATTTTTAAATATTCGTGCAAGGTCAATAGGAGAAGTGGTGAATCTAAAATATAAATGCAATAATGATGTTTTGGATGAAGAAACTAAAGAAGAAAAAAAATGTAATAATGTTGTTCAAATTGATTTAAATGTTTTAGATATTCATCCAGAAAAACAAGAAGGACATACAAATAAAATTCAAATTACTGAAAAACTTGGTATTGTAATGAAATATCCAAATTTTGAAACTCTTAAAAAATTTAAAGATGTATCAGAAGCGGATTCAATTATTAAAATGACAGTAAATTGTATTGATTATGTGTATGATGCCGATAAAATTTATTATGCAAAAGATTCTCAAGAGGAAGATTTAATTGAATTTATAGAATCCATGCAGAGTAAAGATTTGGAAAAAATTAAAAATTTCTTTGACACGATGCCAAAGATAAGAAAAGATGTAGATTTTAAATGCAATAAATGTGGCCACGAAGAAAAAATTGAAGTAGAAGGAATTCAAAATTTTTTCGTATAAGTTTTGGTTATGAAAACCTGACGAACTATTACCAAACAAACTTTGCTTTAATGCAACATCACAAGTATAGTTTGACTGAATTGGAAAATATGTTACCTTGGGAAAGAGATATCTATGTGAATATGCTAATGAGATATCTGGAAGAAGAAAACGAAAAGATTAAACAAATGCAAAGGCGTTAAAAATGGCAAGTAGGTTAACTGATATATTACAACAAGAATATAAAACCAGAGGTTTGATTGGTGGAACAGCATCAGCTTTTGGTAAATCTAGCCGAGAAAAAATGGACATTAGAAATGTTCTGTTTGGTGGATCCGGTTTAGGTTCAATTGTTGGTCGTAAAGTTTTTGGCAAAGGATATTCAGCAATTGACCGTTCCAATAAATCTTCAGAAATGTCATCTGCCATTTCCGGTTCTTCAAGTGTTCTACAAGAAATTAGTATTAATAGTAGAATAACTGCAAAAAATTCTATGGCTTTGCCTGCAATGGCAAGCCAAATGAATATTATGCAAAAGAATATTGCTAAGTTAGTAAAATTGCAAGGTGGAACTCCATCTACAAAAGCTCAAAGTTATTTTTCTAGTGCAAAATTTAGAGAAAATGCTTATGAAGCAACATTTAATAAAAATGCTAAAGGCACAACACCAACTATGGTGAGTAAAGAAAAAGGAAGTGAATTAACTGGAATATTAGGTTTAGTTTCTTCTTTATTTGTTGGATTGGCTTCAAAATTAGGAAGTTTTGGTTCAATTATTGCTGGATTAGTTGGAACATTTGCTGTTCTTGGAACAGTATTAATGGGAACAGTTAAATTGATTATGGGCATTATTAGTATGTTGCCTGGTGGAAAATTATTAGTGAAAGGTTTAAAACTTGGCGCTTTAGCTACAGGAGGACTTTTTGCTGCTAATGCTTTAAGTAAAGGAAATGACGGTACTGATATTTCAGGTCAATCTAATCAAAGAGGTTTTCTTGACAGAGCAGGACAAGCTGCGGGAGGAATTGGAGGAGCTGCTCTTGCTTATGGAGGTTTAAAAGCTGGATCAGCACTAGGAAACAGAGCGCCACAATATGAAATGCGACAATCGACCATTGCTGAAAAAGGTGGCAAAATGGTTAAAGCTGGAGATGTTGGCAGCAAATCTATGGGTGAAAAATTAGAAAAATTAAGAAAATTTGCTGTAAAGATAACATCAAAAAAACAAAACACTTTATTTTTTAAACTTCTTGGTGAAAAAGTTGGTAAAGCAATTGCATTTAAAGCTGTAACAATGTTTGCTAGTTTTGCAGCTGCACCATTTACTGCTGGATTTTCCCTTTTAATTACAATTGCAAGTGCTATATTATTGGGTTATGAGATTATTCAGATTTATGACGCTATATTTGGCAAAGATGGAATTGAAACAGCTTTAGATGCAATGGATAAAGCAAAAAAAACTTCCGATTCAGCAACAGCACCAGAAGCCATGTCATTTGAAGATGCTTTAATAGGTGCATTTGCTGAAGCTTTAGGACTCAATCAACCTACACCAACATCACCAACACCAGCTTCAGAAGTTTCAAATTTACCAAAAGCAGGCACAGCAGAAGCAGTAAAACAACAATCATTTTTAGGTGGCCAACAACAAACATATGCTAGTTTAGGTGGCGGAGAGTTTGGTGCAGATATGCTTGCTGCTACAGGTGTTAACGCTGACCAAGTTGATAACACCTCTCCCACTCGTGTTGGTGGTGGAGATATGGCAACGCTAATTAGAAATAAATTTAAAGCCGCAGGATTTACTGATGCACAGGCTGAAGGAGCAGTTGCAAATGCTATGGCAGAATCAAGACTTGATCCTAATGCTCATAACACTAAAGGTGAAGATAGTGTTGGCCTTTTCCAAATGAATAGAAAAGGTGGTTTAGGTAAAGGTTATTCGGTTGAACAGTTAAAAGATCCAAATTTTAATATTGATTTAGCTATAGAAGCTGCTAAAAAATCAAAAAGATTTAAAGAGGCAAAAACAGCAGAAGAAGCAACAAAAGCATTTATGATAGATGTTGAAAGACCTAAAGACCAAAGTGCTTCTGCTCAAGCAAAAAGAGTGGCTTTTTTAAATAAAACTGGAGAAAAAATTGGAGAAGCATCATCAGCTGCAGCTGCTGCCAATAGAACTCCTTCTCCATCTTCTGGTGGCAATCAAACAACAAATATTATTGGTGGCGGAAGTGGAAAACAATCAGTTGTATCATCATCAGCTGCTAGTCCATATGATACTGAATTAGCTAGACTTTTAACTCAAGGAATGTCAGCATAAAAAAACCCCGCCGAAGCGGGGTTGACTTGCATGGGATTTTGTATTACTTTGTTTCAGCAAGTGATTTGAAGTAATCCAAATCTTCATCTTCAACACCAGACTTTAAGACAACATCATCGTCTTTGAAAGGACTGATATCAGCAGATTCAGCTTTGGTTCTTACAACTTCACCATCAAAGCCTAGAACTTTATCCAAACGAGCTTTTAATTGCTCATAAGGTTTGAACTGCGACTTCTGAGTAAACTCTTTGAGAGAAAACTCTTTCTTCCACAATTCTTCTAGTTTAGCATCATCACCTTCAAATAATGGAGATGAATCAGCAAACTCCGATTTATCATAATTACGATAACCTTCAACATTACGAATCTTCAATTTGAAATTAGCACCTTCCCACATATCAAATGGGTTAACTGGTGTTTCATCAGCGAATTCAGGATTCATCGCCTCTGTAATCTTATCAAAGATTTTCTTGCCAAACTTAAACAGTTTGATTTGACCTTCATTATCAGGATTACTTGGGTCAGACACAACTAGAATGTTAGCAACATAAGACAACTTGCGTTTTTGTTTGCGAGCAATCTCTTTGTTAGCTTCAATTCCAGAATTCCATAATGTATTATTGTGTTCACAAACAGGACACTTATCATTCAAAGTGGTCAAGCAGTTATCAATAAACCAACCGCCAGGTCCCTGAAATCCATGACTGAATGTGCGAACCCACGGTAAGGCGTCATCACCGTCAACTGCTGGTGCTGGCAGAAAGCGAATGACCGCCATGCCGTTACCAGATTTATCTACTGATGGTTGCCAAAAGCGAGTATCGTCTTTTGAACCGGCTTCAGAACTGCCGGATTGAGTAGCTTCAATCGCCTTAGTAAGTTTATCCAACGAACTACGATTGCGCTTTAGGTTTGCAAATGAACTCATATGTATTACCTCGTATTAAATGTATTAAAAAATATGTGCAACTTATCCACATTATGCATAGTATATCATTTATTTATATGCTTTGCAAGTAGAATATCTAGCAACATAATAGTATTGCCAACATCTTTGTGATGAATACCTATACCTCCTGCTTCATTAAAGGCTTGAATAACATCCAAGGTATCATCAATCAGGATGCTATTTGGTGTAGCATAATCTGCCTTTAATTTTCTTCCTGCTACAACATTGACCTTCCATTTCTCAGAAAGGTTCATTCTTTTAACCCACACTTTTTTTTGAATCTCCACTTCATCATGGTATTTGTTACCGCCAGATGAAGTAAGAATTTCAACATTCTCATGTGGAAAATTGGTTGAAACATATGTTATTAACTCTGAAGCACCTGGCCACCAGTCTAAAGTTTCAAAGTGTTTGCCTTCAATAAATTTAGTCCAGTTTTTACTGAACATTTTTCTATCTCGTGCTGAACCAGGCGATTCATTAAACAACTCAATGTACCGCTTTTCAAAATTGGCAATTACGCCATCCATATCTAAGTATAATTTCATAATATAATCTTCTTTAATAACAACTTGTATTTTACAGTATCAAAGGTAAGAAAAGAGGCATACTTGGTTAGTTTTCTTCGGTAATCTGGCCATCGTATTGTATCGGTAATCTTCCTATCCCACATCGGTAAGAATTGCAGGATTGCGTTTAGGACGATTAGTGTTTCTGGTGATATCTCTTTGCGTAAAGCCATCGTTAACAGTCTTGGATGGTCTCCATTCGTTGACAATAATTCATTAGGATCTTTACAATCTTCAAAAATAACTTTACAATCATTCTCAAAGGTATACGATAGGGATTGAACTACCTTCTGCCGTAATAGGTAATTTACCTCAGCTTCAGGTTGTAATAGTGTGCCTGCCCATGCCTCACTATTCTCAAATAGGTTGGCAATTACAAAATTCTGAAATTGTTCTTTATTTGGATACTTACGGGACAGTTTATAGAAATGGTATTTGTCCCTACGATTTTCAAATGTAGTGGGACTGATATTACACTTACCATTATACTTGAAATAATCGTAATCGCTGGTGAAGTGTAATTTTAGAGTATGATATATTGAAAATGCTTCATAGCCTGTCATAGTGGCAATCTAGGGCTTTTATTCTTTAATAAATTGTTTTCCATTGCATCATTTTCAATTTTAGATTTGAGGTTGGCATTCACCAAAGTCGAGGCCACTTCAATTTCCAATCCTGTGCGCTTACAATGTTCCACAATCGCTTCAATGTAGTTGTAGTCTGTTTCAGCAACCAATTTATCAATTGCTATTGCAAACTTCATCATTTCGTCTTTAGTTGGCATTATCTATAATCAAACTCTTGGTCTGCTCTCTTGTCCTGAACCCATTCATGTTCTTCTTGTACCAAATCTAAACGACCTTCAAAATTAAAGCCGCAACCTTTTAGAAACATTTCAAATTCATTAACAATATCACTTATGGTTTCAGCCTTGAATTCAACCGTTCTTTTAGATGAAACGGCATCTGCAAAAGGCATCGCCTCTTCTTCACAAATAAATGTAAACTTACTCATATCATTTTCCTTTTCAATTTACGACATTCTTCTTTCACTTCAATTGGATAATCTACACTAATTTCAGAAATTGTGCAATCATAAATCTTCACACGGCTATATTCATATGTAAACACCGTGTGAAGAACAATAACAATCAAACATAATGCCATAGAACCCATAAGAATCACATTTTTCATAATAACCTTTCAATTATTTTTTAGGTGATGGTGACCCCGTATGACCACCTTGTGCAGCTGCATATGCAACACAAATGGTATCTGTTTGTTGAACAAATGAACAACGAACCGCAACAGGATCAACTCCCTTTGCAATGGCAGCATCAATGTTCTTTGACATTAACGCTCTATCATTTATATGATAAACTGCTATAGAAATTATTGCAGACATGAAAACAATTGCACTTGCAATAATAACACCTATGATATCTTTTCTTAAATCGTTCATATTTTTATGTCCTTTTTCATTGTTACTAAATCTGACTGACGCTTATAAAATATATGCCTGCCAATTTGTGTAGTCTTTGGCAATCCCCATTGAGGATTAACATAATCTGCATGATAGTATGTGGCACCTTTAGTAATATCTGCCATGTTCTCATAATTCATTAAAACATAAACAGCTACTTCTCTCACTCTATTATACAATGAAGTGTGTATAATTGTCAACCTTTTAGAGGTAAACATTGAATCACACATCCATGAAAATTGGCAAATTGTATTACCATTAATCACCGTTTTTTGCTTTACCACACCACAAACATCTGAACCATAGTTTCCTGAGGCTAAACGATTGAGTGTAACAAGTGCAACGGCAATCTGACCATCTTTTGATTCATGGCCTGCTTCAAAATAGATATTCTCGGCTAAACAATCAACTTGTTTCTGTGTTGGTTTAGAAAGTGCTTTATATCCAACGCTTGCAGGTATATAATACTTGCCTTCATTTGAATAAACATTTGCAGCTGTTGCTGCTAGAATAATTACTGATAAAATTATACTTAAAAGTATCGTTTTACTTCGCATACATCTCCTTTTTGTTAAGGAAAGGCCGAAGCCTTTCCGATCCATCAGGCGGACTTTTTGCTTGTAGTCTTTTGTTCTGTGGTAATGTTAGAAACGAAATCGTTCAAGGTTTTTGCCTTGTTAATGACTTCTTGTTCTGATGGGAATGGCGGGTAACCTGGATGCCTCGGTGGTTCCTGCCCATTGATTTTGGCCGTTTCACAATCTGTCGACCATTGGTTTGATATTTGTTCACGCTTGCCAAAGTAATCATCGGAAAGCATATCTCGTGCCATCTTTAATAGCTCGAGGCGAATTTCAAAAGCTGTCATATTAGACATAGTAAATCTCCTGTGTGTTTATGTGTGTTACCGGCTTTGTGTGTGATGCCGATAATATATTTAGTTAATTTTAATTTCAATCCCAAAGATTCTGATAATATTTACCAAATAATTTAAAGCCGTTTGCCTTTCGTTTTTGGTGTGCTTCTAAACCTTCATTGTCAACTTTAATTTTACTTACATATTGGCCATCTTTGTCCCATGGGAATTTTTCATCACCACATTCTGAATCGTCAAAGAATTGGTGCTCATCATCATCTTTGAGTTCTTGTTCAAAAGCCCAAATCATTTCAGCGAGAATCCAATCCCAACGCATGAAGTGTAAGCTATCGGTATCCCATTCATTCTCTTTTGGTTGTGCCATGTGGCTACGCAGATATTCTGGCACATCATCATCTTCGGTATAAGGTGCACCATGTTTGGTTTCATTTAGTTGTTTCAACATTGGCAAAATAATATGAGCCAAGGTATGATCCATTGACCAAGTATCCCAGCGGTCAATCTTTACATATTTAATTGGTGGGTGAATAAAATCTAATACTACACGGATAGAGGTACTGATAGGTGTAATTCGATTAGCCCATCGTTCAACCCATTCAGGATGATCCACATAATCTTTATCTTCAATTACGCCTTTATTACGGCCACATTTACTCCAATCAGTCCAGAAAAAAATATGTTCCAGAATTGTATATGGAGAAATCCAATGATAACGGTAGTTACTTAAATAAATTTTCATAATAGTTTATTGTATCATTAAAATGTAGCCACAGTAGGCAAAAATTGAGATGATGCCTAACTTAAAAACAAATAAGCATAAGGCAAGTAGAGGTGCTCTTAGTAGATAGATTACCAGAACAAGAGATATTATAAACAATAATTCGTAATCACCAACTGATGAATTTTCAACCTTTGTAACTGCTGGTTGAATTTCAATTTTCTGTAATTCTTTTACAGGCTCAATTTTTTCAACGAATAAAGGCATATTATCTCATAATAAAATGGTGTGGGTGTTTTGAAGAAGGCCACCCACGAAGCCTTAAAGAATTACTTCTTCTTTTCTTCTTTCTTCACTTCAGCTTTTGGTGCATCTTTCTTTGCTTCTTCTTTCTTAGCAGGTGCTTGAGCAAATGCTGTTACAGCGAAAGTTGCAGCTACGAGAGCGATTAGTTTTTTCATGTTAAACTCCAATTAAAGTTGATAATATAATCAGTTTGTCGCTATCAATCAGACCAAGATATCAAAGCAAGGATATCGGGAACTGTACCAAGCAAAGACTTACTAATTTGTGGTGAGTATTCTGTTACTAGGAACTCACCAAAACCCTAAGCAGTTTTTAGGCTGCTAATGCGAACTTATTATCGTTTGCGGTTAATTCAATTGCTTCTTCGGCCGAGTATCCTCAACCCTATCGTCTTTAGCATTGACGATTCTCCATTTTTATACTTATTACTCTGTCGAAACCTGGCACCCCCATCAGAAGTATATTGCCACAACTATAATGTGTGTTTGCTACCGATAACTCGGTTCGTCAATATACTTTTGGTGGAGGTGGGCAGAATTGAACTGCCGTCCAAAATAACTTTCTAAAAACTTCTACGAATTCAAAAAAATTATTAGAGCAATAATTGCTACAGCAACTACGCCAAAATAAAAATTAGCACGACTAGCACGGACTTTATCTACACAATTCTTATCTGGCATTATAGATAATTCCCTAAAAACCAAATGATAAAAAGTAAAGATAGGCCACCAGCTAATATCTTTAAGGCACCAATCTGTCTTTCATTTTGCTCTGGTGTGCAGAGCTTCTTCCAATATTTATTCATACAGCTATTATACACCTATTTTAGTTATTTGTCAAGTAATATTTGGCAATATACTGTTTTAATTGAGGCAGGTAAGGTTCTTTATCCCTTACAAATATCTGTGGTTTGCCTTCTTCAACGGCAATTGCCACCACCAATTTATTTATAGGTTTGCCTGTTATTTCACCAAACATTTCTGCATATGCCGAGCATTGCATGAAGTAATTAAGAATTCCATCTTCCCATTTCTCTTTACTAGAGGTTTTAAAGTCAATGACCGCCAATTCTCCATCCCACTCAGCGATACAGTCAACACGGCCAGCGATTTTTAATCCATCAGAATAAAGCGCCTGTTCTAATGAATAGATTTTACCAATATTTTGGTCTAACTCTGGCCTCAACTGTAAAAACAATTCTTTAATGTTTGGCATCATCGTTTGCATCCTCAATTCGTTCATCTCATTGAGTAAATACTTTTCACAAACGGTATGTAATGCGGTACCACGCCTTGAGGCTTTACCAGAAATCTTATTTGCTTCTTCTTCACCTACACGAGCACGCCACTCATAAATGGCTTTCTTATTGTAAGATGAAAGAACGGTTGTAACCGATGGGTATGAATTACCCTTTGGTGTTTTATACTGTCTACCGCTTTCTGTTGTTACTGCTTCTAAATCAAAATCTAATTCAGGTAATTTAATATGCTCAAATGTCATTTTTTACTTTGTAATCGTTTCGTAATTCTATCAACGTGTTTTTTAACAACCTGAGCTGTTCTTGCTTCTTTGATAGATTTCCTACCATATTTTTCACCTACAGCCGAGCCAGGATGTTTCTCTGCTACCTTTGATAATACTTCTTTGAATCCATCAGGCACTCGGTGTGAACCCATACCTGCAACACTTGACACGATAGCTGGTGCGGTTAGTATTGGTTGTATATGAGGATTTTCTTTAAGAAAGGTTTCACGTCCCGACCATTTCATAAACAATTCAAATTCTTCACCTGTTTCAGTATCAATAAAATTATAAGTTGGCATTAAGAATATCCATGAGATAAAGGTTCAACCATTTCAATAAACCATTGTGGTTGTGTTCTACTATTTATTTTACCTTTCCATGACCATAAATGACCTTTATTCATTACATAATAATTGCGATATGATTGTAATGAATCACCTGGCACTTTACAATCATCAGGCATCGCTGGTGTTGGTTGAGTAAATTTTGCATCACTTAAATTGTATGGCACAATCGCCAATTTATCAACCAAACCAATTTCTTGGCATTTATGAGTTTTACCATAGCGATAGGTATATTCTTTACACAATTCACATAGTAAACTATGCAACCAACAATAGTTATCTTTATTCTGCCTAGCCCATACAGCTGATGGATGATTAATGTGTGTAGCTGAATACAAAACTGTTTCTCTTTCATCAGGAAGAATCCAGCGTTTTACATTACGACCAGTTTTAGATTTAGCAACTGTTTCGGTGCCATCAATCATTCTGTGGGCTGTTGATAATAACTGACAGTATTCAAGTATCATCTTAATACAATGTTTGTCAACATGGTATTCAGCACATTTTGCTACATTATGGTCAAGGTAGAAGATGTTCACTTTTTAATCCAATTATAAACAACTTTGTCCAATTCTGTAAAATCATAATGTTTCTTTTTACCAAATATCTTTTTAAGCCAACTCATTACCAACTCCCATCATCTATCCAAAAGCGGATTGTTAAAAATAAAAAACCAAAACTATATGTTGCTGACTCCCAAGGATCAAGTTCTTTTTGGATCCAAGGTAAAACTTTCCAATGTAATGGGTTGAAGCTAAGTATAACACTCAACCCACTATATCTGAGGTAATCAATAAAGTTCATTTAACTTCCTTTGCCATTGATATCATGTCTAACATTCTTTTTTGTTGTTTCAGTATTTCAAAAAATAATCTTAAAGTGTTATAGGCATCAACATCAGCTCGGTGTGCTTTGCCTTCAAATTGCATTTTATAAACACCCATTGCTGATGATAAACCACCTGATGGTTTTTTACCATTGGCCAACATTCTCATTACATACCAAGTTTTCACATCAACCCATCGGCGACCAAAGTGTTTGAATTCAATGCCGTGTTTATCAAATTCATCCTTCAACTCGGTAGAATCTCCTCCACCCCAAGTTACAGGATTCACAAACACATCATTATCTTTAATCAGCCTACTCAATTCTTGACCAATATCATAGTGTGTCATGCCAAATTGTGATATATCTTCATTGGTGATACCAGTCAAATCAGTAATAAACTGATAGATTGGTTCATTGACTTTGACATACCACTTTTTAGTAATCCATTCACTTGGTTGCTCTCTTGCTGAACCAATGGCAACACCAATCTGTATAATACTTGGATTTGGTGTCGAACCATCTGGTGCATTATTGAGTTCAAGGTCAAGTGCTAGATATTTTTGGTCAAGATTCAATTGCTAACTTTCACAGGCGTATTATCTACCTTTGGTGAATCATCAAGTGTTACCTTGAATGATACGGGTTTAGCTGTTTCATCGGTTGTAGCAGGCGGAACAGGACTTATGATAACTGGTTCATTCTGCTTGTTAACTTTATTAACCGATTCTTCAAGTTCACGGAATGCTGCCGATTTACGCAAAGCCATTTCTAACTTCTTGTCATTTTGAATTTTCTCAATCAGTAACCGATTAGAATCATCTAATGAATAGCGTAATTGCACGAATGTTCTGAACCCACGGCCTTCATGGCGAATTTCAAATTGTGGTCGTTGGATGCCAACTAAATTCACTTGTGCAACCAGCAATTTAGTAGTTCGTTCAATATCACGGTTCACTCCATCTGCATTACCAATCTCTGCGGTAAAGTCTTTCATCATCGCTGATACATAAGATGAATATTTTGCGGCTAACTCACGCTTTGCCGATAGCATCGCTTTATCAACCGAGAATTGGAGGTCAGCAGAATATTCACTTGATACGGAATACAAAGCATCATCTTTTGGTTTTTCCATGTACCAATCTGGCATACGAACCGAATCGCCAGTCTTAGCACCTTTACCAAATAGTGAACTAGAATCCATAGCTGTTTTAGGTGGGTTTGAACCACAAGCCGACAACATTACTAATGGAACTAATGCTACTAATAACTTCTTTTTCATAATATAAATTACCTTAAAATATTAATGTGCCTTGTAATCACTTTTCGTTGACTACTTGGTATTTGAGAGATAACAAACTTCATTTCATTTTCGGTATAACTATCTTTCAAATTCACATCATTGGTCACAAACAAAAACAACAACAACTC
>Ga0209190_1000007_pt1 | contig 167664 bp, 158 predicted proteins | sample M_140205_XF_Meta_FD_187315 | JGI IMG/M metagenome (GOLD analysis project Ga0209190, IMG submission 187315) | Freshwater microbial communities from Lake Montjoie, Canada to study carbon cycling - M_140205_XF_MetaG (SPAdes) (version 2) | ecosystem: Environmental > Aquatic > Freshwater > Lake... | reverse complement strand
ACCTGTTGCACCTGTTGCACCTTGAAGACCTGTTGCGCCGGCTGCACCATTAGTTCCGGCTGCACCTGTTGCGCCTGTTGCACCTTGAAGACCTGTTGCACCTGTTAGACCTGTGTCGCCTTTTACTCCAGCGGCTCCGGCTGCACCATTAGTTCCGGCTGCACCATTAGTTCCGGCTGCACCTGTTGCGCCTGTTGCACCTTGAAGACCTGTTGCACCTTGAAGACCTGTTGCACCTTGAAGACCTGTGGCTCCTGTTAGACCTGTGTCGCCTTTTACTCCAGCGGCTCCGGCTGCACCATTAGTTCCGGCTGCACCTGTTAGACCTGTGGCTCCTGTAGCGCCCGTAGCACCTGTAGCACCAGCAGGCACAGCTGCAATCTTAGTGTCAACATAATTTTTATTTGCAAGTGAATTACCACTAACTTTTACATCAGTATAATTCAAAAAATCCGCAGTTAATCCATCAAAAACTGCACCATTCAAGTAAAGCGGAGTCGTCATAATTATATATTATAAATATTATTAATTTTTTTACAAAAAAAATAATTCATAAACTACTACAACTATATTATAAAATCAAAAATAAAACGCATTAATTTATTTATATAAATATAACCTATAATTCTGAAGAAACGACTCTTGCCATTTTTGTATATAGAATTGTAAATGCAAATGCAAATGCAAAGTCAACATAAATGGATTGTACCATTTTTTGAAACATGTTGTAAATCAACATCAAAATAATGAATTTGACAAATACTGTATTTGACCACAAGTTTTCTATTTTTTTTGTTTCGTCGTCTTCGACCGAATCGTCGTCGTCTTCGACTGAAGAATCGTCGTCGTCTTCGACTGAAGAATCGTCGTCTTCGACTGAATTGTCGTCATCTTCTTCTTCTGTTCCTTCTGTTTCTTTTTCCTTTACATTATTTTTCAAATCTTCCTCATTCAAACGCTTCAACCTATTCATAATTTGTTCATACGGCGAAAACATAACATATGTTCCGCTTTTTTGACACCAGTATCCGACATCTTCATTTGTGTCAATGTCATACAAATGAGGATTGCCTTTTTCGTCAGATTTCACGTAAAACGGTCTTCCGTTGATTTCCATTGTTGTTGTATCTTTGGTTTGTTGTTCAGTTGCCATTTTATTCAGGTGAAGCTTTTGTAGACTGCTGTGTTGTTTACTGCGCATATGTGAGGCAACTGTTACATTTTCAATTTTTAAAATAATACAGTTAAATAGAGTTAATCAAAAAAATAAATATAAACACATTATTAAAAATTACAAATAATATGAAATTTCAGATTTCTTTTGAATATTAAAAAAATTGATAATATTGATAATAAAGATAGATTTCATAGCCATTAAAAAATGCAACAGTATCAACAGTATCCCACAATATACGCTCCGACTGAAAGAGCATTACGCCGGTGTAAAAGACAAATCATGTCGGGTGGATTGGTCGCTTTTCCAACAGAAACAGTTTATGGATTGGGCGCCGACGGATTAAATCCAGATGCAGTTAATAAAATATTTGAATGGAAAGGACGACCCAATAATAATCCAATAATTTTACACTTTTCTCAACTGTCTCAACTTTCAAAAATAACAAATTTAACACAATTGGAATTACACGCCATGCTTCTTATTGCAAAAGAGTGCTGGCCTGGACCATTAACGTTGGTATTACGAGCATCGGATATAGTGCCTAAAGAAGTAACCGCCGGTAAAAGCTTTGTCGGTGTTAGAATGCCGAATGATAGTGTAGCTCTTGCACTAATAAATGAGTGCTCGTGCCTAATCGCTGCACCAAGTGCAAATCTATCTGGACATTGCTCACCCTATACGGCTCAACATGTCGCGAATGATTTTCATGATCGTAATTTAACAATTTTAAATGATTCGGAAAATCGATTTTTGCGATGCGGCATAGAATCGTCTGTAATAAAATTAGATGAAAATGTTCCTGGCTCGTTGAAGGTTACAGTTCTCCGCACCGGTTTAGTTGGTGGAAATAGAATAAAACGAATTTTAGATGCACATAATGTTCCATTTCATTTAGAATATTATGTTCGTTTGGGTGGTGACAGTGAAAAAACAGGCATGGATTGTCCAGGTCAACTATTCAGACATTATGCCCCCATGATACCTGCATATATTGAGAATTCTGATGCACGCCATACAATTGATGCAATGCAGTTACATGATTATGTTATAATTGGTGCAAATGGCTCTCTAAAAGAATACAATGATAAGTGCCTTATTTATTATGATTTAGGAGCATCTATTGTTGATGTTGCCAAAAATATATACAGTGTTTTACGACTTGCAGAAAAAGTTTTTGGAGCAAAAGGAATTATAATATCAGTTAAAAAATTAGAAGAATTCGCAGACGAGGACAGCGACTTGGATAAGGCAATTACCGATAAACTGTTGAGGTGTTCTGAAGGTCACATCACACGCATTGGGTAAGCCATCTTTTAATAGTTATTAATAATAATATATAAATATATAAATAATTGTAGATAACAAACATAACAAACAATATTATTGTCAATTGATCTATTCCCATAAATGGTATTATTTTTTTTGATGGATTTAGCATGTAGTTTAATTCTGACCGGTGTATTTAAAGTTGGAAGCTGGGTTGTGTACAAGTCATTCAATGGATTACAATACGTGTATAAACGAGTGCGTCCAGACCAATTGCACAATGAATACACTCTAGACGAATTAAATTCACCACCTTATGTTATAATTACTGAAGAAGAATATGATGCACTAAAAAATAATTGTAAGACATAAAACAAATCAATCAATTTTAGGTATGTAGGAGTTATAAATTAAAAAATAGTTGTTATGTTACTTGGGATTGTTATGATTGTTTGAAATAAAGTCATTAAAATTATAACAACTTGTTTTATCATTAACAATAATATTTACAAATGCCATTATTATACAGTCATTAAAGTTATAGTAACTAATCCAAATATTTTTATTTATATAAATCGCGTCATTTTTATTTAATTTAAATAATTTTTCTTCTATTCCATCATGAAGTTTTATTTCAAACGAACCTTTTAAGCAAATTAATATTTCAGAAGCATTAGTATTTGAATGATTCCCTCTTGATAATTCTGAATTCAGTTCATTCAAGTAAAAAAATTTACTAATGGTAAATGGTATCTCATTTTTTAAACATATATTTTTTAAATCTAAATCAATCAACTCACCTGGTTTTCCGTTTGTTATTATAGGAGTTAAGCTAAATGTTTTATATTTTATAACATTATTTTCCATATTTTTTCTATTATAGTTATTTATTATAATAGAAAAAAATATACTAATTATTATGTATAATTATTGAAGAATTGTTTTATTACACTACAGACAGTATTAATTTCTTCCACTGTTAAGTCAGGATACATTGGTAAAGACAATATATTTTTACTATTTTTCTCTGCATTAATGCATTTATCTTCAAAATAATTTTCATAACACTTTAAATTTGATATACTTATAGGGTAGTGTATTCCAACGCCAATATTATTATTTTCCATATATGTTTTTAACTTATCTCTTTTTTCATTCTTTACAATAATAATAAATAAATGATAAACTGGGAGACAACCATTTTCTATTTTTGGTAATTTTATTTCACATACATTTTCAAGTAATTCAAAATATAATTTTGCATTCATTCTTCTTTTTTCATTATTATCGTCTAAATTGCAAAGTTTTATATCCAATATTGCTGCTTGTATTGTGTCTAGTCTTGAATTTCTTCCAAAGATTTCATGTTTATACTTTTCAATTGATCCATTGTTTCTAATTTGTTGTATTTTATAACAAATATCTTGATTACTAGTACATACAGCACCTCCATCACCAAATGCGCCCAAGTTTTTACCAGGATAAAAACTATGTGTTGCTATTAAACCATATGAACCAAGTTTTTTACCATTGAAACAAGCGCCATGACTTTGTGCACAGTCTTCTATCAATATTAAACCATATTTGTTAACAATTTCCATAAGTTTACCCATATTACAACAACTTCCTGTTAAATGAACGACAATAATAACTTTTGTTTTACTGGTTATTTTTTTTTCAAGTTCATCTAAGTTCATTTGATACGTTTCTTCATCTATGTCTACTAGTTTAAGTTTTATTTTATTATTTGTCACACCAAAGCAAGTTGCCACATAAGTATTCGCTTGAGTTATAATTTCATCATCACTATTCAAATTTAAACAATTTACAGCAATTTCAACGGCGTCTGTACCATTTGCTACACCTACACAATGTTTAACATCCATATATTTTGAAAAGTTATTTTCAAATACTTCTAATTCATTACCCAAAATAAAATTTGTTTTTTCAAAAATTATTTCATTCATTTTTTTTTCAATATCTTTTCTTATGGGAATCAATTCTCTTTTCAAATCTAAAAGAGGTATCGGAATCAATGTTGATTTCATTTTAATTTGAAAAAATTATTACTAATATTGTATAAATATATTTATTATTTTAAATAATAATAAACATAGTTATTTAGTTAGTTTAAATATAAAATAAGCTGTATTATTATATTATTATATGAATAATACGAATATAACATTATCAATACTTGATCAACAAGTATTTTCTTATTTATCAAATGACTGTAATCCCATTCATTTAGATGTTGAGTATTCAAAGAAATCTCCTTATAATAAACCAGTCATATATGGAATATTAATTGTATTGAAATCATTAGAAAATTTGATATATTCCGAAAGAATTAAATTGAAATATATAAATGTCGAATTTATTAAATATATAAATGTTGATGACATTATTAATATAGAATATAATGATGGTTTAATAATAGTATATAAAAATACAAATACCATATGTGTCAAAATAGTATATTCACTAATAGATGATGAACCTAATTTAAAACTAGAAGATTATAATAACAGGTTAAGTATTCCATTAGACAATGCCAAACCATGTGAAAATTATATATATAAATTAAATATTAATTCAGATTACTTAAAAACTCATTTCAAAAATATTTATAAAAATTTTAATTTACTGCAAATTTATCAAATAATTAATTTAAGTACGTTTGTTGGAATGATTACACCAGGATTAAATTCATTATTTAATTCATTTAAAATGAATTGGGATGAAAATAATTGTGAAGATGTGTATACTTTAGATTTCAAATTAAACTATTTTGATAATACTTATAAAACATGTTTTTATAATTTTAATGGTAAGAATACTAGTGGAGTTATTCAAAGTATTTACAGACCAGAAAATGTAAAACAAATCAAATTAAAAGATATATTAATTAAAAATGATCAGTTTGAAAATGAAAAAGTACTAGTAGTTGGTGGTTCACGAGGAATAGGAGAAGTAATTTCAAAAATATTTTATGCAGGTGGTGCGGATGTTACTTTAACTTATTACAACAGTTATAGTGAAGCATTGGTAATCAGTCAAGAGTCTAATAATAATATCAAGATTGTCAAATATAATATATTAGAAGATTTTGATAAAATTAATGATATTATTGACAATATTGAATTTACAAAGATTTTTTACATGGCAACACCTAGCGTGAATGAAACGAACAATTTTGATATTGATATTTTTGATTTATATTATAATTATTATTGTAAAGGATTTAATTTGTTATTTAAAAATATTAATAAAAAAAATTTAAAATATGTATTTTATCCATCGAGTGAATTTCTCAATACTCAAAATAATTTCAAAGAATATTCTATTGCAAAAAAAATAGGAGAAGATATAATTGAATCATTGAAAAGTAATAATAAAAATATAAATTTTGATTGTGTAAGATTGCCAAGGTTATTAACAGATTTGACAAATAGTATAATAAATGATTTTTTGAAAAATCCCTATGATTATTTAATTAAACATTTTAATGTTGAGCAAAAAAAAGATACTGTAACTGATAATAATATTACTATTTTATCAAATCTAAATATAGATTTTATTTTAGAGTATATGAATAATAATAATAATAAATATTTAAATAATAATTATAAATTTCACACACTACAATTTGGTCAACTATATCAAACACTTATTTCATCAACCATTAATTCTATTTATCTGTTTTTTTTATTATCATTAGAAGATATTTTGAATGAAGATATAATATTTTATAATAAAAGTAAATACAAAGATGAATTAGATAGATTTTATGAAATTTTATTAATTTTTTGTAGTAATCATTCAAAATCTCAAATTTATTTTTTCAAACTGAAACAAAAACATATAAGTCCATTTGATGATTCAAATTATAGTATTCAAGCATTATTAGACTATATCAATAATAAAATTACTAATATTTCTAATATTAAGATTATTGAAAATTATTTTAATGATAAAACATTTGACTTGGATTTTTATCTTGAATCAAGAAGTTCATTTTCATTAAACTATTATCAACATTTATCAAATAAAATAACAGCTATTATTTTAAGTAATTTGGGTATGAGTATTAAATGTATAGTAGTAGATTTGGATAATACATTGTGGGGTGGAATATTAACTGACGATGGAGTTGAAAATATAGATATTAGTAATGATTATCCCGGAAATAAGTGGTATTTATTTCAGAAAGTTCTTAAAACTTATCAAGAAAAAGGAATAATTTTGGCAATATGTAGTAAAAATGATAAGGATATAGTTTTGAAAGCATTAGAAATAAATAAAAATTATTTAAAAAAAGAAGATTTTATAGTAATTCAAGCTAACTGGAATCCAAAATCAGAAAATATAAATGAGATATCAAAAATTTTAAATATATCCGTTGAACATATTTTATTTATTGATGATAACCCTATAGAAAGAGAGGAAGTTAGACTAAATTTACCCAAATGTAATGTATTAGAAATTAAACATGTTGATCCTATTCATTATATAAATCAATTGCTAGCATGTCCATTATCTATAAATAATAATATTTTAGAAAGTGATTTACAAAAACATAAACAATATACTATTCAAACTGAGTATGAAAATCAAAAATCAAGTATAGGTAACTTGAATGATTTTTATTTTTCATTGAATACATCTATTACATTTAAATATATTGATGATACAAGTTTTAAAAGAGCATTACAATTGATTTCAAAAACAAATCAATTTAATTTGAATAAATATATTTTTAATGAAGAAGAATTTGGAAATTATTTGAATAAAAATATAGGTATAATATTGGAATATACAGACAAATTTACTAATTTTGACCAAGTTGGAGTAATATTATTAAAAGAAACTAGTAATGAGATTATTATTGATAATATTCTTTTATCTTGTAGAGTATTCAATAGAGATTTTGAAAAGTGTATATTTATATTGATAAAAAAAATATTATATTTTAAGAAAAAAAATATATGTGTTGGTTATTTGAAAAAAACAGATAAAAATAAAAATTTTCATAACATTTATGAAAATAATCAATTTAATGAAAATAATAATAAATATATTTATAATATAAATAATGAAATAGATAATTATCCAGAATGGATAAATTGTAATGATAATAATATATTTGATACACATGTAAAATATAATATATCTGAAAAAAATATTAAGTCTGATGAAAAAAATGAGGTAATAAATAATAATAATAATGTTACTAATAGTGTTACAAATGATGTTACAAATGATGTTACTAATGATGTTACTAATGATGTTACTAATGATGTTACTAATGGTGTTAATAAAGATATCAAAATATTTACATTAGATTCATTATTTTGTAATGATTATCATATAAATTCATTTCATATAATTGAAAATTTTTCATCTATAAAAATGGTAATGTTACTTGGTATACTTAAAAATAAATATCCAAATTTTTCTAACCATTTTACAATAAAAATATTTTATAATAAAAGTAATGAAATAGTCCCTATTGATATCTTTTGTGGAAGAATATTTAACATAATTAATAATAATTGTAGTAGTAGTAATATATTAATTGATAAAATTGATAATAATAGTAATAAAAATTTAGAATACTATAATATTTCAGTAATAAATAATAATACCGAACTTAATAAAGTGAATGAATTTTTAATCGAAGTATATAGTAAAAAATTTGCATTTTTAGATGAGGAAATTTTGAGATGGAATTTGAAAGGATATACAGATACAAAGACTGATATAATAAACATATTACATACTAGAAGTAAACTTTTAAAAAATGATTATAAAGTTTTAGGTGTATTATTTTCATTAGATATATATTTACAAACTATCAATAATTCAAAATTGGAATTTGAGAAATCAAAAGAAATAATGATTTGGAATTATAAAAAAGAATCTAAATCTAGTTCACTTGATCCAATAAATTATTTAATGGATAACAGTAACTCTATATTAGTCTCTAATTTAATAGTTGATACATCAATGGAAGTTTTAAAAAATATAGGTTTTCATGTAATACATGAAATACCTTGTTATGTTATAGCTTTAGAATATTCTTATGAAAATTTAATAATAGACACTGATGCTTCAAAAAATGAAATATATGAATGGATAAAAAAAGTAAAAGAAAATGATTCAATGCCTTTAGAAAATTTAAATTTTGATGATAACCTGTGTAATATATTAGAAGAATTATGGATTGAATTTAGTATTAAATACAATTTATTATCTATCTATAAAAATTCTAATTTTTTTAAGTGGCGATTTATTCAAAGTAAGTATTATGAATATTATATTAATGGAAATACAAATGAAGGATATATAATTTGGCGAAAAGAAGAAACAGTCACTAGAAATATTGGTATACGAATATTAGAAATTTTACCAGGTAAAACAAGTCTAAAAGATGATAATGTTTTTAAAATTTTAATTAGTAAATTTATAAAATATTGTCTTCTAGAAAAATTTGAGGTAGTCGATTTTTTATGTACGTCAACTATTTTGAATGAAATTCTAACTGTTAATAATTTTAAATTAAAAAATAGTAATAATAGTGGAATTACATCTGTACCAATTTTTTATAAATACCGTTCTCATGTCAAAAAAAGAAATATGGGTATTTATTTGAAAGGTGAAAATCTCTTATCTAAACATAATTTATATTTTACTAAGTCATTATCTGATTTTGATAGACCAAATTGTAGAGTTTGTAAAAAACCTTTTTGTGATAAATTAGATGTAGATGATGCATGCGCGTAGCGGAAAGTGTTTTTTCGTGAATTAAACTCAAAATTATTTCTACAATTAAAATTCTGATAAATGTAGAATAATATTATAATATATACATTTACATATATTATAAAATGGTTTATCAACGTAGAAGTTTGTGCAGAGGTGGTAAGTGTCCCTTACCAGCACTTCAATATAACATTAACAATGCAAACACAAGTCTAGTGCCAATTTTTGTAAGAAACACAATTCTTATAAATACGTCCAGCTACCAACATGGCGGACGTTTTCAGTTTGCAAATAAACCCTTGAATGCTTTCGGAAAATGGGCAGGATGTCCTGGTGGTTCGGGACCAGGTTACTCGTCAACCAACCAGTATGTTCCTTACCAAAATTGTAGCGTGGGTCCGGCGGTTGCAGGTCCTCAAACAATTTGTTTTTCAAGATGTTGATAATGTCATATAAATATTTTATATTTAGGAAAATAAATAACACTTGTTCAAAAGAAAATATTAAATTATAATTTTTTCTTTTTATATTATATAACAAACAATTATAACAATGGGTCATAAAAAAGGTGCCGATGGCGCGTATAATATTTCCGGACATTCTTATTCGGTCGTTAGGGGGTCAAGACCTCAAGTAATGCACGGAACTGCCTATAAAACTGTCGGCGGATTAACGAAAAGCAGTCTCATGTACAATAAATATGGCAGGATTGTTTCAAGGCGCAAACATGCCACCGCAAAGCGCGAAAACCGTCTTAAGAAAGCCGGTTGGGTTCCAATTGGTAAAGGAAAATTCGGTTCTGTATTTGTAGGAGATAAATCTAAATCTAGCAAAAAATCTAGCAAAGGGCGCACTCGTCGTGGTTCCCCGCGTAAATCTCGCCGATCTCATTAAATAAAAAAATATCTATATATAAGAATATATAAAGAATACATATATATAGATGTCAACTAGAAAAGGACCATCTAAAAGTGCAACATTGTTCAAGGAAGGAACTGTTAAGAAAGGTAATGATGGAAATAAGTGGATAATTGTAGCAAATAAACTGGGTGTTCGTCGATGGCAAAAGACGAGCTCTAATAGTAATAAAACAACTCAGAAAATCAAATCAAAGTCAAAATCGAAACGTGTATTAAAAATGGAGGCAGACCCAAACGATGGTGATGCTGATGGTGCTGATGCTTGGATGAAATCGGCAGATATTAAAGCACCCACTGAGGGAATGATTAGCAAGGATGGTCGTGTATACATTAAGAATAAATGGGTTGCCGTATCTTCCGACAAAGCAATTTTAAATGGTTTTAGGAAGTTTACTGTCGACTATGCCGCAAAGCATATCAGTAAACCTGTGATTTTATATACACGCGAATATGGATCCAAGTGGCCGGCGCGAAATGCCTGGACCAAGTCGGCAGGAAATGCCGATAATACATACTCCCGGATGAAATTTATTCCTAATGGTGATGCCGGTATTTTTCCAACAAAAAAGAAATTTGTAAACTGGCTTACTACACGTTCGCCATCCATTAAAGAAGGGACTCATTTTTATGTTGATGGGGAAACATTCATTTGTAACAACAAGGCACAGCGCATATCCCGATATGACTGTGACCCTGACGAATTCTTAGCCGATGGTTTACAAGTCGACACTAAAGATAAGCAAACCTTAAGCACCAATCTTATGAATACCGAAGTGTTTGTTAAAGCGTGATAGAGATGGATAAGAGAGATAAATCAAAAATGATAAAAATAAATAAAAGATAAATAAATTATCAAAACATTATTTTTTTGTATAATTATATAGTATACATAACTATACAAAAATACAAAATGGGATATACGAGAGATAAAAAAACAGGTCTTTACAACATTAAAGGAAATACGTACGAGAAAATACGTGGATCAAGAACTCAAGTTTCAAATGGAACTGCTTACATGACCACCGGTGAGCTAACTAAAGATAAGTTATTGTATAGTAAAAATGGTTACATTGTTAGCAAAAAAAAACATTTTACGGCAAAAAAGGAAATGCGTCTTGAAAAATATGGCTATTTTACAAAAAAAGGTAAATTTGGTTCAGTAAAAAGGTCTAGAAGAAACAGAAAAACAAAGAAAGAAATGTTTTAAAGTAATGTTTCAAATTTATTTTATCATTTATTTTTATAACCTATCTAAAAATAATGAATATATTACAAAAAATAGCGACATTTAACAAAACAAATAAAACAGTTATCAATATTTGTGAAAAATATAGTAAAAGTATTTTAGGCGTTGACCATATTGCATTTCGTTCATTATATAAAGGAATGAATAAATTTGATAACACTATATATGAAAAGAAAAATGAAGTATACCATTTTCCTGAATACAATGTCAAAGCCAATGAATATTACAAGTATAATAAATTCACAAGAGAATATCCACTGCGTATATTCAGTTCATATTATGTAGGCGAATGTCATGATGGTTCCATATTGAATTTATTAAAAAATAAGAACATTGATTTTGGAGAAATGTATTCATACCATGATTATTTAAAAATTTACAATTGGAACCAATATGTAGCTTGGACCATGTTACATAAAGACACAATAAATCACATTGCGTTTCAAGTTGATGATTTACAAAAGGTAACAAATTCAATGATTGATGATGGATTTACATTTTCTAAAGTAAATGACCAAATCATAAATACATCTCCAGATGGAAATTTATTGCAATCAAGTCACATCTCTATAAAAAACCTTTATAAATTTACAGATGGATATCACAACGTTCCGTATACATTTTTGGAATTTGTAGAAAGACGAAATGGTAGAGAAGGATTTTCAGAATCAAACGCGAATCAAATTATGCATAGTACTAAAGGGTTTAATAGCTAGGAACGAATGAGAGAGAAGAAAGAAAATAGAAATAATTTAGAAAAAGAAAACAAACAATAATTCATTTTGTTTTTTTTCTTTTATATAATCAATAATATTACATGGTTTTACATTGTAAAAAATATAAATTGAAAAATTAAAATATATTTCAATACTTATCAGGTTACATACAGACAAGGAACACACACGAGAATAAAATGACGACGACGACGACTTATATCCGCATTACAACTTCAAGACAGGCTAACGAGCACATTGGAGACATTTGTTCGTTCATCAGCAAGGGTGTTCGCGAGTATGGTCGCATCGTAAATGTGACGCCAACATCAATTCGCATTGAACGCATGACGCAAACCAGCAACGGCGATTTCATCCCGCACCCCAACCCGAATCACTGTATCACGAAGAATGTCATCACATTTACGCGCAAAATCACAATCGAAATCGCCGCCCCCGTCGCCGCCGTATTCCCTTCGCCGCTGGTACTTTTGGGCGGAATCAAAAGAAGGTATCAAAACGCCCAATCAACTGAACAGTCTGGGTGGTGGTAGCCGCATATGACACCTATACAAAACTATAATAAAATAAAACCAATAAAAATATCATAAAAAACAATAAAAAATAAAAATAAAAACATAAAAACCTTTTTTCCTGAATATGTGTAGAGTTATAATTTTTTCTGTATTTTGTAGCATCCCAATTATTTAAATATATTATTTTCATTATATAATTTTTAATTTCTTATACATCTTTTTCATATCTACCCATCTACCTTGCATACATGAGTCCACAATTTCCACCCACAAATGTGATCATATTGTATCTCTCTTCATAAACTGTCAAATTATAATTGTAATCGTAAATTCTCCATGTCGGCTTATTTACACCAATTGGAACATTGGTTTCCGGGTCACAAATTGTCAAGAAATTTGCGCTTGGATCTAACGGCGGATAAAATGTGGTAAACTCGAGCTCAATTGTTGAAAACTTGCTTGTGTTTATCGCGCCCGATGGTTGAAAATCTCTTGGGTCATTATTAAGGCAAAAATTGTAAACATAAAGTCCATCTGGAGCAGAACCACGACCGCTCGTATATTTTTCGAGGTAGTTGTAAATTCCCGCATCTAGTACACTCTCTCTGTATTTTCCGTCTAATAAAATGCCACAATTCAACAATATTTCTTTTTGATTTTCGACGCTGAATGACTGTGTCATGAAAAGTCCGGTAGGTTCATTCAACGTGGGGTTCCATCCAGGACCATAGCACCCTATAATTGAAGGGTCATCGCATATTGGCGGAGTCCACGTACACGCTGATGTTGAGTTGGGTGCTAAATCTTGTGGAGCAGGAATCAATCCGACCGGTTTATAGTGGTAAGCCCAGTTTGAATAATTGCTCCATTCGTTGCGCAAATAAGCGTCGCTTCTTTGGAAAAAAAACATCCAAGTGCTTACCATTCCGAGTGTGCTTTGCAGCCACACGCGCCGACTTCCAGTGACATTTTCATAATTCCACTCGTAAATAGACTTGATGAGATATTGTTGGGGCATGGACGCAAATTGTTTGGACTCGTCAGCGGAGAGGAAACAGTACGTTGACATGAGGTGAATGTCTGCGTTCCAGTCGCTTCGTGTTGAGTTGCCATAATTAAGTTCAACATTTGGAGGAGGTTGAATAAATCGATAAAACTGTTGCAAATTGTCGTTGAAATTTGGTTGAATGTAATTTGGTGTCGTGTATTCCGGGAAATAAGATGGCAGCGTATTATCTCCCGTGTTTACGTTGGAAACGTCACGAATTACAAAAAGTTCCTTCACAGGACGAAACGTGATGTCGATTTGAAGCGTATTGTACTGCAATGCAACCAACGGGAATGCCATTTTGCTGCTCATTGTAAACCAAGCATTAATGGGAATGTAAAGTTTTCTAAATCGTATAGACGGTTCAATTCCTGCCGGGTTATTTGTGTAATTGTAAAATGCATTTGGGTATCTTCCATTGTTAGTTGACGAGTATGCAGGGTTATTCAATTCCGATATATTTCCAGTCATTCTATTGTAGAGTTCGCGCTCTGTTCCGTTGAAATTGCGCTGAACGAGTGCGAGCAAATAACCACCCGTAATTTTTTGAAGCGTTTGTCCTCCAACTGATATTGTAATGTCTTTAATCATTTGAGTCCCTACATTGTCAATCCATTTGAATTCATACGGCGTCCATGATTGACCGCAATTTGCCGGAGGTAAAACGGGACTCCAAATATTTGGCAGCGTTACAACAATGTATGTGTCCATCAATAATTCTGCATATCGTGGGATGTAAAATGTAAATTTAGAATCTTCGCTCATTCTCAAATTTCTTTGACCATCGAAATCAATTCTAAATTTTTGTAAACCAAAATTTGTGTATTTTGCATATGTTGTTTTAAAAAATGTTTTTTTAGGATTTGAATTTAGTATGACATTTTGATTTCCATACGCGACTAAATTTAATAAACCTCCTGTCATAAGTGGTGTATTATGTTTTGATTATACTTTGGTACTAATATAAACTATATATATAAGAATATTGATTCTAAATAATAAATCAAATTATATATAAAATCTTTTATTTTTTAATTAAAAGATTTTATATATAAATTGATTTCAATAAATTATTTTATATCAAGAATTATCATTTTGTTAATTTAGTTTATAACATTACAACAAGTAATTAATTATTGTATTATTATATATACAAAATATAAGATTTAGAATATTTACAACACAGGATGGAAAACATTGACCAAATAAAAAATGAGGTACAGGACAAGTTCATGTATTATAAAAATATGGTTTCACAAGTTCCGAATACCATGTTGATACACATAATCGGGTGCACATTGATAATTTTTATAATGGCGTGCATGGCATATTATATTTATTATAAATACACACTACTTCCAAAAAGCTGCGCACGTTTGAATAAAAAAAAAGGAGCACTATTAAATTCAAATTGGATAACAAGCGCTTCATCAGACCCGTCATCCCAATTTTTATTAAGAGACTACTATGTTAAAACTGCTTACAATTGTTGCTCAACCGGCAATTTTTCAAATGATTATGTAAGCACTTGTGCTCTTAAAAACGCGATAAAAATGGGATGCAGGTGTTTAGATTTCGAAGTGTACGGATACAAGGGTCAGCCAATCGTTTCCACGTCTTTGAGCGACGACAAGTGCATTAAAGAAACGTACAACTCTGTGCCATTTGACGAAGCTATGATTGCGGTTGCAACAACCGCATTTAGCACAAATTCAACCGTGTGTCCGAACCCCGATGACCCCCTTTTCTTGCTTTTCAGAATAAAAACAAATGATGTCAATGTGTTGAACAGCATGGCTGATTCGATAAATTCAAATTTGAAAGATATGTTAATGCCGAATTATAATCACGAATTTGGCGGGAAAAATATTTGCGCTGAACCGATTATTAATTTCAAAGGGAAAGTGATAGTTGTTGTAGAAGCCATTCCGCTGCTTTATCAACCGGGTGCTGAAAAAATGTATGAGATTACGAACCTTACAAGTAATGTTTTTTTAAGAATATTAAAAGTTTTTGACGTGCTGAACAGTCCAGACATTACAGAATTGACAACATTCAACAAGCAGTATATGACGATAGTGGTACCAGACTTTTCAATGTCGGTAAATAATTATGACCCTATGCCGCCTTCTTTGGCTGGTTGTCAGGCAATGGCAATGTCGTTTCAGATACCGCGCGATGGTAACTTGGCTATATACAATGACTGGTTTGAAGCTGGTCCGTCAAAAAGTGCATTCTTATTGAAATCCGATGGATTGAGGTTTACGCCTCAAACAATTCCGGTGCCGACACCACAAAACCCTGCGCTTTCATTTGCGAGTCGCCCGCTTAAATCCGACATGTATAGTTTTTCCATTTAATTGAGTGGGAAATGGCGCCTCTCTGACCCCCTCCTTCATTGCATCATTACTGGGCGCTGGGCGCATTGCCTTCCCCTACTTTCTTTTTATTATTAAATTGAAATGATTTAGTAACAAATGTTTATATCATATATCATCATAATGGAAGAAGTCTGGAAAAATATATCATATTCGTCTAGGTATGAAGTGTCTAATTTAAGCAACATCCGACACATTGAAAAGAAAAAAAACATTACAGTCAACTATGAGAGATTAAAAAAAACAAATTCAAGAGCAAGGATTTATCTTCCAACAAAGGATAATAAAAAAAAAAATTATTATTTACATCGCATAGTTGCTCAACATTTTATTGAAAATACAAATGATTTACCGGAGGTGAACCATAAAAATGGTGATTTTTATGATAACCGCGCATGTAATCTCGAATGGATATCAAAAATAGATAACATGCGACATGCTGTCGATAATAATTTAATTTTAAACAAGTTTAAACGTCGTATAAGAGTGTTCAATAAAATATCAAATCAAGAACAATTTTTTGATAGTATAACAGAATGTGCAAAATTTTTGAATTGTGGTCCAGGAACCATATCAAAAATATGTAATAATAAAAAAATAAAAGGTAGTCGTTCATTAAAATCTGTTCTTCAATGTGATTTAAAAGGAAATATATTGAATAAATTCAATTCATATCACGACGCAGCGGAACAATTAAAAATATCTAAATCAGCAATTTATTCATGTTGTAGTTATCATAAACATAATGATAATAATAGACCGAAATGTTATAAGGTAAAGTGTTTAAAAGATTTTATTTTTAAATTCGATGAGGATCAAGGTAAATTTCAAGATTTGGAAATATCATATGCAGATATTCAACAAAATGATTACAATTATAAAGAAAATGAAATTGAAAATATTCTATGGAAACCTTATCCCGAACTAGATAAGTATTTAGTTTCAAATACTGGCGAAGTAAAACATGAACGCACGAATCGTATTTTGAAAGGTTCAAAAGTATCTGGGTATAGATTTGTTAATATTCATCGTGATGATGGAACTAGAAAAAATTGTTTAATTCATAGATTGGTCGCTCAAACATTTTTAGAAAATCCAGAAAAAAAACCAGTAGTCAACCATAAAGATACAAATATACTGAATAACCATGTTAGCAATTTAGAATGGGTAACATACAAAGAAAATATGAATACAAAAGAAACTATTAACAATTTAAAAAAAGGAAAAAACAGTAAAAATATATTGCAAATAAACATTGAAACTGGAGATATTGTTTGTAAATTTTATGGCGCAACTGAAGGAAGTCAAATATTAAATATTAATCCAGGATTAATTTTGTCAATATGTAAATATTATCATGTAAATAAAAAATGTGGTGTTGGTAAAAGTATGTATAATAATAAAACATATAAAAAAACACACATTTTTATATTTGAAGAAGATGAAGAGAAACTACCAGAGATTTTAAATATTGCAAAAATTGATAATGGTCATGGTCATAGTGGACCGAAGAGGCGCATAGTTACTGTTCAAATAGATAAGACAACTAATCAAATAATAAATACATTCGAATCTGGTTATGATGCAAGTAAAAAATTAAAGTTTAAGTATTCTGGAATTAATCAATGTTGTAATTATTACAAATATAATGATGAGGATAGACCGAAATGTTATAAACTGAAAACATATAATGGATTTATTTTTAAACAAATAGTTGAATAATTTAATAATTTAATAATAAAAAATAGAAAATGATTTCGTTTCTTGTTTTATTTTTTTATAATAAATTTAATTTATTATAATATATGATGTAATATATAACATATATAGTATAACAATTATGAACAGAGTCAGAGAAGCCAACGCCTCCTGGTACAAATCTCTAAAGAAGTCACCACTTACCCCTCCTAGCTGGGTATTCCCGATAGTATGGACGACATTATACGCACTTATTATATTGGCTGTTATCGTTTTTTTTAAAAATGGTGGCACTGTGCGTTCTAGAGGTTTTCTCTATTATTGCGCAGCGTGGGCATTGAATATCGCGTGGTCACCTCTTTTCTTCACATATGCGCGCCCCGATTTAAGTTTCGTCGTTGTTGTAGGAATGCTCGCATTCATTGCCTTGAATATCTGGGCATTTTATCCAGTCTCTCCACTTGCGAGTTATTTACTTGTCCCATATCTTTTGTGGGTTTCGCTTGCGACGTACCTAAACGGGTATATTGTATTTATGAATCCGATGATGGCACGCAAAATGTAAGAAAGGTAAAAAGGTTATTGTTATGATTATTCAAAACTCACGACAATTTCCACCTTTTCCTTTTTGATACTTTTTGTGGCAGATATTGACAACTCTTCACGTTTTTTTCGAGTTTTGGTTTTGTCTGTTTTTGAATTTGATTCGTTTGTTGTTGTTGTCGTCTCCGACTGAATGTCGAAAATGTCGCACTCTTCAGATGCAGTTGATGTTGAAGACAATGATGACTGCAAATGTTTAGATGTGCTATTCCTTGAATTCATGTCGTTTTCAATCGTTTGATAATTTTCTTCAATGTAATGAACAACATCATTTTCAATTGCCCATTTAAAAAAATTCAACTGTCCTATTGTTGTTTGTATAAATGTTCCATCTTTATATGGAATTGTAATTCTATCCCAACGACAAAAAGGATCAAATCGCTTTTTAGAGTACGCTTTCAGTTTCAACTTGTAATCCACATAGACTTTGAATCTTCTCGACGTATTTTTAATAGTATAAACAGTATAAAACTTCTTTGCATAGTTTGTTGCAAACCAGTCAATAATTCGAAGTGAAATGTTTGAATGACCATTAATTATTTTAAGCATGGTGTCCAAATTATTTCCCTGATCGTAAAATTTCAATAAATTTTTAAGAAGCAAATTATTTTGTGTGGTATATATGCCGTTTCCACCGTTGCTGCCATTATTTTCAACAACACCTGCAGCAGCAGCAAACGTTGTCGCTGTCGCTGTTGCAGTTTCACAAATGCTCATACATGCACTCATTTTTTATAATTCGTAATAGATGTGTATATTTATTAGTTAATTTGATTACTTGTTTACTACTTAATTTTATGCGTTTGGTTTATATCCTTTTTTCCAATTTAAATAATTTAATTTAATTTAATTTGAAAAAAATAAATAATAGTAATTCATTTTGAGAGAATATTATTATAACAACCACCCCCACCATGAAATCCACATCTCAAACCACTCTTCATTATTATCATTACTTTTCTTTTCAGCTATTGCAATTCCGTTTCCTTCATGACGCATTTTATATCTAGTTTTTAATATTTGTATTGTATAATATAATATAATATAATTCAATTTTCAATGTTGAAAAAAGCTTTTGCAACGCTGGGATTTCAAAATCAGGAATTTGAAGAATTTAAAAGGTGTATTAGCAAAGTTCCAATTTTAGCACAATGTGTAAACACCGAAAAGGATAGAGTAAAAAGAGTAATCTCTAGACCCGCTGCCGCATCCGCCGCATACACGCCTCTTTTGTCTGGTCAAGATGAAGGTTCGTGTTCACAGGAAAATTTACATAGAGAGATTACAAAATTAAATTTAGAAGGGGACCTGCCAACCCGAGAATTAATAACTTGTTACCGAAACCTCCGTGATAATCCTGAATTTAATCGGCAAATAGAAGAATCTCGACATAAAGATGTTTACAAAAAGATTTGTTTACTACTTGATGAGCCGGCTCAGAAGGCTCAAGAGAGACAGCAGCTTTATCAGCGTTTAGACCCGGATTACGTAAAACAACTAAAGGAGCAAGAGGCGGCTTGGCAGCAGATTCAGCGGCAGTTTAATGAGGAGGAGAAAGAACTTGAGAAATCTTTAGAGGAAACAATCAAGCGCGTTGGCAAAGACCACCCCGACACGCTCGAATCGCTCAAAAAACTTGCCGACTTTGTATATACAAACCAAGATTACAACCGCGCGTTGCCTCTGTATGAGGATTGCCTGTCCAAGAGCAAGCGCGTTCTCGGAGACGACCATCCCGACACGTTAAAATCGCTCAAAAAACTTGCCGATTTTTTATGCAGAAAGGGCGAATTCAAACGCGCTGAGCCGCTGTATAAGGAGATAGTTGCCAGGAATAAGCGCATTCTCGGAGACGACCATCCCGACACGCTTCATTCGCTCAGTGATCTTGCCGTTATTAAAAGGGGAGATACTATCGGAAGCAGATACGGAGGAAGAAGTAAAAGTAAGAGAAATCATAAAAATAAGTCTTTTCGGTCAACACGTCGTCGTCGTTATTCACGCGCACGCGGTGGGAAGAAAATCGCCGCATCGTCATCAAAGACAATAAAACGAAGACGAAAAAACGCGCGCTAAAAAAGTATTATCTATATTTGTTTGGTTGGGCAAATGAATTAGTATTCATATCCTATCCCACTTTTTTGAATTTCAATTGTTTTCCGTATTTAAAACGACCGCTATCCATTGTGCCTCTTTTCAAGTTGCATTCTAGACAACAAATAACAACATTGTCAGCATTGTGTCCGGCATCATTTTCAATTCTATCCAGCGTCCATTGGCGTTTAGAAAGAACATTTTCATAAATAAGTTCGCACTCGCACTTGCAGTAGAAACATTTCAACTTGGAACATAATAGTTTTTCTATTAGTTCTTCGAGAGAAATAAATGTATTTTTAGAATAAATATCTTTATCGATATCTTGTCTTTTATATCCGGATATTTTTTTAGTTATTTCTTTTATATACATCTCACGATTATCAATAACATCGTTATCCAAATTCATGTACAATTTTGATATAATATTAAATTGGTGCGAGTATGTAAAATAATGGTCAGGTAATTTCCATTTTTCACATGCGGCGCGTTTCCTGCAAATCTCATCAATATTCACACTGTTAATATCGTTAGTATCATTATGATGATTCTCATCACTAGTTTCACTTACTGCCCCCTTTATTGTTGTTGTTGTTGTCGATGACAATCCAACTATATTTTTTCTACCACTGATATTTATATTTTTTTTCGATTCCATTCTATTCTGCGTAAAATAAATTACCTATTATAATAACAAATAAATATTATTATATTTAGTAGAAATCAATAAATAAAAACTAATAAATAAAAACTAATAAATAAAAACCAATAAATAAAAACCAATAAATAAAAACCAATAAATAAAAATATTATATTTTCATAAGTATATATAACTTATACCACTAATTAAATGAATTTGTTCAATTCGCTTTTTGGTCCTCTGACTCGTGAATATTGTTTTTATTACTACGGATTTTCCATATTATTTTATACTGTATTTGTTTTTGTGACACTCTTTTCATTGTATAGTCTTTTAACCAAGAAGTTTAGCTTTAATTTATTGTTGGGTTTGTTTATGGGCTGCTTTACTTATTTCTTGGCTTATTTTGTGTCGCGTCTTTCTTATTCCATGTGCGTTGGCAGTTTAGCACCTTCTTCATCTCCATTGCATTTTTTTGATTAAGGGTATACATTTTTCTTATTGTGTTTGTCTTTAATTCAAAATTGATTCTAAAATAGTATTTATAAAATAGATTTAAACTCTATTTCATAAATATATTAAGGTGAATAAATCAATTCAAAATGATGACTTCTGAAAAATGTGCAGATGTTGTTGCCAACGTCGCTGAATCCAACTCCAATGATGATGACAGCAGTGCGAATGTAGACGTTGTTATTGACGTTGACAAGGAATGCGATTGTGTAGAATTAAGAAACATTAAATATAAATCCATGTTATTGAAAAAAACAAGTCCAAAACAAGTCACAAAACATAATTCGAATATTGACGATTTTTTAGAAAAGGAACGAACGCAGAATAAAGAAGACCAGTGGGTAAAATTGGATAAATCAATGAAGATGAAAAAAATGAGCGCATTCGTAGAAACGTATGCAACCGAAAACAACTTGTGCATGAAAGATAAAACTGCTCTTTATGATTTTTTAACTTCAAGCATTGACCAAAAGAAATTAACTAAAACAAAAGAAGTAATTTATGACAAGCTGACAGGAACAATAAAATCGATTCCGTGTCTTGTACACTGTCCTGCATCTATAAAAAAATTCACTCTTAAACGATGCGAAAAACGACAGTCCACGTTGAAGTCTCTTGCTCCCAAAAACAAAGTAAAATCGGCATTGAGGGAACACGCCGTCCCTTTTGACCCCTTGCTCATATAGGTAGGCAGAGGTCAAGGGTGCAGTGCGTATCATTTTGGTTCCACCGACATGCTACGCACAAGCTCAATTATACTTTTCTTTATAAATGCAATGTCTTCTGACATTTGTATCATTAGATTGTTATTATTGTTTTGATTATTGTTTTGATTATTGTTTTGATTATTGTTTTGATTATTGTTTTGATTATTGTTTTGATTATTGTTTTGATTATTGTTTTGATTATTTGTTGTTGTATTTATTTTTTTGAATTTATTAAATAAAGTGTTTATTTCCAATGTTGTATTTGCACTAGGAGGAACTGCAGCAGCAGGTTCGTGTTCATGTTCATCTACATGTTCGTGTTCAATTGGAATATGATTGAAACTGACTTTTTTTTTTCTGTCGGCATCATTGTTTGTACTGTTTTGATTGTTTGATGCTGTCACTGAATTTGAATTGGGATTTATCCATTTTTCTGCAATATCTTTGTCTTCTTTGCCTTTTGTAATATGTTCAAGTTCGCGTTCTCGTGATGCCAACGTTTCTGCCAGTAACCGTTCCATGTCATCTCCAATTGGTTTATCATAATTATCATCCGAAAATTTGATCTCATCGGGTTTTCTTAATTTTATAATGGATGACATTTCTTCTTCTTTTTTTTTCAGTTCCATGTTGAATGCAGACTGTCGTTCTTTTTGAATATCTTCTGCACGGTATATTGTTTCCAGTTGAGGAATTTGTTGTTGTTTTTTTTGGTCTATTGGGTTTGGGTTTGGATTTGTATTCATAGTCTCGTTGATAACTGACGTGTTGATAACTAACGCATTTAATTTATTACAAATTACATATACAGCTTCTTTATTCATGACATTTAAATCAACGGGTTGATTCATCTTTTGGAACATTTCATTCATTTCGTTCATAGTCGTTTCAAACATGACTTGAACCTTTTTCAATGCTGCGTCGGGAACGCCATTGAATTTGCCACCACTATGCAAAACGCTCCACAACAATCCTTTATTTTCATTGCTTGTAAATGCAGATAGTTGAGAATTATTAGAATTAATATTCATTACTTGTAGTGTGATATTATTTACAATATTTTATTTTTATTTATAATAAATATTGTAAATACTCTTTATTATTATAATTTATTTATTATTTTATTAATGTAGTTATTTTAAGAACAAAATATTGAAGCAAGTATTCGGCTTTGCAGTCTTGTATGTGAACAACATTTTCAATAAAATTTAAAAAAATGGGAGTAATATATTGCGGATGATGACGTATAATGTAGTTCAAGTAATTTTTTATTATATTTCTACGCTCAATATTATAATATAAACTTATTTCGTTTAATTTATCAATAATTATAGATGATTTTACGCGCGATTTAAACAATTTGGTAATGTTTTCCCATACTGCATTTGTAATTACGTTACAGTTGTGAATAAGATGTTGATTTGCCTGCATATAATTTATCATGCTTCGAATATCGGAATTAAAATGGCGCTGAATGGATACAAGAATATCTTCATCAACATTCAAATTTTCGGCGATATTAATCTTTTTCAAAAAACAAAGAATTTTAGATTCGGGCAGTTGGTTGAATCGCATTCGCACAAATTCGGTTTGCAGTGCTTCATCTATCCTGCTAATATAATTGCAAATTAAACAAAATCGAACATTTACAATGTTATTATAATTATTCAATAAATAACGAAGCGCTGTTTGCGCATTTTTTGTCATGTAATCTACTTCATCCAAAATGACAAATTTCATTCCTTCTCCAAACATTGACCTTGACGTTACAAAACCATTTATTTGATTTCGAATAATATCGATTCCTCTTTCATCAGATGCATTTAGATGAATCATTAGCCCCTTATTTTTTTGATTATACTTTTCTTGATATGCATTTACAAGATTTATAATGGTGGTTGTTTTTCCGGTACCCGGAGGACCGTACAATAATAAATTTGGGAAGTAATTGTTTTCAATAATTGATAAAAGTATTTTTTTATTAATGTCGTCCAATACAATATCATCAAAACGCGCAGGTCTATATTTCTCAACCCACGGAGTTGAACTATACACGTCATTTATATTTCCTTTTATGTCAGCACAACTCATAATATAATATAAATAATTATTTTTTGTTAAATCTTTTATTGAATTATAATATTAATTATATTCATTTTTAATGTTTATTATGTTTTTACGTTTTAATTGTTATAAATAAATTGAATTTATATATCATAGATATGAAAGATATAGCAACAACAACGCCGCCCATTTTTCCAATGACTACCGTAGCAGCAGCAACAGCAACAAAAGAAAGAGAAAAAACAGGATATTTAGAAATTATACTTGGACCAATGTGGTCCGGAAAAACATCAGCTCTCTTGAAGATTTACAGGCAATATTCATTTTGCAAGTCACGAGTTTGTGTAATCAATTATAAAGCAGATGACAGGTATTCCGAAACGATGCTCTCAACGCACGATAAAGAAATGATTCCGTGCGTAATGGGGTTTTCAATGGAAGAAATTATGAAAACGCACAGGAGCGAGATTGAAAATAGTGACGTAATACTCATAAACGAGGGACAGTTTTTCAGTGACATTGTACCTTTCACAATCAATATGGTGGAAGAAGAAGGAAAAAAAGTATACATCTGCGGATTAGATGGAGACTTTCAACGTAATAAAATAGGAAACCTCCTTGACTTGATTCCCATGTGCGACAAGATGTCCAAATTACATTCTCTGTGCAGCATGTGCAAAAATGGAACGCTTGCGCCATTCACATTCAGAAGCACGTGTGAGACAGAACAGGTTCTAATAGGCAATGACATTTACATGCCCCTGTGTAGAAGTTGTTACAATATTAAAACTAGATGTAAAATGGAGGGACGCGAATAATAACGGGGACACAAGAACGCGGAGAATTGTTAATATTGCATAATAGAACCGTCTAGATTTGTCAAAAATGTTGTAACCTTTAATGAAGGATATTTTTTATTCATTGCAATTTTGAATTTATTCAAATTTACCTTGTGTAATTCATATTCTTCTTGCATTGACATTGACGGGTTATCATATAAAATTCTATATGCTCCACAATCCATGTGGTCCAATACAACTACTTCATCAATTTGATGCAAATCGATGGCTAGTTCAACGTGTTTATCAAAAGTTTCACTCCATGCTGGAAAGGAATCTTGGTTGTAACCCAAACTGGCGCCCGCCAAGCTAAATTTATTATAGTTGTCACGAAATCCTGATGCATTGAAAAAATATACCTTGTCGTTTACAAATCTAAAATCCATACATGATAAAACGATGGCTTTCGCTGTATACTCTGATAACCTGTCTCGAATGGGGGAACGGTTGGCATAAATATAAATAAAAAATATGAAAATAATGAAAATGATCGAATAAATAATAATTTTATTTTTATTCATTTGTATTTTAATTCTCTATACTATAAATGAATAAAAAATATAAATGAATAAAAAATATAAATGAATAAAAAATATAAATGAATAAAAATAAATTTATATAATGAGATAAATTCGGCTAAATTGGAAACTCAACATTAATTGCGTCTATTGTGTCGTCTTTGTCGTCGTACCTTGTGAGTTGCTGTTTTTACATTCTTTTTATTTTTATTTGGTGTTGAATGCGTTGAATGCATCCGCAACCGTTTTGAACGTGTAAAACGTCTAGACGATGCTCTAGGTGACATTTTGGGAGTTCTCGGACTGTTGGAACTAGCTCTTGGACTTGGACTAGCGGTTACCGGAGTATTTTTGCGCTTTGAATAAGATGGCGAATACTTATTAATGCTTTCTATTTTTTCTTTAAAAATTTCTGCTGCTTTTCCTTTTAATGCTTTATTTTTTTTATGTTTTTCAATCGGATTATAATTTAAAAACCATTCGTCGTATTCCCGTGTCCCTTTTTTATTCTTCAACTTTTCAAACATGTGCGATTTTACATCTTTAATATCTTTTAGAGTAACCTGCTTGCCAATACACGGCTTGGAAAATCTTTTAAATATGCCTTCATTTTTTGTTAATTTGTCATACTGTAAATCATATATATATTGACTCATACAAAGTAGACGGTCTCTGTCATAGTAAGGTCTATTAATATAAAGAAATAGCAAATAAAAACTGAGAATTGTATCTGTTGTTGCGATGTGAACATCTTTTCCGTTTATTTTGACTATATTATAATTATGACACGCACCGGGAGACGGCTCATATACAAACGCAACGGTTCTGCCATCAACTATGATTTCATAATGAGAAGATACGTGTTCTCCGAATTCTTCGCGCTTTTCTACAATGACGCTTTTAAAATCGCCCGTCTTATCCAGAACCTTTTTTATTTTACTGGCAGATTTTTCTGCATGTTCGGACAATAAATCAAATGACGGCATGCTTGAATATAAAATAGGTCGGTCTGCTTTTTTTAAATTCTCTGAAAATAACGAACACGCATACCCTCCAAAAAATACGAGTTTTTCAGAAATTGCTTCATCACGTATCAAATCAAATATTTCTATTTCTTTTTTATTGGGAGATAATGAATGATCTTTTGCATTTTTTAAACAGTTTTCACCTTTCAGCGGATAATTTTTATTGAAACGCATTAAACGACTGTAAACTTTCTCCCATCGTGACACATCGCCGTCTGGACGAGAGAGTTCTAAATACATGGACATTCTTAAAAAGTTAACAGGTGCATACAATATTCCATTTTTTTCAATTGTTTCGCGCATTAAACTTTTAAATAATTCCGGTTCTATAAATGTTATGTCTGCAACACCAATAAAATTCACAAATACTTTGTATGTTCCGGTGTGCATACCTGATTTTGCCTCAACATCACTAAATCCTTTACTGTAAAAAATATCGGCAAGTTCTTTTGCATCGTCTAATGAATTTGGAGAGAAGAAATCATAATCAGGAATCTCTCGAGTCATATCATAAAATTGGTCTTTTTTTGGAAGAATGTTGTTTATCGCAGTTCCTCCATAACAAATTAGTTTTTTCTTTACTAAAAATTGTTCGACAATTGAAACGATTTCCTTTATTGTTGGATTACTTACTAATTTTTCACCTTGTTTGGCTTCTATTTCTTTCTGCGATTTCTTCAAAATTTCTAGAGCGCGCTTTTCTTTGCTTTCACTCATTCGGAGATATTATATACTATTATATAATATATAAAAATAATTAAATAATTAAAATGATTCATTTATTTAATTAATTGAATCATTGAACAAATATAAATTCAACGTAATATATTTCTCATATTTTATTTTATAAATGGGTCGATTAGTTTAGGGAGTAAATAAGTATTTAACTATTATTATTTTATCATTATATATTAATAATAATATTAATAATAATAATAATTCATTATAAATTAAATGAAATCATTTTTAAATGGAACTACTCCAATTAGCACATTATTTTCATCAAATAAAGAAGCATTTAGTTTTTCGTCTCCATTCTCTTCCAGTGACGCATCGGGAAACACTGCAACTGACGCATCAGGAAATGACTCGTCCATGTTCGGAAATATGTTTTCCAGTGACGCATCGGGAAATGACGGAGTATTTGGTACTATGAACAACATGTTTTCTTCTTCTTCTACAGATGCACCTACAGATGCATCAGAAAACCCCACAACAACAGAAAATACAAATCCATCTATTTCTACATACGCCGACTTTTTTAAAAGTTTATTTGTTTTATTTATAAAAATTTGCATTGTTGTATATTTGGGTGCATCATTTTTGTGTTTAATACGAATGAATAGAACAGACTTGACAAATTATATGCCTTCTGACATTAACCGTTATCCTTATTGTACTCCAGATGGAACCCAAGAATTTGGTGTAAAAGAAGACCCAATATATTCTTATGGATTTCCATACAATTTATATTGTGACTCGAATGATGATGAAAAATGTTCTAAAACGTGCCGAGTTATAAAAAATGAGCTGCGAGACCCCGATGCATTTGTTGAATACACGCCGTTTGCTTTTTGGCTCTCGCTTTCTATGAAAAATACGTACGCAACATTTCGAGCATTCATTAAAATGATTTGCATAAAAATGGGTAACTTGACATCACAAAATCAATATGATACATATGGAATTCTTGAAAATATCATCATGCTTCTTGGAGCATTATTAGTGTATGTTCTCGTATTATATGGCGGGTTTATTGGAGTTTTTATGACGTATGCATTTCAGTTTTATAACAGCGGATTTTTAATGAGCGGGTTGCTTTGGACTCTTGGACTGTTTTTCATATCATGGATACCACCGTTGTTCAATTTTTTTGGGTTTATTCTGCAAGTGTTGGTCATGTTTTTGTGGATTCCATTTACCCAAGTTACAAAACACGAAGCGCCAAAAGAAAACACCAAGGTTGTTTTTGAGATATTTAAAAGTAAAAAAAAACTACTCATTCTATTATTCAGCATTGGAATGGTAATGAATGCATTTAGTTACTTGACTGCCTTTGAACCATACTATGTATTAATTGCCGTTTCCATTTTTTTATTTAATATGTTTGTATTCAACTCATCTAAAGAAACACCGCCCAGTTAATATATTAATCAATAATAAATAAATCAATCAATGACTTCTTCAACAACAACAACAACAATACCGTTTGTAAGCGTATGCACGCCAACTTTTAATAGAAGACCATTTTTCCAAACGATAATTAAATGTTTTGACAGCCAAACCTATCCCAAAGACAGAATGGAATGGGTTATCGTGGATGATGGCACCGACAAAATCGAAGACATTGTAAAGGGACACCCGCTCGTCAAATATTTCAAATACGATGAAAAAATGCCTCTCGGGAAAAAACGCAACATTATGCACAAAAAGGCGCGCGGTTCAATCATCGTCTACATGGATGATGATGATTATTACCCGCCGGAACGCGTATCTCATGCAGTGGAAATGCTTCTAAAAAATCCGGAAGCATTGTGCGCAGGCAGCAGCGAAATGTACATTTATTTCAAAGACACAGACCAAATGATACAATTCGGACCCTACAGTCCAAATCATGCCACCGCCGGAACATTCGCTTTTCGAAAAGAATTATTACTTGAACATAGATACAATAATGATGCATGTTTGGCAGAAGAGCGCGAATTTTTAAAGGGATACACGGTTCCATTTGTTCAGCTTGACCCGATGAAAGCAATTCTGGTTTTTTCACACCGACACAATACGTTTGACAAGCGCACTTTGCTGAGCGATCCTTTTAGTCACGTTATGCGGTTGTCTGATAAAAGGGTCGCCGATTTTATAAAAGATGCAGATGTTGCCGATTTTTTTATGAATCTTGAAACAGTGCTTGTGGAATATCCACCAGGAGAACCTGAAATGAAACCTGATGTTTTGAGAGAAACCAAAATATTATTGAAAAAGAAGGAGGAATTAAAAAATAATCATAAACATAAACAACAAGAACAACAAGAAATAAAAAAGAAACAATATGATAAAATTGCAGAAACGAATCCTGAAATTTTTCAACGCATTCAATCGCAACAAGAACAAATTTATGCCTTGCAAGATGATAATCGCTTGCTTCAAACTCAATTTAACAAGTTAAAAGAAGTGTATTCAAAGACAATTCGAGAGAATATGGAATTAAAAAAGAAATAAACATGCAGAATTTTGCATTTTTCTTAATTATTATATGTTTTATAATCGCTGAGAACCATTTCACGAAGTGTTTCAGCAGTGGAATACTTTGGAAACCAACCCAATTCATTGTATGCTTTCTCGCTATTCCCCAATAGAAGTTCAACTTCGGCTGGTCTGAAATATTTTGGATGAATACACACCACCACTTTTCCATCAATGCTGCCCACTTCGTCTAATCCCTCGCCACACCACTCTACCTTTTTTCCAAACACATCAAATGACATTTGAATGATTTCACGAATGCTGAATGTGCTGCCTGTACTTAGTACATAATCAACCGGATTTTCCTTTTGTAGCATTAGCCACATTCCATACACATAGTCTTTGGCGTGTCCCAAGTCGCGTTTGCTGTTCAAGTTACCTAAAGACACGTGTTCCTGCTTACCTGCAATAATGGCTGCAACTGCAAGCGTAATCTTACGACACACAAACGTTTCTCCGCGTCGCGAACTCGTGTGGTTAAAAAGAATACCGTTGCAAGCATACATTCCATAACTTTCACGATAGTTTTTAACAATCCAATAACCATATAACTTGGCTACCGCATATGGACTTTGTGGATTGAATGGAGTCGTTTCGCATTGAGGCGTTTCTAAAACTTTGCCAAATAATTCACTGGTTGATGCTTGGTAAAACCGGATTTTATCTTTAAGACCCGTTTTAAGAATCGTTTCTAATAAGCGCAATGTTCCCAGTGCGTCGACTTGTCCGGTGTATTCTGGAACTTCAAAACTTACCTTTACGTGACTTTGAGCTGCGAGGTTATATACTTCTAGTCTTTCAAAATCGCGACCTTGTTCAGTAATAATCGTATTGAATACGTTTTGTAAACTGGTCTGGTCTGTCATATCTCCATAAATTAGTTTTACTTTTGAAAAAAGATGGTCGATTCTTTCAGTGTGAATACTACTGTGACGACGTATAATGCCGTACACAATATAGTTTTTTTCAATCAAAAGTTCAGCCAAGTAACTACCGTCTTGTCCTGTTATACCAGTAATTAAAGCGATAAATGTCATTCTATTTTATTTTATCTAATCTTATCCATATTTATATGTTTATATGTTTTGTAAATAATAGAATAATTTGAATAAAGTTTTGAATAAAGTAAATATAATATTATACGTAAAATATAATATTATATTTATATAAATTAGATATTAATATTTATCACAAGTTTATCACAATTTGCAATGACAGGAAACACGAATATTCCCAAACAAAATGCTCCATTAAACTTTAGGACATCAAACTCATTGATAACAACAAGGGTGCCGCATTATGCCACAAAAACAACAACGGCAAACAGTGTTGTTCCCGGTTTACATCGCCCAAACACCAACGGCGTTCCGTCAAATATACACCAGCATGATTTTGATGGTCCCGAGTTCAAAGCTCGACCCATAAAGCATTGGAGGCGACAACTAGTTCCAACGTCAGTTAATGCGACCGGCAGCGCAATAACAGGACCTTCACAACCAATCGGGTCGTCAGGTCGGCGCAATGCAACCGTCGGACTATTAATGGACCGACCTGGAGCTGTAACATATATTGGTGATGCATCGTGCGAGTGCGTGCAGCAGCCCGGAAATTCATACACAATTAGCGAACACTTTTTAGAAGTACCAAAAAATAAGGGAACTCTTGTTGAAAATAAAGGTTTTATTGACAACGGCGACTATCAAATTAACACTGGTATATATGGGACAAAATGCATTGGCTGCAATCCGCAAAATAATGTAATAAAAAGCGCGTCCACACTTCTTAGCAGAGCATATTATTCAGACACCACCGGCTATTTGAAATCCAGGTGCAAAACGTACCAGCAGAATGCATCCATTAATCGAACATCTGGAGTCACATATCTGAGTCCTGACGGGCAGCACATATGGGCAACATCTAGCGCAAACGGGTCTCAGGTGTATCAGACAAATGACATATACAATCCAAGAGTGAATCCGCATGCGTGCGGCGGCTCAGGTGCATCAACAGTTATATTTAAACCAAATAATTACCAGTATTCGGTTCAAGGTGCAGTTGACAGTAGCACTCGCATTGAAAAGCTGAAATTAAACACCATCAACACGAATGCAAATTCGCTGAGAAGTGCATTTGGAAATGAAGCGGCTAGCGCGTGCAGGTTTACGGGTAGCGGCGACACGCCCTATTTTCTTAAAAACAAATACCAGCCGCCTATATGCAGCGAAACCAACTTAGTAGCAAGATACAGGCAAAATAAACGAATTTGCAGTTTATAAATAAATTATATATGGTTATACTTGCGGGGGAATAACTGTTACAGTATTGTCTAAATATGGACACTTTACAACATTCGGATGTATTGAAAAACAATTATATGCCATATCTTTGTACTGAAACAGATTTTCGTTGTCGGTAGTTGGATATACCACAACGCTCCGTTGCGATGGAGAAGATAAGTAAATAAACAACATGCCGATTAGAAAACTTAAAATGAATAACTTGATTGAAATATATTTCATTTATTTTATTTTTATATATTTCAAATACGAAAAGTGTATATATAATAATAATATTAATTTTTTCATTAATATTATTATTATCATTAGTAATATATAATAATACAATACATAGTAAAAATAATAAAAAATAAAAATGATTAATTTCAAAGAGTGGATACACAAAGAAAATAGTAAATACATTATATCGATTATACTGGGTCTTGGTTTAGCGGCATTATTTAGAAAGGCGTGCAAGGATGGCGCCTGCATTCATTTTGAATCGCCACCAATGAAGGATTTAACGAGTGGGAGTGTTTATAAATATGGAACTGAATGTTATAATTATAATGTTGCCACCCAAAAATGTAATTCGGATAAAAAAACTGTTGAATTAAGTAATGGATTGCGTAATATGATATAGTATATTTTTATTATTTATATTTAGAGGAAATAAATAATAATATGAACGATACAACAAGTATAGACGATTTGCCAGGAATTGCCAGTGGTGGCGGTGGTGGTGGTGGCGGCGGAATAGTTCAAAATGCTTTAAAACCTGAAATTCCGCATCAAACTTATTCTCCTAATGTTGGTTCGCAGCAACCACTCCAACAGCAACAGTATCAGCAACAGTCGCAAGCAACACCCGATATGAATGTAAATGAATTTATAGGTGGTTTGCAGCGCGCAACTGCGTCCGGAATGACTGCTCTTCCAATTAGAGACGTTCCCAGAAATACGGAAAGCGTGGTGTCAGACGAACAAACAATGCCCAATTATGTTCCCAAAGCGCCTCACGATTATATAAGAGAACATCATGAAAATACGCAATCTTTTTTACATCATCACGAGCGTTCAACCAATCGCGGAGAGTCGATCGATGTTGTATATGAAACGCTTCAGGTGCCGATTTTATTAGCCATACTGTATTTCACATTTCAATTACCCGTCATGCGAAAATATTTGCTAATGTATCTTCCAAGCATTTTCAACAAGGATGGAAATCATAATTTGTCTGGACTTCTCTTTATAAGTATTCTATTTTCTTGCACATACTATGGAATTAATTTTGTTCTTAACCAGTTTGTTTTAGAATCTGAATAATATTATTTTGTTCATTTATATATAATTATATAAATGAACTTGGACAATTTTATAAATAATATCCTGTGATGAACATGTGTTTTTCTAACATGATTTTTTTTTGTATTTCTTGTGATAAACAACTTTCCAAACCTTTCGTTTCAAGTCCTTTCAATCTATGATATGATGTTATATCAGCATGTGGTGTTGTATAAAAATACGGTGTTATATCAGAATATACATTTCCTTTAATATTTAAATAAAAACATTCACTAGACTGGAATTTAACTGTAGTTGGAATGGAACAGGAAATAGATTCAATTTCACCCTCATCAAATGAAATAATACCTTGATAGTCTTGATTCAAATTGTAAAAAGTATCATTCCACCCTATTATTCCTCCAATATATTTATATTGTTCTCTCTGCGCGTGTAGTCCCGTCCATAGAAACTCATCTACAAAATTGTTTGTATTATGGTCATACAATAAAACATTAGTACAATTTTTTCCATTAAAAAAATTATCTATTCCAAATAACTGACTTTGGGTTGGGTCGTAACTATTTATTATTTGTTCAAAAAAATTAAAACTAATAAAATCATTGGATCCATTCAATAAAGTAATATTTGGTTTTTTTTCTATCGACTTTCTAAATGAAAACTTATATTTTTCACTAAGCATTCCTAAAAAACAACTATTATAACCGGGAGTCACATCTCCTTGATCGAATTCGTAATAGTTTGCAGTTTCAGGTTTGTCTTGAAAATACATATCAAATAGTGATTTTGATACATCTTTTTCGGATCCTATAAATGTAAATGTAAAATTTGCTTTATCATGAAAAACAGCTTTCAAATAAAGTAGATTCTCCATTCTTCTCTTTGTTATGAATATTCTATTTGGACTATTGTTATACAAAAAATATGGAACACAAATGTCTATGTGTATTTTTTGGGTATGCTGAGTCATAGTATAAATATAAATAATATAGTATATAACATTATTATTTTTATTATTATCATTAAATTAAATATAAACAATATCTTAATAATAATGAAATGTTAATACTTATTAAATATTAATTCATATATTCATATACATTCAACATTCAACCATTTCAACTCATGGGAGCAAATAACTCAAAATTTAAAATAAATTATGAAGACATGCAAATGGCATCCAAACATTCTTATAATAATAATAACAATAATAACAACAACAATAATAACAACAACAATAATAACAACAACAATAATAACAACAACAATAACAATAAATATGCAATAATCAACACGCTCGACGCCTTGTACCAGACATGTTTAATTCCAAACACAATTCCAATAGCCGAAGAAGAAGAAGTTATAAATGATATCATAACAAATTCAAAAAAAACAAAAATAATAATTTACGGATTGAATTCGAATGATGAAAAAGTCTATTCAAAATATGAACAACTTGTTAAATTGGGAGCAAAACACGTCTATATTTACAACGGAGGAATGTTTGAATGGCTGCTCCTTCAAGATGTGTATGGTCGCGAATTATTTCCAACAACTTTGAGAGAATTAGACATATTAAAATATAAACCTCGAAAAGTTCTCGATATTTTATGCATCAAAATGTAAATAAGATGCGTGTCCAAGTCTTGACAATCTCATTCGGTCTTCTCGAGAAGTCGGCGACGGCGGCGCCTGGTACCAACCATGATAATTGTCCGCATTTTCCTTCTCCTCCGAAGAATACATTTTGAACTGGTTGCCATCAATATAAGTTTTCAAACGATGCATCACTCCAACCGTTCTTGACGCGCGCAAACTGTTGATGAAGTGATAAATGTCAGCACTGTAGTCATACAATTCTGAATCCACCTCTGCATTTAAAATCAGCGTCGGAATTGTAATTTTTGAAGGAACAGAGTTCAACCATTCATCGTGATACCTATTGCAATCTTCCAAATATTCAAACCCAATATTACTTTCTCCCGGTCTATTTCTTTTCTGAATTCTATTCATGCACACTTCTGTGCTTGCTTTGAAATATATGATGCACGATGGCTCAACCTCTTTTGCAAACTCATCAAACCATCTCATGTAAATGTCGTACTCGTCCTGTTCGATTTTTTTGGAATCATAAAGCATTTTGGCAAAGACGTGTGCATCTGTTAAAAGACAGCGCTCTGTAATAATCAGCCTAACGTTCGGCGTTTTCAATGCTTGCCTTATTTTTTTCAGCCTGGTAATGTATGCCATCATTTGAAATCTGAATGCGAACCGTTTAACGTCAAGGTACAAATTTGTCAAAATGGGAACGCCGTTCTCATCCTTGATTTGTTCCCAGTCACCCGTTGGTTCGTCTACAAATATTATAGAATCGTCTTCCTTCTTTTTTTTCAACGACATTATATATTCTCTCAATTTTGCCTTGCCTGTTGTTTTTCCCGAACCAATATTTCCATCAATCGAAACTATCAAGCACGATGACGACGAATTTGCATCTCTAGAAAACGAAGCTGAAGCACCCATTTTTTTAAGCTAGTATACAATGTTGTAAATTATCTATATTTATTTTTTATAATCAATTTTTATTTAAATAAAGTCTAATAAGTAAAAAATTGATTATAAAAAATATCTAAAAAGAAATTGTTATACCAGTTTAACCACACTACCTTAATAAAATCATTGAAGACATAATGAAAACACAAAAAATAAAAAAATCAAAATCAACCCAAACCACTCTCACATTGTTAGATATTGATAAAATGATGAATATCGCGTCAATCACACATTCAGAAGGGGATGGCGGACCTAATGAGGAGGACAAGGAATACAATGAAAACGATGAAGACAACAACGACTACAATGATGATGATGCAGTGGAAATAGAAGAACCAACATTATCAGATGATGATTTAGGATTGTTACATGAAGAAGCATTAATTTTAATTGACGAATTAATTAAATCGAATCAGCTTTTATTCAGTAATCCTGATTTTGAAACTATTGTGTATGACCACGTGCAATCCATATTGCATTTTTCTATCAATTACAGAATGTACGACGATGACGACTACGCCGGCGAAAACAATGACTGCGATGAAGACGAAGATGAAACAGTCATGTCGTGTCAAATTGAAGAATTAATAAATGTGGCAATGCACGACTATTTTAAATTTATTCGTCCACACCGTTCATACAAGTATTCATTTATAAGAAAGTCTCCCAACTTGGAAAAAATGAAAAAAAAAATAGAATTCTTAGAGTCACTTTATCAGCCAGAGCAAAAAACGGATGAATGGTATTCTCACCGTCACGGACTCGTTACCGCAAGTTCGGTGTGGAAAGCATTTGGTTCACAGTCTGTGCAAAATCAGCTCATATACGAAAAATGCATGCCATTTGACCCGACAAAATACAGCCGCGTCAACACAGAGTCGCCTTTACACTGGGGTCAAAAATATGAAGTGCTTTCAAAACAGCTGTATGAGGAAATAAACAGCACGAAAGTTCAAGAATTTGGGTGCATTCGACATCCAAACTCAAACTATTACTTTATTGGAGCTTCGCCGGATGGAATAAATGTGTGTCCGTTGTCACCGCTTTACGGTCGCTTGGTTGAAATAAAGAATGTTGTATCTAGAGAGATTACCGGAATTCCAAAGGAAGATTATTGGATTCAAATGCAGATTCAAATGGAGGTTTGCAATTTGCCGGAATGCGACTTTGAAGAAACGAAATTTACCGAATATGAAGATGAAGATGCATTTAATGCGGACTCAGATGAAACAAACGATTCTTCAAACTGGAATTATAATTTGAATGGAAAAAGACGAGGGGTTATTGTGTATTTCGCAAAAGATGAGAAACCATTTTACCAGTATGCTCCATTGGACATTACAACCAAGACGGCATTTGATGTGTGGTTTGAAGAAACCATAAATACGCATGATAATCTAACGTGGATAAAAAACATTTACTGGCGACTTGACGTTTACAGCTGTGTGCTTGTTTTGCGAAATAAGGAATGGTTCAAAAATGCAGTTGTCAAAATAGAAGAATTATGGAAAATAATTGAAACCGAAAAACAAACCGGATTTGAGCACAGAGCTCCTAAAAGAAATGCGAATGCGAATGCAAAGAAGGAATATAATTCGGAAGGGGTGATGGGAACAACACAAACACAAACAATACAAACAACACAAACAACACAAACAACACAAAGAGTGTGTCACATCGATTTAAACATTTAGGGGCAACAAGGTTCCCCCTCGTTTAACAGTTGTTTCCGTAAATATCCGATGGGGCGTCGGCATCATACGCATAAACATTCACGCGCGTATCTTTTGACGAAAAAGGAATGCTTGGAGGGAACTGTGGAATATTTATTTTTTTATTTTCGTATAATGTTCCGCACATGTTTGCAGGGCTGCATGTGCCGTTGTTCGGCGTTGCCCAATATCGAACATTGTTCGTTCTTTGAAGATAACTATTTGGAAAAACGGGATAATATGCCGACATGGATCTACTGTCTAAATCTGATAATCCTCCTCCGCCTTTTTGAAGAGGATAGTCTCCTTGCAACAATGGTTTCGTTACGTTGGTTGGAAATTCACCCGGTTGAAGAAGATGTGACACAAAATTCTCTCGAACCGGTGTAAAAAAGAACGAACCGATGAGCGCGAACAATAATGCTAAAATCAAAAATAAAATATTATCTGTTTTACTTGTCATACCTGATATAGTTGGTTTGGTCGTTGGTATTATAATATAAATATATAATTTAAATATATTATAATATTCATCTTTTAAAATGAAATATAAAATCAAATATAATTTCAAATTCTTTATTTAATTATTATATTTCATTTTTATTTCATTTTAAATTATGAATATTATAAAAGATGAATCAGTTGATATGTACATGTACATCATCCGCTCTATGTTTAATACACTTGTCGTCTACATGAAAAGATGGGACGTCTTTTGTGTGCGGAACAATGGATAAAACACACTTTGCTCGATGTCCGTAAAGCGGCTCAGTGCACCCCTTTTCTTTCTTTTTTGCAAAATTAAATATTTTTGGAGGAGGGTCATTTTTGGTGCATCTTGACCTAAAATGCTCATATCTCTCGCGAACGTCACAATAAGACAATCCTGATTTTTTATCCAGTCTCTTATTCACAATTTCATGAAGACGATATATGTATTTAGAAAATGTTTCTCTTGATTTTAAATGGCACTCGCGAATCGGGTTTGCTTTCAAATTACTAGTTAAATTAATTCGACAGTACTTGCACGGTAGTACGTACCTTAAACTATAGACAAAATCAGAGTAATGTTTTTTATCTTCCGCAGTAGGATTTGTGGGATAATTAAAACTCATTGTGTGTAAAAAATGCCACATTGGAGGACCCCATACTGATGTAAGCATTCCGTCTCCGCTTTTATAATCGTTTTTAGTAAATACATACGATGACTTTTTTTTTGTTTTTTTATTTTGATTTCTTACAAGTTTGCCATTTTTATTATTTTTATTTTTTGTTTTATTTCTCATTTTTTCAGATACATTCGTCATAATATAAGTAATGTTATCAATCACTACATTAACACAATATTAATTTTTTTCATTAAAAAAATAATATTCGTAAGTAAAATAATTTTATTTTATAATTGTTATATATAGCAAATTAAGAGAATAACAGAATAACAGAATAACAGATAATAGAATACAAAACAAACACAAAAATGTCAATTTCAGCAAAATCTGTAAAAACAACGTTGGAAACAATATATTCTAAACGACACCTGGTGGTAATGTTTCTAGTCGCGTGTTTATTTATTTGGATTGGTGTCTATGTCTACAATAGATACATCGGTTCATATTTAGGCTCGTCATTAGAGGGGTACGCATCTGGTATGGGAGATGACGCCCCCCCGCGATCCGATAATGAAAAAACTGCGACACTTTACATGTTTGGAACAAGTTGGTGTCCACACTGTAAAACAGCTAAACCCATTTGGGAAGAATATGTAAACAAAAACAAAGATTTAAAAGTCGGAAATTATAGTATACTTTATAAAAGTGTTGACTGTGACGAAGATTCAGACGGAAAACAGCTTGCAGATAAATTCGATGTCAAAGGATATCCCACATTCAAATTAGAACGAGGACCTGGAGATGTTGTCGACTTTGAAGCAAAGCCAACGCACGACAACTTTACCAATCTTCTTCAAACATCTCTCATTTGAAGGGAGGGGACATGCTTGAAGGGGACTGACCACTTGCCCACATGTCAAATTTGACATGTGACCAGCTGAGGGGGTTAAAGGGGGGCGTTAGTCGCCCTTTTGATTACAATTTTTTTCTTTACAATTTCTGTGTTCTTGGGCATGAGTTCGCCAATTACTGACACTTGTTTATCGTTCAACTCAAAACGCTGACCTATTACGCGAACACAAATAAAATCTTTTTCGTTCACCGAATTAAAGTATGAATTGGATGAATGGTGGTCGCGTGATACATAAATAATTACCGGCGACTTCTTTTCATCTAAACTTGTAAATGCTCGTATACCTGCCTGCGTGATATTTTTAGCATAACAGCAGATTCGCATCCCTTCAACCGGGCAGCAAATGCTGCATTCAAAAACAACCTCGAATTCTACATATTTACTTGCAAGTGTCCCGCTCGAAAATTTTATAATGCGGATAGAATCCGGCTTTACATATCCTTCTACAATGCACTTACCTTCCATTTTTGCAGAAATTGTATTTTTTATTGTCGTTTCCACATTCGAACCAACTAGAATAAATGGAACAACAACCTTAGTTGTCAAAACTGTTTTTGAATATAATTCATTTTCTTCCACTTGGACAGATGATAATGATGATTTTTTTTGTATAAGTGACGACGACGATGATGACGATGACGATGACGACATTATATAGTATATATAATATACTCTATTATATATTATTTATATTATCTATATATTTTTTCAATTTTTTTATTTATTATTTAATTCATAATATTAAACGAATTAAATAAAATGAATTAAATTAAACAGAATACAAAGCTTCGACCATATTAAGATTCCATCTTTTATCATTCAACTTGATATCATTATAATAATGAAGAATAATTTCTTGCAATATGCAATATGTTATTTGAGTAAGATTTTGAGGTACTTCGACGGCTTGTTTAAAATTATACTGTTGTAATATATCTTGGAGCGTGCGTTTTTTTGTTGGAGATGCGCTGCACACACTTCCTCGATTTTGATTTTCTTTAATTTTGAATGCAACGCCATCTTTCACAGATTGCGCAAATCCCATAAATTGCGCAAAACTCGTTTTATCAATTTTAAATTTACTCGTCAAACCATTACGCTCTTCACTTGTTAACTCGCTTTGGTTAAATACACTCCATTCATCTAGTTGATTTTTTTTATAATATATTGAAACGCCTTTTGATGCAGACGCTACAGACGCGGACCCATCTTTCAAAGGAACAAATAAATACGCGCCAGAATCGCCTGGAATTGTTGTAACAAACTGGCTAAAATACTTTAATATATTCTTAGCGCATGTCGGTGCATAAACATCTGCTGCATACTTTGCTTCCTCATATGCTATCTTCGTTTTTAAACTGGCTTCACCTTTTATCTTTTTTGAAATTTGTTCAATCTTATTCAAATTTATTATGAGTAAATTCATTTCGCTAAATGTTAACCGGTCCATTACGTGAATAAAAATATACGAATATATTTCATTCAAATCTATTACTCTTTCAATTACATTTATCATTTCATTACAATAAATATACCAAATTCTATCTCTCGAAATCATGGGTATTGCACCTGAAATTAATGTTAACGCAGGGTCTTGCGCATCTGCAATATCATTTTTTATTTTTTTACTCAATGATGTATTTATAGCTAAATTATATGCGTATGATATACTTGAAATAATATTTTTTATATTTTCATATTTGCCGCTCGGATTTTCTTCTTTTTCTTTTTCACCTCTTCTCTCGCTTAGACCCACTTTTTCTAATACTTTCACATTTATTTTATCACGTTTAAAAGGAATTGGCGTGCTTCTTTCAAATACGCTAATTGTCTTGTCATTTAATTCGACCGGCTGAAAAAGATAATAATCACCGATGTTTATTAAATTTCCGTATTTTCCATAATAATCAGAAATATATTCATTTTTATCATTTATCATTTGTGTGAGTGCAAAATTAATTTGTAGCTCCGAATATATTTTTATACGATTTATAAAATGAGTCAAATCTTCTTTGGTGTAAAAATGTCTTTCTTTAAATGCAGATTTTACTATTCTGATAATATTTTCAACATTCATTAAAATAAATGTTTCATTAAATGTTCCCATTGTAACGTCCTGTTCTTTTATTTTAGCGCCAGGAGTGCACGCGTATTGACAACTTTTCATATAGTCGCACGTGGATGTAAATGGCTTGTCGCCTATTCTATAAACAATATTACCACCCGTAGACAATGTCAACTCTATTTCAGTATCAATATTTTGTTCTGTAAAGTTACCCTGATTTATATTTAAAATACAATCAACAGAAGATTCTTTTAGCACTCTGCTAACCACGCCCATTTTCACCGCTTTTGTTTCAGAAAACCGATACATTGCCAAGTCTGCCGACTCTTTTCCGGTTCCCAAAATGCTTGCATGCAGGAAAATTTGAACATTCCTTTGGTTAAAGGGCAATTTTTTGTGACTGCACGTTCTTACTCCGCGACCTATAATTTGTTCGACTGCACTCATATTGTACCACGGGTCCATTACGTGTATTTGACGAATATTTTTCAAATCAACGCCCTCCGACCCTGATTTTGAAATAATAACAACTTTACATTTTGAACCGTCAAAATTTTTATCAGAACGAAGTGCATTAATTTCAACGTCATTATTTGGAGAAATAGATTGTTTACCTGTTATCAGTGCATATTTTAACCCGTTTGATTTTACAGAAGAAGCACTTGAAAACAATGACTTTGATGATGTATTTTCATTTTTATATCTTGTAAACCCCAACTCCTCTAATGCAAGCGCCATTGGAATTACCCCGCTCTCGATAAAATAAGTGTATATCAGAACAATCCCTTCGCAAAATGAACTTTTAGATGGCGATTTTTTGTTATAACTTGAAACAATATTATTGCATATGGATTTGATTTTCGAACTATACTCTCCAACATGCTCCGGTGAAAATATCCGATGTTTCGAGTTTTTATACGCATACTGACCTTTTTCTTTTCTCATAACATTTAACAAACCTCTCTCTCCATACGTGTATTCTAAATCTTCTTCATCATCATTCTTGTATGGGTACGTCATATTTAATATTTGCCGAAATGAAATCAAATCATTAATGGTGTATCCTGAAAGCGCGCTATTATCACTAATGTCTCCTATCGCGATATAGTCTTCCATATCCCCCCCCTCACCACCCTCGCCATCACCCTTACCACCCCCTCTTCCTCCTCCAACTTCCCCAACGTTCCTCCTTCTTACTTCGTGTTCCTCCATTCTTCCCAGTTTTCTCTCGTACACATCATTTTGATGTTTTCCAACATCGGTAACATACACATCCACGTGTTCTAATCCAGGAACGGTTGTTTTACCGTTGAAGGTAACTTTAGGATAAGAAATGCTCCCTCTTGTTCTAGTTTCTCCGTCATATATTTCTTGCTGTTTTAGTGCATTGCTTTTGGAAAATTGCGACGGGAAAATCCGGTATGGAAACGTGTACGGATTTTCACCTCTTACATATGATACATATCCAATAGATGCCTCTTTCAATAACTCTCTTCCCACTTGTTTCCCTTCAACGATTAAAAGATTATTATCAGAATCAAACAAGTCACTTGAATGAATGCGAGGGCGTCTGTCATTGATTCGCATTAAATTTAAAAGCCAGACGATTTCTTTCGGGTCGTTGAACATTGGCGTCGCTGACAAAAATAATAACCGTAAGTTTTCTGCATACTTTACAAGATTGATTAGATAAGCTGCATCTTTATTATTAGATTTTAAATTATGAACTTCGTCAATAATTATTAACCTGTTATTAAAATACTTTCTGAGCCTTTTGATTCCTTCACGACTTATTTTCATTTTTAATTCTTCTTCTTCGCCTTCTTCGCCTTCGCCTTCGCTTTCTTCGCCTTCGCCTTCTTCGCCTTCGCTTTCTTCGCCTTCGCTTTCTTCATCTTCTTCTTCTTCGCCTTCGCCTTCTTCTTCAACTTCTTCTTCAACTTCTTCTTCGTCTTCTTCTTCGTCTTCGCCTTCGCCTTCGCCTTCGCCTTCTTCTTCTTCTTCGCCTTTGCCTTTGCCTTTTTCGCCTTCGACCCCTTTTTCAACCAGTTTAGATTTTTGTATAATCCCTTCTCCACTAATCAACATTCTTATAATGGACGAAAACTTTTGATATCCGAAAAATAAATATGATTTTTTTATTATTTTGTCAATCTGTTTTTTTATTTTTAATTTAATCTTTTCTTCCTCTAGCGCATTACCAACTTCATTATCAATGTCGAATAATTGTAAATTAATTTCTTTCAAATACTTATTTCCAGTACACCCGCTTATTGTCCATTTTCCTGATTCATTTCGATGCAATTTACTAACGTCAAATAATTCTTTTTTGAAATTATTTTTCACGTTTATGCTTGAAATAACAACTATTTCTTGTTTTATTCCCATTTGATTCAAATAATCTCTCATATTTTCAGATATTCCAATGGCAGAACATGTTTTCCCAGAACCTAGACCATGATACAATAGTAAACTATTATACGGCGTTTGAAATGACATGAAATTTTTTACAAAATATTGATGTTGTTGCAATTCATATGTTGCATTGCACATTTTATCGGCATGCTTTATAAGTTCTTTATTTCTGTATATTTTTTCAGTATTCATTGTATCATAGAATTCTTTTTTTTCTGATATTTTTATATTAAAATTTTCATCATTTAAATCCGGATAAAGAAAATCATTGTTTATTTTTTTATTACCTTTATTCTCATTCGGAACAATCTTTATTTTTTTTTTTACTGGCAATACTTCTTCTATCTTATCAGTTATTATTTCTTCAACAGTATTTTCTTTCACCTTTTTCGGCTTTATTTTGATCTTCCTCATTTTATTTTTTGAAGCACACCGATTTTTTTCGGTTTTATAACACTCATCATCATTTGCGACTGCATTTGCATCCGGATTGTAAACACACCTTTCGGTTGCTTCATTATATTTACAAAATGCTTCTTCAGCAGTCGCAGCAGCAGCAGCAGCAACTGGACTTTGTTGTGCTTCTTGTGCTTCCTCCTCCTGCTGCTGTAATTCTTTCGCCTTTTTCGGCTTTATTTTGATCTTCCTCATTTTCTTTTTTGAAGCACACCGATTTTTTTCGGTTTTATAACACTCATCATCATTTGCGACTGCATTTGCATCCGGATTGTAAACACACCTTTCGGTTGCTTCATTATATTTACAAAATGCTCCTTCTCTTCTCATCACTTCTTGTTGTTGTATTTGTTGTATTTGTGTTTCATCTTGTTTTTGGGATAATTCACTTTCCATAATAAATGTTAAAAATGTTGATTGATATCTAAAAATAATCTATAATATAATATAAACAAATAATATATTATAGATTTGTACCCACTAATTTTTGATTATAAAAACATGTTCAAACTATATCGCATATTACAAACTTATTCAAAGTATTATTCACACTTGTGATTATATTTTTTTTTTCAACATTATATGGTCGAATAATCTCCATGCATTCCTTGTACGATAACCATTTCATATTTTTTACTTCCGATGTTTGATATTCATTTTTTTGAATTGTGTCTCTGCTCATGTATGATAAATAATATTTATTTTTATATGATTTTATATTTGACCCGATAAATATTTCTTCATATGGAATCACATTGTGTATCTGTTTCAAGCTAAATTTATCGTATCCTGTTTCTTCTTCAAACTCTCTAAATCCGCAATCTAAATCTTTTTCTTGATGGTTCCTGCGCCCTTTTGGAAACCCCCATTCTGCTGTTTCCCATTTGGTTGTAGACGAAGAAACCAAAGTTTCTAAACTATATTTTACACCCGACGACATCTCAATTCCATTTTTAAGTTGTAAAAATTTATTTTTTGAAACCTGCTCCTCCCCTCTATATTGTATTCCAGAATATTCTCCCCATAATAATGACCATAGTTCACTAAACGGTTTTGTTAATATGTTATTTTTTTCATATACTGTCATTTCATCAATAATATTTTTAATATACTGACAATTATAGAGTGAATATTTTCCGCGAATAAATTCAACATAACCAAAACTATCAGTTCTTTGAATCATCAAGTATTCATATTTATTTTCAGGTTTGCATTCACACTCATATTCACCCTTTTTATTTTCCTCTTTTAATTTTTCATATTCACTCGAGTTTCGAAATGCAATGACACCTATACTTGTAATGGGAACGCTGCAATTTGAATACATGTGACCACTTTTTCCACAATTATTACAGTAGTTGCCGTTGCTGTTGCTGTTGCTGTTGTTGCTGTTGTTGCTGTTGTTGTTTCCATCGTTGACGAATTTTTGCATATTTATTTTATTTAATTGTTTCAAACTGTTCTTGATTCTTGATTATTAGTTATATGTAAAAGATAAAATCTTTTTATATTGTTTGAATACAAACACACAACATAAAAAACGCACCAATTAGAAAAATATGACAACTAAAACAAATACAACAACTTTAGATTCCAACGTTGACGTATGGGGTCCACACTACTGGTTTGTGTTACTTACAATGGCAACGTCCTATCCTAAAAATCCCAACGATGTTACAAAAAAAAAATACTACGAATTTATTCAAAATTTACCATTGTTTATGCCATCCAGCGCAATCGGCAATAATTTTAGTAAATTATTAGACGCATTTCCAGTTACTCCGTATCTCGACAGCAGAGATTCATTTATCAAGTGGGTTCACTTTATACACAATCGAATCAACGTTTCTCTAAATAAAGAAGAAATATCACTTCATAGTGCTTTAGAAATTTATTACAACAACTATAAACCTAAACATGTTGTGGCGAGAGAAAAATATAAACATTGGCAAAAAGTTGTCTTCGTCATTATTGTAATGTTATTTTTGGGATTTATTAAATACAATACGAGTAAATCAAATTAATTTGCTATTCTTATTATCATTATAATTAATCACTTTTTAATTAATGTGTATTTTTAGGTTTAAACCCCAAAAAACCGCCAGATCCATGTAACTGTTTCATTGTATTAAAGTTTTTTATATTTTTCTTAACAAGTTTATAACTCCAGACAACGCCCATGTAATATATTGCAAAAATTACAACTTTAGTGGACAAGTAAAACTGAAAAAAATGTGTATTATTATTATGAACGTATAAAGAGAACTTTATAACTCTGAAATACGAATACCACAAGAGCTGAAAAAATTCGGAAAGAATATTCAAATTCAAATAATTTTCATATTCTTTATGTAAATGATAGGATACGTATAGCATAACATTTGATGTTTCAAGAATATTGTATCCACACAACAAGTGTTCTTTACTTTCACTCAGTAGTGATTGTTTCAATAAATAAATAGCAAATATATGATGAATAATGAATGGATAACGTTTTTTTAGCTCATCCTTTGAGTTTAATTTATAAATACACGAAATAATATACATTAAATCATACGTATAGTATCCTATACTCATGTGCACTGCATAATCCACATTGTAATCATAATTATAATGCACCATAAATAGTAAACAATGAATAAAACTAACGATATTATTGGATACGACTTCTTGTTTATATTTCGATACTTCAGTTGTAACCGTGCTCCAAAAACAAACAAGAGGAATTATATGACTAATGTCTAACATGTGTTTATTATATTTTTATCACTATATTACTCTCATTCACATCTTTCTAAATAGATTTGAAGTTTTGTTTAATCAGCTGAACATTAATTATTATTTTTATTATTTATTTTTATTTTCAGATATATTTGGTTTATTTTATATTTTATTTTTCTTTTGCTTGTTCATAAAATATAAAATGGCAGAACTTGGTTATCCATCAGGTATACATGAATATATTTTTTACACTGCATTGATTCTTCATCCAACACACATTTATTATGGGTTTTCGCTTGGAATGAATTTATGCGCTATTATGGGCGTGACTTTATATGCAACATCTTTAAATTATTGGAGAAATCCCGTAATGTCCTCTTATAGACGAACAGTCGACACGATTGTTGCCAAATCTTCCATTGCTTATCATATATATTTATCGTTTTACACGACAAACCGGTTTTTAACAACATTGCCATTTTTGACGGGAAGTGGTTTATATCTTGTGAGTTTTTATTTGTACAAAAAAAATATTAAAAGTGCGGCATTTTGCCACTGCTTGCTTCATGCATTAGTCAGCATTGGTGCATCTTTCACATACAAAGATTATTATTTACAGGCGCGCAATATTCAATTCAACAACTCAACATAATGTGCTTCAATCAAGAGGAAAACTATCATTTTGTATGACGACTTAAATATTTCTGTACCCAAGAACATACTTTGTCCCGATAGGTTGGTTGGTCGAGCATTTGAGCCTCCAACTGTCCATGTTTCAAAAGATATTTTTTAGTATATTCAGAAATTTGGTTATTCATGTTTTTGGTGGTGTCTATATAATATTTAATATTTATTTATAATATTCTATAATTTCATTTTTTTATATTAATTTAATATTTGTATAAATATAGGCAAACCAAATATTGAATTAACCATACCAATAAATAAAAACCAAAATAAAATGTCAATAACAAAAAAAAGAAAAATGTATATGACCGGAGGAATTCCAATATATCCAGGAGGTTTCAGTTGCGTATTCAACCCACAATTGAAATGTAAATCTAAAAATAAAATTAGAAAAAATAACACGCGAAGGAATAATTACGATAAAACGGGTATATCAAAATTGTTATTTAAACAACACGCAAAAATGGAGATGGACAACATTCATTTATTTTATAATGCTTTAAAGAGTATTCCAAAATCACACAAGTATTTTCTTTTTACAAAATCGAAACTTTGTTCGCCTGCAAAAATATCGAAGCGCGATCTGGAAGGATTCGACAACATGTGCACAAGTTTCACAAGTCATGAAATAAATGAATCAAATATAAATGCAAATATTGATAGTCTACGGTTAATAAATATGCCGAACGCCGGTGTCTCAGTAAACGAGTGGCTATTTGATACTAATACACGGCTGACAAGTGCGCGAATCATTCTTTTCAACAAGATAATGTCAGAACTGATTGTAAATGCAATTGTCCCAATGAATAAAATGGGTGTAATTCACAATGATATCAAAGAAGATAACATTCTCATTAGTCTCTCAAAAACAAACCCAAGACCCACAATCATTGACTGGGGAATATCGGGAATATCTACATCGCACAACCCCATTCCAGAAATAATTATGAATAGGTATATTTCCATATCAAATCCATTTAGCAGCATCATTTTTACATCCGATTTTATTATGAGTTATAGCGAGTTTTTACAAACGCACAACAATCCATCATCTCCTTCATTTCAACAAGAACTTTCCTCGTTTGCGCTTTCGCAATACTTGAAATTCAAAGAGACTGGACACTACTCGTATGTTGAAAGATTTTTTATCGCCGCGTACACGTTTCAAAAAAAATACATGGACATTAACCCGAACCCTGATCCGAATGTTGATGAAGCCCAAATTATTGAAGAGACATACCACAAATACGCAGCCTCATATATTGCAGACGTGTTATTCCATTTTACCGATTTTGACCAAGAGGCTGGAACCGGAACCGGCAGATTTCAATACGCAAAATATTTTACTAAAGTTTATATATTCAATTGCGACATATGGGGGACCATGTGTTGCTACAATGTATTTTTTTCAATTATAAAAGAACCCGAAATGCTCGCAGATATAAATAAAACAAAGTATTTCAATTTTCTCACAAGACTTTTATCAATATTTACCACAATAATAATGGCAAATGGTGACAAAAAAATAAATGTTAATAAATTAATTACATCTCTTACTAATTCATTTCATTAGAATGAATGAATGAGTTTACACAAATTGTGCATAATACGATGAGGTGATAATAGAACTTTTATGATGAGGCATGCCATCATCATCGTAATCATGATTGAGTGATTCCACACAAGGAACGCAAGATGAATTTCTAGCAGCAACAATATCAACCGCATTGTTTATAATGTCATTGACAATTGTGTTCACAGTATCACTTAAAACCGCATTGTTTATAATGTCATTGACAATTTCATTCACAATCCCCCCATTGATATTATTTATATTTTCATTATTTTCAAACGTTTTATTTGGAACCGGTAGTGGAACTACTGATTGAACCACTACCGCCGCCTTTCGCATTTTTATTATCACATAATCATTCTCGTCAAATTCAAACTTTTTTTTATTTGCATCTGCGACTATGTCATCGATTATTGTTTTTTGAAGCAAAACTTTTTCCTCTAAATATTCTTTTACTCCAGATGAGTAAGTTGCAGAATAATTTAATATACTATTTACAACATTTACCACATGATAAACACCTGCAGTCAAATAATATTGAGTGTAAAATAAATATTTATTTTCTTCTTTTTTAATTTTCTCATCCTCTTTTTTCATTATTTGTAATTTTCTAATTCTTATAGAAATCCTTTATTTATTTTATTATAATTTTAACTTTATATAATAATAAAATAATAAATAAGAACAATTTGATGAATTAAAAATAATAAAAAAGTATTCAAAAAAATATAAATTGAAAAAAAAATGTATATATTTATTTTTTGTAGTTTACAAGATTCAAGAAGACATCATGGAAATTTCCGCCGTTCATAAGACGACGGGAGCAGCAGCAGCAAAAGTACCAGGAACACAATCAGGAGAAAAAGAAATAATGACAAAAAAACAGCTTGGACTGTTTCAAAGAGACATGAATCAAGCACTAAGCAACAACCGCACTGATGAAATGCGCCAAATGGTGTACGGCAACTCCGCTTTGATTGCAACCACGCGCGAAAAGGGCATCATCACCATGACGTTGCGATTTGCAATTCAAGAGCGCGACGACGCTTTAATCGCATCATTGCTTGGTCGTCTTTCGATGAAGCGCGACTTTTTCGAGTTGATGGTTTACAAAGGTGACCCAGTGTACAGCGCGCAATTATTTGAAATGCACATTGATTGCGCGGTTTTGGAACAAAAAGATGTTCGGTTCATGATTGAAAATGGTCTTACACACTTGCTTCGTCACTTGGATGGCAAATTTCTGCATGATGCAGGCGGCACCAAATCCGAATTTGACAAGTCTTTGACTCTGCGTCGCTACTCGCTTTCAAATTGCGGTCACTACATTGAAAAAATAATGAAAGTCGTTGAGAGAAACGTCATGAAAGCCATTGCCGAAGATGAAAACAAAAAAAAGAAAAGTCACCTTCCTCTTGACATTGTGAAAAAGCTGCAAACAACTTTCGCCGCTTACGATACCATAGTTGACGGCGGAAGCGTTTTACACTCGCGAAATGGTGAGCCAAATCCAAACGACTTGCGCAAAATGATTGACTTATTAAAAGCGCGCGAGCATTCGCCGCTTGTTGTCATTCACGCATCGCACACCAACGTCAAACTAAACCCAACATATGCCCCAGAGGTGAACAAAATTCTTCAACAAGCCGGTATCACTTTCATTACAACTCCGTCGGGTTTAAAGTTGAACGATGACCTCTTCATTCTGCTGGCATACTTGATTCGCGCAGACCACGCGCTTTCTTGCAGCATTGTCACGCGCGACACATACACTGACCACATGGACACATTCAAAAACCCGCAAAAAAATGTGTCGGATGACTTTGGCAAGTATCTGGCAAATGATTTGATTTCATTCACGAATGATGCATTCGGTCGTATGCACGTGCCACCCACCCAAACAAAACCATTCTCAAATTGCATTCAAATTGTGGAGCCGCATGCGTACATTCCGCTGTTGCCCACAACACCAAATATGCCATCCCCCGAATTTAGTCAAATACTTTTATAGGTTTCCACAACACCGCTTGAAAGGGACATTAAGGGAACTCGGGTGCAAAGTGGTTGCGCCCTAATTTTTTTTCTTTTACATTATATATAATAATATTTATATAATGCCTGCCAAATCATCAAAGTGTACAAAACAAACCCAGAAAAAATACACGTCAAGATCATCTCCACCCTTTCCTGCAAATGAGTGTAAAAATAAAACAAAAAAAGGTAACAATGGAAAGTTTTTTAAATCAGCTGTAGACAAAAATGGCGTTTACAAGTGGATTGCACTAAAAATTACAAACAAGACTAGACGTAAATAAATAAATAATATTATATTTATTATATATCACACTATGAAATTCAAATTCGAATTCATTATATTCATTATAACCGCCGCATTGATTTTGAATACTTATTACGACGGAAAGTATTTTAAAATGGTGGAGACGGCAAACGCGAGAAAATATATCAAAATGGCAACATTTGGATTCTTCGGATTATCCATGTATTTATTTTTGAAAAAGAACCCGGCAAATTCTCAAACAATTATGCACCATGCGAATGAGTTGATTAAATATATGCCAATCAGCAGAGAATCGGCAGACATGCTGACCCCATTATTCGATATGACAAATAAACGCGCATTTTTTAGCGGTGATAATGGAAATAACGGAAATGAAGATGAAGCGGAAGATTGGTCTAATTCTAATACAAGTACATCTAAGCGACAACAATACAACATAAATAAAATGATGAGCTCAGGAGGAACTTCGGCGACAACAACAAATGGTTCCGGAATAAAAGCCACTAAACGAAGTGTAAGTGAATCAAAGAAAAAGTTTGTGGCTGCTCAACAGTCGTGGAAATGCGGCGACTGCAAACGACAGCTGCCTAGTTGGTTTGAAGTAGACCATAGGATTCGCCTTGAAAATGGCGGTTCCAACGCAGTGGATAATTTAGTGGCACTGTGCCGAGACTGTCACGGGAAAAAAACAGCATTTGAAAATTTTTGATTGAATTGTGTCATTGGTTTGTTTGTTGGGGTTATTTTTAATTATATAATAAATAATATATATTATATATAGTATTTATTTTAATTTATTTTATTCAATGAACCCCGTCGGAGCAACAACATCCACAACATCCACAGTAATGAAGTTTTTTCTACTAGTAACGGCATGCATTGTTATAAATATTTTTTTATATTTAATAGAAGACAAGTGGATTGGTGGTGTATTTAGTGGTGCATGGTTACTTGCAATCGTATTGACCTACTTGTATAACAGAGGGTTTGATTTAAACATAACAAATTATAGTTTAACAACATTATTACGAAGATATTTTCTTCCAATAGTTACATATATAATATGGATTGGTGTCATTTATTGGTTAATAACAGCACAAATTGATATAGCCGAAAATACAGAACACAGTCAACTTTCCAGAAATTTTGCAGGCGTTATGACCGGATTCATTCCCGTTTTAGCGGGAGTAATCACATTTTATTCAATCAATAGTCAACCTGTAGGTTGGGCAATTTTAATTAGCATAGTTTTGCTATTTATTGGATCCTATAGTTATTATTTAAATACTTTACGCGAAGGTTGTGACAAAAATATTTCAGATACTATTTGTTGGACGTATGCCGCCAATGCAACATTTCTAGGTTTTATTTTAATAACCGGATTATTTATTTGGTTATCAACAAAAGATTTGGTGGGAGGTAAAAAATATATTCAATTTTTACCGAGAATTTTAACAATCGACCCAACATCGCCGCTCAGTATATTTTCAATATTTACTTATTTACTCATGTGGATTTCATTCATCATTGTATTTTTTCGACATGACAAAGAATTCTTAGATGAACAAGGTTATGCTGTAAATGCAACATTTACAGGAATTGGACTATTCATGCTTGTTTTATTATTTTTTAAAGAAACACAGCCCATGATAAATTTTATAAACAAATTCATAAAACTGATAATGTATATATTTAATCAACCCTTGTCTACAAAACTGTTACATGCAGCAATCATAACAACATTTATATTATCTATTTATTTTACGGGCGGCTTATATAGGGGCGAACCTGACGCTGATACATATATTTTGACTTTAGATGTAATATTATCGGTCCTTTTTATTGGTTATTTGATTTTTATTATATATAATTATATTAAATCATAATATTTTTATTATTCATAATTTATTAATAGTTATAATATATAATACATTGTCCCGTATAAAAAATGAATTTTGAAACAAATTTATCGTCGTCTATAAATCCCACCCATGTGATTAATGAGTTTTTTTCAGGTCTTACGATCGCCCTACTTTTAATCCCGGAATCGATCGCGTTCGCATCCATTCTCGGACTTCCACCCATGACGGGAATCCACAATACGATGATTATTTCGTTTATTACCTCGATTATCGGAGGATGTCCAACCCTCATTTCGGGATCAACTGCAGCAGTTGCAACATCCATTGTGGGCGTGAAAACATTGCTTGGCGCAGAGTTCATCATCCCAACCGTCATTTTGGGTGGAATATTTCAAATTCTGGCAACCGTTACCGGGTTATACAAATACCTGTCCAAAATTCCAAAAAATATCATGTCCGGGTTCCTGGTGGCATTGGCTGGACTAATTGCGGTCCATCAGCTCGAAAATTTCAAGACGAAGGATCATGAATTTTTCACGGGTATTAAAATGGCGAACACTATTTTATTCACACTTGTTTCGCTGGGTATTGCGGTATACGGAGTGCTTTCTTTTAATATACAGTTAACCAAAAAAGATACCAATGTTATCCACATTCCAGGCGGACTTATGGCGATGTTTGCAATTACCGCGTTTATCTTTGCATTTTATAAATATTACGACCTGGTTCGTGTGAAAGATCTGGGAGTAATGACACCGAGCCTACCGTCATTTCAAATCCCAAAAGCAGAGTGGACATCACCGTCTAATTTTATGAAAATGGCGCCATTCTCTCTATCCATGGCATTTGCCGGGCTAATGGAGTCGCTGATTGCGCTGAAAGGTGTGGAAGACCATCTCCACATAAAAGCAAACCCGTTCAAGGAATCGTTGTCGCAGGGTATTGCCAACATTGTTTCTGGTTTCGGAGGAGGGTTTGGTGGGTGCGTTTTGGTCGGGCAGACCAGGCTCAATACGGATAATGGATCAACGACCCAATTTTCATCCATCATCACTAGCGTTCTTTTTATCATCCTCACAATGTTTCTAGCCCCGGCGGTAAATGAAATTCCAATTGCCGCAATTGTAGGAATTATGTTGCTGGTCGTTTATAAAACCGGTGACTGGACTGCACTATTTACGCCGCAAGCGTTTGATAAGCACTGGTTCGTTACCCTGATAACGATCGCGGTCGGGTTTCTCTCCGGGAATTTATCTCTCGGTATTGTCGTTGGCATGGTTATAAACAAACTTATGGGATATTGATAATGGGAGGAGAAAGAGAGAGAGAGAGTCTTTAGTTATTTAATAATAATAATTATAATTATAATTATATATATAATTATATTAATATAATACTTTTCTATTTATAATTCATATTTCATATAAATAAATGTCATCAGTTAAAAATTTATATTCGAAAATAAGAACAGACGGAACTACAGCTACATCACAAATAATACAAAAGATTTCACAAAATTCACAAAATAAATACGTAATACTTTTAATAATTATTTTAATAATTTCTGGAATTTCATATGGTTATATTCATAGATTCGTTGGAAATGAATGGTTGTTTTCTGTCTTTCTAATTTTAATATTCGCATTTGCAGCCATCTTGCGCTTTATACTGAATATACCAACCATTTATGTAATCATATTCCTATTAGTGTCCGTGTCTGGTTTACTTTTTTTTGTAAATAAGCTTGCAGGAATTATAATGTCTGTAATTGTCGGTTTGTTACTGCTTCATTTGCTCTACATTGTGGTCGTAAAAAGTGTAAATGTAACCGAATCCATCAATAACTTTTTTAGCGGCATGTCAATATCATCTGTAACAGATGCGTGGAACTCTATCACAAAAATCACCAACTTCTTATGCGACTATTTCGTAAAGGGATTTTTAGTGCAACTTGTTTCAAAATCAATGTTTATAATTTTTCTCATGTATTTAGCTCTAGTTGTCTATATTTACACTAAACAACCGTACCAAATTGTATCTGATAATAAATCAATTTTCTTGTGCATATTCTTATTCATCGGATTTGCGCTTTTATCATTGCTTGTTATGGGATTTGAAGAATTTGTGCCTTTTATAAAATCGTTTTTGAAATACACGACACTAATCGGAATTGTTCTTGGAATAATTCTTGCAATTTTGCATGTTTATAATAATGTTCCCATGATTGCAAACACGGTATTATTTGCCATAAATATCGCAATACTTGTTGGTATTTTTGCCATGATTGTCAAGTTCATTGGTGCAGAAGCACCTGGTTATATAACCGGACCGCCATCCTGGTCTGGTTTACTTTTCGAAACACTCATTTATATACCTTGTTTGTTTTTAAACGCCGTTGAATTTTTTAAGACTGAATTGAAACTAGCACAAACACAATGGACTTATTTTATTATCCTTGTTATTGAAATCATACTGATTGCATTACTGTTCGTTCTTCCAAAAGTGTTTGATGCAGTCATTAATCACAATGGCGAAATAATACTGGATAGCGTGTTGCCTCTTAATAAAAAAAAAACGTTGCAAGTTACAACTACAGATTCAAATAATAACCAGACATTATCTTTGACACCAACTCTAGCAGACAGGGTTAAAACAAACCAGCCAACTTATAATTATGGATTATCTGCATGGTTTTATATTCACCCTCAACCTAAAAACACAAATTCAAGTTATACAACACCTGATGGCGTAAGTATACTTGACTTTTCAGGAGCCCCAACTATAAATTATGATGCAAGTAATAATGTATTATTTATGATTGTTAATGGTAGTACAATTTCAAAAGATTTTCAACCAAAAAGCCAAATTCCTTTGCAAAGATGGAACCATTTATTTATAAACTTCAATAATTATGGCACGATGGACGTGTTTCTAAATAATAATTTGGAAACTTCTGTGCCAAAAGTGTTTCCCCCACTTATAACAAGTTTAACTGTGGGAACAAATAAGGGAATATATGGACAAGCATGCAACGTTGTCTATTATCAAAGTGTTTTAGGAAGTGATGCAATATCGTGGATATACAACACACATAAATACCTGAATCCACCGACATCTCCAAACTTTTAACATTTTAATAATATTCTTTTGAATATTTTGAATATTTTAGGAATATTTCTATTCTCTCCATCTCTTGTTCTCTTTGTTAATTATATAATTTATAAAAATGAATTCAACAAAGAAGCAGATAAAGAGTTCTCCTCAAAAAAATAATAATTATTATTAAAAAAAATAATAATTATTATTAAAAAAAATAATTATTATATTAATATTAATATCTAATACACATTATATATATAGGTGATTTCATTCATAATACAAAAAAAATAATAATGAATTGGACTACAGTTATTATAGTAATACTTCTAATTATAATTGGTTATATTCTTTGGAGAGCGTTATCTTCTTCTTCAAACATTTCGACTGGTACCACAAAATTAGTCACTCCGACTACGATCGTCGCAACCTCCTCAACTAACTCATTTACATTTTCAACTTGGATTGCTATAAATACTTGGGTCAATGGTGGTAATAATCTTATAAAGACACCTAGTGCAACACCCACCTTTGCTTTAACTTTAGGAACCGTTACTAATGACTTAACCCTTGCATTTACAACTACGCCTGCTACGAGCCCAGTCACAATAAGCAATATAGTTCCGCTTCAGACGTGGGCATCAATCATTGTATCTGTAAATAATGGAAACTCGGTGGATGTTTATGTCAACGGCAAGCTTGTTAAAACATTTGCTTTAAATGGTGTCTATACTTTGCTTGCTGGAGATGTTATTGTGGGAGGTGCGGCTGGTACGTCGACTGGTTATATATCCACAACATTAGATACCAAATCAATTGGACCGCAAGATGCCTGGAACATTTATTCTAGCGGATTTGGAGGTGGAGGTGGAGACGACTTTTTCAATAAATACAAAATCCGATTCGCCTTTGTGAAAGACAATGTGGAATTGTCTCGTCTTGACATTTAGAAAGAGAACCAAAGAGAACCAAAGAGAACCTACGGTTCTCCTTTAACCTCTCCCTTTAAGAAGGAGGGGATCGTAGGGGGGTGCTTGTCGCCCCCTACATGGGAGGGGGTATAGGGGAACGTAGTTCCCTCAAACAAGAAGAAAATTTTATCCTCAAAATAAAATACAAATAATTAATATATTATTTGTATTTACTTATTATCAATTATTATCAACATATATTACACAAGTAGTTTCATTTCATAATACAAATACAAATACAAATACAGAAATAACAACACTAATGGATATTTCTTGGATGACGCTTATTATAGTAATACTTTTAATTGTAGTTGGTTATTTTATTTTGAGCATGATATCTTCTTCTTCTTCTTCTTTTTCTTCATCAAAAGTTTCGAGTGGTATAACAAAATTAAATACTCAAACTTTGCTACCTGTTGTCTCCTCCCCAACTAATTCATTTACATTTTCAACTTGGATTTATATAAATAATATTTACAAACCTACTGCTGTTACCGGACACCCTATAGTGTGGACGGCTCTTACACCACAACTAAAAGTAGAAGAGATATTTATGTTAATTTTAGACACAGTCGCTAATAATTTAAACATTCTCATCGGACAAGGAAGTTATAGAGTACCAATACATGAAGTGCCGCTTCAAACATGGGTATCAATTATTGTAACCGTAATTAATGGAAACTCGGCGGATTTTTACATCAACGGCAAGCTTGTTAAAACAGTTATTATATTTCCATTAAAACTAGTAGAAATAGTCTCTACACAAAATATTCCATTTACTCTAGCGTATAAAACAGGCGGCGCAACCTTAACCGGATACACCGGAGTTGTTGAACCGAAAATAACTGTTGTCATGTCAGCACCAACTTTAAAAGGTCGTGGCTCGGCGTATGTTGAAGTTTATTACTACAACGCCACACCATTAGGAGAGCTCATATCGTATAGACTTATAGGAACCTCCGCCCCAAGTGTTATACCAGTCGCTGCAGAACCCGTCACATTTACATTTCCAGGAAATTCTCACTTTCCTCAATCCGCCAATGGTGTTTTTTTTAGTGTTGTTGTCGATTCAAGTTTATATACTTTATATCAGTATGGTGCAAATGCCGGCGGAGGTTTAGCAGTCACTTTTACTATAAGACACCTTCCCTATGTTTTGCCTACTGGAAATATTGTTACGGGTATAACAAAAAGACCTCTTGATGGTTATATATCCACAACATATGATAACAAATCAATTGAACCGCAAGAAGCCTGGAACATTTATTCTAGTGGAAGTGGAAGCGGAAGTGGAAGTGGTGTCAGTGACTTTTTTGATAAATACAAAATCCGATTCGCCTTTGTGAAAGACAATGTGGAATTGTCTCGTCTTGACATTTAGAAAGAAAACCAAAGAGAACCAAAGAGAACCTACGGTTCTCCTTTAACCTCTCCAAAGAGAACCTACGGTTCTCCTTTAACCTCTCCCTTTAAGAAAGAGGGGGTCGTAGGGGGGTGCTTGTCGCCCCCTACATGGAGGGGGTCGTAGGGGAGGAACGTAGTTCCCTCAAATTAATTATAATTATAATTATAATTATAATTATAATTATATTATATACAAAAAAATAAAACCTAGTAATGTTATTTTATGGAAAAGAAATAGACATCTTTTATATTATTTTACTTGTCATTTTCATTCTTGTTGTATATATTTTAATTTCATATTACATGCAACAAAAACAAAGTATTGCGATAACAACATCTTCGCAGCCCATTATTAACAACACCACAGATACATTCATTTTTTATTTAAAAAAAAAGCAAAAAGAAACATTAAATAGAGGCGCATTCGCAATATCGCTTTGGTTAAATATAGATTCGTGGGTGCCGCCGCTTGCTGCAAATGCAACTTTCAACATATTGACGATGAATAATACATCAAACCAAATATTTAGATTATACATTGACAACACTTGCCAATTGTCAATAAATTCAACCTTTTTTATAAATTCAACTTCAACACTAACGTCTATATTACCAATAAATGAACCAGTAAATATAATTTTAAACTATAATGGCGATGATGATTATAACGAAGATAAAAATCAGTTTTTTAAATCAACAGATGGAACTACAAAACCAATATATAACACCAATACTGGATTTGCCTACAATAATCGTGCTTTAGATGTATTTATTAATGGCAGGTTGAATAACACAATTATTTTGAATACTTCATTGACTAAAAATGATAAAAGTACAACGACAAACTGTAATGCCAGTTGTGTCTCGTATAATGACGCATCCATGAATTACTTTATTGATGATAATATTCAATTTTTGATTGGCAACATCTCAACAACTGTACCTGGACCCGTTGGAACGATTTCGAATGTCACTTTTATCAAAGATGGGTGTTCAGTTCAAGACGCGCAAAATATACACAAAAGTGGAAATTCAAGCAACATTTTAGATAATCTTTTCTCATACAAACTTCAATTTAGTTTACTCGAAGATGATAAAAAAGTCAAAGTGGTTGAGTTCCTCTAAAAAGCATCACAGCATGCCAGCCGTTTATTTTCACGATATTTACTCAAGTGTATAAAACCGTCGAGCGGATAATTTCTATTTTTTACAAAATAATTACTCGACGCATTTGTTCCCTGAAAATTGCCAGCATTCGCCATTGTTGCTCCATATGCCGAATAAAATGAAAACCCGTTGCTTGTTATCGTGTCTGCTTTCAGTTTTTGAAGGCGCGTGCTTCCCGAAACTGCACCTTGTTGCGCAAATTGCGTGTTATTTGGTTTATATATTGTGCTGCAATAGCTGTTGGCGGGCTGATTCAGCGCGTTATTGTTATACGTTTTAGGATTTGAACAATTTTTCGATTGATAAACTTGTGGACCATTCGGCTCATTCGTTGGGTATAAAAATTCAAACGGAATATTCTCGTTTACACTTGGATAATACACGCCGTCTGCTTTTTTCGTTGTTGATAGTCGTTGAGCTGCTGTTCTGCATCTAGACTGCAAGTAGCCAGACGTGGTTTCATAATAGGATTGTTTCAACGTGCAAATGCCCGATTTAATTCGATTATTTTCGGGATTGCAAGCAATGCACGCCGTATCATAAACGCTGGTAATTATTTCATAACCTTCATCAACATTTATTTTATCTTCTTGGTCTGGAATAGTTTGAGCAATCGGAGTTATCGGGGTAACATACAAAATATCCGGAACTATTGGTTTATTGTTATTATAAATAATGTCATTAATTGTTGGAGTTCCTGGAATGTCGGGAAAGATTTCCATAATAATTGGAATGCTAACAAAATATGTTGGAACAGATACTGCACCATTATTTTGAATTTTATATCCATTATTAAAACTATTTTCCGTATATGCATCTGCTATTTGAAATGAATTCCCACCCGTCTCAATGCAGTCGCAGGATTCTTCATTTGTTTTGTATACGGTTGAACCAGGTGTATCCATCAACTTCACTGTTGCCATTCGTTTTTGGCTAGAGTTGTCTGTTGACGGATTTGTGGGAACTAGCTGTCTGCGCCAATGCTTCAGCGGGCGCGCTTTAAAATCTGGTCCTATAAAATCGCCCTGATTTATATTGGGCGGAACACCATTTGCATTTGGACGATGCATGCCTGGAATCACGTTGAATGCAGTATCAACTTTTGTTGCATAGTGCGGCTGTCGCGTGGTCGTTAAAGTATTTGAACTTCTAAAATTTTGTGGATTATTTATTTTTGGAGTAGTTGTTGTCATTGTTTATTGTTTATTATTTATTGTTTATTGTTGTAACTATAATAATTAATTATTATTATTTATTATTATTATTATTATATATATTATTTTATTTTTTTATAACAATTTCCAATTGTGAAATAGTGTATGGGCTTTGTATAAGGTACACTTCATCATCATCCGGGCTAACTTTATACAATGAACAGTCTGCGTACTTTATTTTCATTTGTTTTGTAGTTTCAGTATCCTTTTTTCGCCTTGACCCTTCTTCTGCTTCTCCCTCTTCTCCTTCTTCTGTTTTGTCCTTGTCATCTTCTTGGTAATCAGGATTGAATTGAAGAGACGTTTGGTATGTTTCAAGAATGTTATGAAGAATTGCGAGCTTTCTCGAAGGGTCCGGATTTTGATTCATAATTTCTTGTTGTTTTTCAATGTTTACTAATACAGCCTGAATATCATCGCGAATGCGAATTAGCTGAACGTGTCGTTCTTTATTATTTACAACATTTTCATAATCAGAAACATATTTTTTGTATATTTCAAGCTGCTTATTGAATTCGGGAATTTTCACAGTAATTTCGGCAATAGCTTCATCTTCAGACTTATAATTAAATAATAAATCCAGTTTCAAGTTTATAATTTTTTCCTTCATTTCTTCCACCTTTTTGAATTGTGTTTCTATCAAATCATGAAGGTTGTGCATGTTTCCCAGTTTAAATCCACGACTTTTTTTTATCTTTTGCATTTTTAATAAAATAGACTTGATGGTTGCTGATTCTAAAATTTCTTCCTTGATTGAAAGCCTTTTTTTTTCATTTGTGGAGTCTATAAATTTTGTTTTTTTGTATAAATTATTAGTTATTTTTTTTCTTTCTTCAAAATAATCTTGTTTAAGTCTGAAGTAATTTAAAATTTTTTCATCATTTGATTCTTCTGATTCACTTGCCATATTCAATTTTACACAATATTATATAATTTTATACAATATTATATAATTTTATACAATATTATATTATTAAATGAATTAAGGCGGGCTTGTCCTCGTCCCTCCCTTACCACGAAGGCAAATCTGTGATTAAACTTGCATGCGTTACACCACCTTTTTGTCGGTCCATTTTTATTGTTGCAGATACATTGTTTAGTTTTGTTAAAATGTATTGTTTTTCTTCTTGTTTCTTTTTTTCCTTTTCTTCAGGAGTAAGTTTCCCCTTGTACTTGAAATATAAAATCCCTCCTAAAAGTATGGAAAATAATGCAAACATTGATATGTTGAATACAGTGTTATAGTGATGTGATTTTATTTGATGACAACCTTTCAATACACCGCTAATAAATGATTTTACACCCGGTTCAGTTAAAAATGGTTTTTCGTCTTGACCTGGTCCATGACCATGACCCATTCTAAAAAAATTCATCAAGTCTTATATGTGTCTCGTATTTTACGTTTTACTTGTATATTTTTTATTTTTTTTATTTTTATAAAAGACGAGAGATAATTTCATATTAATTTTATACACAGTAATTAATATAAAATTTAATATATTGATAATACAAATATATCGCAATTTTTTTAATATTACTAAATAAATAAAAAATGTCTTCTCAAACAACAACAACACAGCCGGCGGCGGAATCTTCAAAGTCTGTACCTTCAAAGGCAAAGGCGGCAACTACTGATGTCATTGACCCAGCCACCTCCATTTTTGTTTACATTGGATTAACAGTTCTGTATTTCACAATGAAGTACATGATGCCAGAAAAGGCAACCGCTTTATTTGTTATTTATTTCATTTTAGTACTTATAAGTCAATTTATTTTGAATATATATTTAGCCAAACAATTATGTAACAGTCCTTCGAATGTTGGAACCGCAGCTGTTGCAACAATTGTTCCATGGATTCTTATTTTTGGCTTACTCAATTTATTACTCACAATGTTTCCTGGTTGGCTTGCCGCCTTTTCAAATACTATTGGTTATGCTGTCGCAAGTGTCGTCGGCGTGTCGTCACTTTTCACAGAAAAATTGCTAAATGTTGGAAATCCGCCAAATCGAGATGCATTAAAGGTCATTCAAAATATACTTAACGACCCTTCTACAATTATCAACACGCTTAATGATGAAAATGTAAAATATTTTTGGAATAAAAGCGTAAGTCCTGGTGTGAATTTATTTAAATCCGACCTTAAACCAATTTATGATGAAAAAGCTGATAACAACGATCCATTGTTTTATGAACTTAAAAAGTACATTATGCTGAAAAACCTTGTTTCTTATTTTATTTGGTATTTGCTGACGGGAATCCTAATCACATCGATTAGTTACAACTACATGCTCACAGTTCCGTGTGTGCAAACACCCAAACAAGCACGAATAGCGGCTGCTCAATTTTTGGCAGATCAAAATAAAGAACAACAGTCTGCAGAAACCGCCAAATCAAGCGCCCCTGTTTACCAAACCGATGGGAAATAACAGGGGACCCTCAGGGGAACCCATGTTCCCCTCTGACCCCTCCTATGAGGAACCCATGTTCCCCTCAAACAAATCAAATAGTGAACCACTTTGTAGAAATAATTATATTCGCATTTATTTCAGTATCAATTAAATAAGAATTGTAAACCGACATGAAATATTTTTCAAACCATCGTTTGCTAATGATATTATATTCTTTATCAAATGCGTATTTGCAATAACACTGATAGATTGCGTACAATGACTGACTTGCATTTGCGCTCTCCATTTTCGATTCCTTGTATTTTTTTATAAATTCCTCAATTTCCCCTCTTTTATTCCAGATGTTTGACCTGCATCCAACGTGAATCAAATACTTGTCATCTTCTATAATAATGTCCGGGTAAAAATGTTTTATTAACCCCAGTAACATTTTATCCGTCACATTATTGTGCAACAGCGTCGTTGCAGACCGCTTAATTGATTTGTTAAATAATGACAACAACTCATCCAATTCTAGTTCATATTCTTCTTCCGCTCCTTCTTCCGCTTCTGCATTATTAAAATCTATAATATAAGTATTCCAAAATGACATGAAACTGCAAACAAATGGCAAATGTTTACTTGTTCTATTTTTTATAACCGTCTTTTCAACATCATCTGGCAACTGCAGTGCATCTAACGACAAGTTCAACTCTTCGCAGTGTGTTGATAAAAGTTGTTGGAGAGAATGATTAAAAAATATATTCGGAATATTCTCTTCTTCAATAAATATTTTCCATAAATATGACATATTTTTACACGTTATATTATAACCAGGACACTCTTCTGTGGTCGCATGAATGAAACGTGCAACTATTTCAAGGTTGGTATTGTGTTTTAAATACAGGGCGTGATTTATTACAGAGTAGTCGTTACAATACTTATCCAAAAACAAATCGGCAGACACATATCGCGTCGAGTAATGAGATGCGACGCAAAATAAATCAATAATGTGAGGAATAATATGCGATTTAAAATAATCATTGTAAGCATTTGATAGTTCGCAGACATTTACAAGTCGACAATCTTCGTTTGCGTGTTCATAATATTTAAACTTGAAATGCGTTAATAAATTTATTCCAAAATATTTATAACATTCCTGATTTAATTCTTTTATAAATGGAATAAAAGTTTTTGAATTAATAAAATAATGAAGTGAGTTTTTTTTATGTAGAATGTCCCCCACCACTGTAAGAAAATATTTCACTGCATCTTTATTGTAAAATAATGCAGGTGTGAGAAACCGTATAACATTTTGAATAGTTTCAGACTCTGGTATCGATTTTAGTATATTATTATTCTCTCGAATTCGTTTTATAATTTGTATTTTTATTTTGTACTTCCACGGCAACAAGTCTTTGTGACTTGCCGTAATCGTTGTTAAAATTGAATGTTGAATATTGTCCTCTTTTATAACTTCGTATGTTTTATCATCGGAATAAATAAAAAATAATTCGGTTCCAGAATTATAAAAATATCGTGTTTTTGCAAGAAATTCTTCAATAAATTCATCCGATTTTTCTTCTAGTGACTTTTTTCTCTCTTCTCTCTGTTTACACTGTTGAACAGTATTTTCAAGAATTGTCGGTAACGCATCCATAATGTGATGAATCAACTTTTGTTGAACATTTGGCAAATTCGTGTATTTATTATACAGCGTTGTAACCATGTTGACAGCTTCCGCAATGTCGACGCCATCATATGGATGTGTCGCAACTTCGTCCTGATTTATCATGCAAATGAAATAAATATAAATATATTGCGGCGCGTATATTTATATTTATATTTCTATATATGTTTAAATAAATTATCATAATTATTTACTATTATTTATTTTACTAAAAATTAATAATAAATGTGTAAAATATAAGTATTTAAATGCCATATCCATTGCCCGAGAATCGTTTATTTTTAGTTAGAGGAAATACAAGTTTAACAAGACACAAACAACGTGAATCCGTGAGAAAAATTCCAGTAAAACAAAGTTATAACAAGGAAGTTTCTGATAATCCAATAAAGAAACTTGTTTGGCCACCCGTTTTAGACAGGGGTCATTTTGAAATAGAAAAAAAACACTATCATCATAACATTAGTTTGACAAGTTATTCAGCAGATTTGTTATTACCACATAATGTAAACCAAAATGATGTACAACAAATAGAATTTACAATAGATTCTCGTATTGATATATGGAATCAGCGTCAAACAGCTAGTTGTGCTGCTCATGCAAGTTGTTTTCTTTATACATACATTATGTTATTTAAAGGTGTAGATTTTACAGAGTTTGCACAATGTGATTCAGATGCACAATGCGTGTATAATGTATTCTCCAACGGTCCGGCATTTAACAGTACACTTCGTCCTCTTACTTTAATAACAGGAGAGCATATATGGTTAAATTTTTATAATAGTCTTTTTCGTGACGGTTATGATGATCAATATAGTTATTTTAGTCGTTTATTTGTAATGTGGTCGGCATATTACACGCCACTTGGTTCTTATGACTACAATATTAAAACCACACTCATTCCATCTCCACCAGAAAAGTTGACAGGAACATGGATTATAAGCGCTTTAGTAGGATTACAAACATGGGGGTGTGTTCCGTTATTAGGAGGACCTCCTGATATTGAACCAATAAATAATGTAGGGTTTACATTCAAGCAGTTTAGCGATAATTTTTCAGATACAATAATAAATACGACTACCACTGCATTTAATGAACCTGTTGATCGATCAATAATTGATAATTTAACGAAGAATGAGTTGGATAGTAAAGCAACTGCTTTTAATGCAAGCATCAATCCATATTGGTCTATACAAAAAAAAAATAATTTTAAAATTGTTACAGTTCCACAAGAACCAAGTGTAATTATTTCAGTATTGAACCAAGGATATCCTGTTACTGTTAGTATGACAATAATTAACTATGATTTAAATAATATCGGAATTGGTTTAGTAACACAAGATGGATTAAATAATGTTTTACAATACACGGACAAATCTCAAACACAAAATAATATCCCGCTTTCCACTCATGCGGTCGTTGCAATAGGTTATACGAATAAAAGCAGTAGTGGTAACTATTATATAAGAATAAGAAATTCATGGTCAAATACATTTGGAGATAATGGTTATTTTTATATGCCAATGTCATTTTTTATTAATTCTGAATATTGCACAGCATTATATACAATTGCATTATCAGGAATTGATATTATAAATATTCCAGGTGTTATAACAACGCCAACAACCACAACCGTTTATGATTGGCGAAATCTTAAAATCGGAGAGACAAAAGTATTTACTACAAATAATGGGTCATTGTATAAAATAAACGATAGCATATTCATATTCTACTCAGTGAAAGATAGTATAACTGGTGAAATTACAGGTATCAATGGAAATGATGTAACGATTTCAATAACTACATTTACAAGCAACGCCGCATATACTACATTATCCACACTTATAAATATAGCGCCAGACACTGCAATAGCAGGATCGCAAACGAATGTTACATTTACTCTAGGCGGAAGTCTAGGTGTAAATACAATCATTACAGGAGGAGAGTGTTATTTATACTCAGTATACGAAGACGGTGCAAACCACCCCGTACAAATCAATATTACAACAGCGGGACGACCAGTTTTTTCAACGGATCCGCAATCTCCACTCCAAACTCAACTTTATCAACCGCCTACTGTGCGATCTGCTTTCACACTTGTGGAAGGTTGCTTTGTTGAAAAAACAGAAACCCCCCAAATTCAAGCAATATCTATTACACCAGGCATTAAACTTGATTGGGGGTTTCAAAGTGCAAGTTTGTTAAATTTTGCTGGGTTATTAAGCGGATATACGCTTCAATATTCAGTGGGGGTTATTTCTATTATTTCGTCATAATTCGCGTAACTTACATTCAGAGTTATTCTTATTTTATTTAGAGAAAAAATATGGTTTTTAATACATTTTATTTATTAACTATTAATTTTTATTAAAATTTTAGTAAAAATTAATAATAAATGTGTAAAATATAAAGCATTATAAATGCCACCATTGCCCGAGAATCGTTTATTTTTAGTTAGAGGAAATACAAGTTTAACAAGACACAAACAACGTAATGCGTATAAAGCCGTCACAAAAATTCCAGAAAAAATATCGGTTGAATTGGACACTTCAAAATTCGACTTGGTAAGAGCAGCAGAACTGATGAGATTGTCTAATTTTTCTTATGAATTGTATGATCAATTCAAGGATGGTAAGATATGGGAAATACCTGCCCCTTTTGATAAATATTTTTACAAGAATCCTATAACAGTTATTTATGCACCATCTGAAAAAGTGGACAGCGCATATGGTGAATCTAACACTGGTCCCATTTCAATACCTATTCCAATGGGTTTTATTACCGAAAGCATTTCATCCGACGACGTTTATATATCTTGGCGCGGAACTAAGACTATTTACGAATGGATACAAGATGCTACATTTGAGCAAGTACCGTGTTCTTTTCTACCATCGCCGCAAAACGAAATGGTGCATAAAGGTTTTTTTACGCTCTACACCAGTGACAGTGCCGCTCACCCATCTCCACAGAATGCCGTAAAAAATTATCTTCATGGTTTAACAGACAAACATAAAAAAAGAGTTTGGATAACTGGTCACAGTTTAGGAGGAGCTATGTGTGTGTTGAATACTTGTGATATATTAGCAAATATTCCTGGATTCAAATCGGTAATAACTTATAACTTTGCGAGTTCCAGAGTAGGTGATGTGGATTTTGTAAAAACTTTTAATTCTAAAATATTAATTAATGGAAAACCAAGTAGCTGGCGCATACCGAATGATGGTTATGACATTGTCACCATGTTGCCTCCAGAAGTAATGGGATATCAACACGTAAATGAACTTTATTCTATTACTTTCGGTAATAAACTGCCTGTTCCTCCGACTATTTCTGAGATATTAAAAAACCACAATCATTCAACATATTTTATTACACTTACACAACTATTGAAGGAAAATGGTTTTACTGCGAAGCAGCTGAAGGACATTCATTTCAGTTACGCCGAGCTTGTGGCTGCGGGATACACAATAAGCGAGCTTATAGATGCCGGATTCATTGTAATTTAATATTGATTTTTTACATCACACATGTTCTCATATATAGATATGTCCGACACGATAGTCACTGAGTTGGTAGCAAAAACAAATTCTACAAGTCGCGTAAACAGACAGTATATTGATATGTTTAATATGTAATATTTTCAATTTCCGCACACGGCGCCATTTGCATTCATCAATCCTAAAAACATTTTGAATCTGTGATTTAAATTATATACATGTGTTTCAAGGTTCAATAAATCTGTTGAAATATCAAATGTTCTCAAGTAATAAAAATATTTTTCATTGTGCGTCTTTATCTTTTTCAAAATCGCATCCAATTCATTATGCAATTTCGTGCACATGTCATGAATGCCCGTCAACGCTTTATGTATACTTGTTTTTTCATGAAGCGTTTCTGGTAGTTCCGAAATGTAACTTTCGATTACTTCTAATTTATAAATAATATCCAATTTTTCAATCTTTGATTTAATGTATGTCTCTCCACACATGTATTCTGATAAAACTTCATATATTTTTGAATTTGTAGCACCGATGGAGCGCAACACCGCATCCCTTTGTAATAAACTCGCAACAATCAATGCCATTCTAGAAAACTATATATATATAAAATATATGGTATATAAAAGTATAAATATAAATTTATATACTTTTATATAATTAACTTTATATAATTCATTCGCTTTCAAAATGTTTCAAGTGAAAAAACTAGTTCCGCACGCAGTTGTACCTAAAAGAGCCACCGAAGGCAGCGCTGGATTGGACATTAGTTCATCCGTTGATGCAACCGTTCCGCCTGGAAAATGGTGCGCCATTTCCACCGGCATTTCCATCATGGTGCCAAAAGACTGTTATGCAAGAATTGCACCGAGAAGCGGGTTAACATTCAAATATGGAATACAGGTTGGCGCCGGAGTCGTTGACAGCGACTATACGGGCGAAATAAAAGTTATTCTATTTAATCATGGGGCATACGATTTTACAATAAAAGCAGGCGACAGAATTGCACAATTGATTTTTGAGAGAATATTCACAAATGAATTGCAAGAAGTCGAAGAGTTGGTAAAAACAGAAAGAGGAGCAGGAGGATTTGGTAGCACGGGAAATTAACCGATTCAAAACATTCGAAACAAATTATTTTTTATTATAAAACAAATTATCGACTGATATTTTATAAGCCAACGTTCTATTACTGTATTTATCTTGTTTATACTGATCCTTTAAAACAAATAAATTATTACAAGTAGTATAAAGCATTGTTGTCAACCGTTCTTCAACTAAATCTAAGCTCCAATGATCATTTGAGTTATTTTGCACCCATTCAAAATAACTCACAACCACACCTCCGCTGTTGCACAGCACGTCAGGTATTACCTCAATATTTCTTTCAAACAGCAATGCGTCGGCATCGGCAGTTGTCGGTCCATTTGCACCTTCTGCAACAAGCCTGCAACGAAAATCGATATTTTGGGCAATATCTTTTGTTATTTGAAGCTCTTTTGCGGCTGGAACTATAATGTCACATTTCATTTTCCAAAAATCTTGTTCGCTTATTTTATCCACACATTTGAACAGAGGCGAAGTCTCCAAATTATATAATCCTCGATTATCAGCGTTGTATTTTTTCAACAATTCAATGTCAATGCCACCACACGCTTCATTAAACTTATAATACCCCGTGTGGTCGCCAACTGCCAAGCACGTGTAACCAAACTTGTTCAAAAAATGCATCGTCCAAATGCCAACATTTCCGAAACCTTGCACAATATATGTTTTCAGCGGAGCATCAATAAAATTCTTATGATGTTTATTCCAATAATCAATTGTTAATGCAACGCCCAATCCGGTAGAATGGTTTCGTCCCAGTGACCCTCCGCAATCTATACTTTTACCCGTGAAACAGCCTAGATTTAATTTTTTCACGTCATTACTCAACTCTTGATATTTTGAAACCATCCAGTCCATTGTTTGACTCGACGTTCCGATGTCCGGCGCCGGTATATCAAGAGTCGGACCAATGTTTGTATAAATAGCGGCACAAAATGCTTTCGAAATATTCCTATTTTCATCTTCTGAATATTTTCTTGGATTATACATGATACCTCCCTTTGCCCCGCCAAACGGTAACTTGTGAAGCGCGCATTTTATTGTCATCCAAAATGCCAGCGCTTTACACTCTTCCATGTGGACCTCTTCGCTAAAACGCAATCCGCCTTTATACGGACCCAACCAATTATTATGTTGAACACGATACCCGGTAAATATTTCAACCCGATTATCATCTAATACAACTGGAAAATTTACAATAATTTCCTTATTATTCACATTGAGGCATTTCAAAAAAGCGGCATCATAATTAAAAGTTTTGAAAATGGCTTCCAACTGTGAATGAAATAATTCCGAAATTTCACTTTTATCCATGTTACTATAATTTACATAATATATGTAATATTTTTCTAATACTATTTTTTCAACATTATATAATTGTATTTATTGTATATTAATTATGTTTTCATAACGAAGAATCATAAATAGCATCAACCAATCCATATTGAATGCATGTCTGCGGAGTAAGCCAAATATCGTGTTTTAATAATTCGGTCAATTCTTTTTTTGATATTTTTGTGTATTCACCATATAGTCGTTTAATTTGTTTCATCAATTCATTCAAATGTTTATATTCATCTTCAATTTCGCTCATTTTCCCCCACATACTACTACTTAATTGATGAATAAGCATGTGAGCATTCTTACCTATAAATCGCTTAGTGCAAACCACGCTAATGATAGTTCCTGCAGATGCAGCGCAGCCTTCGATGATGGAATAAACGGGAACACGCAAATTTTTTATCGCATCCACTGCGGCATACGCATCGTAAAGCGAACCACCAAATGAGTTAATGTGAAGGTAAATAGGAATATTCTTCACATTTAAATCAAACGACATTGTATGAACAAACTTTTCTGCTTCTCTCAAAAGGATATTTAATTTGAATATAGATTCGCGAGAAACTTCGCTATAAAAGTATACATGATTATTTTCCCGAACAATCTTTGATTCATCGTCATCATTGTCACTGTCACCACTGTCGTTACCAGTGTGTTTCGGATTTGCTTTTTTTTTCGTAGATGATGATGTGTCTTTGAGCATTTTTAGTAAAGTTATATTCCTCATAACTTGTTGTATGTATACAAAATATTAATAAAGCTTTATATAGGTTTATTTTCGATAATCATCGTGTTCAAATCAGATAAAAAAACATAATTTTACATTTTAACTGATTTTGTTGCTGCTGGTTTGATAACGGGTTTCCCAATCTTGATGTTGTTGTATTGATTGCGACACATTATTTTTATTAAATTTTAAATCCTCTTTTATTTGCACATTCGAGTAATTGTTCAATTGATAAGTTATTATCTATTAAAATTTTATTTATTAATTTATCATTATTATAAGTTTGGTTTTCATTATCAACATTTAAAGTTATTTGATTAATTATTAAATGGTTATCAGTTCCCATATAAAAATATGAAAATCTGTCACTAAAATCATTTGAGTTAGTTGATATAAATTTTAAAATTGACTCTTTTACAACTGTTGATGATTTGTTCCAAAAATAATAAGTTTTTATTATTGCATCTAACATATCTCTCACCATAAAATGATATATACACCCAATTCTTACACGATTGTTTTCCATCATGTCAACAATATTATAAAAATTATGAGTATTATTTATTTTATAAATTTCATTATTACACCATATTGTATCGTTTTCATTTTTAATAACATAATGATGACTATCATTACTAGGATGAATAACTTTATGTCTATTACCTAAAGTAAAATAAGTTGGATTATACATTTTATGTATATTTTGCTTATCATGAATATCTTTTAGTAAACTATAATTACTTTTATAATCAAAATTTACTAAAACTATCCATTTAAACATTATTTGTGAAACATCGAGTTTTATAAGATTATATTTATCACAAAATTCTTTAATTGTTAAATTATCTAAACACAAAAATGAATCAACTCCTAATAGTATTGTATAGTCTTCTATCACATATTTGTAGACATTCTGTAGAGCACGATGAACTATATGTGTTTTATCATGATTTACATATTGTAATTGTTCTTCGCGACTAACTAAGTCTTTAGTATAATAAAATTTAACTTTATCAACCAGAGATTGATTATTTATAATATATTCATCTTGTTCACAGGTAAAATTATCAATTAAAAAATATATTTTGTCAAATCCTAATTTCAAATGATATTCTATAAAATAATTTATATATGTATGCTCATATAATATAGGTGTAATAATTGCAAACGTTTTTTCCATATCAATATCAATATCAATATTAGTATAATATATTTATATATATTTATATTTTTATAATTAATTTTAAAGTTATTTATTTGTTTATTATAATCAACTTCTCGGTATTTTTACTCCCAGAACACTTTGTATTTTATTCACGTGTGTCGCATTATAGACGCACGTTCCTCTTTCAATCTCAGAAATAATTGAAACATCAAAATTGCATTTTTGTGCTAGTTCCTTTTGTGTCATTTTTTTTTCGCATCTTGCAACACTAATAGCCAAAGAAGTATTTTTTGAAACATATTTTGTTTTTTTAACATCATCGTCCGATGCGGCTGCATAAATTCCAACGGATCCCAACGATGATGAAGTTGTTGCCGGTACATTCAACGATTTTGCTGCTGCTGCTGGTTTTTTATTAAAAACAACGGGTTCCCAATCTTGATGTGACTGTTGTTGTGGCTTTGACATGTTTACAAGTTGATTTGATTGTATTGATTATTTTATTATTCATATATAAAATAATCAATTTTATAAATAAATAAATAAATTAAAATAATATTAAACATATTTTTCGTAAGTCATCAACCCCAAATTTGATACTCTTTTTCAAGTTTCACATTGTGCAACATTTTAAATGTTTTATTTTCGCTCGAAAAGTAACTCGGTGTCAATATGCTCCAATCTAAACCGTTGTCAAAAAGCGTCAACTTGGTGTATATGTATCCAATTAATGCGCTGCACCAAAATCGCGACGTTTTTTGCGGATTTGCATCCTTCTTGCAATACGCCTCTATCCAGTCAGTTACCACGATATCGTACGGCTTATCATATACGACTTTGTGAATTTCTTGTAATGTGTTAATGTTGAACAGTTTGTGATACTGCTCTTGCGATTCACATTTCAAACGTCTAAGATAAATTTTTCCCTCATATGTGTTCAAAAACTCGTCAAACTCAACAAATTGAACACCGAATTTTTTTTTATTATCTTCTGGGTCGGGTGTGTCTGATATACCCGATGTCCAAACGTAAACACCTTTCAATTTTGGGTTTGTCATAACCGGGTCAACTACAACAATTCCAACGTGAGAATAATCACTTTGAGTCATAAATTTAATAAACCAGCTAAATATTCCCCATGAATTATGTTGCAAGTCGTCGCAGACCAAAAGGTCTCCCGTTTTCAAAGTTGCCTTTAATTCCCTCAATGCGCCTGCATCTAATTTTTGTGTTGTTTGTGTTGTTTGTGTTGTTTGTGTTGTTTCACTCTGATTCAAAAGTTTCATTTCTGTTTCTTCGCTTCCACCATTCATTTTTATAAATATTTTTTTATTATATTAATACTATTTTATTTAAATAATTATATTATATATATAACAAAGTTAAATTCATTCACTATTCAATTAATTATTTATTGTAATGTCGAATTTTTTTTCAGATATAATGACGGATATGAAAGGGATGGAGCAGAGTTTGCTGGGTCCTGAGTACTTGTATTGGAAACGCATTTTGAAACCATCCGATATGGGCATGTCAGATGATGGAAATTTCGGCGCACTTGCCAACAACATTGGTGGATTGATTAATTATGTTGAAGTTCTTGTCACTGGAAAGGGCGGTTCTACTACAGGCGGTCCTTTAGGTGATAAGTTCTTTTTAAAAACAGGCGGTCAATGCACAGATGTTGCATCAAATAAATTAGTCGACCGACACATTTATATCAATAATATTCCAAATGGAAATATTCCATTTATATCATCAGGTCTAGGCGGAACCAACTTTACACATTTTGAAGGGCTAATTCCTGGAACGCTAGGCAATTTAGGTAAATTAAATCCGCTTGGTGTTTTCAAGTCATTTATGATGGGTGGAGAACCGCCGTGCATGTCAATAACCTTAGATACAGTGACTCCTGTCACTGATTCAAATTTTAATGACACAGGACAGGATAATAATGGGACCGAAACCAAGTATGTCGCAGTTGCCGATGTGATAAATATGGACCCGTGTACATTTCCCGGTAAAACAAATCCAGCAGACCCATCACAAAGATGCTCAGAAACGTTTGTAAATTCAAGGTATGATTATGATTCTGACTCGTCATCGTCAACGTCGTCGTCATCTTCATCAAAACAAAAATCCAAATGTAAATATAAGTATTCAACAATTCCAAATATAAAAAAATATCGGAAAAATAAAAACAAAAAAAATGTGGAAAAAACGATCATGCAAGATTTTTCAAAATTACCAGACGATTTATATGTAAAAGCATTTTATGCTTGCATAAGTATATTTTCTCTCTATGTCTTGTATCGGTTCATTCAAAAATATAACAAGAAATAGTAATAATGTAACGACTAAAAAACGAAATACGGGGACTAGGGCTTGAACCTAGGACCTCGGAGTTATCAGCCCCGCGCGCTTCCTCTGCGCCATCCCCGTTGAATACCACCCACAGGTATCGATCCTGTGCCTGCCTTTTAATGAGAAAGAGATAACCATCAAACTTTCGGACATTGTGAGTGTCTTTTGACTGTGTTCGACGATAAGCTGCCCGCCGTGAGAGTGGTTCTGGTGCGCTATGTTTTTACGTACGTACGTCGCTTAGCTATGACGAGCAGCTTCTGTAAAGCTGCTGAAGTAATGAATTCCCCTGACAGGTTTCGATCCTGTGACCTTCCGCTTATAAGGCGATAACCATCTTCAAATTCGGACTTTTACAAGTCTTGTTGAGTAGACGACGGTGTTGTAGACGCTCTGCCGCTGAGCTACAGGGGATGAAGGGTGCTCTAGTGCCTTGATGCACCGATGCGATGTGATGTAGGGGACATGCTGTCCCCTCTGACCCCTTGCCCTATTTGAAGGGAGGGGTCAAAGGGGCGCAATGCTTGGCACCATATGTTCCCTTTATGGATACCGGCAACTCGTTTCGATCGAGTGACCTCGGAGTTATGAGCCCCGCGCGCTTCCTCTGCGCCATGCCGGTTTAAAGGTTGCTCTAGTGCCTTGATGCACCGGTGCGATGTGATGGATTGGATACCGGCAACTCGTTTCGATCGAGTGACCTCGGAGTTATGAGCCCCGCGCGCTTCCTCTGCGCCATGCCGGTTTAAAGGTTGCTCTAGTGCCTTGATGCACCGGTGCGATGTGTGAATTAATCCTCCCGACAGGTTTCGATCCTGTGACCTTCCGCTTATAAGGCGATAACCATCTTCAAATTCGGACTTTTGCAAGTCTTAGTGAGTAGACGACGGTGTTGTAGACGCTCTGCCGCTGAGCTACAGGAGGTTTTTTTTGGAACTACCCCTAAATATTTCTTTCTTTTTAATGCTCTTATTTCAAAGCCTTTTTTTTGGGACTTGTCGAGATTCTAACTAATGTTCACTCATTGGTGTATGAGAGTAGATGTTTCTTGGACAGAAGGTTTCCCACTAAGCCATGCGCTCACTTGCACATGCTTATGGTAACATGATGTTTATTCATATATGAACATGATGTTAAATTTTATATTAGTATTTATTTTTAATATTTCTAAAATATAAATAAATAATTAATTTCTCTTGTTTGTTCTTTTCTTGTTTCTTCTATTTCTATTTTTTCTTGACCTATTTGCATTTCGTTTTTTATATTTTTTTCTGCTGCCGCCGCCTGCCGCTGCTGCTGCTGAAATCGGTAGTTTATACGGCGGAATCGGTTGCAATAATTTACTATCTTGCGCATCTTCAGGTTCCACAGGAGGAATGGCATAGGCATCAACGGGTTTTGCAACAGGAATGGCATAGGCATCAACGGGTTTTGCAACAGGAATGGCATAGGCATCAACGGGTTTTGCAACAGGAATGGCATAGGCATCAACGGGTTTCGCAACAGGAATGGCATAGGCATCAATGCCAGGTTGTTCAGTGACAGGTTGTTCAGTGACAGGTTGTTCAGTGACAGGTTGTTCAGTGACAGGTTGTTCAGTGACAGGTTGTTCAGTGCCAGGAATTTCCTGCATTTCAATTCCTTCATCTTCTCCTTCTACTTCTTCATTTGAAGCCGTAGAATCTTTTTTTTCCCCAAAAAAGCTTGTAAGTTTTTTGAAAATTGAAGAGTCGTCGTCATCGACTGATTCCGAATCCGGCTTGATACTAGCATTACATTTAGCATACTGAGCTTCACAATAAGCAGCATCTTTAACAATTGGTCTAAATAAATCAAGAAAGCCACCTCCGCGCATCTGTCGTCTTCGTTCACGACGCGTCCTGCTATGTTTTGTTTTTTTTTTATTTTTTAAACTTCTTGGTGCCATTGAATAAATAGTATTATATATAATTATAGTTATATTATTATTATTTATGATTAAAAAAATATAAAAAAAATAATTATGGGGCAAATATTTGACGATTTCCTATACTTGTATAAGTTGACCCCCCTCCCGACTTGAATGAATTATTTGCACCCTTCTTTTTTGGCGCAACGCACCCTCCAGCACGACACCTTCGAATCGCAATATTTCGACTAGTTGTGTCATTGCTTTTGAACGACATGGGCGCAGTTTTTGCTAAACCAACCTTCATGCTCCCTCCGCCAATTGCATTATTTTTCAGACGCTCAATTCGCTGCGAACTGTCTTGCGGAAATGATATAGGCTTTCCAACCAACCCAACCCGTTTATGAGGCGGTATTTGATTAAAAGTCGTTCCAAAATTTCCACGCACATTTCCAGCAACTTTATTATCTGTATTGTTCGGACCATTCGGCTCCCCTTTAGTTTGAACAAATGCGCGCCGACCCATTGCAAACACGCTGTCGTTTGATGACGGATAAAATTGTTGCGGCATCGGGTTCACGCTAGTCAATGTGGCATTATTTCCACGCTGTTTTATCAACACGTGGCTATCGGGAGGACCGTTGAAATTATACTTTAATTTAAACACCATTGGATATAACTTATTATGATATAATATATTATGCTTAATTAATATATTGTAAGTAATTTGAATTTATAATGGAAAAATTGTTGAATGAAATATATTTTAAATGTATATTACATAAGCACGTATAAACTCGACGCCTTCTATATAACTTGCAACAATTCTGTGTGCTCCATCTAACAACAAATATTTATTATTTTTGTAAACTAACCAAATCGGATCAATATCATTTTGTTGTTTTATTTGACTTTGATGATACTCAACACTACTTATATCAACATTTCCGCGCGGTCTATCGTCTAGCGGATATGCCTTCACAGCAGAATCTTTCAACCTGTCAGAATTGAAATTTTCTACACCGTTATTTGCAAACATGGACAGCGGAATTTCAACTAATTTCGATTTCAATATATGCGCTAAACGCGCATCTTGTTTATTTTCAAACAATTTTATACTTACCGAAGTTGAAACTGAATCTCTCATACATTAAATAAAATAAATTAAAATCTGACCCCACAAAATTACCGTAATCCGTGAGTGGCTGCTCTAAATGCCGATTGAGAGCCGCTGTTCAAATCTCCACCAAAACTCGAATTGTTGTAATTGCGATTAATCGCCTGAAGTTTCTTAAATGTGGTATAATCTGAACCGTCATACACATATTTTACATTGCACGTAGAAGACGGAATTCCGGTCTTATCAGGATGCGGCTGAATTGCTCCCGCCATTGTTTTCCATCCAGTTATTCCACCCCTTAAAGAACTAATTTGTGTCGAACCGCCTGAAGTATAACTTTTACGATTCAATAAATCTCCGGCATTGTTTACTGCGCGAAACGGAGTTGCAGCCACAGTTAAATTGTTCACAGTTCCGCTTGCAGCCGAACCATTCCACGCTTCTCTCAGCGTTACTCGCGGCATCTCGCGACCACTGCCACCTTCCGGTCCACCACTTCCGCTTTTACCTGAACCTCCTCCTATCAACTGCGCAGCAAAACCATTATAAAAACCTCCTAAAATCATCTTCATCTTGTTTACTCGTTTATTTAATATAATATTATATTATAAAATAAATAAAATGAAATGAAATAATGAATAATTTATTAAATATTATAAAAATTGATTTAATAAAATAATATAATGATTTATTATATACGTCTATCACAATGCAAGCAATGATTGATTTGGAACACGTGGTTCTTGCTCTCGAAGACACTAGTAAAAAAATCATGGATGTTGAAGATGGTTATACTCTTCAATATGATATAGAAACTAATAATGGTTATGCAAATATTCAGTTGAATGAAGATGCATTATTATTGCAAGGTATAATGCTGTTTGACATTTATGTGGAAAAAAAAGTTCAAACCACTGTAAAAATTTATAGGGATAAAAAAAGCGCCATTTTACACTGTGAAACCACAGGATACAATGATTTGGCGGATTTGGTACTAAGAGAGATGTTGCACCGGTATTATACAAATTATACCAAATGAACCAAAAAATAAAATATTTTCATACAATATAATAAATTATTTGAAAACTTCATAATGGTCTGCATGAAAAGCTGCATTATTGCAACAATGTTCATCGTTGCAATGATTTTCACAATGTACAATTCAGACAGCACTTTGTCTATACAACAATTTACAGCCGTTCTCTCCGCAAAACAAAAAGCAATCTATAAAAAGATCGCAGATGAACGTCGTCAAATTTATTTCAAGGGGTTTGGACTAGGACTTGTCTTGTCCTTTTTATTCCTATTCTGGAAAAGCGCAACGAAAAATTCATACAAAATAAATCGGTTTTCAACAATATGCGTAGTTGGCGCAATAACCTTTACAACTAATTATTTTTATTACATGCTCTCTCCAAAAAGCGACTGGATGATACTTCACATTGACGGAGACAAACAGAAACAGGCGTGGTTAAGCGTCTACAAGAAAATGCAATACAATTATCATTTAGGCGCAGTTTTAGGACTTGTGGGAGCGTTTTTTATTGCCAACATGTTTTGCGACTAATGCTTCCTTCATCATTCAGGATTCCAGGATTATATTTATATTATAAGTTTGTTGAGAAGAGAGAAAGAGAGATAAATGAATCAAATAAATAATAATAAAATATAATATTACTATTTATTATTAGACATTATATGCCCGCCGCTCCCGAACCAACGACAACATGCATCAACACTTGCAATGACCAAAATAACAAATGCACATACTCAGACTACTTGACCTTTTTGAATTCTAAAACAACGTGCAGACCAGTTAATCAAAAAACGTACAAGTCATATTCGAGCGGCGGATTCAAGGGAAGTAAAGGAAGTCCCAATTCATACTTGAACTCAATACCCTCGAAATTTTGCACAAACTATGCCAACACAACTGAAACGACCCCATATCTAAGATACAGTGACCTTTCAAAATGTTGTAAATTTGTGTGTAAAAATATTATATCCAACACCAACACATCATGTCCTCCGTTTTCTTCTTCTTTTACAATTGATTATGCTATACAAAACGCCTTACCAGGCGCAATTAATTGTCCATTGAATTTACCAGCGCCGCAAAATGTATCGCCAATTATAAGTCCAGGAACACCATTGGGCGGAGTATGGACTATAAGCCAACCGGGTGTGCCTGGTGTAAATGTTCTTTTCACAATCGACTCGTCCACTGGAGTAATTACTATTCCGGCACGATTGAATCCACCGTCGCTGTTTACCGGACCAGAACAAGGAACATATACAGTTACTTACACAGTTTGTGGATTTTTATTGATATGGTCTGATGATTTGGGATACTGTTAAAAAAAATAAAACTAAAATTCTACATTTACATTTTCTAGACATTACAATAAATATTTTTATAATTATATAAATATTTATTCCAATTTATTATTTATTTTATTTACTATTCCGTCATAATTCTCGGCGCGATATTCATCGTCTGCAGTTCTTGAAAGAGCAACTTGCATGAATACGGAATTTCAACCAGCGCAAATTCTGTCCGGTTATCGCACATCTTGCAGCAATGAATGCCCAACGCGTCGTTGAATGCTGCGACCATTCCGCACCTGGAACACACGTGCACCTGGTATTTGTCCGAAACATCATACAGTCGCTCGCGCGTGAATCGCGCAGCACCGTGTGACACCATGCAATTGTGAGCAACAATTCCATTCGCAAGAAACGAGTGCGTGTCTTCCACGCTAATGTCATACACGTGCTTCGGTCCCACATTGATTCGCGACACAACCGTTAAATTCATTGTGGGTAATGCATTGCTTCCGCGCTGCACGCCATATCCTGCCGAACTTGATTCATCTTCATCTTCGATTTCGCATTCTTCGAATACTTTTTCGTCTACATCCATTTTTTTGGGTTCAATATCATCACTTAGAAACCACTCTAGTGCTCCGATTTTCTCCATGAATTGCTCCGCCGTTGGAAACGACTTGGACGTGAATTTACCAAATTCCGTGCCTTTAATCAAATGGTCGGTAATGTCGTGCGTGCTTGGAATGGCATATTCATGAAGCAGTCCTTCAGTTTTCTTCAGCTCTTCTACTGCCTGAACTATGGCACTCTTGGTGTGCACAATCTTGTCCGGGTTCTTCGCTTTAATTTCTTTGAAATGCGTTATTTCATCAACACGATTCACCAGCCAATTATGTTGACGGCAAACTTCTTCGCGCAATCGGCGATACGACACACCGGCTTCAAGACGCTGGGATTTATGGCAACAATACCGAAACCCGATTTTTTCAGAGAATGGAATAAGTTGTTCAATCGGGAGATGAAGCGTCAACTGAAAACTCCGGTTCGTTGCATCGCTCTTGTCTTTTAGTTCGAATTTCTTTTTGGAGAATGACGTTTCTCTTGCTTTTTGAATGGTGGTATTATGAATGCCACACTTTGCAAGTAGTTTCTGCATATCTTCAAACATTTTTTGTAATGATTCGCGATGCTCGTGTGTTTTAGTTTGTGAAAATCCAATGGATGTCATTAGGTCACGCTTTCCCCTATGCATTCCAAGAACACATGTGTGTCCGTCGCCGCCAAACATTCCGCCGAGAAATTCACGAATAATAGGGCGAGGACACTTCTCATCCAAGATAAAATCAGGAAGTGTTGCCGGCTGATTTACTTTTTTGCCGCTTATTAATCCGGGCAATTGAATAATTTGATTTTTAAATTTTGCTGGAATTCTTACTACAAATAGATTTTTCATTACAAAATTTGTTTGTTTTATTTCGCAAAATAGTTCAATATCTTCTAATATAGAAGCAACATCCAACGTATGACCAATAAATAATAATGCTAATTTTGTTTTAGAATTCATATGTCCATCAGTAATCAAATATCCAATAATACGAGCAAATGCAAGCGTCTTCATATATTCTTCGTGATTATTTGTTTTAAGTGTAGTTGTTCCAAATTCAAGTTTCCATCCAGCACATTCTTCCATTTCTTCTTTAATATTTACAAGCGGACAAGTTATACTTGTTTTAATTTTAGTTGCATTCAATTCAACATCTTTTACATTAACCCATGTATTCTCAGAAGTTAATACAGGATGGTCTTCAGTGCATGTAAGTTTTCTACCATCTTCAAATGTTAATTCAACACAATCACGCATTCCCTTGTCCATGAATGCAACTTGTTTAGAAGGAATCATTCCATTTTTTTCCTCACTCCAACCCATAATATTTACGTGTCTATCATTTTCACAGAGTGAATCTAATCTTACACTGAGACCGTTTGAGAGCGTAATTGGTGTGCTTCCATCATGGCAATCCTTCTCCATTTCGCCAAACCGTAACCCTCCATCTCTCGAGCGACCTTCCGCAGGCTGACGCGTGAGATTTACCATTGGACCGATGGATCTACTGTGTTGCTTGTCATTTACCATGTGTTTTAGGCGCTGGTAGAATGCGGGACCGATGAAGATGTCTGAATCGATTTGTTCGCCGGATAGTCCGTTGTATAAGACTTCATTCCCGTTATTTTCGTAGCCGAGCTTTAGGAGTTCGTTGCGAATGGTGTAAACGTCGAGTTCTCCGAAGGATGTTCCGTCGCCAAACAAGCCGAGTTCTAGTAGAACTTTCCCGAGAAGAGTTTCTTTGAGTTGGGCGATTGTCATACGAGAGGGTATGGCATGTGGATTGATGATGATGTCGGGACGCTGCCCGCTCTTTGTGAACGGCATATCCATTTCCGGAATAATGTTCCCGATGGTTCCCTTTTGCCCGTGACGACTACTGAGTTTATCCCCGATGACCGGCTTGCGAAACGTGCGAATGCGAACTTTGCAAATGACGTACCCGTCTCCGTTGCGCTCCGTGTAATTCTTATCGACGTAGCAGTCTTCTGTTGTTCTGTGCATTTTACTGGCGTCTTCGTATTTGATTACTTTTGTGTGGTCGTTCCTGTTTTCCTTGATGGGCATTACCTTGCCCATAATAATGTCGCGATTTTCAATGACGGAGTTTTCCGGAATAACGCCCTTGCTATTCAGTTTCGAATAATTTCCGAATTTCATTCCTTTTGTTTTTGTGGAATCCGGTCTGCATCGAATTTCCTCGTCGCCGTTGATTTTCTTGTCCTCGTCCTTTTCGGTGTGATAAATGGTTGCGCTGAATAAACCGCGATCGATTGCGCCCTTGTTTACAAGGATGCTGTCTTCTTGATTGTAGCCGGTGTAGCTCATAATTGCAACGATTACGGGTGCGCCGGATGGAATCTCGTCGAGCTTTATCATGCGCATGATGCGGGTGTCAACCAGCGGACGCATGGGATTGGATAGCACATATGCCGTCTTGTCCATCCGGTTGTAAAAGTTCGTGACGTACATTCCCATCGCCTGCTTACCCATGGCGCATTGATAGGTATTTCTGGGCGACTGGTTGTGCTCTGGAAACGGAATGCACGATGCCAAGATTCCAAATATAGTGCTCGGGTGAATTTCGCAGTGAGTATAATTGTAGTTGAACTGTGAAGTCGGATTCAACCCATTCTTCAAATCTGTGCGTTTCATTGCAATCATGCTAAAATTCTGCTCCTCCGGGTCAATGTATTCAAGAATTGCATTATCAATTCTGCAATCGGTCACCAGGTCATCCCATGTTATTTCACGGCGGTCCAATTTGCGCAGCACATCCGATGTGATGAATGTGCGATTATTCTTGACGCGCAAAACCGGGCGCATAATTCGCCCCGAGTCATTGCAAATTCGAATTTCCTTGTTTCGAATGTCAAAGACAACCGATGTATAAATGTTGATAATGCCCTTGCTCTTTTTATCCTTGAATGCATTGTAAAGTTCAACCGGATTTCTGCTTATTCCAACCCAAGCACCATTTACAAATACTTTCACTGCATCAACGAGCTCGCCGCAATTGGTAATCGTGTCAAGAGACTGAATATGCGGTTCAACCTGCTTGTGAAGTGAATCGGCGTGACTCGGAATGGTAATGTGGGACATGTAGCTGATATTTTTCACGACACCAACGCTTGCACCCTCTGGAGATTCCGCAACGCATAAAAACCCCCATGTAGTATTGTGAAGTTTGCGAGGCGGAATTAGTTTTCCACTCTTGTCAATCGGCGTATTCACGCGACGAAGGTGGCTCAAACTCGACACATATGTTAACCTATTCAGAACCTGAGCGACGCCCACCTTGTTTGTGTTGACATTTTTGATTCCAAAATCGCCGGTGGATAGAGCGCGCTTGATTCCATTTTCAATCGTTGTTGATTTGATTATTTTGTACGCATTCGTCTTATTAATAATGCTCAAATAGTCTTCGGTCGACCTCCACGAACCCGTATTAATTTCGCGAATGACCTGCTTTGACATGTCCTTTACCACCTTGTTGAAATAATTCCGAAACAAATTGTTCAGAAGAACTCCGGTCAAATCAATCCGCTTATTCATGTACGAGTCGCGATCGTCTTGTTTTGTCAACCCCAAACTGCATTTAATAACTCGCGAAGCCATATAACCCAAATAATAAATCTTCTGCGCCTGAGTCTTGCAGTGGGGAAACAGGTCGGAATTCAATATTTCAATTGCAAAATCACGCTTCTTTCTTGCTCCCGTCTCCTTGTCCATATTCAAAGGGGTAAACATGACAATGGAAGTAATTTGGCGCATTGCGTCTTCGTGAGTGAGAACCGTGTTGGCATCAATGACTGACGCACGAAGCGCCGTAAGTATTGCTTCATTGTTCCCTTCCCTGTTTTGAATGTCGAATACAACTTTTTCACAAATGTCCTTATCCGACAATATAGAAAGCGCGCGAAACAACACAAATAACGGAATGGGTTGTTTTACGCGCGGTATCTGCACGTAAATCGGAAATCCAAATCCGTTATTCTTGCTGGCAATCGTCATATTAATTTGCTTTGGAGAAATGCATTTGAAATCGGGCACAGATTTGACTTCCGCTAGCCACGTCCATTTCGTATTTCCTTTAGAAACATTGTAACAAAACACTTTATTTTCAGCTGCTCTTTCTTGACCAAGCACTGTCTTTTCGCTTCCGTTGATAATAAAATAACCGCCTGCATCATACGAGCACTCTCCCGTCTCGACATGATTGATGTGAGCGTATTGATTCAAAATGCAAACCGACGATTTCAACATGATTGGCATTTTGCCAATGTGAATATTCGGCAACACCTTGTGATACGTTTGCACATTCTCAAGCTGTTCTCCAGAACGAACAATGTATTTTATATTTGCATCCACTGTCATTGTAGATGCATATGTAAAATTTCTTAAACGCGCCTCTTGGGGAAACATGAGTTTCGTGGCGCCGTTGTTTTCGTGAATTTGAGCACGATAAAGATGAAATTTATCAAAATTTACTTCGATTTCCAATTTGTATTTTCTATTTTTTTTATCAAAATCCTGTTCTGATGAAATCATAACCGGATTGAACATTCCAATCGTTCTCTCGATTTGAACGCCTATAAAATCATTGTACGACTCTATTTGATGTCTCACTAGACGCTTCAAATGTTGATCTTCAAAATATGAACTTATAATTTTCCAAGGCGCTTCCGAATATTCGGAATGAGTGTCGCCATAATCATCATATTTTTGTTCGCCCTTTTTATTATTACCTGCGGAAGCAACGGAAGAAGTAACGAGAGCAACAGAAGCCATTTTGTAATGTTTCCTTTTTGACTAGTTTATAAATCAATTTATATTTAAATCTTTTACGATAATATATTAAATGTTTTTTTCATCGTTTTTTATTTAGTATGTATAGTTGTTGTTTGTTGTGTCAAAATTAATGTTTTTTTATATAATTTATATAATATCAAACAGACAATTGTTTTTATAATAAATAACATTAAAACAATACTATTTAAATCAAATTAAAAAATGACAGAATTAAAAAAAAAGGTGATTACAATTAATCGCGAACATTTAAATCCGACATTGTCGTCACAAAAAAGAAATAGTTCTGTAAAAAAAAACAGAAAGTTGCCAGGATTTATCAAACCAAGCGAACTAAAAAATAATTTAATTAAATTATTAAAACAAAAGAGAGAAGAGACAAAAAATACAACAAATGAATCTAATGTTGAACATGTTTCAATTCAAAATCGTTTTAGTAATAGTAATAACAATAATAACAATGGTAACCATAATAATAATAAAAACAAAAATAATCAACAACAACAGCATCAGCCTTTCAATAGACAAAAGTATACTGATATATTTTCAAAAGATTTCGAAGCGTCTCTCGATTATTTAAAAACATTTAAAAGAAATGCACACCCGTCTTCATCAACACGAAAACATCATTCACAACAATCACAACAATCACAACAATCACAACAATCAGAAGATGCACAGTTTGGTATGAATAATTTTCAAAATGTTACACTAGATGTTCCGTCTGATTTGACGCTTCCAATTTCATTAAATATTCCGGGAATGAATGCGACGACGACCAAGCAGCACGAACCATTTGTCGCATCGCCCCTGCAACAACAGCTTCAAGAGCTGCAACAATCGTTATCTACTTTAAATTTAAATTTATCTCCGCCGCTGCCTCCTCCTCCTCCTCCTCCTCCATTTATGCCTTCGTCTTCTTTACAAGCACCGGCGCCACCTCAACTGCCCCAAAAACTGCCTCCTCCGCCACCTCCACCGCCTCCACCGCCTCCACCACCTCCACCACCTCCACCACCTCCACCGCCTCCGCCTCCGCCTCCGCCTCCTCCTCGTTCAGTTTTGAAATATGAAAATTACATTAGTAATGAAAATAACGAAACAATTAATGATGACAATGATTATGTAAAATCTGACTCTGTACAATTCAAACCAAATGAGGTGCCATATGGAGCATTGAAAGGTGGAACAAAGCCGTCATACAGACAGTATTATAATAAAACATTAAAAAAACATTCATTTAATATCAACAATAATGATAATGGTAATAACAACCACAACCACAAGAATGGTTTAAAAAAAACAAATCATAAAAAAATGAAAAAACCACAACCAAGAAAACTCAAACAAGTTCGAAGAAAAACCACAATTAAAAAATATAAACTTGGAAAACATGGAAAAACGATAAGTATTCTAATTAAAAATAATAAAACCAGAAAAATAATTCAAAATGCACAACGCGAATTAAAAAATGTTCCAATTCATGATGTAAAAAATGCGCTAATTAAAAATAACCTTTTAAAACTTGGATCCACAGCACCATCGAATGTTTTACGAACAATGTTTGAAGAATCCAACATGACAGGAGACATTACAAACACGGGTGGTGACACATTCATGCACAACTACATGAATGATAATGAAACAAGGAAATTTTAATTCAGCCGCCTACATAATATATTGAAACAACTTAAATTTAGCAGCATAATTATAATAGCTTGTATCATCACAAAAAGTCACATACATCATCATGGCATTAACAGACGAGTATTTCCGCTTATCCAGCGAATACGCGCACAAATATGGAAAAAAAACGATTTTATTAATGCAGGTCGGTTCATTTTTCGAATGTTATTCAAAAACAGATTCAAATGGTAATATGACAGATGCGAATATGAAGGAATTTTGTTCCACGTGTGACTTGAATTGTTCGATTACAAATGGCAGGTGCATGGCAGGATTTCCATTTTCCTGCAATTTCAGAGATTATAGTTTGGAGAGATATGTAAAAAAGATGCAGGAGCTAGGTTATACCATAATTGTCTACGTACAAGACGGACAAGGTTCAAATACAACGCGAAGTTTGCATTGTATTTATTCGCCGGGCACATTTTTTTCGAATGATTCTGATTCTGCAGCGTGTCTCTCTAATAACACGTGCTGTTTTTGGATTGAGCGTGTCAACATTGGGTCCGTCGGTTCAAAAATTATTATAGGCATGTCAAATATCGACATTTACACTGGAAGAACAACATGCTTCGAATGCGAATCTGAAATAAATGCGCGCCATAATCAAACAACCTATGATGAAATGGAGAGATTTATTTCTTCTTTTAAACCCAATGAAGTTATTATTATTTCCAATCTCTCTGCAAACGATATTCAAGACATTATTAATTTCGCAAACATTCGCGCTTGTGCCAACCCAATTCACCTGGTTAACATACAATCGGCACAATCGGCACAATCACACCCATTTTATGTTCAAGCAAAAAACTGTCAAAAGCAAACCTATCGCAAAGAAATGTTGGGAAAGTTCTTTTCGTTTCATGTTTGCAATTCCATTTTTCAATCTTATTCTGCGTACGAATTAGCAATTCAATCATTCACCTTTCTTCTTCATTTCATGCATGAACACAACCCACATTTAACTCACAAAATAACAGAACCCGATTTCGAAAACAAAACAGACCGAATGGTCCTAGCAAACCACACACTTGAACAGTTGAATATAGTTGATGCTGTTGGCTCCGGTTCCAAACCCGGAAAATGCTCATCGGTGTACCGTTTATTAAATCATTGCAAAACGCCGATGGGAGCAAGACGATTTTATTACCGGCTGTTGCACCCATCTTTCAACGTGGCTGCAATTCAGCGCGAATATGACATTACAGAATACGTGCTCTTGTTGACAAAATCTTCAGAAACGATAAATTATTTAAAATGGAGAACGATGCTTGAAAATGTAAAGGACGTTGAAAAACTGCATCGCAAGATTTATTTAGGAAAGATTTATCCAAAATCTCTCCACGCTCTTTATACAAGTCTCCAAATTATAAATGAAATGTATAAAGGTGTCAAATGCGACCAAACGCTGCTGAAATATGTAAATGCGGATGCGTGTCCAGAGAGAATAACAGAATTCTGCGCAAAAATAAAAAAAGAAATTGATTCACATTTTATTATTGAAAAATGTAAAACTATCGATTCTCTCGATTTTGATTTAAAATATGAAGATTGTTTTATTCAACCGGGAGTAAGCAAAGAGCTCGACGCCATGTTTATTGCGCACGAAGACGGATTTGCCATCTTTGAGTCCATTCGCGCGCACTGCAACGAGCTCGTTGCGCTCGGAGAGAAAACCGTTACCGTTGCCGCCGGAGGAAAAGAAAAAGAATTTGTAAAAAGGCACGAAACTGAAAAGCTAGGATTAAGTCTTCAAACGACCGACCGGCGCAGCAAAATTCTTCTCGACCAAATTACAAAACGAGTCAAGGCAAAACAGTGCGTTTCCACATTAACCTATAAATCAATTGATTGCGCCGCATTGAAAACATTCGATTTCGATTTATCGTTGTTACAATTTGTCAAGGCAGGAAACAGTGCGGTTACATTTATTCATGAAAAAATACACAGCGTGTGTAGCTCCATTAGTCAGACAAGGGGTAAAATACGGGATGAGATCGGGGCTGTTTTCGGCACATTTGTATCCAGGTTAAAGGAACATCAAGAATCATTTCAGACAGTTATTTCTTTTGTAACCGATGTTGACTTGATGCAAAATCAGGCGCACATTGCTTGCACGTACAAGTATTGCAAACCTGCGATAAAACAAAACACCTGCGAAAAAGAAAAAGAAACAACAGAAACGACAGTAGCCTCATTTGTGGATGCACGCGATATCCGCCACTGTTTAATCGAGCAAATCAATGAGGATGAGCTGTATGTTTGCAACGACATTTCGCTAGGACTCGGTGAGCGCGGCATGCTGCTTTATGGAACGAATGCCGTAGGAAAAACGAGCCTGATTCGCGCTCTAGGAATTTGTATTATTATGGCTCAGTCCGGATTGTATGTGCCGTGTTCGTCATTTACGTATTCTCCATACACGAATGTCATGACGCGAATTTTAGGAAACGATAATTTATTCAAAGGCATGTCTACATTCGCGGTGGAAATGTCGGAACTGCGGGTTATTTTAAAATGCGCCGACCCAAACAGCTTGATTTTAGGAGACGAGCTGTGTTCAGGCACAGAAATCGACTCGGCAATCAGTATTTTTGTTGCCGGATTGCAAAAGCTGCACGCGCTAAAAAGTTGTTTTATTTTTGCGACTCACATGCACGAAATCGTTGATTACGAAGAAATCGCGCAAATGCAAATGGACTGTGGTGTCGGCGGCGGTCTTGTTACAAAACACATGGCGGTAACGTATGACAGGGCGCGCGACGTGCTGATATATGACCGAAAGTTGCGCGACGGAGCCGGTCCCAGCATGTACGGACTGGAAGTGTGCAAGTCGCTGCACTTGCCCGACGATTTCTTGAAAATGGCGAATGACATCCGGCTGAAATATCGCGACAAAAAACAAGCCGGAGATTTGAATTTCAAACCGAGTCACTTTAACGCGCATAAAATAAAAGGAGTGTGCGAATTGTGCAAACAGAACTTGGGAGAGGAAGTGCATCATTTGCAGCACCAAAAAGAAGCCGATGAAGCCAATTTTATTAAATATTTCCATAAAAATCATCCTGCAAATTTGATGACGGTTTGTGAATTGTGCCATTTAAAAATGCACGCAACGGGCGGACAACAGTTCAGGCGCGTTTTAACAACGGGCGCCGACGGATATATTCTTAGGGGAACCGGTGATACCCATAGTAGCGAAACAAACTTTCACGAATGGGCGAACAATATGTAATAAATGAAATATTAGTTGAGATAATTAATTAATATATGCAATAATATATATTGTACAAAAGTAAATCATTTCATTATGATAATTTTAGGTAACCGGGTTCCATATGAATATTTTATAACGAAAGGAAGAGGAGAATCAAATGCTGGGTCAGAAGGACTACCGTATGAAACCGGTTCTTATGATGCCGCGCTGTTTGAAGCAGGAATACAAAATGCAAATATAATAGAATACACGAGCGTAATGCCGACCGGTTCAAAACAAATATCGAAAGAAGAGGGATTAAAACGACTTCAGTGGGGCGAAGTTCTTGAATGCATTAAAGCGCAATCAAATGGCAAAAAAGGTTCAAAAATAAGCGCCGCCGTAATCACCACGTCCGTCATTGACCCCAAAGGGAAATATTTAGGCGGGTTTGCTGTAGAATATGCAGGTTCAGGAACAAAACAAGACGCAGAAGCTTCTTTAGCCGAATCTATTACTGGCATCATTGAGAGAAGAGGATACGGAAAAGCGAAAGGGGGCAGAAATCTTGAACTGTATAAGGATAATGTTACAGACAATGGTTACAAAATTCATCCAGGTGAAATTTTTGAATATGATAATTTAGATGTGACAAAAGAGCACGGATCGGTATTTGCCGCGATATGTTTTGTTAGTTATAAAATTCCGACTTTTAAAAAGTCAAAGTCAAATTCTAATTCAAGAAGAATGAAAAGAAGGAGAACAAAATCGAAATCGTCAAAGTCAAAAAAATAATTAAATATAATTATTTTTATAATGTTGTTTGTTTAATAATGTTATATAATTATATATATAGTGTAATAATTATATAATAGTGAAAAATAAATGGATAGCGTCAAGTCATTTTTACCGTCGTCGTCATCTGCGCCACCATCTTCTGAAGAAGAACCTGAAGCTGACAACATATTTACATATTTATTATCATTCATCGGTGTGATATTCACATTCACTTATAATAATTTTGCATACATTTCTGGAATAATGCTTGTTATGTTTGGAATATTGGTTTATATTGACATGACCAAAATTGACTTGAGTTCTCAACCGATGGGCAGGTCTAAGACAGTCGTCATTGAAAGTATGGTTAATAACAACAATGCGGGTGATGACGACAATGAGGGTGACAATCCAGGTTTAAAAAATGATTTAATAACCCCTCTACCCGTTGAACTCGAAACTAAATTAAAATCCGAGTTTTGTAAAATGCACGCATCAAAAAATAGCCCGATGACCGAACTCGACAGTGAATGCGGCGCTTTTGAGAAATCATCGTGTTTAAACACAGACTGTTGCGGGTGGGCAGTTACAAGCGACAACCCCGACGGAAAATGTCACGCGGGAGATAAGAGCGGCATTACCTTTAATTATGATAATGACAATAAAAAAATAGACATTGATTGTTACTACTACAAGGGTAATACAGGAATCGGAAGCAAGTGTGTACAATAAAATAATATTTTATGTTTTATATTATTTCCACAACATTTGATTAAAATAAAAATTGATATAAAAATATATATATATTTATATTAATAACAAACTCGAGACAACACAGACACAAACAGACACAAACATAAGACATGATAATCCCAGTGAAATGCGTAACGTGCGGAAAAGTAATCGCCGACAAGTATAGGTATTACCTGAACAAAGTTCGAGAGAAGAAACTTGAAGAACAGCCTGGCGGCGACGATGTGTCAATTGACAAGGTTCTTTATTTAACAAGGCATAATATAAAAAAAACACCAGAGGGACAAGTGCTTGATGACATTGGATTCACAAAAATGTGTTGCAGGCGGCACTTTTTGACTCATGTTGACATTCAATAATGTATTACGCCAATGCAATAAAATAATGTCCAATAGAACTGATTACATGCAATGCGGAATGAAACAAATTGGCTCGTTTTTTTTTCTTATCGAAGCAGTATTTTTGAACCTTGTATCCGTACCCGTACAAAAAAATAGTCATGAGAAATGTTACTACAATTATCATTGCCATTTCAATTGAAATAGAATCTAATTTAGTAAAAAATAAATATCCGCCATACACCACCACTCCTAAAATACTTAGTTTGTCTAATATGTAATTGGTAGCAGAAGGAACAGAGTGGTACAATGCCGATGTAAGCCACAGACATAAAAATAGAAATGCGTAAAATGTATATCCTAAATACAAAAACAGTGTAACATTCGTTAGAAAAATAAAACTAGAGTAAAAACAAGAATTTAATTTATGTCGTTTTGTTCTTTTTTTTTTTCGTAGTATGCGTGAATGTGAAACTTGATTTTTCATTCATGCAAAAAAATAAAAACGTTTTTTATTTATTTATTTATTATTATTATGTCGTTAAATAAATAAATAAAAAATTGAATTAAAATTACAATAATATATATTTATATTAAATCAGAGACCACGCACACAAAATATAACATTAGTAAACACGATGGCATCAAATGCAAGCAAAACTATTTCACGTCTTTATACTGCAAGAAAAACATTATTGGAGCTGCTCTCTACAAGAGGGTATGATGTGGAAGGATACACAAATTTCGGCGTGAATGAAGTCAATGCCATGTATACTCACAAACAACTCGACATGTTGGTTGAAATAAAAGGAGAACAAAAATCAAAGGGGTCAAAATCAAAGGGTGAAAAAGGCAGTAAAGATAAAGATGTTGTTGAAACAGAAAATAAAAAAACATATGTCAAATTTCATTTAGAGAAAACATTGAGTGTGAGTCACATTAATGATTTAATCGAAGACTTGTATGTTTTAGGAGTTGGAGGAGAGATTGGCGGAACGGGATTATCTGCCAATGCGAATGATACCGTTCTCACGGAAAAAGACACGCTGATTATTATCACAAAACAAGAAATCAAAACCATGAATCAGGTGTTGAATCAATTGTCTTTACAGGGACGTTTTATCGTACTGCTTTCGCTCGACCGCTTGCAATTCAATATATTGAACCACCAGTACGTTCCTAATCACACCATTCTAAGCGACCACGAAGTTGTCGAGATGATGAAGAAATACAATGTCATGGAAAAGTCGCAGCTTCCGGATATTTCAAGATATGATCCCGTCGCATTGGCAATTGGAATGAGACCGGGCGAAGTGTGCAGCATCGACAGACCAAGTAAATCAGCCATAAGTTCGCTTTATTACAGAGTGTGCACGCAATAACGCAATCAAACTATCAGCTCATTAATGGGTTGCAGCGCCGAACGTATAATACAAACTAAACAACGTCGACACAATTATCAATATTGAAATGATTTTTATATATTTTTCATCTTGTAAAAAGAACCGAATGCTCAAAAGTGCAAACGGACTTGATAATAGTAACACAAGCGTATAAATAAAATAAAATAAATATCCCTTTATGTGAATGGTGACATTATTACCAGGATTAAGAAAATATTGCACGTCTTTTATGATTGGATACAACAACCAAAAAAATAATATAAAACTTGCTATAAAAGAAAGTAAATATTCAATATATAAAACTGAATTTGTAGGAGGTGTTGGTGTTTGTAGGTCATTTATCAATAGCATAATCAGTACAATTCCTGATAAAAATACGGGCACAACTTGCCATTGACTTTTAAGTTTCGATAATGCAGAACGTTCGCCTATTTTTTTCATACGCAAATATAACAACACACATACATCATTGTTATATTTTTATTTTTTATTTTAAAAATTCAAATAAATATCTCTCGGAATAAAACTCAATATGTATTTATATAACGAATGCGCCTGAATAAACAGCCAGACCATGAAAAACGGATACGCAAATGCTATTACAAATATAATTATGGAACGAGTATTGAATTGGCGATAATATAATACATACACGAGCACCCAGACAATCACGCATATCCAGTATAAGTTTCTTACCAAGTAATACCACCAAGATAGCGACTGTATTTCCTCTTCCATATAATATACTTTTCGATTGCTAATGGCGGAATCCTGTTCTGCAGTCGCGGTTTCAGTTTGAACACGGGCTTCCGTCGACACCAACATATCATTATAATTTCTTGAATTTTCAATCTGAACTTGTTGATGCTCAATTTTTGCATTTCCTAAAGAAACTTCTTCCATTATCCTATCGTGTTCATCATTAAGTTTTTTAATTTCATTATCTGCATTTTTTCCATATCGTTCTATCAATAACTTGGTATATTGATTTGGACCGTCTCTATTTAACAAATAATTGTGTTCCGCTTCAGCAAACTTTTCGGGTGCAGTTTTCAAATTTCTCTCTGCATTCAAATATGCGTTTTTTATTTCACTTTGTTCTTTCGCCATCATACAATCATGATCACAAGAATTATTCGCTTTCGTTATAGTTTCATTTATTGCTTGAATACTTTGAAGAATAAAGGCATTATCTGTCATAGGTATAATAAATAGTCTTTTAAGTTTGAATGCTATAATAACTAAATATTATTTTATTATTTAGTTATTTAGTTAGTTATTTTATAATTTTTATTATAAATTGAATTTGATTTTTTATATTTTAAATTTGGAATCATAGTTCATGCAATTGTGAAATGATTCCACTCAAAAAAATTGATGCGCGAGACCTTTGTGTCGGAAAACAATACTTGATTGAATATGCCGGTTCCCACGTGGTTTCAAATCCACGAATAAAAGGCACATTTATTGGAAATATTTTACCCGAGTGTGAATACCAATGCGTACTTTCTAAATTTACCGATGTGCTTCAAACAGGAAATGTGAGTATTCCTGATTTAAAATTACAAGACTGCTTTTATAATTATTATGAAGCGGATGCGCTAACACGCGCATACACAAGACATGTTTTGCAACAAATTACAGGTGATGAAAATTTTACATACATTTGAAATAATGTTAAATTTTGCATATAAAATCAAATTATTTTTACCTTTTTATTTTTTTACTTTTTAGAACCACGCTTTTTAGAACCACGCTTTTTAGAACCACGCTTCTTCTTAGAACCACGCTTCTTAGAACCACGCTTCTTAGAACCACGCTTACTTTTTCTTCCCCCAAATCCTTCAAAAAGATCCAGACATTTTTTTGCTGTTGATGTTTCATCAAACTTTTCAGATAATTCGTCAAATAAATCTTGTGTTACTTGTTTCATGTCGTTAGACATAGCGCCACATTCATAATCAAAGTCAAAATTTTTTAATATTTTACGAATTTTTTCAAAATCACATTCTGATGCAGTATCATATTTCAATGAAGTAATAAATTTTGCAATCTCATTGCATTTTGTATACTGCATATCAACTAACTCGGCATCGTTCTCCATTTTTGTTGTAATATTATATATATATATTATTTTATCATAAATGTAAAAAAAATAATATATATAAAATGACAAAAAATCGCGGCGCTTATTTTTAATTTGAACACATAAAAGTTAAAATTTATTTTCAATTCATTTATATTTTACCATAGTTATTTTCAGAATCATATGCCATAGGTTGTTGCGCATCGTTTGAATTAAATTGTCTTTTATCCATTCTTGACATTAGCGGTAAAAAACTCTCAGACAGTTTTGATTGAACGGACGGAAGAGTTGTCCCATCTGCATTCGTGCTCGTGCTTACACCCGCATTTGCGCTTGCCGACAAAGACGACGATGACTGCGACGGGTCTGGTGTGCCTGTCAAATCATTTTTCAGCAACGTTGCCTTGCTTGAAACTGAATCTTCAATGTCCGCAGCTGTTGACGCAATGGAAGAACTATACAATGACGACGAACAAGACCGGTCTGTCGACGCTGTACTTTGAAGTTGTGAGTTAACAGGAAGTGATATTTTAGAGCCTAAATTAGAATCAATTGGAAAGTCATACTCGTCAAAGTTTGTATCACTTCTTCGGTACATGTCAAAAATCAAAGAACCAGCGTAAAACAATCCGCCAAATAATGTAACTACAACCAACACAGTTACAAGTTCTTGAGGCAACCAGCCAAGATGCAGTAACACGATCAAAAATATAATTATAAAACAAATAATAACAATAAATTTCATTATTTTAACGCGAGCTGCATATTGCTTATCATAATACGTGTTGATGCCAACCATTCTGTTTGATTCAACTGCGGTTTGAGTTCCTGCCTGCAAAGCAGCACGTTGTTCACTTAAAGCATTTTCTTTAAGCGTTACAACCGTCTTTTTGGTTTCTAAATTAGAATTCATTTGTTCATTTACTTTCAAATTATTGCTGGCATTATTCAACATGGTATCAAATAATTTTGACCGAATTGTTGCAATTTCTGTTATATCATTTATAATTGTTTTTTGTTGAGCAATATTATCCGGTGATGGATTCGATTTCAATAAAATATCTAAAGTAGTATACTTTTCAGTTTCTAATTTTTGTAAATTAGAAATTTGATTTATCAATGCATCGGCTGCATCGGCTGCATCGGCTGCATCGGTCATGACTGTCGGAACCGTTGGAGCTTTGATAGATGCAGCTGTTTGTTTGGGCGAATTGGGAGCAATTATACCACATGTTGCATAATCTTGATTTGGAACTTGCGTATTTGTATCATTTATACTAAAACATTGTTTTGCCCAAGCAGCGAAATCTATATTTTTATCATTGTGATAAGTTATTGCTTTTGCATTTTCTGGTATATTCGGTGATTTTGCACATTCTTCATATGAATTAAAATCACCCAAGTATTTATAATCATTTCCATTTGAGCCTGGACCACCTGTGATACGCCCAGCTACACAATTAGTATTATCTAGTTTTGTAAATGTAGTCATTTATTTGTTTGATATTTATTTAGTTGGTTAAAAACAATAATAATATATACATACATAAAAAATAAAGTATATATAAATATTTATTTACTAAAGCAATGGATTAAAATCGTTGAATGGAAATCTGGGGTTTGATACATTAAAATAAACCATAAGATATTGAATTATAAAATATACAAATACTATTACCATCAATACCCCAATTATTAGTATGGTTGACGATGATGAACTTTCTCCGCCTTCTCCGCCTTTATCTGTGTAAAATATACTGCTAAATATAACAACAATTAACACAATGGCAATCACAAACCATACAGTATAATATGCATACCTTGATTTGAATTGAATTCGCGTGTCTTCTTCTTGAGCAACAAATGACTCTTTCATTGAAGAAGAAGGTAGAGAAGGTAGAGAAGGTAGAGATAGAGATATTGAATTTGCATCTGCACTATTATCCAGCATTTGTTTTTGTGAATCAAGTTTTGATATTTTTGACCGAACTGCACTTATTTTTTGTTCGATGGCTTTTCTGTCTGCCGCTGTTGTTGATTGTTGTGATGAAACCGCCTTAATTAGTCCAGTTGCAGCATTCATCATGTCTTCGCGCGCAGAAGACAGCATCTTCTCAACCGTCGGAGAAAATACCAAAGCGCTTTTTGCTTTATTCGCATCTTGCAAATTTGAAAAAAAGTTAACACCAGAAGGGTCACCTAAATTACACATCCAAACGGGAATGCTGTTCATTTTCGCAAATGGACGAATATTATTATATGGAACGCCGGCGTCGTTCGCAGGTTCTTGCGTTGTAACAAGCACAAAATTATTTGCATTTTGGCTCCAGTAGTTCAGCGATATTCCATTGCCTTGACAATGCTCGTTTGCAAGTGTAATTTTCTGGGTTATTTCTTCTGGAGGTGGAGGCGTAATACATTCACCCACCCAATCATTCATTGCTTTTTCTTTGTAACCAGCTAGACCAAACCTCGTAATACAAACAGGTTGTCCGTTATAGATGGACATGTTGCAACATTTTTGTCCAAGCGGTGCCATGCAAGAGCTGCTATCATTCGGGTCTGCACCCCATCCTGGAACTGTTACGCCGGAAACCACGCACGGTAACAAGTTTGCAGTCGGAGATGTAGAATTTGGAAGGGCGGTTCGAATATCGCCATTTGAATTTGAAACGCCCATTGCAGCACAATCAGTTCCACCTAAAGATGCATCGCAATTAAAACAACTATTAATTGGCATAAGCGACTTTACTGGAACAACAAAATAATTTTGGCTTTTTAAAAGTTCCTTGTTGAATTCGGAAAGAGCGCTTGAATATGCAGCCATTTTGGAATCAAAAGCGTCATCCATTTTGTCTAGTTGTCCGGGTTCACCTGACGAAATCAAAGAAACGGCTTCGGGGGCAGAAGAAGCTGATGCTGATGCCGATACCGCTTCAGGCTGTTGTTGTCCATCATCAAACCCTTCAATATTCATTCCAACAATTTGGCTGTTCCCGGTATTTTGTGCTAAATAAGTATTCGTGCGATTCAACTTTTTTTCATCTTTTAAAAACGCGCGTCCCTGTCTCAAACTAACATTTTTCAAATCATATTTGTCATTGTCATTGTTACTGTTACTATCACCGGTGCCACCACTTGTTCCGTTTATATTATCAAAAAACATCTGGTATTATGTGTCTATATTAGTGGTATATATTATTATCAACTAATTTATAACATATGCGCAGAAAATCTTGTAATCAAAAAAACATTAAATGTATAAATAAATAATCAATTATATTAAATTAATTATTTATTTATGATAATAAATTTAATATTTTTTCATAAATAAATTCACACGCTCTGTAGTTTGGGTTTAAACATCAAATACAATATGGATGCAGACCCGACCAGATATGTTAAGATGCTAAAAAAGGTAACTTTATATAATTCATTATAATCGTCCAGCGATGCAGTTGCCGCCGACTTTGTGCTATCAAAATTATTACCCAATTCTAATATACTTAAATATTGTGTTTGAATCGGTACTATATCAGAATTTATTTTTGAAATCGTCCTTGAATTCGAAGCCATTTGAGACCGAACATGTTCCAGTAAATTATTTGCAGCATACCTATAATTAGATAATAGTTCTTCGTTTGGGTCTTTTTCGTTCGAATTGGAACTAGAAACAACATTTTCTATTTTTGTATTTGTCGGAGTTGTTGTTGGCATTGACAATGTTGAATTCTTGTGATAATTTACATAATTTATTTTATACTTGTCAATCATATTACTAAATAAAGAATTCACATGATCTATTTTATTTTGAGTATCTTCCATTAATAGTATAAAATATGTATATATAAAATTATTATATATACATCACACATATTATACAACGTAGAATATTAGAATCTTACTGCAATTCTGCTTTTGGTCCGCCACCACTGCCACCACCTCCACCACCTCCACCACCTCCACCACCTCCACCAAACATTGACGACATTCCCGGAATCTTTTCAAATAATTTCCCCATTGAACTTGATTCAAATTTATCTAAAAATGACTGCGCCGTTTTCAAAAGCGGTTCCATGCTTTTCATATTTTCCATCAATTTTTGCTGCTGGTCCATCAACGTGTTTGTTTGAGATGTGAGACCTCTAACGCCATCTTGCCCAACAATATTTTCTAAATTATCGTATGCCTTCTCCAGCGTTTTGGCATAGTCAACGCGATTATTTACGGGAAGGTCGTCTTCATCATTAATGCTTGCCGGGCTGAGCTCTGTCATGGCTTCAACTTTCAAAGAGGGTTTCAAAGGGTCGTTTGTGGAAGAAGCAGACGTTGTTACTTTTTTCAACGCCTTGCCTCCTAAACCAGCACCCATTACTCCGGAGGGTGCGGCGGACACCGGCTTTGCTGGTGCTGCTGCTGGTGCGGTGGCTGGTTTTGCTGCTGCTGCTGCTGCTGCTGCTGCTGCTGCCGGTGCGGCGGCTGGCTTTGCTCCTGCTGCCTGCGTGTCCGATTCGGCATCAGTTGAATCAGGGGTCGCTGCATCAAATCCTTCTTTCCCTCGTACAAGGTTTCTCGAAACCACAGTTATGAAATTCGTTAATATTAAAGTTGTAATTAACACAATCGTCATATTTTTACTAAAGTATGTTGATATGAACCCTATCGATAAAAATATCAACATGGCATAGCTATCTCTCAACACAATGTAACCAAAAAAATTAATAACTGCTAAAAATGCAACAATATATAATACATTTTTATCTTGCAACAGGGATTCAACCGCTTTTGGAAGTTTCATATGAACATTGACCATTTTATAAAGATGTCTATAAATATAGTATATATAATTAACGCAAGAAAATAATATATGTGTAAACAATTTACACACATCTCCAAATTATATATTATATTTTTCTAAAAACATTAATTATTTAATTAAATAAAATAATATTCAATGGAACATACAAACAACCGTTCAAAATACTGTTTGGCATATTGTGAAATTTTTAATTCAAAAATTCACGGAAAAGATGATTCTAGTTCAAAAAACATCGATTCACACTATTTAATCTTCATGACACTGCACAATGATGATTTTCATAACGATGCAGACTTTATCGAAATTTCAAATGATATTTGCATCATAAGAGAGAATTTAAAAAATCGTTATTTTAATTTTTTCATGTATTTTAATTATTCTCATCCAGTAATTAGAAACTACAGCGAAATCCTGATAAAAAAAAACTACATGTCTTTGGAAATTATAGAGTGCATTGAACTCGAAGGAGGAGAACATGTGGCGATTTATAAAACATTTTGGCTCCGCATAATTCAGCGTAAATGGAAACGTTACTGCGAGTCGAAAAAAAAGCGCATGGCTGCGTTACTACAACCTTATGGACTATTTATGAGAGAAATTGGAATTACTCTTAAAATCCCCCCCACCCCCCTTTAACCATTGCTCGTTTCCAACCTAAAATTGTATAATTCTCATCAATAACTGAACACCTATTATTATTTGTTTTCAACGTTAATATTCTTGAATATGAATCCGGCGGCGACCTTGTCCATGCATCATTCGACCAATTTTGTTCCCCAATATAAATTTTGTCTCCTTCTACTTTCAAAACCACAGCAATGTGACCGTACGGTGTGTCATAGTTGTTTCTTGCCCAAATAATTACATCATTGACTCTGGGCATATTATTGCTTCTTTGACAATTAAAATTGTTCTTGTATGTTTTAAATTTATACTTTTTACCATCTTGAATTGACTCGACTGTTTTTAGCGCAAACACATCTTCAGCACCATCTACTGAACTGAATGTGACACCGAGTTTAGTAATTAGATATCTTCTGGCGTACTCAACACACTGCCACTGCATTCCAGAAAATACGTTTTCATTTTTATAGCTTATAAAATTATTCAAATCCGATTTGAATGAATTATTACAGTTCGAATATGCCGGAACATTTTCCAAGTATCCAAGTTTCTTACCAAATTTGGTAACACATGCTGTTTTTTTTTTACTATTGTGAACTATTTTTTTTACTTTAGATAACCGACTCGTTTTATTTTTTCGTAAAGAATGTCGCATATTATGTTGTGTTATTTATATATGATGATAAAAGATTTTATATATAAATAAATATTATCTCGTAGTGTAAGTGTGTAAGTGTAGAATATCTATCACTTACTTTCTGGATTTCCTCGTCATCTTCCTGTGTTTTCTGATTTTCCTCGTCATATTTCTGTAACTCCTGGATTTTCTGTAACTTCTGTATTTTCTGGATTGTCTGCATTTTCTGCAACCGCCGCCTCTAGAAGCATTAAATGCTGCATGTTGGTCTTGAGGAAGTGTGTTTTGCAGGCGCTCTTTCAGCTGACTGCTAAAATTCGAGAGCACCTGATCAAGAGCTGTGATATTTTCAGACAGAGTTGCATCTTCAGCATCTATAAATCCGCGCATTTTATCAATATCGGCAGGAATGTCTCTCAAAATATTCTCGTACATTTGATTTACCCTTGATGCCGATTCCAACTGTGCTCCGAGTTCTTCGATTCTTTTATTTAATTCACCAATTTGGTCATTCAAAATACCAATTTGTCCTTCAGCAACTTCTTGGATTTTACTGTTTGCATTCATTTGAGATTTATCTGCTAAATCGCCCACTAAACGCTCACGTTCTCCCATTAATTTAGTTCTATCTTCAACTGCCGCATCCAGTTCGCGCTGTATTTCTCCGCGACCCGCAATGTACTGTTGAATAAATAAAAAGTAAGGATTCAGTTCATCCAACATCATTCGGATTTTTTCAGTGTATTCATTTATTTTAACCGAATTTCTTCGTGTTCTAGACGCAACTTGTGCCAAACCCATCAGTTTATTTCTTATTTGAACAACGGACGGACTTGCTTTCAAATATTCCGGCTTATCGATGGAAAGTTTTCTTCGTCGAAATGTTTGCGCGCGTGGCGAGTTGCGTCTCGGAGACGACTTTCGACGAGGCGGAGAATTACGTCTTCTCGGCGACTTTCTGGGCGATTTTTTTTTCATACCCAACATTTTTCTCATTAGTGGAGTCGGCGATGAACCCATTGACGAGTCACTACTATCCATCATGTTGAATCTAGGCGACCCTTGCGGCTCATAATCCGAGTCAGTTTGATTCATAGACTCATCTGCCGCCGCAATTGGAGAAAATGAATACCCAGAAGGCTCTTGTGGTTCTGGAAAATTAAAAGACCGTTGTTGCTGTTGTTGTTGCTCTTCGGGCGTAACCATAACCATCGACTCGGAACGATTCGGTTCAGCGGCGGCAGGAGCAGCAGCAGCAGCAGCAACAGGCGAAATCCCCAAATCTCGTAGTTCTCTTCGTCCAATAGCATTTTTTCGTTTTGTTGTTTTTGGTGGCATTTTTTTTAAATAATATATAATAACATAATATTTTATATTTAAAAAAATCTCTTTTACAAATAACGCATGTTATATTAAAGTTTGTCAGTTTGTTTCACATCTTTTGTTATTTCGCCTAATGTTTGTAAAATTTGTTCCTGTTCTCTCTTAATTTTGAATAAATTACTATCCGTTTTATTCGTTTCGCCATCAATTTTATCAATATATTTTGAAAGTTCTTTATATTTTGCTTGACGTTTACTTCCTTTCATTTGCAATACATTTTTGAGATTTCGTATTTCTTTGAAAATCATTTTTTGGTCCTTTTTTATTGCAGCCACAATCGGCGCTTTCCTTTTCATTTTAACCGATTTCCCATAACTGCTTGAAGATTCATCGTGCTCTTTGCTTGAACCCTCTTCATCCTGTTCATCGCGGTCATCTAGGTCATCCTCATGAGCACCTGCATCATCGTAATGATAATGATTGTGGTTATGATAATGACGATCACCAGTTTTACACTTTGATTTTGATGCTTCTAAATCTTTCAAATATTTCAATAGTCTCTCTAAAGCCCCAATCTGCATTGTTATTTTAGTTTTAAACTCTTCATAATAATCATCATACTTTCTTACAATGTCATCTAAATACGGATTTGATTGTAACTGTTTTCTTACAACTAACCTGTTTTTCAAAATATTATTTCTATTTTCGTGATGTTTGTATTTACAAATGTGCATCCGCGCATCTCTCTTGAACAATTCAACTGCATCTGATTCCGAATCGTGTTCATTCGCATTTTCGTTGGATTCAATACCCGGTTTTAAAATCAAAATACTCTTCTGAAAATTCATAATAATTGTTTGTTATAGTATTTTATTTATATTTATACTTTAAAAATATTAATAAAAAATAATGCATTGAATATTTTTTTTAAATTTCAACTAACTTCAGTAATTGACCAAAAATCACTAGTATATCGCTTAAACTTTTTATCATCATTAGGGTCTACATTAGGGTCTATATAGTTACCTTCAATAATTTCATAAGGCATATAAAAATACCCATTCTCCCCCCAGTACTTTCCCCAACTATTTCTCACAATAAACACTTTTTCTTTATCTTTAAAACCAACTAAAACAACAGCGTGACCTCCCATGATTTTTTCACCATATACAGGAATAGGCATAGTAGTAAAAACTGCAGGAATTTGGTCTTTATAAGGAAGTTTATACATAAAACTTTGAAATACTTTAAAACCAAATGCAATAGGAAATCCTTTTCTAAGATTAATTTTTAAATTCTCTACTGAAGGATATAAAGCTATAAACGGATCGGTTTGACTTATTATTTTGTGGAATTTTGCATTGTTAATAGCATTTAAATCAGGCTCTATTTGATATGTGTCGTCGTCGTCATAATAACGCCAATCATCTTCTGAACACACACCTTTTGTATAAAGAACGTTATTAATACCATCAGATAATTTAGCTCCTGTATGTTTGTTGTTATTACTAATTGAACCTTCAATTGCCCTTTCATAATAATATATAAAAAGTCTTGACGGAATAGATGTTTTGCCTGGTCCAAATGATATTACCTCATTCAACATATCAAATTGGTAACAAAATGCAAGTGCATTTGCAGTGCAACTTCCCAATCCTCCTTGATCATATGCTTCAGGGAATTTCACATTTTTTCCCTGTTTATCTGTAAACTGTCTCTTCCTTAAATCTACATCATCATCAATACCTACGCCTAGCGCTAATTCATCATCATCATCATGACTATGTTTTACCGTGAGTGGATCTTCATATACACCTTCTGCCTCATGATTCCATCCTAATCCAAATTCAAAGGGAATAGTAACCGTTGGGGCAACTGGTGGTAACGAGGACGAGACCACAATTTGCGGTCTTTGTTTCCATCTTATTAAAATTCTTGATTTTCTTCCTTTCATAGCGTGAATGGGATTGGCTGGCGGTTTCCATTTCATTTTTTTATGATGTATACATATATAACACATATTTATTTTTACCAAAAAAATAAATGAATCAAAAATATACAGAAAATATGATATAAAATCATTTTAATATTATTACATATTATACATATTATACATTATATTATTCAACATTCTATGAGCAGTGTAACATTTACAGACACATTCGGTAATAGCACACAAGTCAAACTAGAAGAATGCATACCTCTTGAACTGAAACTGAATCTTACGCGTTTTGGTGAAAAATACAGAGAATTGGGTAATTTTCTATACAAGTATAAAACACAATATGGATATAGTGGTCAGTTACCATCAACTAAAATGGTCAGCGCGGATGAATTGGCATTCATAGGTGAGTTACATAAAATGAACTATGACGAATTACTAAAAACTCACTCGGAAAATTGGAATAAAGATTATTACTACAAATAATTAAACTTTGAAAAATATCTCTTTTCGCCTTATGATAAATGATAAGAATGTAATTAAATCTTGCAATTATTAAAGAATCTTACGTATAAATTATTTATAAAGAATATATAAAAATCTTTTCATATTAATATTTACAATTAAAAGTTCAGATATTTTAGGAATGTCAAAAAAACCAACCCCCAGTTCTACAATTTTAGACCCACTCTTAACCGAAGACGATAGTCGCTACGTAATGTTTCCACTAAAAGACCACGACATATGGCGAATGTATAAAAAACAAGTGGATTGTTTTTGGAGAGCCGAAGAAATAGACCTTTCAAAAGACAGCGTTCATTGGCAAACCCTCGAAGATGATGAAAAATATTTTATATCAATGATTCTCGCATTTTTTGCCGCTAGCGATGGAATTGTTCTGGAAAATTTGGCAGTTCGATTTATGGGGGACGTTCAGCTCGCTGAAGCTCGCGCTTTTTACGGATTTCAAATAGCGATGGAAAATATACACTCGGAATGTTACAGTCTGTTAATTGACACGTACATTAAAGATTCCGAAGAAAAAATGAGGCTGTTTAATGCAATAGACAATTTTCCGTGCATTAAAAAAAAAAGTGACTGGGCGAAAAAATGGATTCATGATAAACGCAGCTCGTTTCAAACCAGGTTGATTGCGTTTGCGTGCGTTGAAGGCATCTTTTTTTCAGGCGCATTTTGTTCTATTTATTGGATGAAAAAACGCGGCTTGATGCCCGGTCTCACGTTCAGCAACGAACTCATTTCGCGCGATGAAGCGCTTCATACCGAATTCGCGGTGCTGCTTTATAATAAAATGATGAAACAACTTCCCAAAACGCGGGTGCAAGAAATTATTAAAGAAGCGGTTGAGATTGAAACTGAATTTATTTGCGAAGCGCTGCCGTGTCGCCTCATTGGAATGAATTCCAAGCTGATGATTCAATACATTGAATTTGTTGCCGACCGCTTGCTTTTGCAGTTGAACTGTGACAAGGTGTACAATTCTTCCAATCCGTTTGATTTTATGGAGTTGATAAGCATCGAAGGAAAAACCAACTTTTTTGAGAAACGAGTGAGTGAATACGCGCTTGCGGAAAAAACGAAAACGGACGACATTTTTGATTTTTCCACACTGTTTTGAGGGAAACCCGGTTTTCCCTCATACTCCCTCCTTACAAACTTGTGATGATAGAAAAATAGGATACGAAGAACCTAAAATAATTTTCTTCCGTTTACACGTCTAACTGTCCTTACAATTCCACCAGTTTTCTGTTGTTGCTGTTGTTGTTGCTGCTGTTGCTGTTGTTGCTGTTGTTGTTGCTGTTGCTGCTGCTGCTGCTGCTGTTGTTGTTGCTGTTGTAGTCGCATTTGCTGTTGCTGTTGCTGTTGTAGTCGCATTTGCTGTTGCTGTTGCTGTTGCTGTTGCTGTTGTAGTCGCATTTGCTGCTGCTGTTGCTGTTGTAGTCGCATTTGCTGCTGCTGCTGCTGCTGTCTCTGTCGCATTTTTTGTTCTTCTGCTGCCAAAAGCAATTGTTGCTGATGTTGAGCGCGCTGTTTTTCATCTTGTGCTGCCGCCGCGATGCCCTTTGATTTAAATTTGATTCGTTTCTCATCGTGAATATTTTGCTCCTCATAAGTATTTGAAGCGTGACTGTAAGCGGTGTCAAAGCTAGTCACATCAACAAATTTTTTATCACCATCTTGATTGTTAAATTCATATTTCAAATTCTTTATCGTATTCAACCCATCATTCGTTGTTTTATAAAATACCATTTCTGCTTCTGAACGCGATATGGTTCTCATGATTCCCTCCACCATTTGTAAAATTTGGGGACTTTGCAAAGGAAAAAAGTTTCGCCTGTCGATTTTTAGTCCGGACTGAATGACTCGATGCTGCATATAGTTGTCTTCGCCGCCCCACGCCCAGAAATTTGGAAACCCGTTTGTCCGTTCAAAGTCCGACCCCTTTATTGAAAAAATACCTCCCAGTGCAAATTGAACTCCGTAGAAATGTTTCACAACGCCTACACGAGTTTCATATTGAAGAACGCCTTTATCACACGGCACTGTGTCCACGTCGTTGAATACAAATGTGATATTTTGATAACCATCGGGATACTTATTTTTTATTGCTAAAAATCCAATATTCTTCATTCCTCCACGATTAAACGGGCGACCATCTTTTTGGTGAACAAAATGTACAATGTAATCTTTTGGATCATAATCTGATAAAACATGTTTCATATATACTGAAAAAAATGTTAAATGTTCTTTGCGGTCTCTGTATGGAACAATGAATGCCAATTTTGGAACAACAAGTACTTCTTTTTCTTCTAAACTTGAACCGGATTCATCGTCGTTCATTTTCGTTATATCATTTATATCGCTCATTGTAATGTATATATTATTGTATGAATATATACATTATAACCAAATCAAACTAATTCGAGGGGGGGACATACATCCCCCCTCTGACCCCCATTATAGAGGGGAGGGGGGCGCACGTTTTTTTCCATTACAGAGGAAGGGGTTAAAGGGGGGGCGTATGCCCCCCCCTTGTATTTTTCTAATATTATTTTCGGAATAAGACTATCTGTCAACTGTTCCAGTTTTTTATAGCATTTATTTATAGTTACTTCACTAATTTCTGTTATTCGATTCACATCTTTCTTAGACACGTTCAAATTACATGTTTGAGAAACAAAGTATATTATTCCTGCAGCAATGGAATGCGGCGTATTTTCTGGTATTAAATTATTTTTATCAATTCGAGTCGCAACAAATTGACACACCTTTGTCAGTTCGCTATTTATATTTAGCCGACTGCAATACCTCTCAATAAATGCTTCCGGTTTGGTTTTACTAAAACTCGTCTTGTCTGAATTTGCCATTTCGTGTTCTATTTCATTTATAATTGTAATCGCATTTTTGCATCCTTTTGTCGCACTAGTATTATCCAAATTAAAAATAGTTGCAATCTCTTTTATTGTTCTTGGACAACCATGTTTTCTACAGGCAATGTACGTAGACGCTAAAATAATTCCATCACGGTTAAGACCTCTGTATGTTTTAAACTCGGAAATCTTTTTGTGGTACCTTAGCGCCTCGTCCACAATCATTTTTGGAAGTCCACCATTGTGCGCAATTATTGTAATACACTGAAATTCGTCGTATTGCGATTTTTCTCGATACGGCATCGATTGCCACTCCGTGTACCTCCTGAATTTTCTCATTTCATAGCTGGTTGCGCCGTCACATAAAACTTTGCACCCATATGATGATTCAACCAACAGCGGATTTACCGGCATTCCGCAGCGAGTTGGGTCACTTGACTGATTGTCATCTGCACCATAGTAGCGCCATTCTGCGCCATGATCCAATACATCCTTGTAGACAATTCCGCATTTTTGATTTGTGCATGTTAAAAACCCGTCATCTGTTAAACACACAATCGAAGAACATGAATCACAATTCTCTCTCTGACCGCTGCTTCTGTAGACACACTCCAGCGCTGCTGCCGTTGCTCCTCCTCCTGACGATGTTTGTTTATGATGCTTATTTGAATCACACTCTTCATTAATAAAACTAGAATCAATTTGCTTCCACAAATCTTGTTTATATTTACTATTAGATTTAGAATTATGTCTGTTTTTTTTAGTTGTTTTATGGTTCAAGGGGTCGCTCCCCAATCCCGACAATCCCGACAATCCCGACAATCCCGACAATCCCAATGTAGTAGACGGAATTTCAGGAATGAAACTTACATTTCCCTTGACCGAACTTAATAACGTCGACATTAATAAATGTTGATGGTTATGAATGCTATAGATAATATTGACTTATGTTTAATTCAATTTTTATTATAATTAATAAACCTTTTTAAAAAATAAAAAAATAAAAAATAATAATATAATAAATAATAAAATATAATTATGAGGTTTAATTACATAATTATATTTTAATCATAACATATATTATATATAAAAATCATGGGCGCAGCTTTAACTACACAAAATGCCAAATCAAATTTAGAATTAAGAAAAAGAATTGATTACATTGTTAAGAATCTTATTTTTGACTCTGATTTCACAGACATGACAAAACTTGGAAATGAAAAATACTGCAACAGGTTGGTGAAAAAAGTTTCAGATATATTTAACAAAAATAAAGACTCAATTGACATTGTATTGCTGAGAAAAAAATTATATGAAATGAAAAAAAATAACCCCCCTGAATTAGAATTAAATGAAAATGAAAATAAATTCAAGTTTGAAACAACTGAAAATGTCAAGAGGAATGATGTACAAAAAGATAGACAAAAAGAATCATCTCGAGATATCAAACAAGAACAAGAAAAAGAAGAAGAAGAACAACAAGAACAAGAACAAATAAAAGGAGGAGAAAATAGGTCGACAACCGCAACAACAAGAAAACGCATGCCGTCGCCAACAACTCGTAGTCGTAGCCCTACAACAAAAAAACGCATGCCGTCGACAACTACTGTGCACAACATTAAAAAAAAATGTAATGAAATTGCAAAATTTTATGTTTTATTTGCACATTTATTTTCCTCTATTGTTAGCACGATCAATCCATCGTTTGAAATCGACGCATCTTCTGATAAAAAAAATACCGGTTCAGGTACACTTGATTTTTGTTCGTCTAGGTTGAATTCATTAATAAACGGTGAGTTGATAGAAAATAATGACGGCGACGTTACAATTAGACCCAGCGTTTGTAAAACGAATCTTTCTGAATCAGGAACTGCATTGCGACTAGTAGACTTGCCTGGAATAAAGGCTCTTTTAAAATTATTCAAGAATGGTGGTGACGATTCTCTAGAAGATGTAAAATATCTTTATAAAGCATTTACAGGGAAAGATGCGCCGAGTGATATAAATATAGAACACATTCCTCTTCATGTCTTCAGTAAAAATGTTGAATGCAGCGGTAGCAGCTCGAGAAGTGAATCTCGGGGGGGTGCGAATGAACCTTATGCGTTTGACGATAACGATTACCGTCGTTACCGTGACCGCGAAGAGCGTGAAATTCGTAATCTAAATGTCGACGTTCGAAGTGGAGTTTACTTATCCGGAGTTAAAGGCAATCCAACCAAAGAAAAATTATTTTCCGACTACATAAAGAACATAAAAATAATGATTCAAAAATCTGAAAATAATCGCTCATTATTACTTGAAATACTTTCCGAAATGTTTACGTATACGTATGACAGTGATGATGAAATTTCCGGAGTCATTATTAATCCATCTTTAACATTTAAAGAGCTTGAATCCCTTGTGAAAAGAACGCGGAAAATTATTATCAAATTATACACTGAGTGCGAAGAAGACTATAATACAGGACTAGATATATTTTTTGCATTGATTCAAGAAAAAATTCTTTCAAAACTATTGTTGCAAGACGATGCATTGTTGCAAGATTTTGCACTTCGACGAAGACTGAATGAATATATGATTCCAAACAATTTAGAAAGGTCGGTTGCATTTCAACAAAATCCCTTTCAACAAAACCCTTACCAGCCTGTGAATAAAAATCAATTTATTCCTCCGCATTTTAAACAAGACGTGTATAAAGAGTTTAAAAAATTATTAGACGAGAACTATAATAACATGACATCGGCTAAAATGTTTTCAGACCTAAAATCTGAATTGGATGACTGGATAGAAGAAGAAAAGAACAGAGTAAGTGGTCCAAATATGTTAGAACCATCAATAGTTGCAAAAGAATTTTTTGACAGTCAGATTGGTCCAGATTTGGATCAAGAATATGAAGAAGATGAAGAAAATAGTGCCGCTGCTGCTGCCCCCCCCCCTCCTGCTCTTGTTAGTGGTGCTCCTTCGTCATCTGCTGCTGCTATTGGTGTTCCTCCTCTTGTTAGTGGTGCTCCACCGCTTATTGTTTCCCCTCCTCCTGCTTCCCCTCCTCCTGCTTCCTCTTCCTCTCCTCCTGCTGTCCTTCCTGGTTCTCCTCTTCGTCTTCGTCGTCCTCATGTTCCTGGTTCTCCTAGTTCTCCTCTTCGTCCTCGTTCTTCTTTACTTTCACCTTAAATACAGATTAAAACTAGTATTTTAAATATTTTTCTATAATATTATGAGTATATTAATAGAAAAATATGAAAACCAAAATGGAATATATGTTCTACGAGATGATTTATTACCAGGTGGTACAAAATCAATATTACTTGATTCTATTATAAATGGGGGGAAAACTCTCTCTGACCCTCAGTTAAAAGGAAATCGAGTTTCCGCACATGATGATGTAAATGAAATTGTATACGCATCTCCGTGTTACGGCGGATTTCAAATTGCGCTTTCTATATTTTGTAAAAATAATAATAAAAAGGCAACCATTTTTTGCGCAAAACGAAAAATACGACACCCAAATACTGAAACATGTATACAAAATGGCGCAACAGTCGTGGAAGTTCCATATGGATATTTAAGCGTTGTTGAAAAGCATACCCGCGAATACGTGAGGGCAAGGGAACCAGGAGTTACTCTAAAAATAGCATTTGGAGCAAATTCACCAGAAAGTATAAACATAATTGCATCACGAGCAAAGCGCGTTATCGAAACATTTTATATGACTTATGGCACACCGCCCGATGAAATATGGTGCGCAGTTGGCTCAGGAACTTTAATAAGCGGAATTATTCAGGCTTATAATGAAATTCAAGGAGAACCATTACACCCTTGTAGCAAGGGGTCAAAGGGGAGTCCCCTGAAAATATACGGAGTTCAAGTTGGTAAAGAGTTCAAGTTGAATTGTGCTCGATTCCCAAATGTAACCATGATAGTATATCCAAAACCATTTGAATATGCATCCAAACTGAAAGTCAATTTCCCATCCATGCCAAATTATGACCTAAAAGCTTTTGAAACATGTTTAGAATATAATAAAAATAAAAGTATTGATGAAAATAAAAAAGTATTATTTTGGAATGTATTATAATTTTATAATTTAGGAAATTCATTTATATTTATAATTTAATTAATATATATTTAAGTAAAATGGCTTAAATAATTATCTTATGTTAATATATGGAAATAACACTTCCATCATTCGTAGATTCTCCAGAATGGCGCATAGCGCAGTGGAAATCGTACTGCTCTACAAACACGAGTTACAGGTTCTAATCCTGACTGGCACTAGAGCAATTTTCAGTTCAAATAAACCGGCATGGCGCAGAGGAAGCGCGCGGGGCTCATAACTCCGAGGTCACTCGATCGAAACGAGTTGCCGGTATGATTACAATTCAGTTGCTTTGCAGAAGCAGCACCCGTCTACACATGGACACTTTAAACCGGCATGGCGCAGAGGCAGCGCGCGGGGCTCATAACTCCGAGGTCACAGGATCGAAACCTGTTGCCGGTATTTTTGTATGTAAGCCCCTTTAGCTCAGTTGGATTAGAGCATCAGCCTTCTAAGCTGGGGGTCGCCAGTTCAAGTCTGGCAAGGGGTGCTGGGTCTCCATAGCTCAGCTGGTAGAGCAAACGGCTGTTAACCGTTAGGTCATAGGTTCAAACCCTATTGGGGACGTTTGATAATAAACAAATAAATATTTGATTTTTCATTAAGAATCAAATATTAAATTATACATTCAAGCAACAATGACTTCTTTTGATATTGTTTTTATTATTCGTTTCTCACCTGAATCCGGTATCGGCGTGCACACATGATTCATTGTTAAAATAAATTCATCGCGTTTATTTTCATTCGTTTTTATTTCCGGGTCAGAATCTTTGAGATCTTTCAACGTTTTCACCTGTTTTCTTGAAATCTCACCAATCGAATTTTTCAATTTTTCATTCCCCTCATCCTTTTTCCAATTATCCTCCTCTTTTATATACATTACATCTCTTTTTACATCCGTGCAATGAATGGGACGTTTGAATACGTCTAATTCTTTTAGTCCGCGCAAAAATATAGAGCCAACGCTGTCTTCCAAGCTCTTATCTCTGGTGACATTCAAATCATCAAATGTAATATTAAGCGACTTGACGAAATCACACATATTTATCGCATCTTTACACTGCTCATTCAAAAAGAAATTCAAATTAAATTTCTGTTTTATATTATTTGTCGTATTTGTTATAATGTTTCCAATGCACATTTTTGGCAACATTTCTAGAAACTGCTGTTGTTGTTGCTGTTGTTGTTGCTGTTGTTGTTGCTGTTGTTGTTGCTGCTGTAATATTATTTGCGTTTGTTGTTGATTTTGTTCAATAATAATTTTTTTCATCTCTTCGTTATCCTTCAATATTTTCATTATCAATTGATTGCTAAACTTTATTTGTTCATTATTGTTATCATTATTGGTTTTAATGCCACATATTATTTTATGTTTATATAAACCTTCTCTATACGAATAACATTTATTACAACTGTCGCATGTATATTTTAATTTTATTTTATCATTATTATGTTTTTTTGTTACCAAGTGTCTATCATAGTCAATTTTTCGCATACATGAAAAACTACATTTTTCACAAATATAAATCATTATTGAATTGTTGTTTTTTATTTGTTAAACAATAGTGAGATTATATTTCTATTATTGTTTACTATAATAATAAAATATTATTGAATTATCATTTTATCCTCGAAAAACAACTTTTTAGTTTTTCAACTTGTGTAAATATGCGTTTTTGGACGATGTTGAGACAAATATTTGTGTTATCATTTTTTTTGTATCATTTTACACCATTTTGTATCCTTGCCTTACCATACACCCGCTATTTTATTTTGTACTTTACACCCCATACCCGCATTGATTATGCTCTGAGTGTAAAATTTGTATCCTCGTGTATCATTTTCCCGCAGAAAAAGCACCTTTTGATGCTCGATGTTGTTATTGAATAAGGTGTGGGTGTAAAATCTGTATCCATTTTATTTTAGCAGCATACACAATTTTAAAAAATCCCAAAAAATCCCAAAAAATCCCAAAAAATACGACTTTTTCAAAAAAATGCTTATGCTCTCAGATAAATTCTTGAACATTATTATGTCATCTTAATTCATAAGGTTTGAATTTTTAATGATGGAAAATAAAAAACTAAAAAAACACGATTTTTTTTTGTAAAGATTCTTTTTTAATTTCTGAAAATGGACAAAAATAAATGTCCATTTTGGATTTTAAAAAAAAAGTTTATAAAAAAGATATTTTTTTCCATTTTCTCCATTTCACCGAAATAAAAGCATACAAATTTATAAATATTTATGAATATTACTATTTCATCCTCGAAAAACGACTTTTTAGTTTTTCAATCTGCCAGATTTCCACTTTTGGACGATGAGAAAATGTTAATAGTGGTTTATTATATTTTATACAAAATATAACAAAATAATGATTTTTTACAAATTATTAAATAATAATCTTTTTAGTTCCGGATGAATCTGCCGAAGAAGAAGACCCATCTTCATTCTCTTTGACTTCATCATTTTTTTGAACCATAAGAATAGACGGAGTTGATTCATCGTCATCATGAGTAGAAGAATCTTTTCCTGTGTTTTCGTCTTCATTGACAGGATTGGCATCCGCCGGTGTAACATCTTCGCGCATTTTGATAAGATTTTTCTGTGGATTGTGGTAATAATCGTGTCCTCCAACGGTGACCGTGTACCATCCGTTCGGCGGGCGATATTCATAGTCTTTACCGGGATTTGGCTCATACCACATTGTGTCTTTGGTTTTTTCATTGTAATAGTATTCTTTTTTTGATTCTGGCTCAATCATTTTAATCCATTCTTTGCCCATATTTTCAGTTGAAGTCACTTCCAAGTTGGTATCATGACTTGAATTTTTACTTGAATTTGGATTGCAATTCATAACAATGTTTTGAGTCATCGGTTGTGGTTGTTGTTGTTGTTGTCGACCTCCACTTTGTTCGTTTTCTTGATCATTTTGTGAATCCATAGTTGCATCTTCTTCATTGCCACTACCACCTTGTTGCAACGATGCATTATATGAATCCATCGTCGAGTCACTCGGAATAAGTAATTGAACGCCATCATCGTCGTAATCGCTGTTGTGTTTGCCACCACCCTTCATTAAAGAAGTGTCAATCGAAGTAAAAGTCTTCTCTCCAGACAACAACTTGTAATTATTTGAAAACGACATGCTTTCAATCTGGTTAATATTATCTTCGGTAATAATTCGCATAACGCAATTCATTGTTTGCAGCTCCTGAATGAGCAGCTTGAACGAATAAGGAATTTGCACGATGCTAAACGAGCGCCCAAACCGCGTAATATTTACCAGTTTAGGATTATCGGTTAGAGCGTCATTGAATTCAATGGGTCCGTCAGCCATCGGGCTCATAAACACGTCATTATCAGGATTGTATATTGCCGTCATTCCGGTTTTATTGCAAATTGCCATATAATAAATATCGCCTCGTATCAACATGGATTCCTGCAAAAAGTGCGCAGCTCCGTGCCCGATAATCCCGTCACGTTCCATTTCTCCGATGCGCAAACCGCCGTCATTTGCTCGCCCTTGCACCGGTTGCCTGGTTAAATTGGTATTAGGACCCCGTGCTCTAAAATTGATTTTATCTTTCACCATGTGTTTCAGTCGCATGTAGTACGTGGGACCAATAAAAATTTCGCTTTCAATTTGTTCACCAGTGGTTCCGTTGTAAAGAATTTGGGTTCCATTTGAACTGTAATTTTCTTTTAGCAGCATGTTTCCAAAAGTTTCGTGTTTGTTTCCCAAATTGACGAATGCGGTGCAGTCACCGAATGCGCCATAAATCACGCACGCTTTTGCCATGATGGTTTCGACGAATTGCCCAATGGTCATGCGGGACGGGAATGCGTGCGGGTTTATGATCAAATCGGGGCGTATGCCGTCAGACGTGAATGGCATATCTTGTTCGGGAATAATGAGTCCGACGGTTCCTTTTTGACCGCACCGGGACGCGAATTTGTCTCCGATGTTGGGTGCGCGGTCTTCGCGAATGCGGACTTTAGCGATGCGCGATGGAATGTCGGGGTTACTTCCTTCAGTAATATAGGTTTTATCCACGTAGCCAATCTGTCCCTTTTTAGGACGAATGGACGCGTCGACAACTTTTCCTTCAGAATTTTTAGACTCACTCACGATCTGACCGATGAGGACGCTTTTTTCAGATACGGGCGTATTTTCAATGATGAGCCCGTTTGAATCCAAGTTGCTGTAATCGTAGCCTTCTCCGCGCCCAGCGTTTGTGATTGCATTTTTCTGCTGATAATCGTTCATATTCAAAACGCGGGTATCGATTCTGTCGCCGGATGATTGTTTGCTTTCTTCGCGGGTTTCATACATGTTGTAATAACTCGTTCGAAAAAGTCCGCGTTTTATGGAACCCTCGTTGAATAAGATTGAATCTTCCACGTTGTATCCGTTGTAAGACATGATTGCAACCATTGCATTTTGACCGTACGGGTTCTGCTCGTCGTTGAAGTATTTCAAGTAGCGCGTTTTCACCAGCGGAATTTGTCCGTTGTTCAAGACGACGCCCATTTTATCAAACCGCTGGAGAAACGACGTGTTGTACATGGAAACGGCTTGTTTAGACTGGCTGCACGAAAACACGTTGCGCGGCAGCTGATTATTTTCGGGGAAGGAAATCAAATTTCCCATGACTCCAAACATGAGCGACGGGTGAATGTCGGAATGCGTAAATTGCGCGGAACCCGGTTTAACTTTATCGTCGGGGCGAAATGCAAATAACGCGTTATTTTCTTCCGATGCGTCAATGTACTCAACAACAGCCGCGCGATTCATCATTTTTTCAAATGTTATGCTTTCGGGCACGTCATCGTAGAGTTTAACAATATTTGTCATGTCGGTGGTTGTAAAAAACGAGTTGTGATTTATTTTTTTTATTCCGAATCCGCCGACAATGTGATTCCAGGAGAATTTACGAGTTGTCAATAATTTGAGAATTGATTTGGATTGAAAAGCGAACATTTTTTTTGCGGGATCATAATAGTACGCGGGTCTGCAGGGTCGTCCGCCATCTGTAAAAATATTAATTTCGCGCATTTGAATATCCCACGAGCAGCTAATGTATATTGGAATCATGGATAATCGCCTGCACGTCTTGATTTTATGCACGACGTCTTCGGGTTCGGAGACGACGCCGACCCAGCTCCCGTTTACGAATACTTTTGTTTGATAGTACAAAAAGTCTTTCGGATACTTTTCCAACGATAAAAGATTTATTCCAGGTTCATTGATAAGCCACCTTATCATGTCGCTTCCCTTGCACCCGTTTGTAACATGGGTTGAGATGGCAAAATGTTTTTGCAGCCCGCTGTCCGGAACGTCGACCGGGTCCATGAGGCACCACTGGGAGCCGTGTAGGAGTCTCGGTTTAATAACTTTTGCAGAATCATCCAGCGGCAGGTTTACTTTTCTGAGGTGTGAGATTGCCGAATTATAAGAAAGACGGTTCAAATCTTGAACAATGCCGGCTTCTTTTGTGAATTCGCTTCCGCCCCAGTTTCCCTTGAATGCGCGCCGCAGACCGTCTTCAACAATGCGGTCTTTAAATATGTCGTCGTATTCCTTTACAATATCGATAAAATTCTCTTGATACACGGCATAATTATAGTTGTATTTGAAATCGAGCAGCGTTCGAATGCGTTTTATTTGTTGCGCATAGTATTCGTTGAATAAGCTGTGAAGCATTTTTCCGGGTATTTTAATGCGCTTGTATTTGAAACTGTCTCTGTCAATTGGAATATCGATTTTTGCTTTCAAGCGCACCAGTTTATTCACCATGTATCCGAGAAAGAATGCTTTGGATTGGAAATTGAGTTCACCGATTTGCGGCAGAAAGAAATTCATTAAAATATTTTGCGCCTGAACCACGCTTTTCCCTTTGATAAACACCCCAATGTATTCGATTGCAGCTCGCTGTGTAAAAATTTTATTTGCGTCATGCACGCTGGGGCGAAAAAATTCAATCAAGTCTCGATTTTCCGCCATATTTAACAAGCACGTTTCGATAATGTCATAGTCGGATATTATGCCTAGTGCGCGCATTAAAATGAAAAGTGGAATTGGTTTTTTAACGTTGGGTATTTCAACAACAATTTGATTATTTGTGTATCGCGGCGTGGGAGCGACCATGTAGACTCGCAATTTGCGTTCAGGTTTAGACGTGTCTTCCGAAACCGTCCGAATTTCAATCGAGTGGCTGTATTTATCGTCTTCGCTTCGAACGCGAGTGTACAACATGTTGTCTGCGAACATTTCTTGGCTGACAATGAGTTTTTCTTTTCCGTCGATGATGAAATATCCGCCATGATCGCTCTTGTCTTCGCCCATGTTGTAGATTACGTCTTTTGGAAGACCGCTCAGCATGCACAAATTAGAGTGGACCATAATTGGAAATTTCCCCAAGAGTATTTGCGGGAGTGTGACTGTCTTTGTAAATTTTTTAGTGGAGGCAGAAACAGCTACAGATTCAGTTAGAGGTTGCTCTTCTTGTTCAAATTCGACGTCCACATCATAGTGAATGGTTACGCCGTATGTCATATTTCTAAGACGCGCCTCATTCGGATACATGTAATGAACTCTTGAAGTTGTCCCTGTTTCGTCATATATTACTGGTTTCCCGTAGTAAATTTTATCACCTGTTTTTCCTCCCAGATAAAATCGCGAAATATGTTTATACACATCTGTTTGTGGATCTTTTTCTTTTTGAAATACAATTGGATTGTGTTCTTTAAATATTTGACTTATTCCGTTTGAAATAAATTCATTGTATGAATCCAGTTGGTGTGCTACTAAAATATTGGGATTGTCACTGAAAAGTTTATCGATAATATTCCACGGAATTGTTTCATTTAATAGTTGGCTCATTTTATCATCGTCAGATGCGGATGCCGATGCGGGTGATTTTTCACCTTGTTCGCCCACATCTAAACCTAGTTTTTTATCTCCAGATTTTTTTTCTTTCTTTTTTTTGGGTTTTGCTTCTTCTTCTTTTTCTTTTTTTGCTTCTTCTTCTGATTCTTCTGCTCCTTTTGCCTTTGGTCCTTTTGCCTTTGGTCCTTTTGCCTTTGCTCCTCCGTCCATATTTTCTCCTCCGTCCATATTTTCTCCTCCATCCATATTTTCTCCTCCATCCATATTTTCTCCTCCATCCATATTTTCTTCTCCATGATCTTCATTAGTAGTAGAAGAAACCAATTCTTTTATTACAACCTTTTTCTTTTCTTCTTGGTCTGGCATTGAACTGTAGTTGTTGTAATTGTATATATTATTATTATTATTTTATTATTATTTTATTATTAATATCTTATAAATCTTATAAATCTTATAAAATAATTTTTATAATAAAGTTTGAAAGTTTTTAATATTGGCAGAAATAAACGGATTATATTTGGCAGATTCGAGAGATTTCAGGGTCGTAGACCGAACTCTAAACTTAGAATAATTGCAACCATTGAAAACCAACTGAATGCATAATTATAAGATGCGCCTTTGATTTTCCCGTAGTTACGAATCATAAATGGAAGCATAATTAAGAAGAGAAACCAGGATAAAATCCAGCCAGTAAATGCATACGCTGAATATTTTACAAGGTTGTCATATTTTGTATATAATTCGCGAATCCGGTCCATCGTAATATTTTACAAGTATATACTTATATTACTTATATACTTGTAAGGATAAAGTAATTTTTGTAATAAAGTAGTTTTTATTACAAAAATAAATCAGTTTATAAATTCAATAATTTAATTCAATTCAATTTTCTTTCCAACTCTCCAATTCTCCAATTTTTAATAATGATAGGTTGCTTTACCTCCTCTTTCGTGAGATTCTTTATCTTTTTGTATTGTTCTACTGTCTAGTGCGTGGTCATAACTGGCATAAGACGAATAGTTACTTGTTTTTTTTCCTGCATTATTCTGATTTCCTTGAAACTAATGTGTTTGTTCTGAGCCTGGTGGTGCAACATTATTTTTTTGTTGTTTCTGCATTTGTGGTTGCATTTGTGGTTGCATTTGTGGTTGCATTTGTGGTTGCTGCGGTTGCTGCTGCTGTTGCTGTTGTTGCTGTTGCGCTGCTGCTTGTTGCTGATATGTGTAGAACTGTTGCTGCTGTTGCGCTGCAGCTTGTTGCTGTCCTTGTCCCATATAATTAACACCGCTTCCGTTAATGTTTATGGTACGCTTATTTACATTTTGCCCCAGAAATGATACGATAACAAAAAATAAAATAAAAGGTAACAATAAAATAAACCACGAAAGTTTATAATATCCATAACTGCAAAGAGTGTTTAAAATAAATGTCCAAAATAAAACATATAATATTTTTGCAATAAATACTGGAGTTGTGCTTTCGACCGGACAATTTACATTTCCGACACAATATAAATTTTGGTTTCCATAATTCTGGTACGCAAGAATGATAATTCCAATTGATGATAGTAAAATATATATGAAAGCGGGAGTGCAGAGAGACATAATTAAATTAACGTTATATATAACGCAAATATAAATAAATATGAACAAGATGTTTATTTATAACGGATGTGAAATTCAAATATTTATTCCCTAAATATTATTGTACGTCGAAATAGGTTGGTCCCACGGGGAAGAACTTAAAGGTGGTTTAACTCCGTCCAACCTTGAATTAAAATCGGTTGCTGATGAAACAATGTTACTGTATACCCCTCTAATGTCATCAATAATACCTCCGCCATTTATAAGATGTCTTATTGTTTGTTTTTTATTGCGACGACCTCCTTTCATTTCACCCAACTTGGCAAGTTGAGGTCCATTTTGAGTTGGCCACCTTGCGCCATTATTAATTGATTGTCCGTCGTCAAATCTCGGAACATTTCCGGTTCCAACGCCTAGCGGACTTTGAGCAAAATAGTTACCGGTGTTTGGATTATTAGAAACGGTCCATGGAGAACCGATAAATTGTGAACCGCCTCCTTCTTGAACGTTGTATCCATCTTTGCGAATATAACCGCCACCTAAGCGATTAAATGTTGAACGTCCCATTCTAATGTTTCGAATAATGCTGTTTCGTTTTTTATTTCTAGCATACAAATCTTTGTGTTTTTTATTTGAACTTGCATTTGTGCGCAGCGTTCGCTTTCTTGTGCTTTTAGATTTTTTATATCTTTTAGTATGTGCCATTGTGTACAAGCTTTTATAAGTATATATATTATCAATATAATATAATTAAAAATAATTCAAATAATTAAAATTATTAATAATCATCTCCTAAAATCAAACTCGAATTCAAATCTTTTCTTTTTGTTTGATATTTGTTATGTTTTTTACTACGAAATACGTTTTTTATTTTATGAAATAGTTGCGTAAAACAACCTGCGCATGCAGATGTTGAACACGGTGTATCATAATCGTCAAAATAAAGTAACATTGAATTTGCAATATTTTTTTATTTATATTTTAGATGTCAATCTTTTTAATATTTAATATCATTTTATTTATAAAATATAATAAATCTATTATATATATACAAATAAACCAACAAACCAGTAAACCAATACCAAGTTCATGAAAAATAAATCCAAGTCGGTTCAAAGTTGTTTACCAAATATGTTTTGCATAAGGAATACAACCATTGTGCTAGTAATTATTTTGGGTGTATTGATAGCATACATCATATATTCTAAATACGGCAACAACGGCAACAACGGCAACAGCGGCAGTATGCCGTCTATGCAAAGGATGTACTCGCCCTTTTATACGATGCCCATTCCCGATGTATTAGAAAACCCGTATGCTCCGCCGTTGCGCGACGACCGCTATAATGACGCGGTGATTCCGATTCCAATCAACGTTCGAACGCAGGGTCCGCCAGCAAATGTAAATTACAGGCAGGTGGGACTTTTAACGCGCGTGAATGGAAAAGAGACAATGCTGCCGCTAATGGGGCGTCCTTTACAAAAAAACCGAGACAAGTGGCAATTTTACACAATGAGTGATAAAAACAATTCGGTAAAACTTCCAATTTCATTTAGAAAGAAGAGTTGCACCAGCGAATATGGTTGCGATAATATATACAATGGCGACACGGTGTATGTTGAAGGGTACAAGGACGCATTTCGGGCAACAATTTATGACAATGCTGTGATGGAATACCTCTAGCGGTAGCGTAATGTATTAATTAAATCTATATAAAAGAAAATTTGTAGTAATATTAACATCAACACAACAACTCGTGTAAACAAATAACAAAAACAAAATGACATTTGACATCAAAACAGCATTTGCAGAATTATTCATGATGCAACAATTGAAAACAGGAACTGTATGGGTAGACACACTATTATTTGGTTTTTTTATTTTCATAACTTACAATGCCGTGATTTGTATGAATTTAAAGTATTGTTTTAAAAAAATATATGAAATAAAGAGTTATCCAGTGTCGAAACTATGGTTGTATGTGACAAACAAGACTCCAAGAAAAATGATCGTGTACGTTGGTTTCAAGTACAGCAGCGGGTACACCCAAATTAAAACGTATGTTGATTATCCTCCGCCAATGATGCATATTTTTAATTACATGCACAACAACTCTTACAAGGTGGAAAATACGTATAACATAAAATATTGCGAGATGATTGATGTTGCAACAGACACGCAAGTCAAAACGTATGTTCCGAACGAAGAGGGCGTTTCGTTTGAATTGTATCCTGACATTTACATTGAATTGTCGAGTGACAAGTTACCAAATAATAAGGACCATGAAAGTTTATTGGAATTTACAAATGTGTCGTGTTCGGTAAAAACGTACGAACATGACATTACTTATATTCACAACTTTGTAAAAATGTGCGAAGAAAAATTTGAAAAGGCGGTCAATGACGAGTTATCAAAGCAAAAATTCATTTTCAAACACAACAGCGAAAAAAATAATAATAATAAAAATGATGAATGGAGCGATACAAGAACACGCGGAATAAAGTGTGCGGAGTATCCGCTTATAACAAACAAGCACTTGACGAAAAATTGTTTCTTCACAATGAGAAATTCATTAATAAACAGAATTGATTTTTTTGTTAATAATGAAGAGTGGTATAACAAACGAGGTATTCCTTACCAACTTACTTTAGTGTTTGAAGGGTCTCCAGGTTGCGGTAAAACGTCAACAATGAAGGGAATTGCGACATACACGAATCGTCATATAGTCGATGTTGATTTGACAAACATCAAGAGTATTTCAGAATTAGAAGATATATTCTATGGAAATTACATCAATGGGAAATATATTCCAACAAATAAGCGAATTTTTTTGATTGATGAAATAGATAAATTTTTTGAGGCGCTTTCTTTGAAGGAAGAGAAGGAAAAGAATATGGCAGTTGCCGCTGAAAACTCAAATTCGAATCCCAACAATATTGTAATTGTATCAAAAGATGGGTTATCGGGCGATGACGGTAATAAATTCAAAAAAACAGCGAGTTGTTCTACTGCATCAAGTGCGAGCAATGGACTAACTAGGGGTCAAATACTCAGCATTATGGATGGGATTTTGGAATCGCGCGGGCGGTTTATCATATGCACCGCAAATGACACTTCAAAAATTGACAATACATTCAAGCGTCCTGGAAGGATGGATGAAATTGTTCATTTTTCAAAGTGCGATGCGCTAATGATCAATCAGTTGGTGGATTTATTTTATAAAGGGTGCGTTGAGGACGCATACACGCAAGAGCAAATTCAGCGTTACAAACACATTGAAAATGTATTTTCGCCGTCTGATGTAAACAAGGTTTGTTTCAATAATATAAATTCGAGAGAATTGGGGGAAGAATATTTTATGAAAGTTAAAGAATAATCTTAAATTAAATATTACATTTGTCAATTGTAAAAACAACATCGTCATAACGATTTTTATTTTCTCTTAGATCATATACTTTTATAAATTGTTTCAAGTGTTCAGGAACTGTATTTTTAAGTAAATCAATCCAATCCCATGATTGAATATCTTCAATTATTAATATTCCATCATCCGTCATTATTTGTGAATATAATGTTATAAATTGTTTCATAGATTCTAAACTATGAGGTCCGTCATCTAACATGAAATCACACTTTATGTTTTTATTTAAGAAATTGGTAATAAAAAAATCATTATTGTATGCGTCAGACGATGTGTGTAATATAATTTTTTCTTTATTCTTGATTTCTTCCCAAATCTCATCAATATTCATAATATCTAATCCATAAACAGTGGCATTCGTAAAAAAATCACTCCATAATTTTATACTTCCTCCATGAAGTATTCCTACTTCTAATACATTTTTAGCTGTTTCCTTTTTACTTATCAAAATTGTTTGATAAAGAGGCAAGTACGAATGATGAGTATTTTTATCTGTTCGTGAATTATCAACTATATCTTCCAAATTCATAATATGTATAATATAAATATATATTTATTTTATATTTATAAATATATATTTATTTTATATTTATAAATATATATTTATTTTATTTTTTTTTACAAAATGCAACAGTTGCAACATCAACAGCAGCAGCAACCATACTTGAGACAGCAACAGCCGCATCAGCAGCAACAACAAATCAATATTAAAGATGCGTTGAGCGCTTATACAGAGAACGAACAACTTGTTTTTGTTTTTATAAAAAATATTATTTTAAATTTAATTCTAGCAATAAAGCCACTTCGAGTTAAAATGGGGTCAATCTTAAATCAGCCTGATGTAATATATGTTGAAGTTCTCAAAGTGTACGAAGAAAGTAAAACCAAATTTACACCCACCGACATTGAAAATATAAAAACAATTGTTTCTGTTACAACTAGTGTTACAGAGTTGAATGGAATTTTTTTAGATGCATTTACAAAAATTATGGAAGATGGGAAAATAGACATGAATGATTCGATACATTTTATGACGTTTATGCACGAGGTTGTTCGTTTATTCAATGACTACACAACGAATCAAAATTTTAAAATATCACTTTCATCAGAATCTGTGCTACATTTTCTGCACTTTATTATAAAAAGTATTCTAATATTAACATTGGATGACGAACAAGAGCGCGTTGCAATATTAATGTTGGATGCGTCTATTAAATTAATACAAATTGCAGTATTACCAATTACAAAGTGCAAGTGTAACCACAGTTGTTTTTCATTCAACCATTAAGAATAGAATAGGAATGGTTTTATTGATTGATTTTACTGTTTTATATATTTTCTGTTTCTTCTACTTATCATCATTGTGGCGCTCATGCTTCTGCCGCTCATGCTTCTGCCGCTCATGCTTCTGCCGCTCACGCTTCTACCGCTGACGCTTTTACCGTTGACGCTTTTATCGCTGACGCTTTTACCGCTCATGCTTCTACTGCTTACGCTTCTACCGCTGACGCTTCTACCGCTGACGCTTCTACCGCTGACGCTTCTACCGGTCATGCTTCTACTTATCATGCTTGTGCCACTCCTTGTGCTTGTGTCGCTTATAAGTGTGGTTTTCATGTCACTACTAATCATATTGTACATGCTGTTGTCATTATCGTCTTGTTGTGACACACAAATATTATTTTTAAATTGGTGTTCATGCGGACTATAATTCATATATCTTGTATTAAACAACCTAACATTATTGAAAACGCAATAATAAGCATGTAAACTGGGTGAACGCAAGCGAGAATTGGTTGTTTCAACAAAAAATTGAAATTTTTTATTTTTGAAGATAATAGTACTTATTTTTGGATTTCTAAGTTTATTTAAATACTTATTAAAAATGTAAATAATTGACCATTTCCAGTAATCATATAAATGTCTTTTATAAGTGTACATTCCAATATATTCATTAATGCACAATTGTAGTATATGTTCTTTTTTTTTTGTAGCAATAAAATGGGGGTTAAAATTCCGATTTCTATGTGTGATACATGTTACAAAATCTGAGGTGTGTATTAAATAAGCATCTAATGGTATTAGTGGTTGAATGTCTGCATCAACATAAATTCCTCCATATTTATAAAGAATGCAGAGTCTCCAAAAATCAGATTTAATTGGACCATCTCGAATAAATTTAAATATATTGTAATATAGTTCTGAATATTCTTTTAATAAAAATTGTTCGCACATTGAGTCATCGAATAATAAAATTTCATAATTTGGATTCAACGTTTTCCATTTATTGTGTGTCATCGATAAACAATTTATATTTTTATGACAAATGAAAATTCTTTTGGGTATTTGTAGTTGTAGTTCATCATTGTCGATGGGTAGAACTGATGGCGGTTCTGCTGATGGCGGTTCTGCTGATGGCGGTTCTGCTGATGGCGGTTCTGCTGATGGCGGTTCTGATATAACAAGCTTAATTGGTTCTTCAATATCGGGTGTAATTGTATTCATATCCAAATTATTTTCATCAGACATAACTATATCTCTAAATTATAATTATAATATTAATAATAATATTATAATTTACTGATTGGATCGAATAGTTACCTTTTCAAAATATTTATTTTTATATATTTTCATTTTTCTTTAAAAATATCATTCATCTTTTTAGTTAAAAATTCTTCAAGTGTGTTTTGTTCAATTTTGTCAATTGTTTCTTGACATTGTTTATCGCATTCGTTTTCAGTTAATTTTGATATTTCTTGGAGGATGTATTCTAATTCAGATTTAATTAAGGCTAAATTTAAATTATTTGTTTCTTCTTCAATACGATTTAACTGGTCTTGAAAATATTCAAGGTCTGTAGTAGGCGCAGATGGTTGAAGTGTCTGAAGTGCCACAATAGGAACAGGAGGTGCTGGTTCACTCTCAGGAGGTGCAGACGGTTTCATAAGATTAGGAGGTGCAGATGGTTGCATAAGATTGGGAGGTGCAGATGGTAGTTCATCTTCAAAATCACTCTCAAGAGGTGCAGATGGTAGAAGATTAGGAGGTGCAGATGGTAGAAGATTAGGAGGTGCAGATGGTAGTTCATCTTCAAAATCACTCTCAAGAGGTGCAGATGGTACAAGAATAGCAGGTGCAAATGGTTTCATAATAACAGGAGGTTTCACCAGTTCATTATTGACTTCATCTTCAAAATCAGGAGGTGCAGATGGAGGAGGAGTACTAGGATATCTAGTTTCATCATAAATTGGAGATGAAGGAGGAATAGGAGATCTAGGTTCATAACTAAGTGGTGCAAATGGGGGAGGTCGTTGTTCAGGTTGCATTTTTTATTATTGTGAAATTTGTGAATGAAAAGTGAATTGAGTTTATCAATATATATATAATATATATTATATATATATACAAATAAGTATAATATATATATAATATATAATTAATTAATTATCTTAAAATGAGTTGTCCAAAATCGGATTCTCCCATTGACATATCAACGACTGCAAATGTGTTGAGTTGTGAAATTTTTTGCGCATACATGCACCAATATAAAGACAGCGCATGCACAGTAACGCAATTTCCAACATATTTGAAATTGAGTTATGATGCAACAACCAGCGCGGCGGTAACATTTAATAAAGAAGGTTATAATGTGAGAGAAATTAATATATATGCACCGTCAATACACACGTACAATGGTTCGCCGGCAGACGCGGAAATGTTGATTATACATGACGGGGCAGGGAAAAAACTGATTGTTTCACTTCCGTTGGTTCAATCTAATGGTGCAGCAAAATCTGCAACTATTTTAGACAATATAATCACAAAATTTTCATCAACATTTGATAAAACAAAAACAAACGATAGTCAGCTCGTAAATGTTCCAAATTATAATTTGGAGAATTTTATACCGAGTGCGCCTTATTTTTTTTATATGGGAGGCGCTCCCTTTTCTCCGTGTGACGGTCAGTATAGTTTCCTTGTGTTTGACAAGACAAAAAGCCCGATAACAATAAACAGTGCCACACTGGCAACACTCACAGGATTGATTACTCCGAGCGAAATAAAGGCAGTAACTCGGTCAGACTATTACTATAATGCATCTGGACCGAATGTGAAACCGGGTTCCAGAAACAAGGATGAAATTTATATTGAGTGCAATCCAACGGGGGAAGATGGAGAAATATTGTACCAAACACCGCCGACCATGTTGGTTCCTGATATGGGTGCGCTTAGTATGGATAATCTTATGAAAAATCCTTATTTAAACGTAGTGGTTGGTGTTGGATTATCTTACATGGCGTTGAAAATGGTTAGTAAAATATTATAAAAATAAATGCAAGATTTTCTTATTGTGCACTTATGCATTTATGCATTTGTTGTAATTCATCACATGTCGGCGGCGCATATGGATATGGATTATCTTTGTTTGAAATTTTGTGACGAAACACGGCATTCCGCATACTGTTGCACTGACTTGGTGTATCAAATAAAAATAAGGAAATATTATGTCTTCGCAATCGAGCCAACTCTTTTTTTGTTAAAGGTACTGCATCATTAGTGATAAATGGACAGTAATTAAAATGTATATTTGTGTATTTAGGAGAAAAATCATGCATCATGTCTGTTATAAAAGCTTCTTCATATATGGCACGTTTGTCTGAAATGTGCTGTTTCATCTTGTACGTTCCTGAATAAAAATTGAAAATCAATGTATTTTCAGACGTGCACATTATTTCACCGGCAGCGTATAGTCGATATTCTATTTTGTCATATTTTTCTTTCAACTCGGCAAACAGTGCTTCATCTTTTAGTGCCATTCTATAAAATATTTGATGATGTTTTGCCCCCAGTTCAAACATATTTACCACTCTGACTGCATATAATTGGGCAGGGGGCATGCTGTCCCCTCTGACCCCTTGCCTATAATTGAAGGGAGGGGTCAGAGGGGTTCCCTTTATGGACGGAAATTGTGATAGCGTTACTGTTTTTTTTGTGACAGGGTCTTTTCCAACAATGGATGCAATAACATATGTGTAATATGCACCAGTTTCAAAAGTGGCGGGATTAACAAGGAGCGGACTAACCTCATCAATTATTCGCATCGCATTAGGCGATGTATCATACGCGTCCAAATGAATGTAATAATATTTTCCGGCATCAGCGTCTGCGTCAGAAAATGCAGATGAGCCGAATCCGTGTGCATTGAAAACTCGATTGTTAGAATTTAGTATTACATTGTGCGACAATCTCCTTTTTTCAATTGGAATATTTTTTATTGGAGGAATGCCGCTTCTTGTTTTAGAAGGTTGAATCAAATTATTGTAGATTATTTGGTTGACTGTGTGTGTTACCATTCTACAAAGTTGTTATGTGACTATGATATATAAACATATATGTATATGTTTATATTTTTATTTATCTAATTATTTTTTGTGTAATCACGCAATGACGCACGCGCCTTATATTTTGTGTTTTATATACGCACAGCGTCGTGTGTGTCATTAAGAATCGGCTTGTAAGTTCCGTCATCCGCAATGTGTCCTTGAAACGGTGCCATTTTCTGAACCATTTCTTCTTCGAGTGTCACAGGTTGATCGTTAATATTGGAAAAATATTCGTTTTTTTGGACTTCACCGGGCAAAAACATGCTCATTGCGGCAGTTCCGGTGCTCACGCGGGAGCGCTGAACAAATATTATCATTGCCACAGCTCCGAGTGCCGCGACAGCCCACACACTAACAGATTTGCACAATAAAATGAATAAACCGATCACCACAATGTATCCGCCAACCGTGTCAACATATGAAGCAAGGTAGTATGGTGTCCGTATATTGAATAAAATGTATATAATGAATAAGATAAACAAAACCAGTTCTGACCGTTTCTCTCTACGCGATAATGTTCTAAACATTTCCATATTTTCCGTATGTGAATATTTTCCGTATATCATAATATTATATTTTAATTCTATGAAAAAATATATTTTTTTTATTTGTTTTGTTGTATCGTATTAATTGTTTTGTTGTATCGTATTAATTGTTTTGTTTATCTTTTTTTATCTTGTTTATTCATATTATTAAAATTGAATTTTATAAAAAATATATAAAGTTCATTAACGACTCATTTAAATTTCACATTTTTATATGCAAGAACCACAACAACAACAACCACAACAAAGAAATCCTATAAATCCTTTAATAAAAAAAATAAAAGCATACTTGGGGTATCAAGGTTATTCCATTTTCAAAGATACGCTTACAGTAGAAGAACAGCATGCGCTAAGAAAAGAATTAACGGTTGGCGCATATATTCCTAAATCGCCAATACAACCAACGCCATTTCCAATATATCGCGAGTCGCCGTTGAAACTATATGTTCCTCGTTATTTTGGTTTGGAAAAATGGGCTGGAATTCAGGTTGAAAGTAAAATTAGTCCAGGTCACGCAATATCTCTAAAATTTATGGGAGATTTGAGAGACTATCAGCAAGTGATTGTGGAAAAGTATTTTAAAGCGGCACGCAACAGCGGAATCGGCGGAGCAGCAATCGGAGGCGGCGGGTTATTGGATGTGGATCCAGGTAAAGGTAAAACTGTCATGGCATTGAAAATAATCGAGAGTTTGGCTGTAAAGACGCTGGTGGTGGTTCATAAAAGTTTCTTGTCGAACCAGTGGAAAGAGCGCATCGAGCAATTCTTACCGGGTGCGCGCGTCGGAATAATTCAGGGGCAGCTCATTGACACTGACAACAAGGACATTGTGATTGCAATGGTGCAGTCGCTGTCAATGAAGGAGTACCCGCAAAGCACGTTTGAATCATTTGGGCTGACTATTTTTGATGAGTGTCACCACATGGGAGCTGAAGTGTTTAGCCGCTGTATGATGAAGGTCACTACAACATACACGCTAGGACTTTCTGGAACCATGCAGCGCAAGGACGGGCTTTCAAAAGTATTCAAAATGTTTCTGGGCGATGTTGTTCACAAAGAAAAGGCGGAATCAGACCATTGTGTTTTGGTGAAGGGCATCAATTACGTCGTCGACGATGACGAGTTTAACGAGGTCGAATACGATTATCGCGGAAATCCGAAATTCAGCACCATGATTTCAAAGCTGTGCAACTATAATCGTCGAAGCGAATTCATCGTGGAGGTTGTTTTAAAAGAACTGCAACACAATCCAGACCAGCAGATTATGATTCTGGCGCATAACAAGTCGCTTCTTCAGTATTTATTCAAAGCAATTGAACATCGGAAAATTGCGACAGTTGGATACTATCTTGGCGGAATGAAGGAAGCAGATTTGAAGGCGAGTGAGTCGAAGAAGATTATTATAGCCACATACGCGATGGCGTCGGAGGGACTGGACATTAAAACGCTTACGACGCTGATTATGGCGACTCCAAAAACGGACGTGTGTCAGTCGGTGGGGCGAATTTTGAGAGTGAAACACACGACGCCGATAGTGATTGACATTATCGACGCACACGACTTGTTTAAAAATCAGTGGCAAAAACGGAAAAGTTATTATAAAAAACAGAATTACAGGATAATTGTGACCGATAGCGGACTGTATCATAGCAACGAAACAAATGGATGCTGGACAACGGCGTATAATCCAAAAAAAATGAAAGGTGCAAGTGCAAGTGCGGGCGCGGTTCTTGCGATTGCAACAGGCGTTAGCAGCGATGATGATGATGATCAGGAGGAGACCGGCGCTGTAACAATATATAATTCAAATAGAAAACAACCGATACTAAGCGGTAAGTGTTTTCTATAAAGTAGGGGAACTACGTTCCCCTATGACCCCTCCTTTCACATAGGGGGTTAAAGGGGGGGGGGGGGCGTATGCCCCCCTTGAACCGTAGGTTCTCTTTGCTCTTTATCCTTTACAAGAATCATAGGCGGTGTGATAATTGTTTGCAATCCCGCTCAAACTCGGTTTCAAGTGAACGCCTCCGATGGAAAATCCATTCGTGTTTTGAACACTGCCGCCTCGATGCATGCGACCACGACCACGACGACGCATAGATATATGTAATTTTTTCATTGCTTTATCCATTGATTTATGTAATGGTTTCATATCTTTATTTAGTATCCTCTTGCGACTGCGACCACCCTTCATTGCTGGGACGGGTGATTTTATTCCACCAATGGTTTGAAAAACGTCAGCTCCTTTCAATGCGGCTGCGCTAGATGTCGAACCGGTGCATCCTCTTACTGCACCTGTTGGGTCCGTAAACCCAATTCCTGAAAAATGAGCATTATTTTGATTGGAATAATTGGACGGTGATATAATTGTAGAACCACCACGCTGACTTCTACGCAAGTGTCTTCGACTTCGACTTCGGCTTTTTTGCATTTTTGATTTTGATTTTGAATGTGAGCGGCGTAAAGAACGCGAATGCGATTTATAATGCGACATTTATTATTAGGTATATTATAACATTAGATAAATAATAAATAAATATTTTTATTATTTTTATTAATTATTTTTATATGTTTGTTTTCCACCTAAATAAATTAATATAAAAAAGAAAAATGTTCAAATGTTCCTAAAAACTCAACAAGATATTTATTCAATATAATGAGAGAGAATCACAAAAAAGTTACTTTACTTTAATGTTAATAATTTTTACGCGTATATTTATTACTGTACCTTTTATTTTTACTATAATTTTTAGTTTTATTCAATTTAAATTTATTTATTTTTTCATATATTTTCGAGTTAAGAAACTTTTTTATTTTAATTTTATTTTCTTTTTGTTTCTCTTGTTTTTGTTGCTGAATACTACTTTTTTTAATGCACTTTTTGATACATTTATTAATTTTATTTTTTATTTTATGTTTTAATGAATATTTATTTTTTATGTTTCGAATTTTCTTTTTAATTGTTTTTTGTTTTATTCTTCTTAATGGATACAATGGATACATATTTTTATTTTTGTTTAATCCTCCACTTCCACCCGCAGCAGCAGAACTTGCAGATTCATCGTCACAGGAAGTTAAACTTATTAGTTTATCTTGGTCTAACAATGAATTTATTTTTGATATAATTTTTTCATCATTCGTGCCATTTATTTTTTTTACAGGGAAATTGGGGAAATTAAATACATGGTTAATAATTGATGGGTCTGTTTTGTCTTTGTATTTATATGTTGATTTTATAGTTGAATCGGGGTTTAATTTTTTTTGTTTATAGTTTAAAATAATTTTATTGAATATTTGATTCAAGTATAAGTTGATTAATAAAATGCGTTGTTTTAACATATCGGTTTCTGTTTCACGCAATATGCCCGTACGTAATCCTACCATTATGCGCGGCGCTATTGGTGGTGGTGCGGATGGTGCGCGGCGTATCGCAACCGGTACTGGCGGCGCCGAAAACTGTTGTCTCATGAAGGGTCCCGTTCCTTGCACCACCCTTGATTGTGTTTGCGGTAGAGGTGGTGCGGATACCGCCGAGCGTATCGCACCCATTAGCTGCTGCGCCGAAAACTGCTGTGCCCGCTGTCCGATGGAGGATGCCGGTGCTACTATCGCCACTGGTTGTACTTGCGGTAGAGGTGGTGGTGCGGTTGGTGCGCGGCGCATCGCGCCCATTATCTGCGCCGAAAACTGCTGTGCCCGCTGTCCGATGGAGGATGCCGGTGCTACTATCGCCACTGGTTGTACTTGCGGTAGAGGTGGTGGTGCGGTTGGTGCGCGGCGCATCGCCCCCATTATAAACTGCTGTGCCCGCTGTCCGATGGAGGGTCCCGGTGGTACTATCGCCACTGGTGGTACTTGCGGTAGAGGTGGTGCGAATAATGCGCGGCTTATCGCACCCGGTGGTACAGCAGCCGCAGCAGCCGCAGCAGCCGCATCAGCACGAGCTTGAATTTGCTGTTGAAGAAGTTGCTGCTGCTGCTGCAATAGGCGATTAATATCGTCATGCTGCTGTTGTTGAGCAGCTTGAGCAGCTTGTTGAACAAGTTGAGAAGCCGCAGCAGGACCAGGAGGTTGAGCAGCAGCAGCTTGAATTTGATCATCAACATTCTGCAAATCGACGCGGTTCAGCGTATTAAAATAATCCTGCAAATTCGCCTGCTGCACCGCGTCAGCCGGGTCAGCCATTAGTATAAGCTGCTGCACTATGCCAATGTTATTGAGAATCTGCTGGCGTAGAGCAGCTTGAGCAGCTGCAGCAGCTTGTTGAGCATTTAGATTAGTTAAAGCACCTACACCAGCAGCAGCTTGAGCAGCTTGAGCAGCTAAAGCATCAAGACGAGCTTGAATTTGCCCTTGACCAACTAGCTGCTGCATTAGGTTAATAGAAACGGTACGCTGATCTAGTAGAGCAGCTTCAGCAGCTTGTTGAACACGTTGAGAATCCGCAGCAGGACCAGGAGGTTGAGCAGCAGCAGCAGCTTGAATTTGATCATTAACATTCTGCAATTCGCCCTGCAGCGCAGTAGAACGCAACCGCAAAATTTGCTGCTGCAGCGCGTCAGCCATTGGCAAAAGCTGCTGCACTATGTCAATGTTATCGATAATCTGCTGGCGTAGATCAGCTTGAGCAGCTGCAGCAGCTTGTTGAGCATTTAGATCAGCAGCAGCAGCAGCTTGAGCAGCAGCAGCTTGAGCAGCAGCATCTTGAGCAGCAGCAGCTTGAGCATCTTGAGCATCTTGAGCATCTTGAGCAGCTAAAATGTTAACAAGGATGCGAGTAACTCCTCTAGCATCACGTCCAGCTTGGTTAAGACGACCTAGATTTCGCTTTTCAATTGTGTTAGCATTATCAGCCATTGCTTGAGAAGATAGTTCTACTGCTCTTGATTCTCCTGTACTAACACCATGTCCTTTTTCTGCGATGTCTTGGTTTACCAAATTAAAAAAATGTGTAAATTCTCCTCTAGCCCTTCCAATAGCTGCTTCTATATTATATTTTTTTTCAGTAGCTCTTCTTATTGATAAACCAACATCATATGCGGGGTTTGCATCAACAAAATCGGTGGCGCGTTTTATTTCAGCGTTACATTGCTGTAATAATTGTTCCATTCTTTCAATATAAATTCTAGAATTATTCTCGGCAACATTGTACCGCGCTAGTTCAAATTGACCCCCCCCAACTTGTTTAAAATCTGTCAAATCAGAAATATAATCTTTAAAATATAAACTTCCAAACCGTGTAATTGTATTGTCTGGATCATGTAGGTATGGAATTATAAACCTTCTTCCATGATATAATACATTAAATACATTATTATTATCATCATATTTTTCAAATAATGGTTTTATATCAACATACGATGTCTTTAATTTTTTGTCATATCTAAAAACACTTATATTTATATAAAGAATAGTTTTGTCGTCAAAATACAAATTTCCTTTTGAATTGTATAATGCTTCCTCGTCATTATAATCGAGAAGTTGTTTAGTGGTATTGTTACTATTGTACATTCCAATAATTACATCACCCACTTTGAAACCAATAATTTCTGCAACACTTCCACATGAAACGCTGTCGATGATGTAAAATGTTTTCGTTGCATCAAAACCAAAATTTGTCAATTCTGTTGGAGATAATTTTCTAAAAGTAAATCCGAGTACTTCACTACAGTTCTGCTTTACGCTTCGTTTATTTTTATCATTAAGTATTTCATCAAGTAAAGCATAATTAGAAATTGAATTTTTTATTTTCATTTCTTTTATTTTCTTTCTGATATTGATTTTTTTTTGTACAATATAGCGTATGGCTGATGGAGATAAGTTTTTTTGAGTAACATCAATCGGTTTATCATTATTGAAGAGTTGTGGTAATTTCGTTTTTTTTGAATATAATATTTCTTCAATAACATCTGATGGTGGAACTGGAGTTGGAACTACTGTTGCCATTGTTTTCAATAACTGTTATACTATTATTTATAATTGTTTAAATTAAAAATTTAACTGAATTAATTGTTATTATATTTTATATTTATTATATAAATAAAAATAAATATAAAATATAATATGTGGGGATAAAAATTATATTCATTCATTCAATTTATTCATTCATTTGTGAAATAGGCGTCCACTTTTTAAATTTATAATTGTAAACACATTTCATTTTTATTTTTTTTGAAAGGTCTACAAATTTATCGATATTGACATTTTCAAATTCATCTTCGTCGTCGCTCTCTTCTAATGCATCAAGTGATTTGTTTTCTTTAATATTTCTAAATAGAGAATTCATCATTACGCTTGTTTTATAATCGGGTATTGACGCAATGAGCTGTTCGTTGCTTTTTGCGTTTGCATCATCGTTGTCGGGGTTAGAAAGATGATACACATCATTTTGTAAGTCGGCTCTAACTGTGAACATTTTATATTTGCCATTATTGTTATTCATATTAATTTTATTTGTTGTGAATTGTGCAGGTGCAGCAATAACAGCAGTAGCAGGTACAGCAGCAGGCACAACAACAGAGCTGCAATTATGAACAGAATTGAAATAAAAAACATTTTCGTATTCACTAAGTGTATTTTTGCAATCCTTTTTTTGAATGCAGAATGCAGAATAAAATGGTTTTATATCAGATACACCCTTCAATGAAGATGAAACATGAGGTAGTCCAATTTCAACAGCATGATGCTGTTTTTGTGAATTCGGCTGTTGTTGCTGTTGTTGTTGTTGTTGTTGTTGCTGTTGTTGTTGTTGTTGCTTGAAAAAATCATCTATTTTTTTGAATTTATCAAAGACACTTGTTGCGTCTAAATGCAACCCGTTATAATAATGAATATTTTCAATGGTGAAATAGTATGTAGTGTCACCGTGTTGTCGTCGAATATAAAAGTGGGTTCCGTACAGTATTGTGTTATTAGGAAATGCATGAGACACATTTTTTTTTGTTATGGAGACTATTTTTCGTTGCGCGTCTAATTCTAAAAAATAACATTCATTATTTTTAAACCATACAAGATATTTTTTTCCTTTTGGAATGATAAAATAGAATTCTTTATTTTGTTCGCTTTCATTATTGGAAATGGCAATCGAATTATTATTTTTATTTTGTGAAACTTTCTTATAAGGTTTTGATTCATAAGAAAATTTTATTTTCGGAAATTGTTTCAAGATGTCTTCGCTGTTGTTACTGCTGTTACCAGCGTTATTGGTGTTGGTGGAAAAACTACAAGATTTTTGTTCATAACTCATAAAGCGTTGCATTTGTATTGACTTGTTGTTCTTGTTTTTTCTTGATGACCTGACTTGCTTATATTAGCGCCATGTTTTTATTTCATTATTATATATATTATATTGATTTGGAAAATGAAAATGGCGCGACTGATGATAGAGAGCCACTGTTGCCGCCACTGCTTCCGCCGCCACCTATTTCTTTCATAAAACGAATGAGCTCATCTTTCATTGACTGAGAAGAAGATGATGACGATGATGGTAATAAATTAATGTTTCCATTGTTTCCATTGTTTCCATTTACGCCCTTATTTTCTTGACTATATTTATTTTGCTCTAATGAATGAAACAGTTCATCATATTTTTGCTGTGGAAGAGTTACTAAATCTTTGACTTTTGGTATTGTGAGAGTAGAAATAAAAAAAGAATAAAGATAATGAAGAAGAAAAATAAAAATAAGTGACAATATAGATACTTTGAAGATCCAGTACCACATTTTATATAATAAAAATAGGTTTCAATTATTTTATTATATATAAATATAACTTTAATACAATAAAAACGTAGAACAACAATTTATAAACAATAATTATTTTAACACTTATAAAATAAATAATTAACATTAAATGATTTAAAACCATGATCAAATTTACTATAGATAGTTTGTTAAAATTTTAACGAAAATGCCATCCATTGTTATAGTTGAAAAGACCGGTGAGTTGAAAGTGCGGGAGTACAAAAGCACAAATACGGACGAATTGTATAAAAAATGTAATTTGAAAAAACCGGATGGGTTTGATAAGGTTATGGAGTGGGGCTATTCAAAAAAGGGCGATAATCCGGTTACGGTCGAATTGTGGGCACGAAGCGATGGTCAAGCAAATCAAGAAAATAAATATGATTTTCCACCACCTGTAGATTCTGAATTGTTTTTTGGGAGTTGTGCGCTTTTGTCGAGAGATTCGAGTATGAAAATTGTTGATTTAACGGTTGAAAAGTGGAATAAAGTATACGAGCACTTGTTTGGCGGGTTTGAAACGCTTGCAGACAATGCGGATGAAGATGAAGAGGAAGAGGACGAATTAGAAAATGTTCCGTCAAGCATGAAGACAAAGGATGGGTATTTGAAGGACGGTTTCATTATTGAAGACGCATTGGAAGATGTCGACGCTGATGCAGATGTTGACGCTGACGCTGACGCCGACGAAAATGATTCGAGTGATGATTCTGAAGACGAATGCAGTTCAGAAAGGAACGAAGATACCTCAACAGACGAAGACGAGGAAGATGATGATGACAGCGGCAATGATAGCGATGATTCTTCAGAGCTGAATTCGGAAGAATATAATTATTCAGATGATGAATAAGGGAAGGGGAACCAAGTTTCCCCTCTGACCCCTCCTTAAAAAATATTCTCATAAAACGACGCGGGTCACATGTAACAATTGACATGTGACTACCCTACAATATATATAAAAATTGAATATAGATATATATATTGTTATAACAGTAAATAACCAATTCAACAAATCAAACTCATGATTCCAAAAAATCCCGAGTCGTTCAGACGAAATATACAAAAAAAATTATCAGAAAAAATTGGAGGCGATGAATCAGGTAGTATTGGACTCAATTTGGAAAAGGGAATTTATAACCGCACGCTTTTAAAGGCGGGGGAAATGAACATTGTTAAAAAGTGGGACAATGTGTATTTTGTTCAGCTCTATGTGGATTGGTTGAAATGCATCTGCATCAACCTCGATAATGCGGATGTCATGGATATGATCAAAACCAAAAAAATTAAAGCGCACGAACTTGCATTTATGACACACCAAGACATGAATTCGAAAATGTGGAGCAAAATTATCGAGGATAAAAAAAATCGTGACAAGAACAGGTATGAACTGAAGATTGAAGCATCCACCGATTTGTTTACATGTCGCGCTTGCAAATCAAACAAGTGCACATATACTCAACAACAGACGCGTTCGGCAGATGAGCCGATGACGACATTTGTCACATGTCTTGAGTGCGGCAAGCGTTGGAAATGCTAGAGTTGCCGTCTTTGCGTATCCGCTTATAAAAATACTCTTATTATTTTTTATTTTTTCTTGTATTTCTATATTTACAGTGTTGTTTTTGTGAGAATCCTTTTGGTCGGTTGCAATTTATACTTTTTTTATATTTCAAACTCCATTTTCCTCCGAATAGTTTTTTCATTACAAGAATCTTTAATATATCATACTATTTTAAATAGTTAATTATTTTTTATTTTTATGTTTAACATAGTTTATATCACGTGAATTAAATATTTTTACACCATTGTGTGTTACAAATGCATTAATGTAATTATTATCTAAACTATTGTTTTCTTTAAATAAATAAATCCGCTCCTTTGATGAAATAGAAATATCACAAGATAAGTTTTCTTCCCATCCTTCGCCCTTATCGCGTCTTGTAATTTTCAAAATATTTTCTGTAATATTGAAATCAAATAACTTATCCGTTTTTTCATTTATTTTTATATGATACACAATATCGTGTGGAAAGTAATATAGGTTTACAGATTTATTATTTGAACCACTACTTCCAATATTAATTTTAATTTTGACTTGGTCTATATCGTATATTTTATCAGCACAAATAGTGTCAGTATTTAAATTATATTTTAAAGCATTCATCATATCGATACATGGTCCATAGTCAGGATTTTTAATTTTATATGGTTCATTTATTAAAAATGAAATTAAGAATATAAGTAATAAAGGGTTTTTCGGGTTTGAAAAACTTGCAATAAATGCCTGAAAAACTGCCGATGAATATATAGATAGACAAGAATAAAATGTAATATTTTTATCTAATCTGTTTAATTTCAAATAAGGAACTATATCAATATCTGAATATACCCCGCCGTTGATATATAATTTGCATAAACGCCATAAGTCTGCTTTATGCATGCCTTGAGGTATTCTAGTAAACAATTCGGCGACGTGTTGATTAAAATGTGTTTTTATAAAGTCATAACATTGTTTATCAAGGCTGAATTCAATATTATAATCAGGGTTTAATGCTTTCCACCTTTTGAATACATAGTGTGGGGGAATAGTTTTATATGTCATATAAATAGTTTTATTCATTTATGTTTGCAGTATAATTTTTTTGAATATACACACCTAAATATTATATTCCGAAGTTATAATTTATTATTATGTATATATAATATATTATATATTAATTATATTATTTATAACAGATATTGATTGTAATATAATAATCAATATAATGAATACTAGGAGATTCTTTTATATAACATTGATTATTTCTGTGGCGGTTCAATTTATCACTGGCATTATTGAGATGTGGGCTGCATTTTATGTTGATGTTCCTCGAGAAAATTACATTATAAAACAGCTTTTATACTTGGAATTACTTGTTCAGGGAATAGAAGGCTTGTTTTATATCTGGCTAGTTTATAATTTTGATAGCGTTATAAATATTACTCCAAAACGGTACATTGATTGGATTATTACAACCCCGACAATGTTGACTACATTAATTTTTTACTTGATTTATTTGAGATATAAAAATGAAAAAATAGACACAACAAGGTTGGAATTTTCCAGTTTAGTAAACGACAATGCGGGTGTATTATCGAAAATATTATTACTAAATTGGTCCATGTTATTTTTTGGATATTTGGGAGAGATGAAAATATTGTCGACTTTGTCGGGCGTTTTATTGGGGTTTGTTCCGTTTTTAATGTACTATTATGCGATTTATGAAAAGTACGCAGTTAAAAGTGGCGAGCAAGGAGTAAAATTATTTTGGTATTTTTTCTTTTTCTGGTCACTATATGGTGTTGTGGCATTATTACCTTATAATTTGAAAAATTCATTATATAATATATTGGATTTATTTGCAAAGAACTTTTTTGGACTTTTTTTGAGTTATATTCTTTTATTAAAAAAATATTAATTCTCTCTTCTCTCTTCGAATGCGTTGGAATATTATTTTTTTAAATGGATTCAACAAATGATTTCGAGGTCTTGCAGTCTCCACAATTCAGAACTTCCGTTGGGCATCGGACGCCGAATAATGAATGGCAACTTCTTATGTTCCAATTCCAGCTGCGCAATAATATAGCCGTCAATAATTGTCGGGTTTACATCGACGTATGGTTTGGCACCTTCATTCAGTTGTTTTGTTCGAATTCCTAAAATTCGCGTTTTTTCATATTTGGTTAAAAATGGCAGGGTTTTGTGAAACGGATCGACGATGATGCCAGAATCGTTTCTGGTAACGTGCGACATGGATTCGGTTTCTTCATTATTATAAGATAAACTTTCAGGATGAAAGCTTGCAATGTATTTTTTTTTTAATTCATTATCGAATTTTTGAAGATGATTTTCGTCATCGTCGTCGTCGTCATCATCGTCATTCTCCTCATTTTCGTCGTCGTCGTCATGAGAAGATGCTGATGAAACATTTTCTATTCCTGCTCCTTCTCCCATTTCATATATATCCGCCGATGTGTCGGAATCTGCCACCTCTTCTTCTTCTCCCATTCCTCCAGAAGATAGAATTGAATCATCAACATTTGCATCTGTTGTAGTGGTTGTATTTGCGTCGTCGTCACTACCATCGCTGCTGGCGGCAGCAGCACCACCACCGCCATTGAAACTTTCATCGAGGCTGTGCATTTTATCCATTTTATGTATGTCGTGTGTTTTTGCGTTGGTTGTGTTGTGTCTTGTCGTATATATTATATGTATAAAATATATATTTATATTTCAATTTTTTATTTATATTTAATTTTTATATATGAAATAAAAAATAAATATTCGAATTAAATATTCAATTTTTTTCTTGGTTTGTTGTGGTTTGTTGTTGGTTTGTTGTGGTTTTTTGTTGGTTTGTTGTGGTTTATTATTCATTCATTCAAGATGCGTGATGATACTGCTCGGTATTCCACGTGTGTTTGCAAGTTGTGCACATGTAAATAAATTTCAAATTTGTGTCGTCATATCTAATGTACAACACAGTGCACGGTAAATCAAGCGTTTTGTTTGTCTCGCATTCCAAATTGGGACACTTCATTGCGTTGATTCGAGGAAGCGTTGGGTCTAAATGTGTGTACTCATTCACAAAATTTGACAACCGTTTTTCTGTTTGTTTGAAAAATGTTTTAGACACACAGACGCTGGTATCTGAATTCTGTTCTTCGTTGCCGCAGTTTCTGCATTTATTAATAAGTATTTTTGAAGTTATTTCCTTGTCTTCTTCTGAAATGGCAGGAGCATCCGCCATTGTAATATAGTACATGTTTCCACACACTTTACAGAACTGCATTTTCAAAGTCGATTTGTGGTATTTGTATGCTGTGCGTCTTTGTATGTATATAAATAATTATATTATTTATATTCAATTTTGTAAATAATATATAATCAAAAAATTAAAAATGTAACTTAAATAAACTTACACCTTTGGATTTTGGATTTTGGATTTTGGAACCTTTGGAGTTTACTTTTATTTTTTGAATGGATAAAAATTTAAATTGATATCTTTTGAACCACCGTTTGGAAAATCTAAATTTTTAATGGGTAAAGACCGCTTATTCATTTCTGGAATCGAATTAAAATAATTTTTGTTTACATAAGTTAATTCAATCACATCAGGTATATTACTAACTACTGGTCCAAGATTATTACCATGTGCATGTAAAATGTAATGCGTTTTTGCCAATTTTACTAAACATTTCACCTTGTCATCATATTTACAATTCCAACCATTGTTTGTAATTCCGTGAACTTCTATCACAATTTGTTTGAATTTATTTAATTGAGTTTCATCCATTTGTAATAACCAATTATATTCACCCCCCTCAATGTCCATTTTTAAAAAAATATTATTATATTGACTAGTCAAAAAAGACAAATCGGTATTTTTTTCATCATTATAATAATTTATATTTTTTTTTATAAATTGTATATTTTTTGTATAGTGATAAGGGTAGTCATTTATAGTTCCATCAAATCCATAACTATTATTTTTACTCATTTTATATTTATTAATAAAATCTCGTGAAAAACTTTCTTCGTTGGATATTCCAGCTGAAATATAACAGTCATATTCTCCATCCAATTCTGCAAATACATATCCACCGTCACAATTTGAACCACATCTAACTTTTTTATCAAAATTATAAACTTGCAATGATTTAATAAATTGTTTCCCTAGTTCAGAAAGTTGTCGGTTGGGTCGCCTGAATTTCTGGTAAGGTCTTCGATCTTGCAGATTCATCAATTTCATTAATTTTATTTTTTTGATAACAACTATGAATTATATAATATAATATTATTATATATTTTATATTTTCAATTACCATCATTTATAATTGAGAATTATCTTTAAAAATCCTAAAATGTAAATAAGAAATCCTAAAATGTAAATAAGAAATCCTAAAATGTAAATAAGAAATCCTAAAATGTAAATAAGAAATCCTAAAATGTAAATAAATCCTAAAATGTAAATAAATCCTAAAATGTAAATCCTAAAATGTAAATAGAGTCACAAAATAATTTCATATTTGAATTGTTAATTTTTCAAATAATGATATAAGTTGCGTGTAGTCGATTTTGAATCCAAATAAATAAAGGGACGAGTGCACAATTTCAGGATGAAGTATGCATTCTTTCTTTTCTTGCAGTTTCTTCATTATAGCGTCTTTGTTTGAAACGTAATGCATTTTCATAATGGAATAAAAATACTCTAAATGTTCCTTTTCTTTGATGGGTATATATTTGCAAAAATTTTCAATGCTGTATATTAATTCATAAATTGAAAAAGAAAAGTTTCGGTATTCTACAAGGTTGTGATAGTTTAAATAGTCGGGATTTTTCTTTGTTATGCCTGGTTCATTTAAAATAGGCTCGTTATCCATAATAGAAACCAGCGTTAATAATACGGAAGAAATGGTTTGACAACCGCTCCATTTCTCTCCACGCCACGTGTTTAAAATGTCAACGCAAACTTTCCCACTTTTATAAAAATTTGGGTGGAACCGAGTGATTCCGTCATTTGTGAAATAATGAAGAAGTGGAGGTGCATGAGGATAATCAGTGGGAAACTCGAATTTAAAAAAATAATAACCGTCGCGATAAAGCGAGTCTCTTGGACCAATAATTAATGCCCAACCCTCTAAAATATCAGTTTCGCTGTGTTTATAATAGATTCCTTGATCATGAAGTGGCGTTTTTATCATTTCGCCAATGTCTTTTAAAAGTCGCTTTACTGCATCTTTAGAAATGCTAATGGGTTTTACATCATTGGAAGATGATGACTCTGTAATGGTGGCGGCGGCGGCACCAGCTTCGGCTGCGCCATATGTTTTATTAGAAGATGCCATTTGAAAATGCGAAATTCGAAGCGTGTATGTCTACATGTGAATGTCTTGCAATGTTTATATCATATTCATAATTATAAATATAGAAACGTTTGAAAAATTGTAAATATTGTAAAAATTATAAAAAAATACTTTTTATGAATTTTAAATTTTTGATTTTTAGGGATAAACAATAAATAAAAATTGAATTAAACTTATCTCAATATATAATATTAACAATGGCAATGGCAAAGGCAAATGTCAACGCAAGTTATAACTTTGCATCATATTTGTTATCATTATATATAAAACAAGATGAAAAATGCACGCACACGCGGCTAAAAAATGTGGAATTGGGAATCAAGGGTGGCGCGTATTTAATAACGGATTCAGAACTGGAAGAATTTTATAAAAAGTATTATCAGCACGTGTTTGTTGAAGGGAAACAGGAATATTTGACAGAAATTCAGCTACATGATGCAGGACCCATCCTTGTGGATTTTGATTTTAAATATGATGTTGGCGTGGAAGAGCGCCAACACACAAAAGACCATGTTGTTGACATGGTGCTGCTTTACATGAACACAATCAAAAAAATTCTGAAGATTGATGCGGAAGTAGATATTCCGGTATTTGTATTTGAAAAAACGACGGTGAATTGCAAGACGGATATGACAAAGGATGGAATTCATATGATTATAGGAATTCACATGGAACGAAAACAGCAAATGTACATTAGAAACCAGGTTTTATTGGAATTGCCAAACGTGTGGGGCGAATTGCCTGTAACGAATTCGTGGGAAGACATCATTGATAATTCAATTACAAGCGGGAAGACTGGGTGGCAACTCTACAACTCTAGAAAACCGGGATGCAAATCTTATCTTTTGAAGTATCATTTTATACTGAAAATTAACAAGTCGTTGGAGTGGGAATTTCTGGAGAAGAAGGCATCCGACTTCAAATTTGAAAAGGACTTCAAATTGCTGACAGCAAGGTACAAGGGGCATAAATCCTTTGAACTAAATGAAGAGTACGTGAAAAAAATTGAGGAAATGTTCAAGACGAAAAGAGCTTCAGTTCCAATGTCGACATCGTCACGCGTAAATATTACAATGGCGGCGTCATCGCTCTCTTTATCGTCGATTGATTATAATTCAATCGCAAATTTGGAACAGCTCGAAGCGGCAATAAAAATAATTATGGAAAACGTGGAACCCCGAGAGTATGACATCAAAGAGACGCACAAATTTGTAATGTCGCTTTCAGAAAAGCATTATAGACCGTATGAAAAGTGGATTCAGGTTGGCTGGGCTCTAAAAAACACAAGTGAGAAGCTGTTTTTGACATGGATTCTTTTCAGTTCAATGAGTGAAAAATTTAGTTATGATAAAATTGGGGAATTATACAAGCAATGGCAGAAATTCAGGACGGGGAAAAGCGAGCTTTCAAAACGCTCAATTATGTTTTGGTCCAAACAAGACAATCCCACAGAATATAAGAAGATATCAGAAGAAACGGTTGACTACTATATTGACCAGACACTAGTTACGCACGTTGGAAAGACCAAAATTACGGAAGCATCTGATGTTGATTTAGCAAACGTGTTGTATCACTTGTTCAAGGGGCGCTTTGTGTGTGTCAGCATAAAACACAACGCGTGGTTTGAATTCAAAGACCACCGGTGGTCAGTTTGTGACTCAGGAACATCACTTCGCTGGCTTATTTCAACAGAAATGCTCGGCATTTATTCGGAAAGAAGTATGAAACTGCTGGATAGTTTGAATGAATATGACAGCACTTCAGAACAGTTCAAGAACATTCAGGAACGTTCCAAGCGGATGACGGAGGTTTGCAATCAACTGAAAACAACGTGTGTTAAAAATAATGTGTTGCGCGAAGTGCGCGAGATGTTTTATGATAAGGATTTTCTTGAAAAGATGGATTCAAAACCGCATCTCATGGGATTTACTAATGGTGTCGTGGATTTCAAGGAGAAAATTTTCAGACCAGGACAGCCGTATGATTTTATTTCAAAAACTACCGACATTGACTTTTTAGAGTCATATAGCGCCGAATGCAAAGAGTATGAAACAACAGAACGCGAAATCATTGAATTCATGGAGAAGCTGTTTCCGTCACCGGAGTTGCGCGTTTACATGTGGGAACATCTTGCGTCGTGTCTCATTGGTGTGAATCGCGACCAGACATTCAATATTTACAACGGTTGCGGAAGCAACGGAAAGTCAAAGCTGGTCGAGTTAATGTCGCATTGTTTCGGAGAATATAAAGGAACGATTCCTATTACTTTGATTACAGAAAAACGAAATAAGATTGGAGGAACTGCGTCTGAAATTGCGCAGTTGAAGGGTGTGCGGTATGCGGTAATGAATGAGCCGTCAAAGGGGGACCGTATTAATGAGGGTCCGTTGAAAGAATTGACAGGCGGTGACCCGATTCAAGCGCGCGCATTGTATCAGGAAATGGTTACATTTGTCCCGCAGTTCAAGCTGGTTGTTTGCACGAATGTCATGTTTGATGTCAAGAGTAATGATAATGGCACATGGAGACGTATTTGCAAAGTAGATTTTGAGTCTTTATTTTGCGAGGAACCAAAAAGCGATGACCCTGAAATGCCGTACCAGTTCATGATTGATAAGCGACTGGATGAGAAACTTGAAGGATGGGCACCGGTGTTTATGGCAATGCTGGTTCAAAAGGCATATGAAACAGGAGGAACTGTTGCCACTTGCGAAAAGATCAAGTTGAGCAGCAACAAGTACAGAAACAGTCAGGATTATTTGTCCGAGTTTATTCGAGATAAGATTAAAGTATGTCCTGGTATAAATGATAAGACTGGAAAGGCGTTTGATGTGAAACGAGATGAGCTGAATCAGGAGTTCAAGGACTGGTATACAAACAATTATGACAAGAATGTTCCCAAGATTCAGGAATTGCACGAATATATGGATAAAAAGTTTAAAAAGATTGCAAAAGGCGGTTGGTCGGGATGCAAAGTCATTTATCCAAACGATGAAGAAGATGAGGAATTTGATGACTAGGGGGGAACATGGTTCTAGGGGAACATGGTTCCCCTATGACCCCTCCTTCATACATCATGTAAGGGAACCACCTGGTTCCCCTAGAATCCCTATATTTTGATTATTTATATGTAACTAAAAAAAATATTTTTTATTTGTTTTTTATTTCTTTTTATTTCTTTTTATTTTTTATTTGTTTTTATATCATCACATCATATCATCATGTGTCATCATCATCAGGGAACACTTCACTTCACTCGAGATTTCGTTGCAAGGTGTACCATGCCGCCTTTGACTCGGGGTCAATTGTCACCCTTTTGTGCGCTTCGTGTTGTTCAGGTGAGTCGTAAAAGTACGTCATGGGGGTGAATCGAGTGCAGTTGACAACCTTCCACAAGTGATTCTCTTCAAATGAACCAACATTCCACGGGTATTTGACTCCGGTGATTGCATTCACAATCGGCAACCCCACCACGTTGGATGAAAAGGGTCCGCGGAAAACATACTCTTCACCTTTTTTGCCCTTGTTGTCCTTGTCACCCTTGTTGTTGCCCTTGTTCTTGTTGCCCTTGTTGTTGTTGTTGTTGCCGTACATTATTGCGATTGAGTGGTGTTTTCTTCCTGGTAAACTGATGAATGTAAGTATAGATAATAAGTTTTCAATTTATATTTTTTTGATTGTAAAATGGCAAGAAAAAATATAAAAGTTGTATGAATCTATTTTAAATGAATCTATTTTAAATGAATCTATTTTAAATGAATCTATTTTAAATGAATCTATTTTTAAATTATTTTGATTTACGTGTGTTTTTTTTATTTTTTACTCTTGAAATCATTGAATGATTCAAAAAGAGACTTGAAAACAGAAATACTTTCTAAAATCACTTTTGAAATGTGTTCTTGCACTTTCGACAATTCAATTTCGTCTTTGAACGAAACAATAATATAGCTGTCTAAAGCATGAGGGTGCGGTTTTTTGAACCCGCAAAATGAAACAATTCCGTCGGATTTGTTGTAATAGTTGGAAAATATATAATTTTCAATTACTTTTCCAAGAGTGTAATCTTCCCCAATCAAATTGATTCGAAATGAATTTTTCATGGTGGTTAGTTCGTGCGCATATTCAATCGTCGTTGTCGTCGTCGTAGCGTTTGTGTCACTCTCCGCACCTGCAGCATGTTCAATGTCCGCGAGCAGTTTTTCACATTTTTTAATCATAATGTCGCAAGCTTTTGTCACAAGTTGAACATTTGTATAGACGCCAACGGTTTCGATTATAAAATCAAAGCTATTCGGAACAAATATGCGCGCCGCATCAAGAAGTTCCCAGTTTTTTTTCGCATTTTCAACAACTTCTTCGATAGAAGTGGCAGACAACGACGATTCAAGTCCTTCTCTTATTAATTTTTCTTTTGCCCTCCATTGTTTATCAATTTCTTTGGTATCGGGCGTGCAGTTGTAAGCGCACGTGTGTGCCACATTGTACATTCCATCAAACTTTGCATTTGAAATTTCAAGAGTGCAAGTAAATGCCAGTGCTTCTCCGCTGTTGGAATTGGAAGAAGACAGATTGGGCAAAAGCCTTGCAAATTCAATGTATTCACCCGATATTGCATCGGGCGGAAATATTTTACGAACAGTTGCTTCAGGCAAATATTGATACACTACATCATCGTCTGCATCTCCTGACTTCTTTTCAATTGCTTTCGCTTTTTTTACTTTGAAGTCTTCAGTTGTAACGTATCGAATTGTGTCTGTTTCATTCTTTACGTCGACTTCCACAACATAATTCTTGTATTCATTTGCGAAACCATCAACTGTGTGTAAATGGTGAATTGGTATGCAGCCGAGCCTCTGCTTTAGTATTTCGTTGTGAAGTCTTGTTGTGTTGACGGTAAATTCTGCTCGATTTTCGGAATGAGGAAATGTTCTAAATACGTATTGGTTTACATCTGACACGATGATTCGTCGCAAAGCATTGGCAACTGAAACATCGCAATTTTCCAATGTAAATGTGAGTGAAAATTCATTATTATTATTGTGTTGAGAAATAATCGGTTTTTTGCTTCCGGAGGAGGAGGATGAGGAGCTCATTACAATAAATTCCAAGTTAATAATAATATATATTCTTTATATTAAATCAATTTTTAATAATATGTTATTTATAAAATATTATAAAATAAATAACAATAAATAAATAACAATAAATAAATAACAATAAATATGGTTGTCAATGAATAAAATATTTATAATAATTTCAATATAAATAGTTATTGCATTGTTAAATTAAATAGAATATATTCTTTTAAATTATGAGTAGCATCATTTATTATAGCAATTTTTGTGAAAAATCTAAAAAATTATTACAGGTTCTTTCTAAAAGTGCTTGTAGCAAGGAAATTCATTTTTTGTGCATTGATAAGCGAGAGAAGGCGCAAAATGGAACCACGTATTTAATTTTAGAAAATGGAGAAAAGATTTTGCTTCCTCCGCAAGTGACTCGTGTTCCAGCATTGTTGTTATTGAATCAGGGAAATCAAATTTTATACGGGGACCAGATATTGCAACACCTCTCTCCAAAAGAAACAGAAATAAATCAAATAGCGACAAATAATAATGGTGAACCGGCGCCCTTTTCATTGACTAGCGACTTTATGGGACACGGAGTTGCATCAGACACGTACAGTTTTTGGGACCAAAGCAGCGAAGAAATGTTGGCAAAGGGTAATGGCGGCATGCGCCAAATGTATAATTATTCAACGATTGATTATTCAAATACCGGTAAAATAGAAACTCCACCTGATAATTATGCACCAGATAAGGTGGGTCAAGTTTCGTTGGAACAGTTGCAGCAAAATAGAAAAATGTAAATTGATTTTTTTTTATATAAACTTAAATTCAGTAGAATTGTTCTGTTCTCTCTGCGATTGCAAGTGAAGAATGACAACGTTACAGGCTGTTACTCCTCTTCCTCAATATGAATATATGGTGAGACCTGGCGCTCCTGCTGTAGCACCAATTTTCAGAAAGTCGTCTCACCTGAAGAAATGGGAATTGAATGAACGCAACCAAAATAAAAAGTATTCGAATGAGATTTATTACAAAAAAATGAGTGCATGGAAAGAACAACACAAGTGGCACGATGTCCCACTAATGACATCCATGACAAAAGAAGAAGGCGAAAAGGGATTTTTACAACTGAAAAAATACGAGTTGGAAATAGAAGAAGAAAAGAAAAAAAAGCAGGATCAAGAATCGCGAGGCATTGATTACGTTGCACCTTGTACATTTGGCTACTTGGTTCCACATGATGCAGTTGACGCAAGAGCTGGAACCTTCTATCTGGAATTTTTGTCCAAGATGATGCACAATCGTGCAGACGAATTATACGCTTGTACAACGTTTGGGGAATTTGAAAAGGTGTATCAAGATTCCAATAATTTAGAAAAAGGATTTTGGTTACTGGGTTTGAGGGAACGAACGGCGCATGATGCACTTGAAGCATTTTCTGTTGAATCGAATTTGTTTCCCGGCAGAAAGGCGCCGACTACCAGCGACGACGTGCCAAAAACAATATCCAAACGATGCAACACTTTTTGTGAAAGGCGCGGGAAACTCGGCATTTGTGCAGTGAACGACTTGGAAACGCTTGGAAATTCAGCCCCGATTCAATGGTACATTTCTCCAGAAGAAATGCGAAATATGAAAAGGTTCGAGTTTTGTTTTGAAATGAGTCCAGAAGAAATTCAAGACATGCGTGATATGGCGAATGTGGATGAGTGGTGGGACAACGAGGGGTATAGTTATCCTTGGTAGTTGGTGCCTGGATTCAAGGGATTGGATCGAACTATGTTCTGTCGTCCCCTGTCCCCTGTTCTGTTCCATTATATAATGCACTTTTTCATTTTTTCCTTGTACTCTGATAATTTGTACTCTGATAATCCAAAATTTATTTTCATATTTGAAAATGTAGAACCAAATATAGTATCATTTGAACTATTTTCAATGTTACTATTATTATCATTATTATTATCATTATTGCTGTTATTGAATTTATTACGATGATGTTCGTGGCTTGCGTGCGCATTTTCATCTATATATTTTTTCACAGTTAGATCCAAGTTTACTTTTAATTTATCAATATTATATCCACTTTTAGCGGAAACTAATGTGATCAAACCAAACTGTGTCTGGTTGATTATATCTTTTGGAATTTCAAAATCATTGTTCAAATCGTGTTTATTGAATATAAGAATTAATTTAAAATTAGGTGAAAAAAGTGTCTCATTGTCTTGAATATATTTTTTCCATTTTAAAATTTGTTCGTCAATATTTTCTTTTATATCAATAACGACAATAATTATTTCGGCACATCGAGCATACAATGGAAGCAATGAATGGAATCGTTCTTGTCCTGCAGTGTCCCATATTTCAATTTTGATATTGTCTTCAACTGTGTAAAGAGTAAATGCTGCACCAATTGTCAAATTGGTATTATAATTGAATGTATTGTATTTCATTCTTTGAACAATGCATGTTTTGCCAGCTCCTGAATTCCCAAAAAATACCAACTTTATTTTTTTAACCATTGTATTATTTTTTTTGTTATTAATATTATTGCTATTATTCATCTATATTATTGAATATATAAAAATATATATAACTAAAAAATAATATAAAATATATTTTTATAATATTATTATAGCACTCATATACAATCATATACAATTCAACACAATAATAAAACATAAAATAAAGATAAAATGACAACTGTCAACCATTCAGACGAAGTAAGCAAACCGCTAATTATAAAAGGATTCAATCAACATTTTGAAGAGTTTATAGAAGACATTGAAAGTGTATTTCCCGACGACGATGAAGTCAAAACAATGAAAAAATTACTTTATATTGTAAAAAAAACAAATCCGAGATTAATTTTAGAAACTTGGAATTCATATATAACGATTCCATACAAGGAACCCATTGAGAAATCCGACATTTCTTTTTTTATAAATAAAGACTACTCGGATTTGGATATAGTAATTACGGATAATATTTCAAATTTTATTGAACGTTTGCGAGGGTATGTGCGAAACATGACGGAACACAATCAGCAAAAGTCAATGCAATATGTGAAAAATTTGTGTAACTTGACAAAGCTTTATTATTGAATTAAATTTTATTTAAAGATTATTTATTAACAATTATTATATAAACATCATGCGACTAAAAGAGCAACAGCAGGACAATCTTCAAAAGTATAAGGACGAAATCGCCAAGTCTAAAGATGAAATAAAGAAACTCAAAGCGACGATTGAAAAACAAGCAATCAAACTGCGTGAAAATTATAATGAAATCACCAAATTAAAAGATGAAGTTGAAATTCACTCGAAAGTCACCAAATCATCACTTGGAGAAGGAACGTTACAACTCCGCGAACTCCTGATGAGCGAACATGAGGGCAGCACCGTCGGCGAGATGCTTGGATTTTGTTTCAAAGACATCATTAGGAATTATCCAAAGGACTGTGATGACGATACTGATGACGATGCTATTATGGAAAACGAAAAAACAACATAAAAAAGGGTGAATGGGTGTTTTGTTAGCCGAACTCTTTTAGTAATAAAAAGTAATCATATATAAATATTAAATTGCAAAAACACCATTTAAATACTTTATACCATGTTTTATTATAATTTAAGTAATTAAATAATAATAAAATGAAAAAAAGTGTTGAAAAAGGTGTTGCTGTTATTCCAGATGAATTTAAAAAAGTAATATTTGATTTTGTTGGAGATATTTCAAATACTTTTCCAGAGTATCGGGAAACGCTGGGTTCATTTCTTGAGGGTTCAACGAATGATTCAGCCAATGTTGTTTCCATTTTATATAAATACTGTTCAAACGTATATCCGGAGAGATTTTTTGATATTTTATACAAGAATGACAAAATTTTCAATAAAGAAGACGCGGCAAATGTAAATGTAAATACGCATTTTCTGCCAAATATTGATTTTTGCTCATTGTGGAATACGGAGGGAATAAGCGATGCAACTCGAGAGACGATTTGGAAATACCTTCAACTAATTTTGATGACAATTATCACAAACATTGAGGATAAAAAATCATTCGGAGATGCTGCGAATTTGTTCGAGGCAATTAATGAGAATGAACTTCGCGGTAAATTGGAAGAGACGATTCAACAAATGTACAACATGTTTGAACCAAATAATGCCAGTAGCACTGATGCCGGTGCCGACAATGCAACAAATGACGAAAGCAATAATGGGAAGAAACCTTCGTTCAATTTTTTTGATTGGGCAAAAGACATTGGTGGCGATGACGATGAAGGTGATGAAGGCGAAAAGGGTTCTTCTTCTTCTTTTTCTTCTGCCAATGCAGAATCAATTCATGAGCACATTTCGAATATTTTAAATGGAAAAATTGGAAAACTTGCAAAGGAAATTGCAGAAGAGACTGCAAAAGATGTTGATTTTGACATGGATTTTGACGAATCGAAAGGCGATGGTGTGAACTTTCAGAATGTATTTCAGAAAATGTTTAAAAATCCTGGAAAGCTCATGGGACTGGTCAAAAGCGTTGGTTCCAAACTGGATCAGAAATTTAAATCAGGAGAAATCAAAGAAAGCGAACTTATGCAAGAAGCGAGCGATTTATTGAGCAAGATGAAAAATATGCCGGGAATGAACAATTTAACTGACATGTTGAATAAAATGGGTATGGGAAATATGGGAGGAAACATGAAAGGAAATGCGGGAGGTAAGATGAATTTTGGTGCCATGCAAAGCCAGCTGCAAAAGAATATGAAAATGTCTAAAATGAAGGAAAGAATGCAAGAGAAACTTGCACAGCAGCAGCAACAGAAGCAGCAGCAAGAAGCGCAACAATTGCAACAATTGCATCAGCAAAAAACTCATCCTGCACCTGCAGTATTTAGTACCGGAGAAACTGTGGAGCGAACTCCTGTTGATGCATCTATTCCGTCATTGGCACAGAATCAAAATAAGAAGAAACATAAAAAGAATAAATCAAAAAAATAAAATAAATAAAAATAAATAAATAGTATAAATAGATATATAAGGTATAATTAAATCAAAATCAACAACTTTTTATTTACATGACGACACCGGCAACAAATATAACATTGACGCAGACACCTTATAATACTGGTTCCTCAAACATTTCATTGAGCCCAAATAATGAGAATGGAAATAGCGATAACGTCGATAGTAACAAGAACAAGAGTAGTGGTGCCTACAAAGTTGATGATACCAAATACACGCAGTTTTGGATAAACCAACCATCTGTTCTTTTAGATAAGAATGATATGACCGACTTTTGGCCAATGCCGCTTATGTCGGTTGAACAAAAATTGAATGCAATTACGAGACTTGTTTTATTATTGACTATTTTAGGATTTTTGATTACTACCAATATAAATATTATTTTTACAGGTTTTATTACTTTAGCTATATTTGTTATGTTGTATAAAACGCAATATAATTTGAATACTTCTTCTGCTTCTTCTGTTTCTTCTGCTTCTTCTGATGCCGACCCTTCTGCCAAGAAAGAGGGATTTGTCAACTCACAAATGTATAATGCCTTGAAGCCGCATTTAACAACGCCCACAATTCAAAATCCGATGATGAATGTGCTGCTGCCCGAAATTTCATATAATCCCACACGTGACGAAGCTGCGCCTTCATACAATTCAGAAGTTGAAAAGGAAATTAATCATTCAACCGAAGGGAATGTTGTATTGAATTTTGAACCGAGAAACCTTACAGAAGCTGAAAAACTCAGAAAAAAACTATTTGCAGATTTAGGAGATAAATATGAATTTGATGACTCCATGAGAATGTTTTATACAAACCCGAGTACCACGATTCCAAATGACCAAAAAGGTTTTGCAGAATTTTGTTTTGGAGATATGATTTCGTGCAAGCAAGGAAATGAAATGGCTTGCCAGCGGTTCAATCCACGTTTAGGCGGTGTTATAAATTAAAAAAATAAATGTAAAATAATAAAAACATAAATAATTAATAACAATGTATTCTTTTCATTTTTTTATTATGTTTATATATACTATAAAAATAATAAAATGGCAACAGTTAAAGATTATGTTTTTGATAAAATGACTAGAATCGGAAATGATACATGCGGTTTAAGCCAAATGAATGTTCAAAATATTAATGCCGGAAACTACATGGTGCAGAATTTTTTTTCATCTGATTGCACAATGGCAAGACCCATCGAATTAGCAACCAGCCAGCCTGGTATTTTTTTTGAAGGCGGACACCAAACCGGTGCAGGCGGATGCAATATTGACATTAATTCGCAGCTTTTAAACGGGAGTATGAGCACGCACCCGAGATGTAAAATCTCATTGAACGAACGACCCTTTATCACGGTCCCGTATTTAGGCAGAGGCGAGTGCAATCCGCTTTTAGAATCAAAATTAATTCAAGGAGATGTCACAATAAATAAAAGAAGCGTTAATTTATTGTCTGAACAATGCTACTCGAATTACCTCAATTATCCGCTAATTCCATCCATTGCTTCAACCGTGACAAATCCATCCAATTTAATTGAAGGCGTCGCTTCAGACGGGTGGATTCGCGGAGGAATTCCATCCCGCGAAATGTCCCGCGAAAAAGCATATGCTAGCTGCAACTACAGTCAGGGACAAAATTAGGGAAATATTAAAAGTTTTATATTTATTTATTTAATAAACATTAATCTCTCTTCTCTCCACGAATCAAACTAGAAACTTATGACATAATAAATGTGTGGGTATAACTATGGGCACATTGTTAAAAATATAGTTTCTAGTTTGATTCGTGGAGAGAAGAGAGATTAATGTTTATTAAATAAATAAATATCATTTTAATTTTACACCGATTGAATAAGTAGGGGTCATGTGGGTGGGTTATCCTGATTATTCAACTACAAAAAATAACGCGCGTAAACTGATGAAACTTATAATAAGCGAAAAAAGAAACGAGAGGGCGCCACCATTTCCGGCACCAACCGTCTTATAAAATGGTTGCAAGTTGTCGAAAATATTCATCTTGTAAATAAATACATCAAGCGCATATCCAATAGCGTACGCAATTACAATGGTTATAATAAACTCAGACCTTGAATTCGGTAAATAAGTATTTAAAAATAGGCGATTAAATATCAGCAAAAGTGTTGTGGCAAATGCAACCGTTATTCCAGCATATATTCCCGCGACAACAATAGATTTATTTTTAAAATATGGGGCGAGAGACGTGAATGCTTTATATTGCGTATATTTTGATAAATCGTTTAAAACATTATCGCAAACATAGGAAACGCAAAAATTAATTATAACAAATAAAATAGCAACGCGAAGGTTATTTTTCATATTTTTGTGTATAATAAACGTGTATAATAATATTTTTAAAAAATTGATACCTATTGATATATTGTAATATTATGAATAAATTAATAATAAAAAGATAAAAAGTATTCCACAGTAAATAATTCTAAACAACACGCATACATGAAACACGGATACATTAAACACGCATACATGAAAATGCAAATATCAAAAATTAATGATGTAATTGAAAAAATAAATCAATTATTGATATACTTGAAAGATTGTATTATAATATTACAAAAAATCAATAAAAAAAAAGATGATGATAAGAAAAAAGGTTCTGCGTGTTCCATCAATGGAAAAAAATACGAATTAGAAGTATATAATGTGGTTAAAAATAGTAAAATAAATGGAAATAGTTTCAACACTCAACTTGAATCTGAATTGGGTGGTTGTAGTTCTAAAAACGACATGTGTTGTAATATGAACTCAATTAGAGATGTGTCTATTGAAATAAAAAAATCCAAAACGCCTGACTGGATGCAATGTTCTTTAAAATATGATAATTCAAATAAAATGTGGATTGGAAGTTCGAAAAATAAAATACCAGAAGGTTCTAAAAAAATATTTGAATGTCTGATTTCATCAGTTACACTATTTAATGGAAACATACCTCCATTCATGTTGAGAGACATTACTCATGAAGAATGGATAAAAACAAAAAATGAAACTTCAGATTTCAATGATTATTACATTGACTGTCCAAATGATACAATAAAAAAATTATATGCTGAAAAATGTTGTTCGTATATACAAGTGTCTGAGAAGGGTCTTTACTATTTGGAAAATGATGTGTGCTGTTTTAAAGTTCCTCAATTTATATGCGAACAACAATTGAGAATAAGAATTAAAGTTCATGAAAGAAAAAATAAAAAGGGTTTTTGTAAGTTGTCTGTAACAATTAGCTGCCAGCCAAAAAATATTAATAATTTGGTAAATAGTGACTATAGTTTAGACAATAAAATGAAACTACCAAATAATTTGGTTTATGATGATGTATTATGATGGTTATTGGGTTTTTAATTACTTGGAAATAATAATAATTTCAGACGATACTTTAGATGTATTCATTCCATAACTCCAATTTGCATCTATTATTATATAGTTTCTATACATGTTTTTAATGTACTCACAATTATTATATGTAAGAATCCAGTTTTTTTTTGTATTTAATAAATCAAATAATAATTTGTGGTCGAATCCTTCATGCATATCTCCTTTATTTCCATACAGTTTTGATTTTCTTTCTAAATAATATGGAGGATCTACAAATAGTAACGGTTTATTACGGGAGTGCAGGGTGTCAACCCCTGTGATAAAATCGTAAAAATCATGATTGAATAATTCAATATCTGTAAAGTCCAGTGATTCTATTTTGCGTATTGATGAGAGAGTAAACCTTTTTTGACTTGCTTCTTCTGAAAAACCTCCTGACAAAGTTGAACCACTAAATGAGCATCTATTTATAATGAAATATTGAATTGATTGTTGCAACATGTGATCGTTTAAACTCATGATTGAATTTCTATAATCTGTAAATTGTTGTTTGGAAACTGAATTTATTTTCCTTAACTCTTCGCATAGAATATTTTTATTTACCTTTACTTGGTTCCAAAAATTATATAATGGTCTAAATTTGTCATTTACTATTAGCTTGAATCCGTATCTATTTTGTAAATAAAACTCAAACGAACCTCCTCCGAAAAACGGAGATACAACTGTGTCAAAATCAGTTATATTGAAATTCTGTAAAACAACATCGTGAATAATTGCGCATGCTCTTGTTTTTCCACCGGGATATCTGAGTGGTGATACATTAATGCCATTTTTTTTGGTCACAGTTACTTCCATTGATGGAATTAATGTTTATATTTTCTCTAATACTATAATATTAAATCAATTTTATATAAAAAAATGTTTAATACAGATACAACAAATACAACAAGTACATTTATAATATAATTTCTAAATTAACAATTATGTCCATTCTCTCTGAAATGTCATAAACGTTTTCCGTATTTATCATCGGGATGCCGCGCTTATGCAAGGTAATTGTTTGGTGCGTTTTAAATTCCATATCGCAAATGGGAATGTCAATTGATATATTATCATACATTACAATTGTGAACGCACAGGTGGGTTGATTAAATAAGTTTTCAACACGTGTTCTCACGTCAATGTGAATATTATTCAACTCGTCAATGTATATGTATTCGGGTAATTTTGGAATGCATTTAACAATTAATTCTCTCTGTTCATTCATGTCAAAATATAATTCAGTATGCCAAATTGGAATGTAATATGTTTTTTTTTCGTGTTCAATCACCTGAATATTGTTATCATCAAATAAATCAGATATTGTTGGGTTCAAGATGATAACATCATCAATTTTCATTTTAGTTTTTAATATTTTTATGATTCCATCAAATCTCTCGTCACTTATGTCCAAGATTGTATAATATTTCATAATCAAATCATAAATGAACAAGATTGAGCTCTTGTCCATATTATCAAACATTCCTGTTGTCAATGTTTTGCATTTGTCCATTACCGCCGTTAAAATCACATTTAATTCTGCTATTTTTGTATTTGATAATCCAACCATGAGAGAGCTTATAAATGCAGAAAATATATCGCCATATTTGTATTTATTGCAATTATCATCTTCTTTACAATCTTGTGCTGTTTCTTCTTCATCGTATTTATTTTCAAAATCGCTGGTTAGCAACACATACGCTTCATTGACTTCTTTGAATTTAGCAGTTGATTCATCCGAGTTGAAGTGTTTGTCGGGGTGGTTTTTTAAAGCGGCAATTCTGTAGTGTTTTTTTATTTCATAAAAAGTGTGTTTTTTGTTTTGTGTCAAACCTAATAATTGTTTTGCAGTTTTTATTTTATTTTTAATTTTTAATGATTCCGTATCCATGTATTCTTGATATGATATTATACATGTAATTTTCTAAATGGTATATGGGTCTATAATTATTATTAAAATATTGGAGCGACGTGTATGTTTCAATTAAAATTTCTGATAAATCACTGGTGTGCAATAACCCGCAGTTTATCAAGTCATTTAGAATGTACCACATGCATTCGACGAGGTCGTGGTTGTAAATAAGAATATCATATAGTACGTCTCGAAAAGCTAAAAATTTCAAGTTATCTGGATTTTTTAAATTATAAAGTATGGTGTTGCAGAGCGTTTCATGAGGACAATCGTTTACTACATGACGTTCTTGTTCTTGTTTGCATTTTTTTGTCATTGTTTCTTGCAAAATAATATTTTTTTCAGGTACGGTGGTTTCTGTGGTTGATGCGATGAGCGAGGGCTTTTGTATTTGTGAGATTTGTGAGTGTGATTGTGACTCTTGTTGTGAAATTTGTGAGCATTTACTATAATTACATGCAGTAGGCTTTGGAACATGAACAATCTTACAATTGTGCATTATGTTATCTGGAATAAAACCAACATGTTCTGATATTAAAATATATTTCAGTCGCACAGAGTTGATGCCTTGCATATAGCTATAAAAATTATCAAGCAGTTCGCTGTTTATTTTGTGAAATTGTGTGCAAACGACAATGCCAACCTGATTGTGAGACGAAGATGATACAATCACATCGATAATTTGCGAGTATATTTCATTCCATAATAATTTTGCATTGCATCCCAAGAGAGACATGTCTATTTCAAAATGAATATCGCTCATTTTTATTAAATATTCTTCTTTATTAAAATTTACTGTTAATCGTTTTTCATATTTTAATTCGCTCGGACTATATTTTTGTATGCACGATAACATTTGAGTATATTTTCCAACACCCGATGGACCATAAAATATTAAATTTTTTAAATTATGAATTGTGCTTGGAAATTTCTTATATAGCGCGCAAAGTTTTGGATGCATGGAATGTTTTTTATTTTTTTGTAAATAGTCATCAAAATGACATACATGTGATTTTGCAGCATTCATAATTAATCTGATTATCTTTCAATAAAAAATGGAGAGAGAGAATAAAGTATAAAAAAATATATGTTTATATGTTTATATTTTTTTTTATAAATCTCTATTAACTTATAAGTAACTTATAAGTAAAATAATTATCAAAATTACTTATTGATTCATATGCACATGCACATGCACGATATTCTATCAAGTTTAATTGATAATGTAAATAACAAAATTATAAATGAAAATGATAATCGCATTTTGGATTTGGATATAACAATGAGCGGCGGAGCATTCAATTCCAACTATTTAGTTGGATGTTTATATTTTTTACGCGAAATGCAAGAGAAAAAACTCATTCGTATACACAGAATGTCGTCGTGTAGCGCAAGTTCTTTAATTGCCTTTTTATTTTTAACAAATAATCTTGAACTATTTCAAGAAAAATTATATGAAATGATAGTAACAAGTTTCAGAAGCAACAAAACTTTCATCTTCACAGAGTCGAATTTTCAAAGTATCACGGGTATTATTAAGTGTTCTTTGCCGCCTGATGATGAAACAACGCTAAAAATGGTGAATAAAAAACTTTATATTACTTATTTTGACGTAAAGCGTCGTAGAAAAATCGTTAAAAAAAAATACAAGACGGTGAAGGACATATTTGAAACAATAAAAAAATCTTCTTACATTCCACACATCACTATGAATAAACTGGTGTATCGAAATCGATACATGGATGGGTGCACACCTCACATTTTTGAAAATGGTAAGAGAAAACAACTGTTTATTAGTATGATTGGAAAAGACAAAATAAAAGACTCGATGATTTTAAAAAATGATAAAAATGGAGTGCATAAAATAATAAACGGAATGTTGGATGCATACTATTTTTTTTTTAGAGGATGCGTGGGGACATCAATGTGTAGTTATGTTGATCATTGGAGTTATTTAACAAATATAAAATATAAATTATTAAACATGGTTTTACTTGTATTTTGTTACGTGTTGTATTTTTATATTTTTTATATAAAGGGTCCATTATTTTTATACGCGGAACATGGCTCAAATGAAATTGAAGTAAAAATAGGAATGGTAATTTTTTCCATTTTAAAAAAACTATTACACACACTGATTGAGCACTACTGTTTATAAGGTAAGAGGGGGAACACACCTCCATCAAACTAGATTTTTTCCATAGTCGAATTAATAACACTATGGAAAAAGTATATAAACCAAAAAAACAATTATATAATAATAATAATAATACACATATTTTTATGAATTTAGTATTTAAAACAAATAAAATAAATAACACTGCAGCCGATTATGATGTCGCTAATTGTGAATGTACAAATGATGGTTGTCATAACGCGAATCACGAGTCAAGTTGTGCTATAAATTTGAAACATTTATATTTTAGCGAACCCATTCAAAATTCAATCATTCACGACAGTTATTTTATACGCATGAATTATTCTGATAATGATGTTTCATTAACAGGATTGATACTTCCTGTCAAGTTGTCGTTTATTACAATTTCGAAATCATTCAATAAAAATATCATAATGTATGACTTGCATTCCAATAAAGAAGTGATTTCAAATATTTGTAAATTAGAAACATTAATTCTTGAAAAATATAGCAATTTTTTGAATTCGGCAAATAACAGTAATACATTGAAAATTCCTGTTTACAATTTATCAACTCAGTTGAAGTCATGCAGCATTAAATTATTTTCCGACATTGATAAACGCACGCAAGAATGCAACATCATATTGAAAATCTCGGGAATTTGGGAAAATATAAGAGAATATGGTATTACTTTTAAATTTATGGATTTACATTCGTGAAGGGGTGAGAGCGGTCATTATTTTTCGGTTGAAAAGAAAAACACTTGAAAAAGTCTTCCATTTTCTTTTGAATCACCAAAGTAATCCATCGACATGTGAAATCGCTTGGAATTGAATAATATGAGCCTGTTAAAAACATTTCCCGCTCGGTCCACCAGTTGCCATTTTGTCATGTCTTGACTATACATGTCCGTGTCTGTTTTATTTTCTAAAATATCTTGGTCTACCTCGCACGCCGCTCCATCGTTGAACTTGTAAAATGCTGTTCCCGATGACAGCGGCGCATTCGGAGTCATGTATAAAACTCCGCCCCAATTATTATAACCGTCAATGTGAACCCAAGACCTATCTCGAGAAGTAGTGTATTGAAAAGACCCGTTGTAAATGTTCGCATTTGATTTTTCATCTGGAATTGGAAAATCTGTAATCTTTCCACCAAACGGCATGACATATCCTTGAATAATGTCTTTCAAATGCTGGGTTGCGTATGAAACAGTTCTTTGTCCTGGATAATTTCCGCGAACAGAAAACTCTTGGGTTAAAATATATTTCCTCGTTTCGTGCGGATTCTTATAAAAATTATCAATGACAATCAATCCGCACGACGGACCGCGAACTTGTATATCATCAAACAACTTTTTATATTTTGTTTGTTTTTCCATTTCTTTTTTTATTTGTTCAGGAATTTCCGGATTTATGTTTTGGATATTATTATTACGATTTATTAATTTATCTTTTAAATCGAGTTCTGCATTTGACGTTTTTGTTATAATTGGAATATACATTTTATCCCCTTTCGCATACTTACAATCGCTTGGAATATCTATTTTATATTCACTGCATTCTACATGTATGCAACTTATATTTTTATGCATTTCTATACAATTTATCGTAGAGTAAAAAGATATTCTACTTCCAATTCTTGTATGGTTTTGCAAGACTTTCTGTAAAAAATGCAAACTTCTATCATGTGTTATTCTTCTATTACCTATATCTATGTCTGAATTCAACACATAGTCGTCAAAATAGATCGAGTCAAATGTTTCCGTCGTCTGTAAAACGTCTTCCCACCTGCCTTTTATTAGATTTATTTTTAAATCAGGTCTTGCAATTTGTTGTTCGGTTTTGAATTCTTCAAATTTTTCCCATACAATCGGCATGCACTCTATTACATTATACTCTTTTACATTTTTGAAACTGCATATTTTTGTTGCACTGTATCCCAATCCAAACCCGATTTCCAATACTTTACCAAACGGATTTAAGAGTTCAATTGATTTTTCCATATAAGGTTTTTCCCATTCCATCATGATTTGGTGTCTTTCATCTTCATTGCATAATATATCTTTACCATTTTTATCTTTCTTGTATATTAAATCCATGTTTATTAATATATTTGGTAAAAGTTTTAAATTATTTTATAATATATTAATATTATTATAATGGATAATTTAGATGGAATTCTTAAAAATAATATGATTTCTTCATATGAAAACAATGTTACATTTAGATGGCAATTATTTAACATATTTAATAATCATTCTATGCAAAATGTTAGATATCATATTATGTGGTTATTTTTTCATTCATTTTCTTTTGCATATCCTGACAATCCATCTGAGGAGTATAAAATAGAAACTGCTAATTTTATTTCAAATGTAATACCAAAAAATTTGGGTGGTTGTGGTGGTTGTCAAAATGATTATAAAAAATATATTGAAAATCGTAATATATTTAGAATTGTATCTTCGAAACAAGAAATTTCTACTTTTTTTGTTGACTTACATAATCATATTAATAATATTAAATTTGAAACAAAATATAATAACATAACGCCCGAAGATGCAAATAAATTTATTTTTTTGAAAAATAATAAAAACATGGAGTTGTTGTTTGATGGTGCCAAAGACAGCTCTATTGTTTATGAAAAAGAAAAAGAAAAAGAAAAAGAAAAATTATCGGCTCCAGTATTTTTAAATTACAAAGATGTTAAAAATATGTATGAACAAACTGACTACATTTCATTATTGGAAGCAAAATTTAATATAAATATATTTAATCTTATTAATAATAAATCATTATCATTATTTTATGATGATTTTAACAAAATTAATTTAAAAATGCCTGATGTGCAATACAATATTTTCTTTAATTTTACATAATAAGTTGTAAAAAGTTATTGATATTAACATTTAATATTTTGTTTATATCAAAAAATACACTTTTATGGTTACATTTTCACATTTTATGGTTACATTTTCACATTTTATGGTTACATTTTCACATTTTATGGTATAATTTTACATTTTTTATTGTGAATGATTTGTACAATTCAACATTGGTAATCCAATTGCACCACCTACTGTTGGTCCATTATAGCTACCAGGACTAGGACCGGAATTAAATTGGGTTACTAAATATGCTACCGATGCTACAAATGTAAATTTCCCTGTAACATGCCCACCCGACGAGCTTTTCTCTGAGTAATACCATTCTATGAATGCATCCTCAGATGGAAGAGTTGTAGCTGTATTTGTGACAATAGTGCACATGTATGATGATTGCGGGCAATGTTCCAGAGTTGGTGGTAGAGGAACAGCAGTGGATTGATCTTTACAAACACCAACAGGATAGTCATGTGTCGCAATATTAGTATAATTGAGGCCGCCAGTACATTCATATAAAACATAACTATAATTATTTTCTGCACAAAGAGATGATCCTCCCAGATATCTATTTGGTTGTGAAAAAGCAATAGAGTAATTCAGAACAATGGGGGGACCCATACTGAATGGAAAAATAGGAATTGATTGAGTGTTAATAAGATTATTGACGAATGAACCTGGTGCACCTTGAGCACCTGTGGCTCCTTGTGCGCCTGTGGCACCAGTAGCGCCTTGTGCGCCTGTGGCACCAGTAGCACCTTGAGCGCCTTGTGCGCCTGTGGCACCAGTAGCACCTTGAGCGCCTTGTGCGCCTGTGGCACCAGTAGCACCTGTGGCTCCTCTAGCACCTGTGGCACCAGTAGCACCTTGAGCGCCTTGTGCGCCTGTGGCACCAGTAGCAC